>Ga0315322_10002375_pt1 | contig 14559 bp, 14 predicted proteins | sample M110021515metaG_FD_203461 | JGI IMG/M metagenome (GOLD analysis project Ga0315322, IMG submission 203461) | Ammonia-oxidizing marine archaeal communities from Monterey Bay, California, United States - M1 100m 21515 | ecosystem: Environmental > Aquatic > Marine > Intertidal zone | place: USA...
GCCTCATGAAAAGCGGAGACCTTGAGGCTTTCGATATAGATAAGGAGTCTGAGGAGACGCGAGAGGCTTATGGCGAAGAAACATTCGGTCAAGGCGTACTGCTAGCCCGGCGTCTAGTGGAAAGGCACGTTCGTTTCGTGGAGGTACAACTCGGAGGTTGGGACACCCACCAGCTCAACTTCGATAGAGCGCCTGAGCGTTGCGCCATCCTCGACCAAGCGCTTGCTGCTCTACTGGGTGACCTGGACAAGCGAGGCATGCTGGACGAAACCCTAGTGGTGCTGGCAACTGAGTTTGGTCGTACGCCAAACATCAACGTCAACTTGGGTCGCGATCATTATCCGAAAGCATTCTCATCCATGCTTGCTGGCGGAGGTATTCGGGGAGGACAAGTCTGGGGTAAAACTGACCCCGAAGGTCGCGAAGTCGTAGACCAACGTGTCGAGATTCCAGATTTCAACGCCACCATCGCCTACGCTCTGGGATTACCACTCGACGAGATTGTCTACTCCCCTACCCGCCGACCATTCACCCTCGCAGACAAAGGCCAACCCCTCACTCAATTGCTGTAAGAAGAAGATACCTTTCAGATTCCCCCTCTCTTTCCTTTATCGGGAAAGAAATTGTAGATTTTTAGTCTCAACGCCCATGAAAATTCTCCTCACCGGAGCAACAGGAAAAGTAGGTTCACATTTTCTTGGACGTTTCCTGAAAGATGAAAAATTCTCCAAAGCCACAGTACGGGCACTATGTCATAACCGACTGCTGGAAGAGACATCACGGTTGGAAATAATACGCGGGAGCATTGCCGATCGCAATCTGGTTGCGGAAGCGATCAATGGAGTCACCCATGTCTTGCATCTCGCCACCTGCAAAGAGACTCCCGAAGAAGTAATGGACGTCACGGTGAAGGGTTTGTTCTGGCTTCTGGAAGAATGCCGAATGAGCTCATCTTTCAAACAATTTATTTTGATCGGCGGAGATGCCGGCATGGGGCACTTCTTCTATCCCCATGCCGATCCCGTTACCGAAACGCAAAAACATTCGGCTTACCCTGGATGTTACGCTCTTTCAAAGGTACTGGAAGAGGTCATGTTGGAGCAGTACTACTCCCAGTACGATTTTAAGGGTTGTTGCCTTCGGGCCCCTTGGATCATGGAAAAAGACGACTTCAAGCATACGCTTTCCTTTGGCGACGACATCTTTGGAGGCCCTGTTTGGCGAAATCTCGTTGACACCGAAAAAGCGGACGATTACGAGGCAACTCAAACTATCCCCGTAATGCTGGATTCAGAGGGAGAACCTGTTCAGCGTAACTTCGTTCACGTCGAGGATCTAGCATCCGCCATAATGCTTGCAATCGATAACCCAAAGGCCCACCAGCAACTTTTTAATGTCTGTATGGACGAGCCCGTACACTACCGCAAAGTAGCCGACTACCTGCAAGAAAGCCGTGGACTGCCCTCGGTGAATGTTCCTACGCCCTATCACAGCACTTGGCTCGATAACTCAAAAGCCAAGTTCCTTCTCGACTGGAAGCCAAAAATTGATTTGAAACTACTCATAGACAAAGCTTGGAATTATCAACGTTCTCCCGAAGATGTCCGTAAGATCTGGTATCCCGGTTGAACAAATCTTCTAGCCCCGTCGCTCACCATCAACCCAAACTACAATGAAGAAACTACTCGCGTTAGCCGCGTTTATCCTTCCCATCATAATGACCGAAGCCAAAACAAAGGCCGATATAGATCCCGAAAACACCTTGCTCATCGACCTCGATGACGGACAAGTCGTCATCGAGATGTATCCCGACACTGCACCCAAGCACGTTGCTCGTATAAAAGAACTAACAAAAGCTGGAAAGTACGACGGTGTCGCCTTCCATAGGGTGATAGATGGTTTTATGGCTCAGACCGGCGACGTTCAGTTCGGCAACATAAAAAAACTCAACGAAGGTCGCGTGGGCACGGGGGGGTCCGATAAACCTGATATCCCCGCAGAGTTCAACGAACGCAAACATGGTAGAGGCGCCTGCTCCATGGCTAGATCCAGTGATCCGAATAGCGCCAACAGCCAATTTTTCATCTGTTTGGACAACGCCAACTTTCTGGATGGCCAATATACGGTATGGGGACAGGTCGTGGAAGGTATGGAATTCGTCGACAAGATCAAGAGAGGTGCCCCGGGCAGCGGTTCGGTCACAAAGCCCGATCACATGAAAAAGGTAAGCCTAGGCTCCGCAGAAAAATCCTCTAAGAAGGCTTCTTCGGGAAAGGGAAAAACCTCTAATAAAACAAAGGGGACCAAGAAAAAGTCGACGAAGTAAACCGCTTTTTCCGAATTAATCCCCGACCGAGATTCAATACTCAAAATTCAATCTCACATCACCGATATCGAATGATTCCTTTGAATCCCTAATCCACAGGGATCTCGGAAATGGTGCATTCGGAACTCGGTTAGGAAAAAGTCGTCTTGCGGAAGATCTGCTTGACCTCCTAAATCCCGAACGAAACACTTTGGGAAGATCGAATTCATGAATGCTTGTAAAACCACAGTTTGCTTAATTTTGCTCGTTGCTGCGGTGATCACGGAAGCTTGCCAAGTTCCCGTATTTCGATACGCCTTGGAAAGATGGCAACCCGATCACTATCAACTGGTTATTGTTCATGACGGCAACTTGACCAACGAGGAGCAAGCAAACCTCACTTATTTGGAGGAAAACCGAGTCGGACCGAACGGGCCCATAATAAACCTTCATTTCGAAGCTCTCGATCTATCGAAAGAGGAAAAGCAATTTGCTCGATGGAAAAAACTTCATAGCGACCAAAATTCTTCGGTCTCCATTCACCTTTTTTTTCCATTCGAAGCCTTCGAAATCGATACTGAACCCATCTGGAATGGGAGCTTCACCAGAAATCACATCGACCAAATTCTGGACTCTCCGATCCGGCGAGAACTAGTAAAACGAATTCTTTCCGGCGATTCGGCGGTCTGGCTTTTTCTCGAAAGCGGAAACTCGAAAGAAGACGAATTACTTTTTGAAACACTCCAAAAATACGCAAAGATTGCTAGAGAAGAAATTTCGGTTCCCAAAGGGGTGATTCAGCAAAGCGCTCTTGACGACCCAAACCTTCTTCTCAGTCCCGGCGACGAAGAAAATATTCTCGAATCCTCCGTCCCCCTCAAGATCGCCTTTTCAATCTTGCGCCTCTCTCGCAAGGATCCTCAAGAAGTCATATTGAGGTCCATGCTTTTGCACTTGGAGGACGACCTGCTCGATAAAGAAATGGAGGACAAACCGATGCTTTTCCCGGCATTTGGCAAAGGTCGCGTCCTTCCCCCACTTATTGGTGCCGGGATAAGCGAGGAAAACGCTCTGGCCGACTGCGGGTACCTTTGCGGCGCATGCTCTTGCCAAGTTAAGAATCAAAATCCCGGCATGGACATACTGGTAAAAGCCGATTGGTGGACTGCCCTTGAAGGAAGTTCCGTAATCGCAGAGAAGGAACTGCCTCCGCTGACGGGAGTCGAAGATCTCATTGCAGCCAATGAGCCCGCAAAAGATAATGCCGAAGAAAACAGCACCAACCTCGATGCAAACACTTCTTCTTCGGAGATTCTCAAGCAAAAGACGACAAAGGACGAACCTCCGGTATCCAACGGCCTAATCATTGGCGTGGTATTGATCTCGGGCATCTTGCTGGTCGGCACTTTTGCCCTAAGTAAAAATCGCGAAAAGTGAATCTTCGGCGACTTATCGGGCGAGAAATTCTGCACCGAAAGCTAAGCTTCGGAATCGCCGTTGCAACGATCGCAACGAGTGTCGCCGGACTTGTAGCAGTGGTCGCTTTACTTGGGGCGCACGACTTGAGAACATCGGAAATGCTGATGAGGATGAATAAAGAAACCTCAGCCATGGAGGAAAAGTTCACCAAGGAGATGAAAGTTTACGAAGACAGCGTACGTAAAACCATGAAAGGGCTGGGTTTCAACATCTTCATCTTTCCAGAAGGACAGGAACTTGGAGAAGTTTACACGGAAGGATTTGCCTCCAAGACCATGCCCGAATCGTATACCGCGAAGTTAGCCGAAAGCAAAATTGTAACCGTCAACCATCTGCTGCCAAGCCTTACCCGTAAATTGAAATGGCCGGAAAAGGAAAGAACCGTTATCCTAATCGGAATTCGAGGTGAGGTTCCAATCGCTCACCGCGATCCAAAGAAGCCACTCATTGAGCCCGTGCAGAAAGGACGGATAGTCTTGGGTCATGAACTCCACCGATCGCTCGACCTGCAGGAAGGGAACTCCACCATGTTTATGGGAAGGGAATTCATCATCGAAAAATGCCATCGGGAACGGGGAACCAAGGACGACATCACCATCTGGATGCATCTTGGCGAATGCCAAGAACTACTTGAAGAAGAAGGTCGTATCAATGCTATCAAGGCATTGGAATGCAATTGCGCCTCGATTGACCGATTGGGAGAAATTCGCCGGGAAATTGCGGGTATACTTCCAGGAACGAAAGTCATTGAAACCGAAAGCAAGGCATTGGCTCGGGCAGAAGCACGCAACAAGGCTAAGAAACATACTCAGGGAGCCATCGCATCTAAAAAGGCTGAAGCGATTAAGCTGAAGGCTGATCGTGAACAGTTGAGATTCGAGGATGAGCAAAAATATACGGCACTTCTAACGGTCGTAATTTTTGGCACTATGGCTTGGGTTGCTTTTCTCGCCTTTGCCAATTCGCGCGATCGCCAGGCTGAAATCGGAATTCTTCGAGCTATGGGAGTTTCCACAAGCTCCATTTTGGCTATTTTGATGGGGCGAGCGTTTCTAGTTGGGTTGTTTGGAACCGGCGTGACAATCCTGCTTGCGTTTCTACTCAGCGATAGCCTCAAGGCCCCTCTTCATGGCTACGACATAAAGTCTCTACGAGGAGATATTCCCTTGGTCTTTTTATTCGTACCTCTCCTCTCCTGCGCGGCATCGTGGTTACCTGCCCTGCAAGCCGCTAACCGAGATCCAGCAACCATTCTTCGCAATGAGTGAGGTTACGCTAAGAGCGACAAACGTGCACAAGACGTTTGCGGGACCAAAAGGCTCGTCCGTAACGGCAGTGAACGACATGAGCCTAGAGATCGCGTCGGGCGAATTCGTGGCTCTGGGCGGATCTAGTGGTTGCGGGAAATCGACCATCCTTTTGATTGCGGGAGGGTTGCTGAGACCCGATCAAGGGGAACTGGAAATCATGGGAACTCGGCCCTACGAAGTAGACAGCACAAGGCGGGCAAGCATCCGCTCACAGTATATCGGATTCGTCTTTCAACAATTTCATCTCGTCCCCTATCTTGATGCCTTGGACAACGTGCTCGCCCCCACCCTGGCTCGATCCCTTCCCGATGCTGAAGACAAGGCGATGGCTTTGCTTGAAAATTTTGGCTTAACCGAGCGCCGGCACCATGTACCGTCCGCCTTAAGCGTGGGCGAACAACAGCGAGTCGCTCTCGCCCGAGCGTTGCTTCTCGAACCCAAACTTTTGTTGGCCGACGAACCAACGGGCAATCTCGATCCCGAGAATGCCGATTCGATTCTTGATCACCTTGTCGCCTTCGCCAAGGAAGGAGGTGCGGTGCTTATGGTCACACATGACGACCGTGCCGCGAGTCAGGCATCTCGCTCCATCAGGATGGAAAAAGGAAGTATTGTCGAAAGCGTGTCATGAAAATCACACTTCGCTACACTTCGCAACTTGCTACTGCAGCAGGAATCTCCGAGGAAATTCACGAAGTCCCCGATGGAGTTGGGCTTTTGGAGCTACTTGGGAATTTATCTATAGAAAAAGGTACCGAGTTTTCGAAATTCGTGGTGAATGACGAAGGCAAACCGGTCACGACCTTGGTCGTGGCCGTAAATGGAACCCAAGTCGACCTTGGTAAAGAAGTATCGCTGGAAGCCGGCTCGGAGGTAATTTTGATCACCCCGATGTCGGGTGGATAATGGCGTCGACTATAGAGCAGGCCCAGTGATCTTATCACAGGTCATGTGATAAAGACCGACGAAAAACTCCTCGTCCCACTTTTCTTCTACGGCCAGAGTACCTGTCACTCGAATAATTCTGTCCATCATGATTTCAACTCCCTTGGGTGCAGTCACGACAACCCAACCGTTGGCTTCGGGAGCTTTGCCAAAACAGCAACTCATTTGGTCAGGGAGCAGCAAGAACTCGGTGACCATATTCTCTTCGTTTACTACCGTGGGAATCATAAAACCCTCAACGGCTGCAGCTAGCCCATCCATTTGACGGACAGTAATAGGGACGCGACGAGCGAAGGCAGAAAGGTCGAATTTAATACCATCCTTTTCCCAGTCAACCTCGTAGGCGAACTTAGACATATTGGCAAAACTTAGAGGAGCGTATCCGCTTCCCTTGGGCAAGGGGGGGAGGTTTGAAACCACGGGATCCTGAAAATTAGAAAAGTTGGAGTCTGACCCAGGAGGGGGGGGCAAATCCACGATTTCCCTTTCCTCCGAAGAAGTCACCTGAGAAACAATCTTCCCACCGACACTTGTCACCTCCCCTTCCACAATCGTGACGTTGGCGTCTTTGGCATCGAAAGCATCATGTGAAACCGAGTCCCCATCAACAAAGGCCGACATGTTGCCTTGCCCGAACTGACGAGCGAGTTTCAGGTATCGAGGCAAACCTCCTTGAAAAAACCCCGCCAACACTCTTTCCAAGGGCCAAGCAAGCGTGACCGCCTTGCCTTGCTTGTTGTACTTCATGTCCAACCTAAAGCCGGTGGCTCCGTCTAGTTTAAGTAGAACGGCGCTAATATCCTTGGCGAACTTGGGATCATGGCCATCCATGAGCTGAATTCCCTGAACGGGAATCCAAATGACATTGTCGGCAGACGTGCCCGTAGCTTCAAGTATGCCTACAACCAGATAAACATCCTTATGCTTCGCTCCCTCGTTGAAGGTGAGACCGTGATAGGGATGAAAGTTATCCCCCACCTTAAGGCCCAGTCTTTGAGCCGCAAGACTTCCGACGAGTGCTTCCTTGGCATCATCCTTGTAAATACGCCCTTCGGGTAGAACGTTGTACTTTTTCCCCTTCCGCCATTCGTGCTTTTCAAACATTTCCGAAAGAGCTCCAACCAAGCGATGACCGCGGAAATTATCCCCGACGGCGATTGGATAAGCTTCGCTCACTCCACGGGTGTCGCGAATAGTTTCGTACTCCTCCCAGGAAAGATTACCGGGTGAAGACTCCAGATGCAGGAGACTATTGAGGACCAACTGTATTTTCGAACCACGAGCCCCCAACACGGCATCAAAGCCGCATGTCAATACGCGAAAAGCACTTGCGTTCAGTTCCTTGATCTCCGTTGCGACGACCTCCCAACTGTCCAATTCCTTTTTTTCAACCGTTATAGGTTCTCCCCTAATGGGTTCACCTTTTGGTACAGAATTCGAAGAATCTTGGATTCCTCCCTCGCCACCACAACCCCAAAGAAGGCATACAGTGATGATCCCGGTGATGGTGAGTGTAGTCTTCATTTTCTTAAACTCCGTTGGTGCAAACTATAAAGCAACGGGAGTCATGTCTTCGCAAGTCATATGATAAAGACCTTTAAAAAAACCATCAGAAGGATTCCATCTTTCTTGGACAGTAAATTCACCGGTGACACGCAAGAGCTTGTCTATTTGTGGCTTTACCCCGACGGAAGAAGTCTTAACTAAAATCCACTCGTTTTGCTCGGGTGTCTTTCCTTCGCAACACGCCTTGGTGTCAGGGAGCAAAAGAAACTCGGTAGTCTTGGAATCATTGTCTCGAAGAGCCACGGGTATCATATAGCCTTCCACCGACACTCGACGGCCATGTAGTGACCGTGCGGCTGAAGGTATGCGGCGAGCGAAAGCGGCTTGGTCCGGCTTCTTGCCATCGTTTTCCCAATTAACTTTATACTGAAAATTGGTAAGTGCCCCAAAGTTGACTTTAGGAAAAGATTTTGGAGCAGGAGCGGGAAGTAAATCTTTCGAGATCGACTTAGAGGCATTCTTTTCCTCAACCATCAATGAATCCTCTAAACCACAAGCACCTATGAAGAAGGGAAGTGCGGAGATCGAAAATAATCTCCAAAGAAATGCTTTACTATAAGTCTTCACGGAAAATTGTAGGGATGCCCAAAGTGGTAGAGTTAATCGAACTTCAGGCTTTATTGCAAGCATCGGGCAGTGCCAAACATCAACAACTTGGCCACATAGCTTTCTTGATAAGAGCTTTCGCGACCAGCACTTTTGTCAAGATTGCTGAACAAGGTTTTTCGCTACATCGGACCGATAAGCCTGAAGAGCTGGCAACAAACCACTTAACAGCCCTACGGCAAGCATACCGATTGGGACGTAGAGAAAGCTGGGATCATAGGTAAAAGGCTCGAGTAGTACACCTGTTTGTTCCCTTACCAAGGAAGCCGCGAACAGCCCGATGCCGAGATAAGAGAAAAAAGCGCCCACAATCCCGAATAGAGTGATCAAGACGGCTTGAACCAGAACGACCGTAGTGACTGTAACGCGCCTAGCGCCGAGACTACGCAAGATGGCAATTTCACGGCGACGTTCGTTCATGGCATTCCGCAAGATAGCGAGAATCACGCAAACCGCCACGAAAGCGACGAGATAAGCGATGACCTCCAGAACGCGCTGAAACCAAACCAAGCGTTCGAAGAAACTCGCAAGGGTACCCGCAACCGGCCATGCAAGTGTAGCTATGTTGCCTTGTTTGTTGTACTTCATATCTAGCATGAAACCAGCGGAGCCCTTGAGGTTAAGGAGAACGGCACTGACGTCGGTAGCGGTCTTGGGATTGTGCCCATCCATCAGTTGAATACCCTTAATCGGAATCCAAATCACTTTGTCAGCTGGTGTTCCGGTAGCCTCTAGTATACCAACTACGACGTAAATATCCTTATGCTTCGCCTCTTCCTTAAAGATAAGGCCGTGGTAAGGGTGGAAAGTATCACCGACCTTCAATCCAAGCTTTCGAGCGACAAAACCCCCTACGAGAGCCTCTTTGGCATTGTCGGTAAAAAAACGACCGTCGGGTTGAGCCATATACTTTCTACCCTTTCTCCACTCATGTTTTTTGAACATCTCGGAAAGTGTTCCGACAAGACGAAAGCCATGATAGTTGTCGCCTACGGCAATCGGATAGGCTTCGCTCACGCCTCGAGTATCGCGAATGAGCTCATATTGCTCCCATGAAAGATTTCCTGGAGATGCTTCCAGATGAAAGAGCGCGTTGAGAACAAGTTGCAACTTCGAACCCCTTGCCCCGAGGACGGCATCATAGCCTCCGGCGGAACGGGAGAATGCGTTTTTAGCTTCCTCCTTGATTTTCCAAGTTCCAAGAAACAGGCCACCCGCCAAAGCTATCGCAAGCGATGCCACTATTGTGGAAAAGGCATATTGCCGTAAACCGCGAAGAGCAAGGAAGAGGATTACCCATGGACCCGAAAAAAACATCATGCTATTCCTTCATCGCCTGAGCAAAAGCTCGGTTGAGATCTTTCCAATCAAAATTCTTGTCAAAGCCACTTACAACTTTCTCATCGTGACTAACGAGGAGAAGAGCGGCCCCGACGTCGACACAAAGCTCTCGAAGAAGATTCAAGGCAATTCGGGCATTGGAAGGGTCGAGGTTTCCAGTGGGCTCATCAGCCAAAACAAGCTTCGGGCGGTTGGCCAAGGCTCGGGCGAGGGCTACACGCTGCTGCTGACCTATGGAGAGCTGGCTTGGATAATGATTTAGACGATGGGACAAACCCACCCTGTCCAGCAATTCCTTGGCCCTGCTCTCGTCCGAATTGTCGGCAAAAGCCATTGCCATCATAATGTTCTCAAAACAATTTAATCCTTGAAGCAGATTGAAAGACTGAAAGACGTAACCTATGTCGGAAGCCCGGAGGCGATCGCGAGCCGACTCGTTCAATTGGGAAACGTCAGTCCCGTCGAAAACAATCAAGCCCTTATCCGGACTGAGTATACCGGCCAATAAATGGAGAAAGGTCGTCTTGCCCGAACCGCTTTCTCCTCGCATGCCACAAAGTTCGCCTTTGGTGATTGAGAATGTTTCCACATCTACAACAAGACTTTGTCCACCATCGGGAGAGGCAAAGCTCTTACGCAGATCATTAACTTCCAAAAAAGACATAATTAAGACTAATCATGGGAACGAAACCTGTCATAATTGGCAAGCCGGATGGTAGAAAAACATTAGATTTGTCATACCTAGACGACCAAATTACCTTTTCGATATTGAATGGATGTTTAATTTTCACACAGGACTACTTGACGATTCGGCCAAGTTTACTTTGAAGTAAGAATATGCAAAAAGTTCTCTTCGTATGCATTCACAACAGCGCTCGTTCTCAAATGGCGGAAGCTTTTCTGAATAAATTAGGCGATGGAAAATTCACTGCCGAGAGTGCCGGCATTGAACCAGGAACCCTAAACCCAATCGTTGCCGAAGCTATGCTGGAAATGGGATTGGATATTTCGAACAACACTTGCGACTCCGTCGAGCGCTTCATACCCAGAAGTGAAGAGTTCGACTACGTGATCACAGTCTGCGACGAAACGTCCGCGGAACGATGCCCGACCTTTCCAGGAGCAACCACAAGATTGCATTGGGGGTTCTCCGATCCATCCGGCTTACAAGGAACGAAAGAAGAAAAACTTAACAGAACTCGCGAAATCCGCGATCTAATCAAAGCTAAAATCGATCAATGGATACCCTCCGTCAAATGAGGCTTCGCCAATTCGACTACCAGGTGATTAGTCAGACAACGTGATTGAGAGCGTGAACGATGTTAAGGGCATCGTTGCCGATCCTTTCCATCTCGTTGAGAATATCCACGTAGATCATTTCCGCCTTCACGTTTTCGGACTCTTTCATGCGCTTGACGGCACTCTTGCGAAGCATCTTTCTGGAAGCGTCGATACGCTGCTCGATTTGCTCCGCCAGCTCCATCTCCGGAAGGACTGTCTTGTCCTTCAAATGGGTCTGGTAAAGCTCCATGAAGTCGAGAATCTGTTCCGAGAAAATCTTTATTTCCTTCTTTGTTTCTTCAGGCAGAATTCGCTGCTTGCGGTATTTTCGGTGAGCCAATTGGACCAAACGGTAGCAACAGTCACCGATGTCCTCCAATTCGGCAGTTACCCGAAGAAGAGAGGTCACATGCAAAGCACTTTCTCCAGCCAGACTTTCCGTTGTGCAGTGAATAAGCGTTTGAGTGATTTCAAAAGCAAGCTCATCGCACTTATCCTCTAATTCGTTAAGCTCATTGATCAATTTGCCCCTATCCTCCTCGGGGTGTTCGAATACGTCGACGAAACCTTCGAACATATAGCGAGTCACTGCGGCCAAACGATCCACCTCCGCCTCGACCAATGCAAGGTTAAGTTCTCCGGTCTTCGGCAACAAACCCGACCCTTCGTAGTGAATCGATGCGAGACTACCGGGAACAGGATCCTTATCCGTTCGTTTCCGCGGTTTCACCATCTTCTCGGCCAATCTACCCAAATGAGGCGCAAAACCAATTAGCAAGCAGATATTACAAAGATTAAAAAGTGTATGGAATAAGGAAAGGTGAAGGGGAATGTTAACGTCGACAATTGCCTTCCTCGCTTTTCCATCGTCAAGTCCCTCACCTTCTTGCAAATGAGCTTCACGATAGTTGGCCAATTCCTCCTTAGTGACGTCATTCTGATAAATAGCGCCTGGCATGATTTCGTCGATCATGCCGATGAAAGGATAGAATAAAAGCAACATCCAACAGACCCCTGTCAAATTAAAAAGAAGATGGGCTCTAGCCGCTCGCTTTGCATTCAAATTGGCTCCCAAAGAAGCCAGCCATGCCGTAACCGTCGTCCCGATATTTTCACCCAACACGATGGCCGCGGCAATCTCAAAATTAATCCAACCATTGATGGCCACAATAATCGTAATGCCCATAGCAGCGGAAGACGATTGAACGAGAAGAGTCAAAAGAATGCCGATGGCAAGGAAGATTAGAACGGAACCGAAACCGAAACTGTTCAATTTCTCTACAAAGGACTGAATCTCCTGCACGAGGAGTTGGTCGTTCCGTTCAGTACTCTTAAGAAGAGATTTAACGTCGGGCACTGCATCCTTCAATTCGCTTAAGCCGAAGAAGAGCAAACCAAATCCGACCAATACCTCTCCAAGGTTTTTGAAAACGGGCTTGCTGGCAAAAATCATTGGCAATCCGACACCGATTATAGGCAAAGCGAGCTTGGAGAGGCTGAATTTCCCGATGGTTGCAATAATCCAACCTGTCAAAGTAGTGCCTAAATTCGCACCCATGATGACTCCAATCGACTCCATCAAGGTAAGGAGCTGAGCATTCACAAAACTCACCACCATAACTGTAGTAGCGGAGGAGGACTGGACAAGACAAGTGACCAAGAGTCCCGTCATGAGTCCGAAGAAACGATTCTGGGTCATCGTTGCCATTATCCGGCGCATGCCATCCCCTGCCACTTTCTGGATGCCTTCGCTCATCACCCTCATCCCGAAGAGGAAGATACCCAAACCACCCAACACGTATAAAAAGCCGACTACAAATTCCCAGATGTCAATATTTTGCATTTATTTGATCAAGTTTGAATGTTTAGAAAAAACGAGGATTCATTCACCAACTGATTCGAAGCCCAGAAGTAAAGCCCCATCCATCATAATTGTCGCCAGACATGGCTGTATTCATATCGCTGTATTGGATTGCGTTCTGCCACTTCACTTTGTGACCGTAGAAGAAGTGATTTATACCTATAAAACTCTCGCTTAATTTAGTGCCCTTGCCACTGAACAAATCCTTTTCGTACCTTGTTAGCTTGATAGCGTCACCACCAGAGCTTTTTAAGTAAGTGTAGCTAAAAACGGCTTGGGTCTTGTCCGTGATATCGTAAAAAGGCATCAACTGGAGACCGAAAAGATCGTTCTGGGATCCGTATCCATCTGAAAAGCTTAAGTCTGTCCAAAGGTGGAGGTTGTCCTTCTCGAATTTGGTTACCAATGCAGTTACGTTCTTGTGATCGGGTTGCTTCGAGGGGTTCGCAGAATCTTCTTGTTGCTTTACGTAATCAATTCGCACCATGGCATTATCCAATTCCAAATTTTCCTTGAAGTTGTAACCCAAGGAAAAAACAGCGAAGCAACCGTAATCGAACACCTCGTCGAACTCGGATCCGAGATCGCTCGAATATATTCCGGTGAAGTACTCCCAGTTATTCTTACTTCCTGAAAAAGAGAGGCCCGTGTAGTACTCCCTGGGAAACCAGATGTTACTTGCAATCTTACCTCTTTCGAGAGTGTGAAGTTTTTTTGACGAGGTGGAACCATGCAAGGTAAAAGGAGCCGATTGCTTTCCAATTTTCATCTTCATGCCACCTTCCGAAGACCATGCAAAGTAAGTATCCGTAAGATTTTTGTAGAGGGGGGAAGGGTTATTTAGGTTCATATCCGCCTCGGAATGGAGGGTGAGGCTATTAAGCAAGGAAGCTTTGAAACCCATACGCAAACGTCTCCAATCGAAATCGCTTTCGGATCTCCCTCCTGCATCATTGTCGAAGCTATGGTAGTCCCCTTGCAAACGGCCAGTAAATGAAAACTTTTGAAGGATTGTATTCTCATCGTTTTCATACCAAACCACTTTACTCCAGATGCTGTCGTAAACAGACTGATCACTCTCCTGCCCTTTTGCGAAAACCGCGGAAAGGATCAGTAAGGAAACACTTAGGTTTATAATATTCATACAATTGGTTTTGCTGAATGAAAGATTGTGAGTTTACCAAACAAAATAGCAGATACAAATTACGATCTTGCGAAGAAAACGTTACAATTACGTTACAAATTTCGGCAACAAATTTGCTTCGATTTTAACTATTGAGAAAAAGAGGTTAAAAAACCTTCAAAACCCGATGGGAAGGGTAAAAGAAAAAGTGGTCCCCTTGCCGATCTCACTTCGAACGGATACATCCCCGCCATGCAAATCGACAATATGCTTGACGATGCTTAATCCCAAGCCCGTTCCGCCACTATCCCGAGAACGGCCCTTGTCGACCCTGTAGAAACGCTCAAAGATATGAGGCAAGTCCTTTTCAGGAATCCCACACCCATCGTCCTGCACTTCACAACGGAGCCATTTGAGTTCTTCATCAAAAATAGTTCTAATAATTATTTCCGATGAATCTCGGGCATAGCGAAGAGCATTGCTCAAAAGGTTCTCGACGACGCACTCTACCTTCAAGGGATCGAAGGGCATCGACTTCCGTTCCTCGGCAAGCTCCAATCGTATTCTTTGGGTATTCAGATCCAGTCCCTCGCCCAACCTGTCTGCAACGGAACGGACAACAACCGAAAGACTACTGGGTTCAGGTCTCAATGTATGAGAAGGAGACTCCAGTTCCGCCAAATGGAGAAGATCCTCGACCAAGGAACAAAGACGATCCGAATTTTTTCGAATTTTCCCTATG
>Ga0315322_10002376_pt1 | contig 14552 bp, 8 predicted proteins | sample M110021515metaG_FD_203461 | JGI IMG/M metagenome (GOLD analysis project Ga0315322, IMG submission 203461) | Ammonia-oxidizing marine archaeal communities from Monterey Bay, California, United States - M1 100m 21515 | ecosystem: Environmental > Aquatic > Marine > Intertidal zone | place: USA...
TGTTAGGCGCCATCGAGAACCCAATCGCCATCGATACAAATGCCACCGCCCAACTCGCGGTGCTCACGAACATGACGGGGATAAAGAACAAGACTGCCACCAATTGAAAAATCCAAATGAGATGGACACGCGCCGCTCGTATACTCCCAGTCCGACGCATGATCCAGTCTGATGTCCAACCAGCGAGCGGCATGAGAAGAAGCGACATGGCCCAGGGAAGAGTGCTGAAAAATCCGACAGATTTAAGCTTCATGTCAAAAGTCTGCTCCAAGTACCCCGGCAACCAAGTCAATCCAAAAAACAACACCCAGCCAAAAGCGAAGAAGGACCACGCGGTCGCTAGAAGCGTCGGATTCAAAACGACATCGCGCAAGGGAATCGGCGCACCGCGGTTCGGCTCCAATGACGCTGTTAGCGTTTCCTCTGGTGGTTGCCTGTACAACAACAAGAACACAACACCCAACACTGCACCAAGCACACCTAGACATATAAAACTGGACCGCCATCCCATGAACGTAATCACCGGCGCAAGAATCAGACCGCCCAACAGCAGAGCAAATGGAACACCGAGTAACGCAAGAGAAGTAACTCTTCCGAGTTCACTTGGGCGAGTCCAGTCAACAAGTGCCCGGTTCATCGCCGGAAAGTTTGCTCCCTCGCCCATTCCCATCAACACCCGCAACACCATGAACACCCAAAACACCTCCACAAATCCCTGCAGCACCATGAACACCGACCAAAAAAACAACGCAATGGACCAGACAGTTTTCACGCCGTAGCGGTCGAGCAGGAATCCCGACACCCCGTTGGTTGCCAGCGTCCCAATGGCAAATGCTGACATCAGTAACCCAAACGCCCCATCGTGAATGCCCAGGTCGGATTCGATCGGTTTGATCGCAAAAGAAATCACCACCCGATCCAGGTAGTTCACCAAAACCAGCAAGAAACAGAAGCCAGTGATGACAAACCGAAAGCCACTTTGCTGGTGGGATGGCGACAAACTGCCGCTAGCGGAAGCATTCATCAAGAGTCCAAGGGAATCGGGACGGGTTATCCCGGGGGTGTAGTGCTCGGTTGCTCTGCCAAAGAACAAACGACTGGAAAAATCAGGTCAACGCCGCGATGGTCGCTGTCAGACGTTACTGAACGAGAACCGTCTGCACAACTATCGAAAGCTACGAATTTCATGGCTCTCCAGCACGTTCCGAACCCGATACAATGACACAGGTTTTTAAAAAAGCGCACTTCTAACGCCTGGCCGCAGCCTCGCGACGTACACAACCTGCATTGCGTCCCGTTTTTACTGCCACCAGTCTGACTCGACCTCGTAATGAGAGCTTGCAATGGCCGTTCCACTCGAGCCCGAAACATTCACCGGTGGCTCACATCGCAACCAACGAACGACAAACAAGTTACCCAACCAAGCTGGCAGGCAGCAATCTGCCTCGTTCAAAAGTTTGCAGTGTCTCTCTTCGTTCGGATTGGTTTTGGTGGCCTCCTTTGTTCTGTGCCTCAATGCCGGCGCGGCGACACCGCCTTATCAACTTGCGTTCTTCTCGGCAGATGTCACCATCCCGTTGAATCATCGTTGCATGGGAGTGTTACCCACAAAGTCCAAAGTAATCGCCGACCCACTTTATGCCAAAGGTTTCGTTCTGTTGGGTGAAGAGGCGCCGGTCGTTCTGTGTGCTGTCGATTGGTGCGAGATTCGCAATGCTGCCTACGATCAGTGGAGAAATTCCCTTGCAATTGCCGCCAAAACGACTCCCGAGCGTGTCATGGTTTGCTCGCTTCATCAACACGATGCCCCTGTCACCGATGCTGGCGCGGCAAAACTGCTTGAACAAGTTGGCTTGAAAGGAGAACTGTATGACGAAGCATTCCACGCCCGCGCGGTCGCAACCGTAGCAGGCGCTTTGAAGACCAGTCTCCTCCGGCCCCAAGCGATCACACACATCGGGACAGGGCAGGCAACCGTCAATCAAATCGCTTCCAACCGACGCGTGATCAACCCCGACGGACGGATCAGCTACACGCGGGGCAGTCGCAGCGGCGGAACTTTATTCCATCGTGAGTCACCGACCGGATTAATTGATCCGAACCTCAAGACTATCTCGTTCTGGAATCAAAATCGTCCGGTGCTTGCCTTGCACGCATATGCAACTCATCCCATGAGTTCTTATGGCGCGGGGCAAGTGAGTTCTGACTTTGTCGGATTAGCACGCCAACGACGCCAACAAGATCACCCACAAGTGCCCCAAATTTATGTGAGCGGTTGCAGCGGTGATGTGACTGCGGGCAAATGGAACAACGGGTCAGCCCAACATCGCAAAGACTTGATCGACCGCCTCTATAATGCCATGGTCAAGGCTTGGGATCAAACGGAACGGAAGCCAATCAAAAACATTGCATTTAGGAATACCAGCCTCAATCTCCAGTTTCACCCGGGGCCACACCTGACCACCGCTGCGTTACGTGCGCAGCTCGATGACACCCAACGCACGGTTGAAAAGCGGATTCTCGCGGCGATGGGACTTGCCAGCCGTATGCGAGTTGAAAGTGGAAAGAACATAGACCTCCCTTGCCTCGACTTAGGTTTTGCCCAATTGGTTCTCTTCCCTGGCGAAACATTCGTCGCCTACCAACTAATGACCCAAGAATTACGTCCCGATTCCTTCGTGATGTGCATCGGTTATGGAGAGAGTTGGACTGGATACATCCCAACGGATCAAAATTTTGACGAACACTTTGAAGACAGTTGGCTGTGGGTGGCTCCCGGTAGCGAGCAGCGAATCATGACTGCGGTGGAAAAGGTGCTGACACGTCCTTAACCCCCCCCGCTCAACGAACTTGCCATGTACTGGGATGGCATGCGACAAGCAACCGCCGGTTTGTCACTCTGACGCTTTCGTGCACGACGCAGTCAAATTACGATGCATACCTGTCGTTACGCGCCGCGACGCAGCAACACGTGACCATGAGTTAATTTTCCAATTCTTTGAGTGTCAGTTTTCCATCTTTGTTTTCATCCCGCTTATCAAACACCCTCTCTAAAGCGTCAAGATTGTCTTTTCGACTTCCAATGAATTCACGACGCGTCAAAAACCCGTCATGATCTCGATCACCACGTTCAAACAACTTTTTGAAATCGCGTTTCCCTGCCTCTAATTTCATGCGAGCTTTGGGGCGCGCAGGTTGCCCGTCGCGTGAATTGCCGGGACTACCCGTCGTCGTATCCGGCATCTGTATCAAGGACGGCGCATTCGGAGGTGCGCCGGGCGATGTGACAGCAGTTGGATACGGTGTGGCAACTGGCTGTTCATACGGCACTAGGTATCGCGGATCTGGCATCAAATCCGCAGGAGCTCCGCCGAGAGAACTAACCATGTTTTTTCCACGCTTCGCAGGGTCGTATCGCGCCGCCACCGGAAGCGTTTCCACCCAAGTATCAAGTTGCTTACTCATACGGCGGACACGTTCTGGTTGCTGGTACGCCAAATTCGTAAGTTCCGCTGGATCTTTACTAATGTTGAATAGTACCGTCGTATTATCTTTTCGCCAAAGCTTCCAATCACCAACTCGAATCGCCTGCCCCGTGTAGAAGTCCCAATACATAGGTTGCGTACGGTCAATTTGAGAGACACCACCTGTCAACCGCGGCATCAGATCGACACCATCAAACTCTGGAGGAATCTCGCCACCGGCTAAAGCCACGGCGGTCGCCGTGAAATCGAGCGTCGTAACCATCTCGCTGATCACCTGACCCGGCAAAACCTTTCCTTTCCAGTAAGCAAACATCGGCACCCGGATTCCGCCCTCATGTAGCCAACCTTTGACGCCCCGCATGGGTACATTGTTGGATCCATTCCAACTTCCGATTGGGCTGTTACGCGTTTGCTTGCCGGGAGCCCCATTGTCACCCGCAAACAAAATCAGCGTATTGTCCTCAAGGTCGTTTTCTCGAAGTGTTGCTATCAGACTTCCGACAGCATCATCAATTGCCTTCAGCAAAGCCAATCCCTGTCTGCGAACGTCATCTTGCTCATCGTTGTAATGCGGGTAATCCTGTTTTGGAAAGTTCCTGTAGTAAATATCTGATTTACTGATCATCGGGACATGTGGAGCGAACAATGGCAAATACAAAAAGAACGGCTTGTCTCGATTGCGTTTCACAAAAGACTCGGCGAACTTCCCCTGAAGAATGACCCGATTGGGAAACTCACCTGCCCAACCTGAACTGGTGTGGTGTTGAACGAGATTTCCATCAAGGTCCAAATTGGTTGTTCCCGACATCATTGGCCCAACCCAGTACTCGTCAAAGCCTCGTCCCCGAGGATCGAACTCCGCGTTCCTGTCATCATTCGGCCCACAGTGCCACTTGCCCGAGAACCCCGTCACATAACCCAGATTTTTCATCCGATCTGCAATCGTCAGCAGGGGCTGGCCTGCCATATCGGTTCCCTCTGGATAAAGCCGCGGAAGCGTTCCCACGCCGGCTCCGGCATCAACCTTATTGTCTGAAAAGCCAAACTCATTCTGGATACGTCCTGTCAGCAAACCACACCGGGATGGACGACATTGCGGCGCGGAACAATAACCGGCACGCATCAGGGCACCACCCCTAGCCAATTTGTCCATGTGAGGCGTCTCGACATTCCCATCGATCCCATGAATACCGAGATCCGTGTAACCATGATCATCGGAAAAAATGATGATAATATTCGGGTCGGCCAATAATAGGATGGGATAGAAACAAGCCATCCCAAAAGTAAAACACCGCAACCAGATTGCTGTCATGACACACCGTAAAATGTAATACCAAGATGCGTCAGCATCACGGTTTGCGTTTAAAACTCAGGCCCAGCGACAATGATGAACTCACGAGAAAACAATATCGTGTTCGAACACACCACATGGTCGTCTTCAGGCAATTGGTTTTAACCGATCACCACAGCCAGGTGAATGCATACAGAATATTAAGCCTCGTCATGGGACAAAACACCTCGTCAAGCCGACATTTCTTTTATCCAGACGATTCCATCTCAGATACCGCGAATTGTTGGAACTCATGGAGTTCATAAACGTTCAACTGTTCTTTCCCGGTGGGGAATCACAAAACAAGCAGACGATTCGCACGCCTCTGAGTAATCCGTGCTATCAAAGCCACGACTTTGTATTCATCTAGCGGACTACGTACCGTGAACACGCGTAAGCGATTAGATCCGCTGGACGCAACGCCACAACGTATCGACACCTGATGAAACGCAAGCCAGTTGAATCAATACCCCAAAGCCTCGATGCATTATAGATGCTCGCCAGCGGCATGCTCGGTCGTCATGGTGCCTGTGTGCACGTCCGCTTCTTGACTGGTTGCCACTCAAAGCACAATTGTTGGATCGGTAACAATGGCGAACCAAACCGGTTCAGTGGCAGGCATGGGTATTGTGATGCGAACGTTGCCGACGGCGGGGCCTCCTGGTAGCAGTATGTCTGTAGTTGGAAAAAAGAGAGTCGACCGCACATCGACCTTGACTCCGTCGATTGGCTCGCCGCTGGCTTGTTCCGCGGGCAACCACCACACTTGACGATTTGCAATGCCCCCGTATTCCCATCGCGCATTCAGGCCCAGTGGGAATTTGACTTTTGTTGAATCCATGACGTCAGTAGCCAAACTTAGGCGGCGCATTCTCAGTTTGCCATTTTCTGCAGTGCGCGATATGTCTGCAGTGCTCGATGATCCAACCCAAGGCAAACGCTCCATTGCCACCGATTGCCAATGGTCGGTTTCCTTGGCATCAGTTGTTGCCCTTTTTCCCGTTGACAAGTTCGCCCGCGGCGAAACATCTTTTAGTGATATAAATCGGGTTGGCACGGCTTTCAATTCAGCATCTGCATCAGAGAGACCCAACACCTCTATTTTTCGCCAAAAATATCGCGAATCAAACTGAGTCACCAATTGACATGCTTTCATCGGTGCACTGCCCGGCGCAGCATGCGGAAGAAACCCAACTCGGTCTGGATGAGCCGAATCGAAGAGCACTTCAACAATCGGCTGCGCGCCTGAGGGGAAAGGTTGATAATGCGCAAACACTCCCATTTTTGAGCCACCACCTCTTATCGACTGTTGAACAAACTCGTCGTTCGAGAGTCTTGGGGCGCCGCGGCCGGGTGGTGAAATACTGGGAGTCAAAACAAAGGGAACCCCTGTTGGTTCCGCACCGTTTCGGTTGGTTTTCACTTCACGGGGCGTTGGAGTCACGCTCTCCTCAATTGGATACACTGACACAGCCAAACGACTCGAGTTTCCCCATCGCTGATCACCCATGATCGATGAAGCCGAAGGCTGGACCGTGAGTAACCCAACAACCCCTTTTTGGTCAGAGCATCCAATTCGAATTCCTTGGCGATTTCCAGTTGACCGCTGTACTCCCATTGGGGACGTGGCCACGAAAAGTGGCGTTGCCGGGCCGTTGCGCCCACGGGGTGAGATCCAAAGCAAAACCCCTTTATGATCGTGATCGGGCGACACGTATGCGTGTTGGTACTTTGCTAGCGGGTGGTTCCAAGTGTAACGCGTCTCCCGGAGAGTCAACTTTTCACTTAGCGGGTAGGTACCCGATTCATTTTGTACCTCAGTGGAACTGGAACTGGCTCCGGAGGCAATCCAGTCAGCGGGATGCTGCTGCCACATGACACTCACCCCATCGAGAGAAACAATGCTCTCCTGCCCTTCTGAATTATGAATATTTTTGAGTTGGATCGTATGTTGGCCAGCAGGCAATGCAACTGTTTGAAACTCTTGCGGCAGACCAAGCGAATTAATGCCTTCGGTAGCCATCCGGAGCTCAAGGTTAGCATTCGGTGGGATTTGATATTTCCAAACGCCCATGTCTTGCCAAACCGACTGTAATGCGCGAACAGTTAACTTCGTTTCATCTTCCACGATCAAATCAGTGGTCGCTCGCTGCATCAGCTGAATATCGGTTTCAAGGACCGGTATTTGTCTACGTGCAACGATGACAGGAATCCACGCCGCAATCGCAGCCGTGATTAACAACAGCTCTAACAGCCCAAATCGGAATCCCCAGTGCTTAACAGTCGCCTCAGAATGCATATCCGCATGCCCAACCGTTCGCAAGGAATCATCCGACGCTTTCCGCGATGACGAATCAATCACTTCAGCGCCTCCTTCATGGAGTTGACTTCACCTCGTTGCCACGCGGCAAACGCATCAACATGCGTTCCGTTGAATCCATAAACAGCACAACCACGAAACAGATTTTTCGACTGCGTCCCATTTCTTGTGACTACCAGCTCCTTCTCGCGAACCCGCAAAAAGCAGATAGGCTCATCACTGGCAAAGGTTCGTGTCACGCCGAAATCAACCAATGGCTCAACGACATAATCATCGATAGATTCCGGAGAGAAGGTTTCAGGAAGCTGCAATATGCTACTACCTCCTGAATGTTTGTTGGAAAGAAACCACTGACCGCCATTCGGAATGAACGCTATCGCCACCACCATCTCAGACGACTTCGGGTTGCCCCCGCCAAAACTGGTACTGGTACTACCGTTAATGCATGGAGCGTCGGCCTTCAAAAGGCCAACCCCTGCTTGATAGGAAGCCTCATAGCCTGCCGGGAAAGAAACGCGGTATCGCCATACCAACGACTTTTCCATACCTGGATAAACCAAATCCTCAGGCACGGCGGTCCGCACCACCCGAACTCTCTCGGGACTCTCAACATCGAAGAATCCAACCCGCATTCGCAATTGGTTGTGATTTCGTCGGAGGCTAGCCAGACGACTGTTGTAGTGAATCGTACACACCACCCCCATAGTAATGGCAGTCAACAGCAGGACACGAATGATTGAGCGTCTGGCAAACACACTAGGTACACAAAGCGAGGACGAGAAGTGATGAAACACCGCCACATCGGTGCCAAAAACCTCGTTCCAGCACCAACTGTCGTCATTCTCAACTTGTTTTCAACTCTAAGTAAGAACGAAGGTTTCGAAAAACAGAATACACTAACAATCCCCAAAACAATAACACGCGATCCAATGAATGGACAGCTTGGGAGTAAAAAGCGTTTGCAGCGAGCGGTTTAGATTCATCAGGCAACAAAACAGATTTTGGCTTCCGTGCATCTTGGCGTAAAGCTCATAGAATCCTCTCTATCCCCATCCGGATGCATGCGCCCAATAACCCCGCGTAAAAACAACGCCGACATTCATTCTGCACGGCCAACTGAATGGATCACTGCCATTCTGAATCCGGCACCACAGTCTCCATTCTTCTCGACTCCCCTAACCCCGCACATTCCGTATACTAAACGTTTGCCTGCCTAAAGGGCTTAAGCTTTGGCGATGGAAACGCCATGCATTAACGCATCACTTGTCGGAAACCAAACGGCCTTTTGTTTCGCATGTTTGCGTAGACGCCGCCAAATTTCACCCGCCGACGACGAACATCCGTGTTCACATTCCAAACTCGTCCTAGAGCCATCAACCAACCATGTTCACGTTCATTCATGCGGCCGACATACACCTCGACAGCCCAATGCTTGGACTGTCCCAGCACGACGAGGCACCGGTCGAGACAATCCGGGGCGCGACCAGGACCGCTCTCACCCGTCTAGTTGACTTGGCAATCGAGCGAGAAGTCAACTTCATCCTCATCGCAGGAGATCTCTACGATGGAGACTGGAAAGATTTTCGTACCGGGCAAGTGTTTGTGAACGAGATGAGGCGACTGAAAGCAGAACAGATTCCCGCTTATCTGATTTACGGAAACCATGATGCCGAATCGCAAGTCACCAAAGACCTGATACTTCCCGACAACGTACGCGTCTTTCCAACAAACGCTCCGGCCACAGTCCAACATTTGGATTTGCCTGTGAGCGTGCACGGTCAAGGCTTCGCAACACGACACGTCAAGGATAATCTTGCCGCAAACTATCCGACCCCAGTCGAAAACCACTTTAACATTGGTCTACTGCATACCAATGTTGGAGAGCGAGAAGGATATGGGGATTATGCCCCAAGTTCTCTCGCTCAACTTGTCGCGCACGGTTATGACTACTGGGCTCTCGGGCACATTCACTTGAGAGAGACTCTTCACAAACATCCACATGTTGTGTACTCGGGCAATACTCAGGGACGCAGCGTCCGAGAAACAGATGAAAAAGGATGCTACGTTGTCAGCGTCAATGACGAACTGAAGGTATCAGGAAACGAGTTCGTTGCTCTCGACAGCGTTCGCTGGAAAAACGCACAGATCGACTGCTCGGTAATGGATTCCGACCACGACTTGCTGCAAGCCATCAGAACCGAACTCACCCAATCCCTTGACACATCAGAAGGACGCCTGCTTGCAATCCGTCTTACCCTCACAGGCCACACCAAACTGCATGAGTTGTTCCATTCCGCACATGCTCGATTGAGAGCGGAGTGTCAAAGTATAGCCCTCGACCTTGATGCAGAGATGCTGTGGATCGAGGACCTTCGGCTTAAGACTCAGACGCTCATCGATCCAGCCGAGCTTGCGAATCAAGATACCTTAACCGCTCTTGTACTTGCCGCGTTAGACAATTTCGATCCGACCGAACTGCCTCTTCCTGTACAAACACTTCTGAACAAATTACCCGAAGATGCTCGCAAAGCTCTGAAGTCAAGCTTGCAACCTGAAGAAACACTTGACAAAGAGTCAATGCGTAATGATATAAGCGCCATCGTACTGCAGGCGATTGCGACATCCGGCCCCACTCAATAGCCTTTGCTGCCCTCTTTATTGAACGCTTCATTTCATGCGATTCGACTCACTCAATATCCCCGCGTACGGTCCGTTTACTGGTTACTCCCTGAGCTTCACCCCCTCAGCGCAGGATCTTCATGTGATCTACGGAAAAAATGAAGCGGGTAAGAGTTCCTTATTGAGAGCAATCCACCATCTGCTTTATGGGATTCCAAACTCCACCAGTGACGACTTCATTCACGAGTACAAAAAACTGAGGATTGGTGCAACTGTTAACAACGGCGACGAACGTTTGACATTTCTGCGCAGAAAAGGGAACAGTGGTACGCTGCTCGATGAGCACCAAAACACGATCGACGAAGGAAAGCTCAAAGCATTCTGCGGCTCTGTCAATGCAGAATTTTTCACGCACATGTTCGGCCTCAGTACAGACAACCTACGTGCAGGAGCAACCAACCTGTTGTCAGAGAAGGGTGAATTAGGGGCGCTGCTGTTTTCCGCAAGCATAGGCGGTTCTCCAATTGACGCTGCAATTACAAAGCTGCAAATCGAAGCTGACCAATTGTTCGCGGGTTCAGGTCGTAAAGCGAACAGTATCGTGGCAGCCTATACATCCGTCACAAAACACGAAAAAGATAGTCGGTCGCATTCACTTTCAATAACGGAATGGAAGAAACTTAAACGACGCCTAGAGACCGCAGAAAAAGATTTCGCTTCCAAAGAAAAGACACTTACCGACAAACGCACTCGCAAAACAAGGGTCGAAAGCCTAATCAGCGCAATCCCGCTGATTCAACAACGAAAGGCAGCCGCAACCCAACTTGCCGAGATCACCATCCCCGACCTTCCGTCGGATTTTCCGGAAAGAGTGCGAGCATCGCAATCCTCCCTTGCGACAGCGGAAAGCCTCATCAGCGACACAAGAACAATACTCAAAAACAAAAAAGAACAACTCAGCGAAATTGCACCGTTCCAATCTGTACTCGACGATGGCCCCGTACTCGACTGGCTCCACCAAGCGATCGCCCAGCACCTAGATGATATTCATAACATTGATTCTGCAAAGCGATCATTAGACAAGCTACATCAGGAGCAACTTGACCAGTTGGAACGACTGAACCTCCCGGACGTCGATACGCTCACCTCACTACCAGAAACCGGAAATGTAAAACTTGCAAGCATCAAGAAGCTCGCAGATTCGTTCGCAGCCGCGGAACGTGCCTACGACCAAGCTCGCCGCGATTCCAAGAACACCACTCGCGCTTTGAAAAACGAAACTGATAAGCTCAGCAATCTTAAGGACACAGATTTGAGCGATGAGTTAAGAGATTTGGAAGCGAGAGTTGCAGAACAGAACCAGAACCACAAATTAGCCGCGGAATGGATCAAAACGCGTGACAAGACAACCGCTGAAATTCAGAAGCTGACCAATCAACTGGGGCTGTGCGATCTGGAACCTGAGGCTATCCCCAAGTTGGCGGTTCCTGCTGCCGCTGTGCTCTTGGATTTTGAGAGCATCAAGACGCAACTAGCCGAAGACCACCGCCGTGCGCAAGCAGAACTCGACGAGTTAACAACAAACGCAGTCGAACTTGAATCCGAAATCCAAGCAGCCACCAATGAGAACTCCGTCGTTACGCTCTCCAATCTGCATGACTCGCGACAGGAACGAGACGAACAGTGGACAAGCCTCGCGGCAAAGATTCTGAGCAAATCTGAAATCGCTGCAGAGGAATCGACAACTTTCAAAATGAAAATGCTGGACAGCGACGAGGTCGCTGATTCATTAAGAGAGCATGCCGAAACACACGGCCAGGTCAAAACCCTGCAAAATCGACTTCACACAACTCATGAAAAACAGAAACAGACAGACGACAAACTGAAACGCATTTCCAAGACGCAGCAAGAGCATGATGAACGATGGTCCAAATCCTCCAGTTTTTTGGCGGATCGTACATTCATTTGCTCCGAGCTCATTGAATGGAGAGAAATCTGGCTAACATGGTGCAACCACGAGGCAGACATAGCGTTACTCAACAAAAAGATTGATGCACACGAGGCAAACGAAAACAACATTCTCGACGCTCTCAGAGAAGCCTTTCAGAACGACAATGCCAGCTACACAGCATTGGGCATGCGTTTGAACGAGACACTCACGGAGGCCAAGTCGGTCAAAGGAGAACGCAAGGCGATCGCCGCCGGAATCGAGTCATTGGCCACGCAGCAGGTGAATCACCAGGATGCACTAGACATTGCCGAAGCGAACCTGTCGAAGGTTGCAGATGAATGGAAAATCTGCACCGAAACGCTTGAACTGGATGACAGTCAAGAACACGCCGCCGTGGTCACATCACTTGAACTGCGTCACGCGGCACACACGACCAACCGCGAAATTACAGACAGCGCATTAGCTCACAAGCTAATCCTTGAACGGATCAGTTCATACGAAAACAAGCTTGAAAAGTACCGCGACCGCCATCTACCAGATAGTCCTGTTATCGACCCGGCCCATCCCGACATAACAGAAAAACGACTGGCTGAACTTCTATCCGATGCGAAAGTCAGAAAAACGGGACACGACGGGATTGAAAAAGACATCGCCCGGCTTGTAGAAACTCTCGAAGTAAAAGAGCATGCGAAGAAATCGGCAAAGGTGGAAATCCAAGCCCTCTTGACGACTGCACAAATCGATACGGCTGAGCAACTTCCTGAGCTGCTAGCCCAATTTGAACGTCGAAAAATACTGCAAGCGGATTTAAACCATGCGAATTCCACTCTCACCAATCTTGCTGGCTCATTAACGCTCGACGAACTGGTTCATCAAGCCGACAGCGAAGAGAGCGATGCATTGCAAGTCGAATTACAAAGTCTTGCTGATGATCTTCGATCACTGCAGGACGAGCGTGACACGGCTCGTGACACACTCAAAGGAGTCACCTCGGAATACGAAGACTTTTCTCGCGCGGATGATCACGCTGCAAACTCAAAACAACTTGCTGCAAATGCCGTCGCAAAGGTGGTCACCGACAGCGAGCGATTCATTCGACTTCAACACGCAATTGATTTTCTGAAATCTCAAGTTGAAGAGTACCGGAAGAAAACTCAGGGTCCAATGATCCAAAGAACTTCCGAATTTTTTACTAAGCTAACGAGCGGATCGTTCGTCGGAGTCGCAGCACAACGTGATGACAAGGACGCGACACGCATCAATCTTGTTGCGCAGCCCCACAACCCTGACGCCCCTAACGGCATCGGTGAAACAATCAACACCGATGCCCTATCCGAAGGCACACGAGATCAGCTGTACCTGGCGCTTCGACTTGCCGCTATCGACATCCATCTTGAGAATCATGCACCAATGCCGCTCATCCTTGACGACATTTGCATGACTTTCGATGAAGAACGCTCAAACGCATTTTTCGAAATCCTAACAAACCTATCGGAGAAAACACAAGTGATCGTGTTCACCCATCACCAACACATCGCAACGATGGCTGAAACATTCGTAAAGTCAGAGCAGATCCTACGACTCGCTTAGAAGTCCAAAACTAGCAACGACGAGCCGTCCAACGGGCATTTTCCCGGGCAAGACAGGCTCAACGGTACCAAAACACGCTTCAACTATCGGCTCTTTCTATCCGATGACGCGCCGGCACGGTATGCGTGACGTTTACCGCGCAATTGCCGAGCCTTTCTCGAAACACCATCTTGAATGTTTTGAAATGCGCGGATGGTTTTAGCGAAGAATTCCGCCCTCCATTGCGTTCCCTCGGTACGTGCCACGGCCGAACCTCTCCAACAAAAACCGCATCTGATCTTGGGCAATCAATCGTACACCACTCACGCCACGCACTGATCGATTTGTGCCCTCGACTCTGGCTCGCTCGCAAACGACGAGGGGGGTGTTATGACATTGCCTTGAACCAACTTTTCACTCCGAGCCGCGGAATCTCCTCGAGGAAACCTCAAACAGGAGGGTACCCCGCAACACCTGCGTGCATTCGAGACGGTTCCAAGTGCCCCCTGTTTGCGGATCCAACATGCCCTTAAAAGCCACGCTTTCAACGACTGAGCCATCGCCGCAGGGTGGTACAGGATGAGGCATGTTGGAACCTTCTGCATGATTTGTTTCCCACGGGGGGACTACTCATGTTGGTCGCCTTCGTGTTCCTAAACCCCTTCAAGAACTGAGTGCCACAAGTTGACCCAGCCTTTCTGCAGGCTGGGGGTATTGACCACAACAGACAATACTCACATTCGTTCATAAGGAGAACCGACAGATGTTTGGATTTGGGAATCGAGAAGACAAATTAGATGCAAAATATAAGAATCTGATGCAAGAAGCATACGAACTTTCAACTGTCAACCGAAAACAAAGCGATTTGAAACGAGCAGAGGCAGAGGCGGTTAGCCGGCAACTTGAACAGATCAGATCGAAGGCCTGACAGGCAATCAACGCAAGCCTTTCAAAAGTATGGTGATAAGCAACTGGAGATCTTAGGATTACATACGCACGCTCTCGTCTATATCTCGGAATTTGTGGTGTCGGACTCTTGGTGGTCATCAGTGCATTTCTACTAGCGACCCAAGCCCCATTGAATTGGTTACCGACAAACGTGATTTGGAGCATTGAAGACGTTCAGGCGTTGTCGATTCTGCTTGCACTGCTGGTCGCATGCATGGCGCCTCTCGACTTCCTCGGGGGTTATTGGTTACCCAGACGCGTCAACCGGCTGTCAGTGAAGCCTGCAGCTTTTTTTGCGAGTTGGTGCCGCGGCGTTACTGTTCAAGCGAC
>Ga0315322_10002380_pt1 | contig 14542 bp, 8 predicted proteins | sample M110021515metaG_FD_203461 | JGI IMG/M metagenome (GOLD analysis project Ga0315322, IMG submission 203461) | Ammonia-oxidizing marine archaeal communities from Monterey Bay, California, United States - M1 100m 21515 | ecosystem: Environmental > Aquatic > Marine > Intertidal zone | place: USA...
AGTGGGCACAATTGGCCGCTAAATAAGATCTAGCCCGAGCATCAAGTGACTTGGAACGATCATCCGGGTTCACCATGGTGGCGACATCCCACTGCGCTGGCGCAGCTCGATCCAACACACCACATTCAATCAATTTTGAAATTTGTGTGTCACCAAGATTCTCAAGTGAAAACCCAACGGCACCGCCATTCTGCCTGCCGTGACAGGACCGGCATTGAGCACGATGTTGCACTTTCCAGTTTGTGCTCAGAACTTGACCATCAACCAATTCGTACTGAACCTGCTTTTCAACACCTGCGGGTTCGACCAGATTGGCATCGGTTTGATCATCGTTCCACAGGTAGCTGTATGGGTGCCAATTGATACCGTCAAAGTGCAACAACTGTGTTTCAACACGCACATTCCCCAGTGACAGAGTCTTTACAAAAACTGTGCCGGGAGGATATTTCCAGCCGCGTTGCAAACGGGAAATCTGTATTATTTCCTGCCCCGGCACTGCCAGCAGAAATTCACTAGTCGCACCTCCCTGCCATGAACCTGCTGAGATGTCATAACGAATAACACCGACCTCAGGGACCATTTTTCGAGTGTCTTGAAATAGCCCTGTGTCACTCAATTGCGTCGGAAAACTGGCGGCAGATTCGACTGCCTGATTGCGCACCAATTGATAAACACCACCGTCGTAGCCGACCACCAGCGTTTCATGATCCGGGGTCTCAGCAAATGTAATGATTGGCAAACCTGTTTCTGCAAGAACCGGATTCCATGTCACCTGATCTCCCTCATGACGCATGCCCCACAACAACCCAGTGACATAGTCGCCGTACAAATAAACACCCTCTAACTCGGGAATGTTCTTGCCTCGATAAACATGCCCCCCCGTAACGGACTGCCCAACGGCATGAGGGTACGCTACGAGTGGCAGTTCGATTGGAGTTGGTCCCTGCTGCACATCACGGCGAATTGGCTGAGGCCCCTCGAAGATGCTCCAGCCATAATTGCCGCCCCGTTTCACATCGAAGATGAGTTCCCACAGTTCCCACCCGACATCACCACAGAGGATTTGGTCAGTGCCGGGAACAATGGTAAACCGCCACGGGTTTCTGAATCCGTAAGCAAAGATTTCACCTCTTGCATCAGGAACATCAATAAACGGATTATCGGCTGGGATCGAATATTTGCGATCTTCTGACGGATGATCCACATCAATTCTGCAAATGGATGACCGTAAGTCAGAAAGATTCTGACCTACATTATATTCATCAGGTGGAAACGGCTTGGCTCCATCACCAGTTGAGAAGTACAGCAACCCTTTCGAATCGAAACGAATGGCACAGCCATTGTGCCCCCCAGACGGCCATGTCATCAGCACTTCTTCACTGGCCGTATCGACTCGCAATGGTTCATCTTCACTGACAACAAACCGCGACAGCCTAGTACCATCAGGGCGGGCTACCGGATCGCCGGCATAAGCGACAAACAACTGCCGATTGGTTTCAAATTCTGGATGTAATGCAAATCCATAAGCACGCCTGAAGTTGTCGATGAGGGGATTAAAATCGACAACAAGTTCAGCGTTTTCGCAGGCGGCGTTGTTGTCAAACACAAAAAGCTTTCCCGTTACCTCCAAAACCATCATTCTGTTTGTCCCGGGAACTGCCATCAACTCAACAGGTTGTTTGAATTCCAATTGGGGATAAACACGTTTCACCGAAAATGGTTTTGGTTCGTCTGGCGACCCAACCACACGCGATGTTGTCCATGCATCACGCTCGCTAGCCTTTCCAGTGAATGGTGAAACCAGGCAGAAAACCAGAAATAAAATCAGCTGACAACGCATCACGGATCAACTTTGCAGTGGTACGGATCTGACGTAGTACGGAACCAAAACGCCAATTGTAACGGGACTGAATCACCCAACGAACTTCATATTCAAATCACAACAGCAGAGCAGCCAACACGATCGATTTCGCCGCGAAATCATTGGTCAGCCGCGAAACATCTTCAAACGGTCAGCAACTCCGGTTTCGGATCACCAACCGATTGTACTTGCTGTTCAACTGAGCACTCGCCCGACTCAAGCCAACAGATCTTTTACGACTTTGCCATGAACGTCTGTCAGGCGATAGTCCCGGCCCTGAAAGCGGTAGGTCAGTTTCTCATGATCAAAACCGAGCTGGTGCAGGATGGTAGCCTGAAGATCGTGCACGTGGACAGGATTTTCCGCGATACTGAAACCCAACTCATCGGAACTTCCGTAATCGAATCCACCCTTCACGCCGCCACCAGCCATCCACATTGAGAACACATCTGGGTAATGGTCGCGTCCCAGCACAGCACTTTTTGCAGTGCGACCTTCACGAAAAGGCGTTCGGCCGAACTCCCCACCCCAGACAACAAGCGTGTCCTTCAACAAGTCGCGTTGTTTCAGGTCTTTGATCAACGCGGAGATCGGCTTGTCCATCGTGGCGCATTTGTTGGTCAAACCCTCGGTCAAACCTTCCTGCTTTCCAGTTCCATGAAAATCCCAGCCCCAGTCAAATAACTGGACAAATCGAACACCCGACTCCACCAATCGCCTCGCCAACAGGCAATTATTTGCAAGACTGGAACCACCAACCTTTGCACCATACTGATCGAGAGTCTGCTGCGATTCCTGTGAGATGTCCATCACTTCGGGGACAGCCGTTTGCATCCGAAACGCTAATTCATACTGAGAAATTCTTGTCAACGTTTCAGGGTGTCCCAATTCGTTTGCCTGAATTTCATTGAGGTCTTTAAGAGCATCAAGACTCAAACGCCGCATGCTACGGTCCATTCCCTTCGGATTAGAGGCATAGAGAACGGGATCACCTTTGGACCGACACTGCACCCCTTGATACACCGAGGGAAGAAATCCACTTCCAAATGAATTTTTACCGCCATTGGGCTGCACACCACTTGAAATCAGCACCACGAAACCTGGCAGGTTCTCGTTCTCACTACCCAAGCCATAGCTGACCCATGACCCGATCGATGGTCTTCCTGACCGCGGTGATCCGGTATACACCAGCAACTCGGCTGGTGCGTGATTGAACTGATCAGTGTGCATCGAATGGACCACACACATTTCATCTGCAATGTCGTGAAAATTCGGGATGGCGTCCGACATCCACATACCTGACTCGCCAACTTGCGACCACTTTCTAGGCGATCCCATCAGCTTTGGAACTCCAGAAGTGAACGCGAATTTACGTCCTGCAAGAAACTGGTCGGGACAGTCCTCTGCATTTCGCTTGACCAATTCAGGCTTCCGATCAAACATGTCGAGATTTGGAGGCGAGCCAGTCATGTGCAAATAAATGACACGTTTAGCTTTAGCCGGAAAATGCGGCAGTTGCGGTGCCAGTGGATTCGCTGCTGTTCTGTCCGCACCACTTCCTTCAGACGCTAGCAGACTATTCAAGGCAATCCCGCCCAGCCCCGCTGCAGACTGTTGAAAAAAGTGTCTTCGCGTCTGCTGCTGCAATTGTTCGTGGATTCGTTTCATGACTGGCTACGAAAGATATTCTGGTGGAACAAAGAGGATAAAAACCGGACCTGCATCAGCGTTTCATAAACATTTCATCAAGATTCAAAATCACGTTGCCCACGACCGTCCACGCAGCAAACTCGATTGCGTTTCCACCTTCTGGCAAAGGTCCAATTGGCACGGTTGCCATCTGCTCAGCCTGCTTCAGCTGGCCTTCGAATTCCTTTGACACAATACGGGACAATTCAGTGACACGTTTAACCTCGGATTCGGATGGTTCACGGAGCAGGCAATGCCGAAAGGCGTACTGAATTCTTTGTGCGGGATCTTTACTTTGAGCAATCATCGACCGAGCCAGCGCTTGAGCCGCTTCGACATAGACGGGATCATTCAGAGTCACCAATGCCTGTAGCGGCGTGTTAGTACGAATGCGACGCACAGTACAAACTTCGCGGTTGGGGGCATCAAATTGAGCCATGGATGGATAGGGGCTGGAACGTCGCCACGAAGTATAAAGTCCTCGCCGATAACGATTTTCACCAGTGCTCGCTTGCCAGTCAGTCGCGGACCCAAAAGCTGCCTTGAGCCCAAGTGAAGGCTGCGGTGGTTTGACGGGTGGACCATACATACGATCACTCAATAAACCGCTGACGAACAATGCCTGATCCCTCACCATTTCAGCAGAAACTCGGAACCGGGGCCCTCTGGCGTAGAAACGATTCGCCGGATCAGCGAGTCGAAGCTCTTCACTGGAATAAGAACTCTGACGATAAGTTGCGGAGGTCACCAGCACAGTCAGAAGCTGCTTTAAGTCCCAGCCGTTCTGCTGCAACTCAACAGCCAGCCAATCCAGCAATTGTGGATGCGAGGGCAAGTCGCCTTGCGATCCAAATTCCTCGCTTGTCTGAACAATTCCTACCCCAAAGATCTCTTCCCAGTGACGGTTCGCAATCACCCGGGCGGTCAAGGGATTTTCGTCATCAACCAACCATTTTGCCAACGCCAAACGGTCGCGTTTGGCACCTTCGGGCAAGGCATGAAATGCCGCAGGTGTTCCTTCTTCTACAACGACACCAGTGTTTTGATAATTACCTCGAATCTGAATACGGCTTTCACGCCTGGCAGAATCAGCTACCTGCGCCATGACGGGAACAGTGGTGGCGGGCTTTATCGCATCTAAACTCGCTTTGGCTTTCTTCAGTTCCTCCTGCTGAGACTTCAACAAGGGCGTGATACTTCGGTAGTACGTAGATAATTTTGCCGCATCAGCGTCACTCAGTTTCTGCTTTGCCTGCCAACTTCGCACAAGATGCAGTATTTCGGGTGGAACCTCTGCTACCTTTGCAAGCCCCTGGTCCGATGTCATCGCAACACGAAAACGGTCGAGCAGATGCTTGGGAAATTTGGATTCCTGCTCAATTGTCAGGATCAAATCAACGTCTTCCAGCGCCACCGGTTGGCGCGGCAGCAACGTGAGCGTGTGCGGACGTCCCACCTTAGGAGCAATTGCCCAACCATTTTTATCTTGCTGCAAAACAGCAGTGGCAGGAAATCCGTCTTGTTCATGATCTGCGAAAGCAACTGCCAATGGTAACTTTGACGGACCACCTGTATTGAATTCAGAGTTCGGTGTTGGAACATCCTTTGGCGTTTGCTCCCAAACCACATCGCGATTTTCATTCAACAATGAAACTCGATATCCCCTGAGCCTCTGTTGGATAGCAGGAGCATTATCTGTACGATTCCAAAGAGCAATACGATCAATTGAATTCAACTCTCCCAAGTCAATTTCAATCCACGGATCCTTTTCGATTTTGGTGTGGCTCACCGAACGATTATTAAACTGCCCGTCAGTCTTGCCGTCGTTTACATATTCGTTTTTCCCCCCGAAATCCTCTGAACTCGCGGTGACAGTACCTGATGTTGCGATGTTCTTACCATCAACAAAAGCCTGTATTTCTGCCAAGTGGATCATTTTCCCTGCACCAGCTAAATCGACTCGCACGTATCGCGCATCGATGGCGGCCTTACCTTTCTTTCTCAACATGGCTGCAACATTTGTAACCACGAAGTTGTCGCTCTGCTCGCCTGGGACTTCCAGACGTATTCCAACCAGATCGCCCTTACGTATCGGAAACGCCAATCTGTACTGATCCGTATCCGGCTTCTTTTCGCCACCCACAACCCAGCCATCTTGAACGCTTAATTCACGTTTATTCGCAGACAGATCAGACGGATCCAAAGTTATCCATGTCGCTTCGGTTTCCAATCCATCCAACCACTCGATTTCTGCCTTCTGCAACTCAGGCGTTCCGGTTTCGATGATCCGTTGTAATGCGTTTACTTGCTCAACCAGACGTTGTTTTTCGACCTTCTGTTCTTCTGACCAAATACTGACGATGGGACTTTCATTTCGCCGGTCTGCATCCTGCGTGTTATTGAAAAACGCAAAGAACTTGAAGTACTCTTCCTGAGTAATCGGGTCATATTTATGCGTATGACATTGTGCACACGCGATCGTCGTCCCCATCCACACGGCCATCGTCGTATTCACGCGATCAATTACAGCAACATTACGGAACTCTTCATCATTGGTACCCCCTTCATTATTCGTCAGGGTGTTGCGATGAAAGGCAGTTGCAGCCAATTGGTCCTGCGTTGGATTCTCGAGCAGGTCGCCTGCGATTTGCTCGATCGTGAATTGGTCGAATGGCTTATTTTCATTCAATGATTTGATGACGTAGTCACGGAATGCCCAGATGGTTCTCGGAGGGTCATCGGCATAGCCAGCTGAATCAGCATAGCGGGCAAGGTCGAGCCAAACTCGTGCCCATCGCTCACCAAAGGCCGGTTTATCGAGTAACCGCCCAACGTACTGTTCGTATGCATCGGGCTGTTCATCCTCGACGAAAGCCCGAGCTTCCTCCCACGACGGCGGCAATCCGATCAGATCCAATGAAACGCGTCTCGCCAAAGTCCAACGATCAGCCTCAGGCGAAGGCTTGAGTCCCCGCGTCTCCAACTCAGCCAGTATAAAATGGTCAACCGAATTTCGCGGCCATTGGGTCTTACTCACAGTCGGCAGAGAAGGGCGGGTAGGTTTATTATACGCCCAATGCTTTTCATAGCTTCCACCCTCGGCAATCCAGCGACGCACAAAATCAACTTCCTCAGGCGTCAATCGCCTACCTTTTCCCTCGGGCGGCATCCTCAACTCCTCATCGTCCGTGGTCAGACGTTGAAGTATTTCGCTAGCCTTTGGATTCCCCGGCGCAATGGCAGCATACCCCCCCAGGTCCAACCGCGAACCTGCTTCTGTATCGAGCCGTAATCCGGCTGCCCGCTCGTCTTCGTCCGGCCCATGGCAGGTCAGACAATTGTTTGATAACAGAGGTCGAATCTGTGTGTTGAAATCAACTTCTTCAGCCTCAGCGTTGAACCCTCCCGTGAGCGTCAGGAATGCGAGAAGAACAAGGATCAATCGGGTGCTGATGTAGCAAAGCCGAGAAAACAGTTTCATGGATTTGAGTTGCATCAAAACAAAGGAGCGAAAGAGTTTGGCGGGTGGAAGATCACCAAAGGCCGTCTGTACATTGGGAAGCTGAGAACGCTTATTTGTAGCGGCTCAGATGAAGTTGCGGTGCAGTGCCAACAGAAGACACCGGCGGTAGGGGGGAACCGAATTCCCTTGCCCTAGTTTAACAGAGATTCACCCAAGAGCCGGATTTTGCTTTGATACCCATCCAGTGCGACCCAGACCAGCCGAATCTACTCGTTTTCCATCATTTACCGATGGTCCCGTGACCTGATTCTGTACCACCGTCTTGCAAAAACGACGCCGTATTTCGCAGGAATGCCGCACGCCAGCCAATCATTCGTTTGCCGATTACACCCAGTGCCTTGCTCCGGAGTGACGAAAACAAACGAAGCCAGCCGAATTCCTTCGATCAGGACTCGAGTATTTCCCAACGTTTATAAGACTCCGCCAGCTCACCCTCCAACTTTTTCAGCTGGGAAGCATCCGCTGCAATCACATCAGCTGGTTTTTGATAATAGTCTGTTGCGGCCATCGCCTCATGAAGTGCAGCAATCGCCACCTCCATCCTCTCAATCTTCTTAGGCAGTTGTTCCAGTTCCCGCTTGTCCTTGTACGAAAGCTTTTTGGTTTCTGCTGGGGCTGTTTTCAGCTTCTCGTTTTTGCTTCTGTCTGTTGCAGTCTGAGGTGCTTCTGTTTGATCCGCCAGTTTTCTGGCAACGGCAGCTCTCCATTCGTCGTAGCCGCCAGCATATTCATGGACACTACCCTCTTCAAAGACAATGGTGCTTGTTACGACATTATTGAGAAATGTCCGGTCGTGACTGACCATCAGCAGAGTTCCATTAAAGTCTGCCAACTGCTCCTCAAGCAGCTCCAGTGTTTCACTGTCCAAATCATTCGTAGGTTCGTCGAGAACAATTACATTTGCTGGCTTCGTCATCAGACGTGCAAGCAGCGCTCTGTTTCGTTCTCCACCTGACAGGAATCTTACCTCGGTACGTGCTCTTTCCGGAGTGAATAGAAAGTCCTGCAAGTAGCCCATGATGTGCTTGGTCTTGTTACCAATCTGAATTTTGTCACTCCCTTCACCGACGTTCTCGACGACGGTCTTATCAGGATCAAGCGTATCTCTGAGCTGATCAAAGTAGGCAATCTGCAAGTTAGTTCCCATCCGCACACTGCCTTCGTGTGGTTGGAGTTGCCCCAGCAGCAACTTCAGCAACGTCGTCTTTCCTACACCATTGGGTCCGATAATTCCAACCTTATCACCCCGCATCAGCATGGTGGTGAAGCCATCAATGATCTTCTGGCCACCGTATCCAAAAGACATTTCTTTCACATCGGTAACAAGCGTTCCCGTTCGCTCTGCTTCCTGCAACCTCATCTTTGCCTTGCCTTCGCCTTGCCGACGACTAGATCTTTCGACTCGCATGGCTTTCAGTGCACGCACACGTCCTTCATTACGTGTACGTCGAGCTTTAATCCCCTGACGGATCCAGACTTCTTCTTCGGCTAATCGCTTATCGAACAAAGCGTTCTGCTTCTCCTCCGCTGCAATCGCTGCCTCTTTTCGTTTCAGAAAGGTTGAATAATCACAGGACCAATCAAACAGCCTGCCACGATCGATTTCCCAGATCCGTGTGGCCAAATTTTGCAGAAAAGATCTATCGTGCGTCACAAAGATCAAGGTTTTCCTCCACCTCGACAGAAAATTCTCCAGCCAAAGGATGGAGGAGATATCGAGATGGTTAGTGGGTTCATCCAGCAGCAAAATATCTGGCTCGGACGCAATCGCCCTCGCTAACAGAACTCGACGCTTCATACCGCTGGAAAGCGTCTGAAATTGAATTTCGGGTTCCAGCTGCATCCGAGACAGGGTGGAATCGACAGCATGTTGGATTTGCCACTGTAACTCAGGATCATCTGTATTTGACTGGCCCGCGGTCACAACTTCGTGAATCGTGCCCTCAAGGTCACGCGGTACATCCTGAGTCAGACGGGCAATTCTTGCTCCCGGACTGACATTGATTACGCCCGAATCGGGCTGCATTTTCCCATCCAGCAATCTCATCAGCGTCGTCTTGCCTGCTCCATTTCGGCCCAAGAGACCAATCCGCTGCCCTGTCTCGATGGTCGCAGAGACTCCATCCAGAAGAGAAGGACCACGAAACCCAATGGAAAGATCGTCGATGGAAACAAGTGGCATGCTGCTGAACATCAGGCGGAGAGAGAAATTTAAACACCCTCAGCAGAACCCAAGAAGGCCATTTGGTCCAGACGGTGAGTACCCGGATCAACGCACGAAATCTTCCACCGGAATCAATTCAACCCCCTTCGCGGTAATCAACGAGGCCATCGTATCAATATCGATCGCCTGGAAGAAAAAGCGGACAGCACCATCTAACAGCACACAGTGAACGCCACCGGAATGGAAAGAGTACATTTCGTTTTGTTGGTGCAGTTGATTGGGCAGAGCCCCGGCGAAGATTTCCCATCCTGAGCAAATCCATGCATGGGGATGGCGTTGGGGTGGAAAACGTCGAAAAGCACCATGGCAGTTATGCCACACGAGGCCAATCTGGTGAAGTTTATTCTAGCATTGAACACGCATTGCCACCTCACTCGCAGCTTGAACGGCAGGCAATGACAAGCCCGCCAATATTGCAATCATTGCCAGCAGAACCAGCAATTCAACCAGGGTGAGTACACGGTGACCTGTTGAGACTTGCTTCAGATTGACACCAACATTTCTTCCCAACATGGCCCCCCGCGGTCGTGCAACACAACTCAATTCGCAGTCTGACTTCGCATGAGCCGCTACGCAGTCAATCCGTTCTGCCAACAATCGTGGCTGATTTCAGACAAAAGAGTCAGTAGTTTGCCGACAGGCACAATTCCGAGATTGCATTTAAAACGGGCGGCACTGCATTGAACATCCATCTGAGCAAGCACTGCGATACTGGAGACTGAAGTACCGCAACCGCTTACACGTGGTCCGCATCAGATTTTTGCGACGACTCGCGAAAGAGTTCAGCGATGACCTCTTCAAGTGGGACATCTTCGACTGCTACGTCTTCGATCGGATTATCGCGAAGCACTTCAGAAAGTACGCGTGGTACATCACTGCGATCAACTCGCAAACGAACCTTTGGCCACGTCTCATCGAGCACCTCACCTAGTGCGGACAAATCCGGCTGATGCCCGTCAGCGAACTGCAGGGTCATGACCTTGTGCCCAGAAAACTTATCAATCACTCCCGACAAAGAACCGTCATACTCAATTCGCCCACCAGCAATGATTACAACACGTTTGCAGAGTGCAGCGATGTCCTTCATGTAGTGACTGGTCAACAGGATCGTAATTTTGCGTTTTTCCTGATAGTACTTCAGGAACTGTTGAATATTGTGCTGCGCGATGACATCCAGCCCAATCGTTGGTTCATCAAGGAAAAGGACTTCTGGCCGATGTAGCAGAGCTGCAATCAGCTCCATTTTCATACGCTCGCCAAGCGAAAGCTCACGGACAGGTCGACTCAACAGTCCTCCCACATCCAGCAGATCCGTGAGCTCAGCAAGCGTGCCATCAAACTCTTTGACAGGTACGCCGTAAATCTGCTGATGAAGCCGATATGACTCCTGAGCAGGCAAATCCCACCACAACTGGTTTTTCTGTCCCATCACCAGTGCAAACCGGCGACGATACTCATTTTTTCTTTGCCAAGGCGTGAATCCCATCACGCTTGCTGACCCGCTAGTCGGATTGATCACACCGCTGAGCAATTTCAGAGTGGTCGTTTTCCCAGCACCATTTGGGCCAAGAAACGCGACAAACTCCCCTTGTTCCACGTTCAAATCGATTCCCTGAACCGCTTTGACTTCCCTGTATTCACGACGAAACAGCCCCCGAACGCTATCTGCCAACCCCTCGCGTTTATTGTAGACGCGATAAGACTTGGCCAACTGTCGTACTTCGATAATTGGCATGGGCTGTGTGGCTCGCAGAGGGGTGAAAGTCCGTTATTGTAGGTACAAGGCAGCAGGTTCAAAGCCGGGACCAAATTTACGCAAAGGATGTTAGCGTGACCGTGAGAAAAGCAGCCCGCAACTCCCGGCCACTGACGATAGGAATGCCTGCTTCTGGTTCACGAGAACACCGAAAGAGATAACGACACAAGTTCAAGTCACGCCGCAGCGGTGACACATCAAGGAAGTTGCTGCGTGCATGAAAGTGACTTGTGCCGAAACGAGGCTACTGTGAAGTATGAGAATACCTCGGCACTCACCACCCAGATCAGATTCAGATTTTATTGGATAGAAAACTCCCCATGACAGCATCGATTCCACCGATCCGAGTCGGACTTGGATACGACACCCACCGACTCGGCAACGGAGGTCCACTTCGCATCGGGGGCATCGACATCGATTGCCAAGTGCATTGCATCGGACACAGTGATGCTGATGTCCTGCTGCACGCAGTGACCGATGCCATCCTCGGTTCGATCGCAGAACAAGATATTGGACGGCTGTTCCCGGACAATGCTGCAGAAAACCACGATCGCAATAGTGCCGACTTTTTGCATGAAGCGATCAGACGACTGAGGCACCATGGAATGGAAATTGCCAACATGGATTGTGTGATCCTCGCGGAGCGGCCAAAAATGGCCGTGCACATTGACGCCATGAAAGCAGCGATCTGCGAAATAACAGAAACCCCAACCGACCGCATTGGGATCAAAGCCAAAACGGGGGAGGGTACTGGCCCTATTGGCCATGGCGAAGCCATCGCTGCCAGAGTGGTGGTTCTGGTCTACAAAACGTAAGCCGATCCTTGGTTGAGGCTGGGTCTTAGCGGATTTCATGAGGTTTCACTGTCCGGTAAGCAATTGCTTTCATTGTTCTCGCCTCGAATACATCGGGGGATCACGATCCATGAACGTGGCGGAACGCGGATCAAAATCGCTACTAGATCTGGGGTGCTGAAAATCGCCCTCTGCAGGAAAACGTTCAGCCCCTATAATCCCCATCTTCACGGGTAGAGCCGCTGATGATCTGACGTCGATGCGATGCATTGCTAGCATCTCGATGGTCAGATTCACGCCTCTACTTTAAGAATTCCAACCTGCGATCCACTCTCTATCAGACGACAAAGATGAGCACCGCGACTGCAAGCCAAAACGACTCTGACGCGTCGACCAACAAGCCCACGATTCGCGTTTACAACACGCTTAGCAAGACCAAGGAACCGTTCGAACCGCTTCATCCCCCCAAGGTTGGTATCTACCTTTGCGGCCCAACCGTTTACGCGGAGTCACATATAGGACACATGGTTGGTCCCGTGATCTTCGACACGATCAAGCGTTACCTGCGTTACAGCGGATATGACGTGACGTGGGTGGTGAACATCACGGACGTTGATGACAAGCTGATCGCCAAGAGTCGGGAACGCAATCTTCCCATGAGCCAGATTGCCTGTGAGATGACGGCAGATTATTTATCAAATCTGCGTGAACTGGGCGTCAATCAAATCGATTATTTGCCACGAGCAACTGATCATATGCCTCAGATCATCTCCTTCATCAAGGCTCTGGAAGAAAAGGACTATGCCTACGCGGTGGATGGTGACGTTTTCTTTGATGTTGCCAAGGACAGCAATTACGGTCAGCTATCCAATCGAAGCATGGAATCACAACAAGGTGAAGGAGGCGAGGCCGCTGCCAAAAAACGTTCCCCCGGTGACTTTGCTCTCTGGAAAAGTTCGAAGGGTGATTCGATCGCATGGGACAGCCCATGGGGTCCCGGACGCCCCGGGTGGCACATTGAATGCTCCGCAATGAGCCATGAAATACTGGGGAATACATTTGATATTCACGGAGGGGGACTGGATTTGATGTTCCCTCACCATGAGAACGAGCTCGCACAAAGCGGCTGCTGCCACGATGCCCCGATGGTAAAATACTGGATGCACAATGGCTTGATGCGAGCTGGCGAGAAAGGCAAGATTGGTGGCAAGAGCGACCGTGAAGAATCAACGGAAGAGGCTTCAGCTGGCAAAATCAGTCGCAGCAAGGGAGACGGCGGACTTTCAACGGTAATTCGGAGACACACGGGTGAAAGGATACGATTCTTTCTTTTGAGAACTCATTACCGATCTACCATTGTCTACAACGAAGATGGTTTGCAGGAAGCAGGTACATCCTTGGAAGCTTTCTATCGCTTCTTTGATCGTTTCAATGAGATAACTTCGCTTCAGGAAAGCACGCAGTATCCTGGTCAATATTTCTATGATCTGCCGTTGGGTACCTGTCGAACTCAAGGCGAATTTTCTCCGGGAGAAGACTCTCTTCTGCAGGAAATGCATGCAGCACGTGAGAAGTTCCTTACCTCGATGGATGATGACTTTAACACAGGTGCGGCCATTAGCGTATTGTTCGATTCACTTCGTGCGTTGAACCGACACATTGACCAACACGGATTGGGGCCGGCTGCCGAACTCGATTCACCAGCGGTTGTGTCCCTGATCAAAGCAGCCTCTGTCATTCGCGAACTGACCAGCGTATTGGGGATCTTTCTGAAACCTGCACTTAGTGGAAGTGGTGGAGACGAGGCAGACACCGATTTACTTGACGGCGTGGTCAACCTGTTAATCAACCTTCGCAAGGAGGCTCGAGAACGCAAGGATTACGCGACAGGCGATGCGATCCGTGATCGTTTAACCGAACTGGGTGTAGCCTTACTGGACAAAAAAGAAGGTACCAGTTGGGAACGCAGCCCGTGACGTTGAGTTCTTCCAAACGCCGAATTTTGGGAGTTGACCCCGGCTTAAACACCACTGGATACGGTGTGATTGAAGTCGGGTCAGCTAATGGTTCGATGCCTATGCCTGGCATAATCAAATTGATCGAAGCCGGCATCATCCGTAGTAAACCCAAGGACAGTATCGAACAACGGCTGAATGAAATTCACAGCGGTCTACGAGAGGTAATCGAAGCACACCAACCTGATGTGATGTCGCTGGAGCAACTTTTCTCTCACTATGAACGTCCACGCACTGCAATCCTGATGGGACACGCACGAGGCGTCATCTGCCTTGCAGCTGCACAAGCCAACATCAATGTGCTTCACTTTGAACCCACGCGGGTCAAAAAAGTCATGACAGGAAATGGACACGCGCCCAAACACCAAATCCAACTCGCCGTCAAAATGCAATTGGGCTTGGCAAGCCTGCCTGAACCTGCGGACGTAGCAGATGCCTTGGCGATTGCATTATGCGGTTACCATTTGGGCGATGACACCGCCATGTCGGCTCTCACAAAATCTTCCTGATCCTCGATTCCCCCTGCACTGGAATTCACCAGACAGGCACGTTGGCATCGAGTAAGAACTTCATAAACCCCGGAGCACTCACTCTTGATCGTTACCATCGCTGGAACACTGGTTCGCGTCAGTGAAACTGCTGTCACCATTGAAGCTGCCCCCTTCGAATATGAAGTGTTG
>Ga0315322_10002381_pt1 | contig 14538 bp, 9 predicted proteins | sample M110021515metaG_FD_203461 | JGI IMG/M metagenome (GOLD analysis project Ga0315322, IMG submission 203461) | Ammonia-oxidizing marine archaeal communities from Monterey Bay, California, United States - M1 100m 21515 | ecosystem: Environmental > Aquatic > Marine > Intertidal zone | place: USA...
TTGCTCACCTCGCGTCGGGCTCCATCCGAGTGCGCGAGGGTGAGACCGTTGTGTTGGGTCAGGAGCTGGGGCGCTGCGGGGCCTCCGGTCGGGCACCGCGTCCCCACCTCCATGTGCAGCTCCAGGCACGTCCCGAGATCGGCGCCCCGACTGTGGCGGTCGGCTTCCACGACCCACTCACGCTCGCTGCGGACAGTGCCGAGCTAGCCCCGTTCCGCATCCCCGGGGAAGGTGATGTGGTGCGCAATCTCGTGCCCACCCCCCAGTCGGCTGCCTGGGCGCGCATGCCCATCGGGGCCCGCCAGGAGTGGACCGTCACCGAAGACGGTGGGTCGCGTCAGCTCGTGCTCGTGTCGGATGTAGATCTGCTTGGCGCGCGGGGTCTGCGGGTGGACGGGACCGCTGCGCGGCTGGTGTTCGAGAACCGTGGGGCGAGCTTCTTCGCGTATGGTGTGCAGGGGCAGGATAATGCGCTGAATGCCTTGTATGCGGCCATTCTAAAGGTCCCGCTGGATGGCGACCTCGGCAAGCCCAACGCTGTGATGAGCTGGACCGACACCCTCGACCCCCGCGCCCTGCGAGCGGGTTGGACCAGCTGGCTTCGCGATGCGCTGGGTGCCTTTCTGCCCGTGTCCACGCCGGTCATCCACTTTGTGGCCCGTCGCCAAGACGGTGTGCTGGTGGTGCAAGGAAGTGCGCCGGACCTGTCGACCCGGGCGGTGCTGGGGCCCGAGGGTCTGCGCGAAGTCACGCTCGTGGCCGACGGGCGCACGGTCACGATGGTGGCTGCGGGCGGCTGGCAGTGATCACCCTGCTTGTGTGGGGTGCGGCACTGGGTGGCAGCTTGTCTGAGCTCGAAGCCCAGCTCCAGCAGTTTCCGGATGACTATGCGACGGCTGTTGCGCTGGGAAGGGCGGCGGTCGACGCGGGCGATGGTGAGCTTGCGTTGCGCGCTTGGCTGCGGGCTGCGGAGGTCTCGGGCGGCAACCTGGAGTCGGGCCAGGGGGCGGTGCTCGCGCTGACCGCCGTGGGGCGCCATGCTGAAGCCCGGGAGGCCGCAGATGCTCTCGTGGAGGAGTATCCCGACAGCCCTACAGTGTGGTCGGTGCATGCCTGGGCCTGGCGGTGGGTGCCGACGCTGCCTCATCGCTCGGCATGGAAGGCGACTCGCAGCTACGAGACCGCCATCGAGCTGGGTGGCGGGGGCGATGCGCAGTGTGGGCTTGGCTACACACGTCGTGCGCTCGGCGATGGGCGGGGCGCCCGGGAGGCGTTCACGGCCTCCAGCTCGGCCTGCGGACGGCGGGGACTCGCCGAGACCCCGGACGGCTGGCGGGCGTGGGCCAGCATGGCGGGTGGACTCACGGGCTACACCGAGCATGTCTGGCGCGAGTCCGGCAACCATGTGGGCGGACAAGTGGGGGCCCGCTGGTCGGACACCGTGGGCGTCGACCTCACGGCCCGGCGCGTGTCCACAAGCGGGGTGCGTCCTCCTCCCAAGGCTCGGGAAGGCAAGCTCGGACCGCCTCCAGTGGTGGACGCCACCGTCGTGCAGACCGAGGTGTGGGCGCGAGTGGGTGCGCGCTCAGGGACTGCTGGCGGAGATGTGCTGGTCGGCTCTGTGAGCATCTCTGGAGACGATTCTGGCTCCGCGCTCGCGGCTGGCGGACGGGCGTGGATGCAGGTGTCTCCGCTCACGCTCGGGGTGTCTGGCGTGTCCACGACCTATGACGACAGCGCCCACCTACAGCTCGGTGTGGATCTTGATCTGCCGATCTCTCCGTCCGTTTCGCTGGGTTGGGGGGTGGACCACACCCGGCTCTTCAGCACCACCACCGTCGTCGATGGCACCGGCCAGATCACTGAGGTCGAGCTGTCGGACTCAGGCATGTCGGGCTGGTTGTTGGGCCGCTACTGGTTTGCCAAGCCCGATGTCACGCTGTCGGTGGGTGGCCGCATGGGGCGTGAGGTGAGCCCTGTGCGCCTCGCGCAGCCCGCCATCTGGAATCTTGACGAAGCGCTGCTTCGGAGCTCATTCGCCGATATCGGCTGGCGCGTCGACGGCCGCTTCACCTTCTTTGGCGGCGTCGAGCGCGTCCGACTCGATTCCCCCCCTGAAGAATCGCCTCTTTCCCCCGGCGAGAGCATACTGACGACGGGCTATGTCGGCCTGCGCGTCGACCTCGGGCCCCGGCCCACGGAGGAGCCATGACCCCGATTCGTGCCAGCCTTGCAGCGGTCATGCTCTTGCTGACAGTGGGCGCGCCGACCATGGCTCATGCCAGCGAGGTCTCCCAGCTGTACCAGGCCTCCTACGATCTGGAGTCGGTGCAGGACTACGCCGGCGCGCTGTCCCGCATGGACGACATCGGTCAGCCCGATGAGGACTACGTCTACCACCTGCGCCGGGGCTGGCTGCTGTACCTGTTGGGCCGCTACGCCGACTCTGCAGAAGCCTATCAAGCGGCCGTCCACACCAAGCCGAGCAGCATCGAAGCCCGTCAGGGCCTCGTGCTGCCGCTGATGGCGCTCAAGCGCTGGGTCGACGCACGCAAGGCCTGTGAGGAGCTGCTGGCTGTCAGTCCCGACGACTACCGAGGAAACAGTCGCCTCGCTTATGTGCTCTACAGCATGGGGCGCTATGGCGAGGCGGCCAAGCTGTACACGCAGGTGTTGGAGCACTACCCGAGCGATGTGGAGATGCAGGCTGGGCTGGGCTGGGCTGAGCTCAAGCAAGGCGACACGGCGGCCGCTAGGCGCACATTTTCGGCGGTGCTCCGGGTGGCGCCGAGCCATGTATCAGCCAAGCAGGGGCTCGATGAAGCTGAGTAGGAACGGACGTGGGTGTGGCAGGGCGACGGGACCACGCTGGGTAGGGGGCCTGCGCTCGACGAGTCGGCCCGATTGACCGGTCTGGATTCGGTCCGGCAGAGTTCAAGAGCGGCCGATGTTCACTTCCCTCCCTGGTGTAGGGGGAGGGGCCGACGACGACCCGGCCATCGCCTCCTGTTCCCGGACCCAGGCGTCGTGCCGGAGGGGGTCGCCGAAGAACAGGTTCCGGGCTTCGGGCGACCGGACGGCCCACTCCTGGCCTTTCATGTGGTCTGGCAGGGGGATGGTGAAGTCGTAGCGGTTGTGCTCTGCCCACAGCGCCTCGGTTGCGTGCTGTTCGGACAGCACTCCACTGTCCACCTTCTCCATGATGGCGAAGCAGCGGTTGAAGTACTGCTTGAAGCCGGGGTCTTCCCACTCGGTGTAGATGGGGTCCGCCGGGGGCTTGTGGCGGCTGAAGCGCCCCATCAGCATGACCGAGCCCAGGTTGGTCTCGACGAGTAGCGTGCCGATGGCCCAGACCCGGTACCACGCATTCCACAGGTCGAAGTCACGCCAGGAGACGTACGTGGCCCACACCAGTCGGTCGGCGTAGGAGCGCACGCGCTCTTGGATCGTCTCCACGGCGGCAAACCGAGCTGGATCGAAGTCGTTGTCGTCGAGCGCACGGAGCAGAGGCGGGACCAAGGTGCGAATGACCTCGACCGCGTTGATGAGCCCCCGGGAGAACATCGGGTCGACGAACGACGCTGCATGCGCCGAGAGGCTCCATCTTCGTCCGACCGTCTGACTCGACGAGTACTGAATGCGGCCCGTGCGAATCCAGGGACGCACGGGTTCGGCCTCGGCGAACTGCTCGGCGACACTCGGGAGCTTCTCTGCGAGGAACGACTGGAAGTCTTTGGGGGTGTGGCGCCGTGGGTCCCACGTGAGCCCCACGCTCACCACATCGTTGGTGCCCCCCGGCCAGTTGTTGAACGGGATGACGTAGAGCCAGCCTCCGTCGAACAGGTGGTGGAGGGTTCCTTCCCACCAAGGATGGGACATTCCGCTCTCAATCAGGTCTTCGAACCGGCGCACGCCCTTCATGTGCGTGAACATGGAGCAGGACTGCAGGATCTGGCGGGGCTCTTCGTCTCGCAGCCCAAACTGGGTGGCGAGCACGCTGCGAAAGCCCGTGCAGTCGACGATGTACCTCGCTCGATGGACCTTTCCGCCGGCGTGCACCGTGACGCCGTCGTTGTCGATCTCCACGGAGTCGGCGCGGGTCTCTTCGAGGGCCGTGCAGCCGTACTGCTTGGCGAGGTCGAACAGCCACTGGTCGACGTCGGGCCGGTACAGGTGGTTCTCGTCGCGCCATGCGTTGCCGAAGAGCAGGGCCTCTTCGGGATCATGGGGCTGGCCTTCCTGGTGGTACAGAAAGCCGAAGATCCGCTTGATGCCGCAGCGCGACCCCACCACCTCGCGGGTGCCCTCGGGGGAGTCGAGGCCCAGCTTCTCCAGCTCGGGCACGTCGAACTCGCGCGCCAGGAGCGAGATGGTCTGCGAGGTGTGCACGATGGTGGACTCGCCGATGGCGAACCGTGGGTGCTTGCCGGCGTCGATCATCAGGACGTCTCGTCCGTGACGGGCGAGGATCGCGCCGAGCATCGACCCGGAAAAACCTGAACCGAGGATGACGACGTCATGCATCTGCATCTCACTTGGCTGCGTTCGTGGACGACTCCGAAAGGAGCCATGGCCGAGTGGAGACACTATCCCAGCGTCGACCCCCAAGACAGGAGGAATGGGGGAGACCGGTGCCTACGGTCGACCGAGTCCGAGGCCGATGGCGTCGCTGTTCTGCTCCAGCTGCCGCAACAGGGCGTCGGCGAGTAGCCGGTGGCCCAGGGCGTTGGGGTGTTCGTCCCAGGCTGCGATGGCCAGCTGCTCGATCGTGTGGTCGCCGTAGGCACCATCGAGGGTGAGTGTGACCATCCCGAGTGCTTCGGCAGCTGCCTGCTGTCTGGCGCGGACTTCGGCGAATTCCGGATGGGACGGCTTGTTGACCGGCAGCCACAACCAGATGGCCTTCGCGCCGTTGCGGGTGCAGAGCTCCACGGCATCTCGCAGGAAGAGGCGCGGTAGGTCATCGGCCGAGGCCCACATCTGACGGCTGTCGCGCCCCAGACCGGTGCCCGTCTCGACGCCATGTTTGTCGAGCCACTCCTTGAGCCATGGCTTCGGGTAGTGCTCCACCTGCGCGTTGGTTCGGGCCATCCGCTTGGCCAGCCGCTTGGGCTGCATGGCGTGGTCGATAATAATCACGGCATCGGGCTCGAAGGACGGCACGACTTCCATGCACATGCCCACGGTGCTCATGAGCAGGTAGCCTTCCTTGGAGAAGTTCAGGATCTCGTACCGATCGTATTCCCCGCCTGCGTAGCGATCGTTGAGCCAGTCTTCGACCAGGGTCTCGAAGACGTGTTTGTCTTCCACGCCGACCCCCATCGCATACGACGAGCCCAGGAGCGCCACCCGGAAGGTGCCTGGCTTCTTCTTCTTGGTGTATTCTTTGTCGCGCATTCCCCACTGATTGGTGGTGAACGAGGCTCCACGGTGGAAGGCGGTGATGCCGGGCCGAAGCTCGCTGGACCGCAAGTCGTGGGTCTGCAGGACGTAATTTCCTGAAGACAGCGACATCCAGTCGTCGGGCATGCCTACATCGGTCATGACGAGCGGTGAGATCATCGCGTTGTTCGCGAGGGCGGTCTCGTAATACCCACGGACCTGCGTGAGGGCGTCCTGCTGGTTGAGCTTTTGCATTGTGAGGGCGGACAGGAACTCCGACCCACGTGCGTCGATCCACCCACTGCCGGGCAGCAGCCCCAGCGCCACGAGTGCGACGAGGACGGGGGCTGAGGTGCGGACGGACAGGGGTGGGGTCAGCCCATCCCAGTCGTTTGGTGTGCGGGTGGAGAGGTAGAGCAGCGGAATGCCCAGGGCGAAGGCCAGCATGACTGCGCCCAGGTACCAGAGCACCCACCCCTGGTCGGCCCCGAGCAGAGCCACCAGGTCGAACCACTCGGGCAAAGAAGGCGCGCTCCAGAAAGACCACAGGGCGGACATGAGGGTCATCATCCCCACCACCTTCGCCACCCACACCGCGGCAGTCGCCACGACGAAGCCGGTCTCCTGCGTGCGTCTTCGGCGGGGACGCCGGGCCTCCATCACCGAGTCGATCGCCACGAACGATCCGATCAGACCCCAGAACAGTGCATCCTGGACCGTGAGCGGGAAGTCTCCGCGAATCCAGAACAGCTGGTAGGAGTGCAGCAGCCAGGTGGCGACGAACGTGAGTGCGATGGCCAGCAGCATGGGCTGAGGCGCGCCCATCCGGCGAAGCTTTAGGAAGGCGGGGTAGAAGACCACCTTCTCCATGAAGTCTTTCCAGTAGATGTTGGCTCGGCGCCAGAGATCCAGGAAAGATGAAGCGAAGAAGTAGCGGTGATGGGTCTCGGGCAGGTTGTACCCGAAGAGGACCAGGACCCCGATGATGAAGTGGAACTGCCCCGAGATGCGGAGGTACAGCGGGTAGACGGTGGCCATGCTGCGCAACGCGGACGTGCTGTCGACGATCTCCCACTCGGGGAGGACGAGGAAGTGGTAGACGACCCGATACAGCACCATCTGCCACAAGCCGCGGCTGATCCACCCGATGCCCTTCCGGTATAGAGCTTCGGTCTCGCCCGTGTAGTACTGCGTGCGCCACAGCCGGTAATCGACCACCGGAAACAGCGGAAAGCAGACCGCTGGCAGCATGAAGAAGTAGCCAAATCGCTGCCACAGGGTGGACTGTCGACCCGCCGCGTTCTCGTCGAACAAGAACACGATCGCCCGGAACATGAACAGGGCAGAGACCACGGGGACGACTGCAGGCGCCCAGGAGAAGGTGACGTCGTCTCGGTACAGCGCCAATGCCGCGCCGACACCCAGGACGAGTGCTGCGCGCGCCCACACCTTCACGGGAAGCGAGCAGATCCCGAACAGCACGACGCCGACGCCAATCACGGCTGCAGCGACGGGCCCCATCACCACGAAGAGCCCCACGAGGGACGCCAACACGAACAGCGCCGGACGAAGGCGAATCGGGGCCCGCGCATGGAGGGCGAATGCGACCAGGATGACGGGCGCGAGCTTGGGCAGGCCGGCGCGCTGCTCGACCCCGAGCAAAAACACCACGGCGCAAACGAGCGCGAGCTGGACGAGGGTGACCAAGTAGGGGCCCCACGGCGCAGCACCAGTGCTATCGGCTGTGGATGGAGCCTTGACGTCGTTGTTCGTGGCCGGGTCTGTACTCACCGCCGCTCTCCCATAACTGCGTTGCAATAGCGCAGCCTTAGGAGCCGGGCGACTGCCCGAATGGTGCCCCCGGCCCGGCCATGGGCCCCCTAGCGGGTTCACGGCCTGCTGTGGAGCCCCCTTCGAAACGCGCTTAGCACGCGAAGCCACGTGTGATGCGAGACCCACCTGTCAGCGGCCCGCTGTCGGGGTAAGCCAGTCGGGTCATTCATTCCAGGGGCACCGCCATGGCAGACCGCACGCTGCTGCGCCAAGAAATCCGCATCTACATTCTCGAGCAATTCCTGCCCGGTGAGCCCGCCGATTCCCTCGCGGACGACACAGCGCTGGTGGGTGACGGCATCTTGTCGTCCATCGACACACTCAAGCTGATCACACACCTCGAAGACACCTACCGGATCTCCATCGACTCCCACGAGGTGGTCGGGGGTCCCTTGAATTCGGTGGAGGCCATCGTGGAGCTCGTCACCGCCAAGCAAGCTCGGGGATGAGCGAGCGGCGGTTGCACGGCTTGCTCCAGGCCAGTGCGAGACGGACCCCCGATGCGGTAGCTGTGCTCGATGCCGGTACGGGCACCGCCTTCAGCTATCGCGAGTTGGACGATGCCTCCCGAGTCGTCGCAGAGGCCCTCGCGAGTGTGGGTGTCCAAGCCGGCGATCGGGTGGCGATCCTGGTTCCAAAGTCGATCGCGTCTGTCACGGCCATCTTTGGTGTGCTCGCGGCAGGGGCCGCCTACGTTCCGGTGGATGCCCACGCCCCCGCGAGCCGAAACCTCGGCATCGTCGAGACGTGTGGGGCCCGAGTGCTGCTCGCCTCGGAGGCACAGTGGCAAGCAGTCCGTGCCGAAGGGCTCACTTCGGTAGCGCAGACGCCGCTGACCTCCCTCCCTGTCGTGGGGGGAGAGCATCTTCAGCTGGTGGTGCTCGACACATCGGAGGTTGACTCCGATCAAGCCCGCCCCGACCTGGCCTATATCTTGTTTACCTCCGGGTCCACCGGCACGCCCAAGGGCGTCGTGCACACCCACGCCAGCGCGCTCGCTTTCGTCGACTGGGCCCACGCCACATTCCACCCGTCGGCCTCCGACCGCTTCGCGTCGCATGCTCCGTTTCACTTTGACCTGTCGATCTTCGACCTGTTCGTGAGCATCATGAGTGGTGGCCGCATGGTGCTGTTCGACTCGGCATTGAGCCGCAACCCGGCGGGTCTGGCCGACGCCGCCCACCGACACGGCGTGACGGTCTGGTACTCGACGCCATCCACGCTCCGGATGTTGCTCGCGTGGGGAAAGCTGGAGCGCTTCGACTACGCGCAGCTTCGGCTCGTGCTCTACGCGGGTGAGGTCTTCTCGGCGGGACAGCTGCGCGAGCTGGCGGCACTGTGGCCGGCGGCCCGCTTCGCCAACCTATACGGGCCGACCGAGACGAACGTCTGCACGTGGTTCCCAGTGCCCGAAACACGCGACCCCGATCGCGATGAGCCCTACCCAATCGGCGTCTGCTGCTCCGGAGACCACGCCATCGTGCTCGATCCGAGCGGAGCGCCCGTGCTGCAAGGTGCACTCGGCGAGCTGTGCATCCGTGGAGACTCGGTGATGGTCGGCTACTGGAACCGGCCAGACCTCACGGAGCGCGCCTTCCTGACCCTCTCCGACGGACACCGTTGGTACCGCACCGGAGACCTTGTCGAGGAAGACGCCCAGGGCAACTATGTCTTTCGTGGCCGACGCGATCGCATGGTCAAGCGCCACGGCTACCGAATCGAGCTGGGCGAGATCGAAAACGCTCTGGTCGCCCACGCGTGCGTGCTCGAAGCCGCCCTCGTGGCCCGTCGGGACGACAACCAGGGGGTGGCGATCTACGCCTACGTCACCATTCGACCCGGTCCCCGCCCCTCGCTGGTGGCCTTCAAGCGCCACTGCGCTCAGCTCCTCCCCCGCTACATGATCCCGGACCGTGTTGTCGTGCTCGACGCGATCCCCAAGACCTCATCGGGCAAGGTCGCCTACCGAAGCCTGGAGGACCGTAGATGAGTCTCTTCTCCCTCAACGCCGACCACAAGGCGCTTCGCAACAGCATCTTGTCCTTCTGCCGCGCCGAGCTCGCCGATGGTGCCGAGGAGCGGGATCGCACCCGGACCTTCCCCCGGGCCCTGTGGAACAAGTGCGGTGAGATGGGCATCCAGGGACTGCCGGTCCCGGCAGACATCGGTGGAATGGGGCTCGACCCCCTGTCGAGCGCGGTCGCGCTGGAAGCCCTCGGGTACGGGTGCCCAGACGGCGGCCTGCTGATGTCTCTCTGCGCGCATCTCCTGGCCAACGTCGTGCCGATCTGGAAGCACGGCAGTCCAGCCCAACACGACCGCTACCTTGGCGATCTTTGCGCAGGCCGCACCATCTGCGCGGTGGGCATGACCGAGCCGAGTGCCGGCTCGGATCCGTACAGCATGACCACCCGAGCTGTCCCCGATGGCGATGGCTGGGTCATCACAGGGCGAAAGACCCTCATTTCCAACGCCCCGGTGGCCGACCTCGCTCTGGTCTACGCGCGAACCGACGAGGGAAAGGGCTTCCACGGGGGCATCACCACATTCCTAATCGAACACCCGTGCTTCGAGCGCGGCCAGGCCTTCGAGACCATGGGACTGCGGTCCTGCCCCATCGGCGAGCTCGTCCTCGATGAGGTTCGTGTGGGTCCGGAGGCCGTCGTGGGCCGGGTCGGGGCGGGCGGACCAGTGTTCTTCGAGTCCATGAACTGGGAGCGAACCCTTCTCGTCGCGTGCCACGTCGGTGTCATGGAGCGCCTCCTGGACGAGGCCATCCGCTATTCCCGCACCCGCTCCTCCGGAGGCGTGCCCATCGCCAAGCACCAGGCGGTCGCCCACCGGATTGCCGACATGAAGGTCAAGCTCGAGGCGGCCCGTCTGCTCACCTACAAGGCGGCGAGCAAGCTCGACCGAAGCCACGACGTGGCCCTGCATGCATCCATCGCAAAGCTGTTCGTGAGCGAGTCTCTGGTCTCGTGCGCCCTCGACGCCGTACGGACCCTCGGCGGCTACGGATACGCCGCGGAGTACGAGGTCGAACGCGCGATGCGCGACGCCGTGGGGGGCATCCTCTACTCGGGCACCTCCGACATCCAGCGGGTGCTCATCTCTCGGTGGCTGCTGGGGGTCTGAGCCCGTTCTGCCCCCTACTCGATGTAGCCTAGGGCCTCGAGCTGGCGCTGCTGGAGCTCGCGCTCGGCGCTGGCCGTGGCCTTGTCGCGAACGCTCGGTAGGTCTTTGGCGCGCGTGCGGAACCCCGACATGATCTTCGGCGCTGCGACGACCAGCCCCGGCCGCACATCACGTTCGGATCGGATGTCCGAAGCGGTCGAGTCGATGCACATCTCGACTGCTTGGTAGGCCAGATGCTGGGGAAGACGCACCCGCTCGCGGATCCACGAGCCGTCGGTCGCCAGCGACAGGGTTCGGTCGAACAAGATCTCGGGAGTCCCTCCGGCGGGTGTGACGGTCAGCTTGACCGAGCCGTCGAGCGGCGGGACCTCGCCTTGTGTGGGGACGACGAAGCCCATGTCGAGGACGACACTCGGCTTGCCAGGCAGGTGAATGGGGTGGCACACCTTGCCGCGGGTCAGCACTTGGCGCTTCTTTTCGCCGATGAGGACCTTCTGCACCTTCTGCGACATCTTGAAGTCGTAGAGCGCGGAGTCGATGTGGGGGCGGGTCTCTTTGGAGGTGACAGGCGGTCCCCCGGGGGGCTCCATTGCGGCCAGCTGGGGGCAGTAATCGGGCGCGTAGCGGTTCGCGCGCATCGGCAGGTACGGCGGCTGCCACTGCCACACCAGGTCGCCTTCGGGGGTCACTTCGAACAGCCGGCCGCCGCGACTGGACGTGATGAGCACGTTGCCATTGGGGAGCTTCTGGGCCACACCGGCTGTGTCGGAGAAGAACCCCTCGGCGGAGTAGCGCCACACGACTTCGTTGGTGAGTGGATTGAGCTCGATGACCTCGCTGCGCCGCTCCTCAGAGTGAAACCGGTTGTTGAACACGAGGATGTTGCCCGCCGAGGGGCTGTCGTCGCCGAGCAGCACCGCTTCGTGCTGCCAGTCGAGTCCTTCGCCGTACTTCCACACCACCTCGCCGGTGTCGGGGTCGACCATGTAGATGTGGTCGAGGTGTCGGGCGCTGATGAGGACGTTGCCCGCCTTGAAGCGTCGGTCGCCCGCTCGGTGGTGGGGGTTGTCCGGGATCACCTGCACTGAGTTGAAGTGGGTCAGGTCTTTGGGATCTTCGGGGTTCGCGGGAAAGTCCGCATCCAGTCGCCCCTTGGACGCCCAGGTCCAGGACTCGGTGCCTTCGGGGTTGACGAAGACGATGTCGTCGGTGAACTCCGAGCGGGTGCGGTAGATGACGGCAATGCGGTCGTCTGGGGTCATCTTGAGATCGTGGTGGGGAAATCGCTCTTCGACCTCGGACTTGTACGACCTCACCAAGTTGCCGTCCCAGTCGACCTCACGGATCGAGTCGTCGGCCGCGATGTAGAGTAGATGCCCCTGGGTGGTCAGTCGGGCCCGCCCGACCGCTCGCTCGTTGGGCCAGGAGTGGACGATGCGACCGCTCATGTCGATCAACATCGGCAGCCGACGCTGGTAGAACACGAGGTTGAATCCGGGCCATGTCCGCTCCGGGTCATGGCGTGTGATCCACTCTTCGCCAGGCACGGAGCTCAGGTCGACTGGTCCGCCGTGGTTGCGCTTGCGAGGGCGACTCCGGTCGCGACCATCGTCGGACGCCACCACTGCGGCGGTCTCCTTCGTATCGGGGATCGCTGCATCCGAGACTTCGGATGTCTGAACCTCTGCTGCGTCGACCGTAGCGGGGAGGAGGCGCGGTGCCTTCTCTCCGATGCCGTAGCCGATGCCCAAACCGACGACGCCCGCCAATCCGGCGACCGTTCCTACAGTGCGAGCGTTCCACGGGTGACGTTCCGCCATCGGTCTTCCAGTCCAGTCGTCGAGGGGAGGTAGATCCGGTATAGCGGGTCGCGTCCATCCTGACCGGCCACACGTGAACGCCCTGGCATTCGCTGGCGGCTTTACCGGCGGGGTTCTTGCTGCGCTTCGGCGCACATCATGTATTGTGAGCGGGGCTGACTCTTCGTCCCCCGCACGGAGTGTCCAAAGTGGTGGTCGAATCGAGCACCCATCGCCGCAGTTTGGCGACCTCTCGTCTTCTTCTTGGGCTCAGCCTCTTCGGGCTCGGTCTGGTCGGATGCAGCGACCACACCATCGTCGGTACCCGCCACAAGTCCCCCGACACCGGTGTCAGCGACGGGACCACTCCCGACGACGACACCGACCCTGGCCTCGACGACACCTCCGACACCTCCGACACCTCCGACACCGCGGAGGAGGAGCCCGTCCGGTTTGAAGGCACGCTCGACCTCGCCAGCGGAGACTGGGCGGGAGAGCGGATCGGTGAGCTCACTGCATTCCAGCCGAAGGTCGACCTCGCGGTGGCCGACCTCGATGGAGATGGTGCCGCCGAAGCGATCGTGGGTGCGCCGGGCTGGCTCGATCCGGGCGATCATGGTGCGGTCTACATCGCCGCCGGACCCCTCTCGGGCAGTGGCCTGCTCGCCGACGAGCTGCGCATCGAGGGCGGCGACCGGATCCACTATGGCGGCTTCACAGTCGACGTCGGCATGCCGGCCTCGGCGGACTACCCCGTGCTCGCGGCGGGCTCGCAACTGAGCGTGCCGGACGTCTTCTTGATCCACGGACCCATCACCGCCTCCGACTCGTTCACCACGCCCGATGGGTGGCTGCACTACACCAGCACCACAGGGGCCGCGGGCTACGCGGGCCGCGACGTCTCCTGGGTCGACCACTCCGAAGACACCTGGCTACTGAGCGGCGATCCACTCGCGCTCGACGGCCGCGGTGCCGTCCGCGTGCACATCGGTCCGTTTACCGGGCGGCTCGATCAGGACGGCATCGGATCGATCGGGGGGCCGACTGCGGGCGCCGATGACGGGCCGCCCGGGCTGAGCTGCCACACTGCGACCACCGACGCATCCGGCGCTCCCGTGGTGTTTGCCGCTGCGCCCGGCGTGGATGGACAGCGGGGCGCCGTCTATCGGGTCCCGCTCACCGGTGATCCCTCCGCGCTTCCCGTCGAGCTCGACGACGCATCGGCCGACGATCGTGTCCAGGGGACCGCCCTGGGCGAGATGCTCGGCGTCTTCGACGACGGGTGGCGATGCCTGCTGGAGACGGGCGACATCACAGGCGATGGCATCGACGACCTGGTCATCGGTGCACCCCACGCCGACCTTGAGGCCGGTGCCGCGTGGGTGGTCGACGGCGCAGCCCCGTGGGGAGGCGGCTCCGTGGCAGATTCTCCCGCCCTCATCGCACGGGTTCCCGGCGACCTACCCGACACAGCGGACACTCCCGGTAGCTGCGACGGGTCGTGCGTCGGCTACGGAGTGGGGGTCGGCGACTGGGACGCCGACGGCGTGGCCGAGCTGGTGGTGGGCCGAATTCGAGACTTCGGGGCCGCGAGCTTGGTGTGGTACGGCCCTGTCTCAGGCACGCTGACGCCGCGTCTCGGTGAAGTCGGGTCGCCCGCAGTGTTGATCAAGGGTTCGGGCACGGAGGCCCAGTTTGGAGATGGCGACGGCGACGGTGACCCCGACCTGTTCCTTGCGGAGGGGGCCAAGCAGTACGACCCTGATGGCACCCTGCTGGGCCAGGGCGGAGTCTGGATGATTCCGGGCTTGTGAGCGGAAGCTGCCGCTCGACTTGAATGAAGGTGGATAGTCTTTGCTGGATTGTGTGGCTGCCACTCGATACTCAGATTCAGGGGCTCGTCCTACCCTTCCCTTGGTTTGCTACCGCTCCAATATACGCTCGGGGATCCGATAGTGTCTGTCTCAACACGTGACGGTGGTGGACCGGTCGTGGTTCTGCCCACCTTCAACGAAGCCGAGAACCTGCCTCTGATCATTCCCGCGATCCTAGATGCGGTGCCGGGCGTTCGAGTCCTGGTGGTGGACGACTACAGCCCTGACGGAACCGGGGACATCGCCGACCGCATCGCCGCCTCGGAGCCCAGGGTGCGGGTGAGTCACCGCAGCGGGCCACGGGGGCTGGGTCCAGCCTACCTTCATGGTTTTTCGCTCTGCCTCGCCGACCCGACGTGCACCCACATCCTGGAGATGGACGCAGACTTCTCCCATCAGCCCGTGTACTTGCCCGACATGCTCGCGGCGGCCGAGCACGCCGATCTGGTGTTGGGCTGCCGATACATGCCGGGGGGCGGCATCGAAGGATGGGCATGGCACCGCCGTGCCATCAG
>Ga0315322_10002387_pt1 | contig 14523 bp, 9 predicted proteins | sample M110021515metaG_FD_203461 | JGI IMG/M metagenome (GOLD analysis project Ga0315322, IMG submission 203461) | Ammonia-oxidizing marine archaeal communities from Monterey Bay, California, United States - M1 100m 21515 | ecosystem: Environmental > Aquatic > Marine > Intertidal zone | place: USA...
GTAAAGGTAGTTCTGCTGCTGCCCATCGGCGACAAGGGTTTCGTCATCGGCAAGTACCCATTCCCCTGCAAACTTGAGAGCCTCCAAGTTGAATTCGTCGATATTTGCGCACAACCCCTCAAGCGGCATTTCATAGCCTGCTTCTTCCACGTCTTCACGATGCAATAATTTCATGGATGCTCTCCTCTGATTTACTTACTACTTTCAGCTCTGTCTAAAACATGAAACCGAACCAAGTATGTCATGGCAAGAGCCTTGTGAAAAGTCTAGGAACACATTTGAGGCAATATTGCTTCAAACCAGATGGAGCAGCAATCCGTTTAAATCGCCAAGCTTTAGGCCTCCGCAGCCTCCCGGCGTAGCTTGGCCGCGATTTCAATTTTGGCTGCGTACTCGGCCAAAGCCCGGATAACATATTCTACAGCTTCCACCGCATTAGAAAAAGATTTTCGGCGCTCGATCACATCCCAAGGGGGGTATTCATATGTGGAGAACAGATAGCGAAGAAAATTGCCGATGCGAAGGCGAAGATAAAATTCAGTTATGAATTGCCTGATAAAACGTATGGGTTGCGTAACAAAACGAACTTTGTAGCCCATAAAATGAGTGACTACCTCAATTCGCTTTTTCTTCTGAGGGAAAGCCTCCAGTATTCGATCCTCTCCAAGCACAATGCGCAAGAAATTGTCACCGAACTGAAAATCCACCTCCGTTGAGCCTTCGAACTTTGATTCAATTCTCCTGACAGCTTGTAGAAAAGGACGAAAACTGGCATGAGGCTTATTGAGAGGTACAGCACGAGACTTTTCCTCTTGGTCACGGCGAAGTATCTCTTCGCGAGCTGTAGCCACTTCACGGTTAAAAAATTCTTCAATGTTCATCTAGAGATATGTATCAGAAGTCATGGTTCACCAAATAATGGCATGGATTCGGGAACCTTAGTGAAATCCGAAACAGCAAGCTTTGAGCCACATGTAACTAATGGAGTGAAATAAAAGTTATGGAAAATTTTACGTTGGGATTTTAGAAAGCAGGAAACTTTAGTATATTAGCCAAAAGTTAAAAAATCTTGCATTTTTTTTTCAAAACAACCGTTACCTGTTCTTTAGCAAAACCTTACGAATGCAATTATTTTTATGGATTGAAATTCAGTAACAAGACAATAAAGTCAATCAAAATAGTTTAGGAGTGGAATACAGGTGCCAACAAAGGCCTTGAACTCCTTCGGTCGAGGGAAAAAAAACCAGAGGGAAACCGACGATGGAACCGTGGTGAAAACAATTTTCAGGGTAATTGTTTCGTCAAGTAAACCCGTTAGCGAAGATAGTGCTGTACGGTAAAACTCGAGCTTTTTACGATGTCGCTCTGAAAACACATCCAAACGTTTTCCGCGACTGCCTCCCACACGTAAGGCACCCAGCCTAATAAACGGCCGCCGCTTTATCGACCATCGGAGTCCAAGGGCAGAGCAACCCGCTTCAAGCTGGCCACGGACATGACCGGAGCTTGGGCAAGCAGTCGCATCCGTACGCTTTCTGTACGGATCAGAAATCAAGACCGGATACTCGTCTATAAAGTCACTCATCGACGTCTTCCTCACTTGCTTCGAAAAGTTTTTTCTTAACTTGAGCAACCCCTTCGGCATCAGGTTTCAAAAGATAAGTCTTGTCGACGTATCTCTCTGGCATGGCAACATCATGGTAACTGATATAAAGGACTTGAAAGCCCAGATCCCTGACCGCCTCCTGAACGACCTCGAGCAAGCGGAGGGATCAATTCCGGGTGCAATCAACAGTCCTGCACATCGAGCACGAGAAAGGTAGGAACTTCTTCATTCGTTCAAGTTGCGGGTTCGTTTTTCTTGTGCTTGAGCGGCGTGGTGGAACCGGGCTCGATAACGGTTGTCGGCGAACTTGCGCTTGCTTTCGTCGAAACGTTGATGAACGGGCAGACAGTCCTTCATCTTTCAAAGTTTTTGCCTGAGTAAGAAGTCAAGCTTGTTGAACAAGTCGAGGAATTCCTTGTGCAGCTCACCCATTTAAAAATCAGGCAAGTTCGTGGTAAGCGAAGTCTCCATTCAGTTGATTTTGGGCTCGGGCCTTGAACAAATCACGAAGGTGATTGTCCATGGTGAAGTAGAAGACTTGCCAACCTCGCTCCCGAACCAAACTCAGGGTATGATCGACCAGGAGTTTCCGCCGATCCCAGTCAGTGTGCTGAAAAGCGTCGTCGAGCAAAAGGAAGCCGGGCACCTCTCCAAGGTAGCGACGGGCAAACATCATGCGCAGAGCGATCATGACCTGTTCCTGGGCCCCAGTTGAGAGAAAATCAAGGGCGTCGGAACGGCTCTGATTATCGATCAGGTTGAGCTTTCCGTCCTTCCAACCGAATCCCGAAAATCTGTTTCCGCTGAGCTGCCTCAGGTCCTCCGTCACCTCGCTTAATTGAAGGTTTTCGGAAATAAGCTGATCCTCCTCCTTCTGCAAGTTACGGACGGCGGCGGTCACGCAGATTTTCCCCAGCACTTCGGCCGTCACCTCCTTGTACTCACTCGATTCATCAGCGATCTTTTGTTCAAGTCCACCGATCAAGACCTCCCAGTCGTCGGACATCTTCCCTATGCCAGTGGCAATCTTACTCTTGAGTTCACCCTGTTGACCTTGGGCTGTACGGAAGGCTTCCCGCTTTTCCTCGAGGCGAGAGGAAACGGTGGACGCAGACGCAGCATCCCACGCAGTACCAGGATCCTCAGTCAGAATTTCTTCCTCAGGCACTCCGAAGCGATGAATTTCATTTTGCTTTCCAGTTATGGAAAGCGCCAATTCCTCTTTTAGCCTTACCATCTCGGCAACCTGACCGGGCCAGTCCTCCTTGGAACTCCCGGGTGCAAGAAGTTGCATCCTCTCATCCGTCCTCGCATGAAGTCCGGTGATGACGATCCTCAAGCCAGCGAGATCCTCATTAACTTGATTGCGTTGGCCAAGCCTTTGGTTGAGCTGGTTCATTTTTGCTTGAAAAGCGGGTTCCCCACTCAACGGTTGGCCAAAGATCTGATGAAAATCGGAACTAATGCTCCCCAACTCGGGATCCTCAATTTTTTCCGGGAGCGGATCGGGCTTTCCGGGCAGAAAACACCAAAGAGCAAAAAAAACGATTCCCGCCAGACCCGCCAGCCCGGCTACCCATGGGTTGGACAGAAAAGCAAGGCCCCCCGCTCCAAGCAGGCAGACTATTGAGAGTATGAGAAAGACTGGATTAAGTTTGCGTTCGGGAACCACGGGAGCTTGGACCGCGGCGTTCAGTTCCCTGTAGCGGGCATGGGCATTTTCCGCCCATTCCCGGTGTTCAAGCTCCTTGTCGAGCTCGGCCAACTGAGCTTGCTTGGTCTTGCCCGCCTCCTCCTTTTCAACAAGGGAACGAAGATCATCCTGCAATTCGTCGAGGTCTTGCGGAAAGGAGTCGGCCCGCTTCTTCAAGTCATCCATTTCGCAGGAAAGCCTGTAAGCGCGAAACCTCTTGGCTTTTGCGAGTCCCTCGCCTTCCTTCTCCAATCCGGCCAATTCGCGTTGCAAGCCATCAAGTTGAAGTCCGGTATCGCGGATATACTCTTCGCGCAGAGTCCTGAGGTTGGTCAAGCTAACGGCCAATCTTCGGTGCTCCTTGATTTCGCCCGTATTATTACCGTCGATCGAACCATTGGAGACAACGGCGGCCTTCAGGGTCCTGCTTATGTTCTTGTCCGCCAGCACGTCCTCCAGCATCCCGCTTCCCGAAAGGTTGTCCTTGATCAAGCTTTCCGGTGAATCAATGAGGGTTTCGCCCGCCCGCACCAAAAGAAGTTTGGAAAAGACTGGCGGGAGACCGAGATCCTCGGAAAACCGCAGGGAAAGGCTCGACTTGGAATCGGGCCCAAGGATTTCGACCGCATCGGGATCATCCGGATCAAGACCGGAAAGCTCAATCGAACCGGAAGGAGGGGGATCCCAAACCCGGCTGACGCCCTTGAGCGGGGCACCCTTCCCCTTTCCGAAGAGCCAGCTCGAGATGGCCTCGAGGAGGTAGGTCTTTCCCGTCTCGTTTGGCCCGAAGATCAGGTTGAGGCCCTTGGCATCAAGAGCGAAGTTTTCCTTCAGCGGACCTTGCTGGTGTACTTGGGCGATTTTAATTCTCATAACGAAAGTGGCCCGTCCCTATGCTTGATAGATGGCTCTAAGAGCAGCCATCTTCACTTGTTCGACTGTTGGTTCGTTCCCCGCGAATTCCCAGTGGCTCGAGTCCTCGACATCCTCTGAAAAAAGTTCGCCCGTTCCGGCAGCCAACTGGTCAAGGTTACGAAGAGCGTCTAGGGCAAGAATTTTTTTCTGGGGATCGGATGCGGTAAGAACCCCATCGAAATTTGGATTGAAATCTTCGTAAAGCCTCACCCCGCTATCGGTCAAGGTTTGGGAGAAGGATTCGACAAGCGCGTCCTTGTCGAGAGCGAAACCCTTGACCCGAAGACGCAAACGCGTCTTTTCCCTCAGTTCGCCTTCCGTCAAGTTTGCCTTGTCCAATCGGGACTTGAACTCTTGGGAGAGAGCTTCCTTTTCCTTGGGAGACGGAACCACCAGAATGGTCTCGTTGAGGTAGACTAGGGAAGAGTTCACCTTGTGAGAGAAAACCTCGCCGCTCTCCGTGTCGTAAACCAGAAAGCGTCGCGAGCCGGACTCGGTAACATCGAGCCCTTGCGGGGAACCCGGGTAGATGACTCTCGGTGGAGTCGATGATTGGAGCGGTGTCGGCTTGTGAATGTGACCGAGAAAAACTTGCCGCAAATCGGGATCGCTCAGGTCCCCTTGTTTGAGCGGCATGTATACTCCTTTTTCCCGGGGATTGGGTTCGCGCTGTCCCTCGATGAAGTCGCCATGGCCAACGAACCCCCAAGGCCCTTCTCCCACTTGACTTTTCTCAGCAAGGAGCGAATCTCCCATGGAAACTCCGTTCCGGTAGGGTAGAAACAGCATGGAAAAGCCATCAAAATCGAAGGTGGCAGGTTCCAGGTATTTGACGAGGTTTTCGAGGGAAACGTCACGCAGACTCTTCTCTGGGTCGTGGTTACCGGGAATAACGTGCAAACGGATGGACGGATGAGCCCGGCAAGGATCGAGGAGATGCGGGTAAGCCGAATCGTCCCCATCCTTGTCAAAAAGATCGCCCGCGATGATCAAGTCGGGAATTCCCTCCGCTTCGAGTTGTTCCAGTATGTCCTTCAAGGCATGGGAACGCGCGGGATAATTGGTGTCCAAGTGCAAATCGGCGGTAACGGCTATTTTCATGAGTGTTATACGATTCTTTGAAATTTATGTAACAAGAGCAAGCCAAGGAATATCGGTATGCCCCAAAGAGAAGCTTCCCGATTTCGCTCGGCAGGATCCTCCTTGACCCGACCATCCACCCGTACTCCCCAAAGTTCGAGAATGGGCGTCGCTGACTCGAGTTGTATGGGAGAATCGTGATTCCACCCCGATCACCACCAGTCGGCAACCGCCAATTTGCTTAAGCTTTTGAACGAACTCGAACCATTGCCTCAAGGCCTTCTGGGGGGGCAGTCCGCTATCGAAAACGGCACCTGCAATAATGACTGCATCCACTTCCAGTTCAGTCAGACCGTTGAGATTAAGATCTCCCTTGTGCTTCGACAGGCCCCCCGCCGCCGAGTCCTCAAGGAACTGTTCGGCAATTTTCTGGGTCAGTATTTTTTCTTCGCTCATGTTGTTGGTTTTTGGGGTTCGAGGGGTTGGAACCTGGGTTCAGTAATTTGGACCGCCTACCCATCCATGGCTTAGGAGCGATTTCCTTAAGCCAATCCGCGGCCGATGGAATCCAACCGAGATCCTCTTGCACGTGTTGCTCCCCAATAAAACGAACGGGAACCTCTTTACCATCCGAATTAGTTATGGTAATTCCAAACATCTGTTCGCTAAGATAAATACCCTCGGCATGATGGCGCAGTGCCCGATGGCGGTTGTCGGCGAAACTGCGCTTGCTTTCGTCAAACCATTGATGAATCGGCAAATAATCTTCAATCTTGCCTCCATGCTTGTGAGCGGATGATTGGGCGTGATGATATGGGTGGGCCATGACTCGAGTTCAGCGGTACTGATCTACTTTTTCCGCCAAGCTACATTGCATCAACGGCCCTCCATATTCGTTACCCCCCTCGTGCTTCGACAAACTTTCTGCTGCTGCGTCGCTTAGTTCGGTCAGGTTGCTAAGATTAAGGTCCCCCTTGTGCTTCGACAAACTTTCTGCTGCAGCGTCGCTTAGTTCGGTCAGGCCGTGGAGACTAAGACACCCACCCTCGTGCTTCGACAGGCTATCCGCCGCCGCGTCGCTCAATTCAGTCAGGCCAAGCGAAAGTTGTCCCTTACTCTTTGACAAACTTTCAATCGCAGCATCGCTTAGTTCGGTAAGACTAAAATCAAGTCCACCCTCGTGGTTTGAAAAAAATTCTGCTGCTGCGTCGCCCAGTTCGGTCAGGTGCCAGAAACCAAGTGTTGCCTTAAACTTGCTTAGATTCTCCGCTTCCGAGTTGCTCAGTTCCGAGAGGGAAAAATCATAGTAAGGATCAGTCTCTTCGAGCCTATTGATTATTTTTTGATCAAGTACCTGACTCTGGCTTTCATCATCCGGATCGAGTTGCCCCATATCATCAACGACATACTTTTCTCCATCGTATTCAAATTGGACTTTGCCCAAATTTGTTTCGAAAAGAATCGTCAATGGCTTTGCCGAAACGGCAGATTTGACTTTTTCAAGTTTTGGGCCAAAAAGTTTTGTTACTAGGCGATCAAGATCACCCCACTCAGTGTAAAATTCGTCATCAAACCTCCACCTCCAAAAAAGACTGGATAATTTCTCCTTATAAATCTTTCTCTTACGTTTCGACCATTTGCCATTTCTGAAAAAACTTGCTGATTTGAGTCGAAATTCAAAGTCTTCGCAAAATTTGGTCCGCAAATCTCTTTGGGGATCATTCGGCGATGAATTTCCGTTTGGACAAGGAATCAACTCATATCGTGCTTTTTCAATGTTATTCTTCCTAAAAGTCTCTAAAAGTTCAATCAGGCACTCGTTTTCCCTGTACCTGAATTGCCAGGTTATTCGACCAATGGGAACCTCAACCGTTAGAAACCCGAGAGAACCCGAATCAAGCTCACAACCCCTAGAAAGGGAAATTAGAGTGTAAGCCACCCCCAGGGCCTTTCCTATTTGCCTTTTTTCTGGGCATCCCCAGTTGATAATAAAGTTTGGGCTTTCGGTTTCATAATCAAAACTTTGCCCCGATCTAAGAAAAACCCGGTATGAGAAATAACCATCATCCCCTGCTCCATCCCACTTAATCTCCAACTTTTCAACCATGTTTAAATGCAGAGGTTCGATTAGGAAATCATAAAGCAGAGGGCTGCCCCAAAGGCTCAACCCTTCCGCAATGGCCTCTCGAACGAGCCCAATGGCGCCTGGTTCAATCCTAGTAAAACCTGACAAATTAGGTCCGCAACCCCGCTCCTGATCTTCCGTAAGCGATTCCGGTTCTCCGGACTCGTAATCCTCAGAAAACCGATCTGGATCCATTAATATTTCCAATTCTTCGGGGGGTAGAGGAGTTGGATTAGGTTCTTCAGGATCGGGAGGCGGAGGTAGAGATTGTTTTTTCGCCAGAAACGGAGAGAGTATCTCCTTGGCAATTTTTTTGGTTAAGGTTTTATCTTCTTTCATAGTGAAGAGTGGTCCAGCATGTCTAGCACGCCCGAGCGGGATTCCTCACTTCGCTCGATTGCAGTCTCGAGGGCAACTTCGTCTCCCAACAAGATGATTCCCCGCTTAGCCCGACTGACCGCCACGTAGAGAAGTTCCCTCGTGAGCAGCCTCGCATCCGCGGGAGGCAGGACAATCATAACCTCCTCGAATTCGGAACCTTGGCTACGATGGATGGTGGAAGCATAGCCGAGTTGATGATTGGGAAGCCTGGAACGAGCTACTTCGCGGGTTCCGTCTTCCGCCCCGAAATGACACCGGTTGCCCAGTACCACTCCGTCATCCCCGTTGAACAGTCCCACCGTATAGTCGTTCACCCCGACCACCACCGGGCGGGGCCGCAATTCGTCGGATGGAAGCAAACCGTCCGCACGCAAGTTCCAATTCGCAACCCCGTACCGACCATGATTGTGGGCGCAAAGAATGCGAAAGTCTCTCAGAGCCAAAAGAGCATCTGCGGGGGATTGGGCCTGAGCAAGGCGCTCGAAGCCGGCCTGAATGGACGGGTCGATCGAAGGGTCGTCCAATTTCTCGACGAAACGAATGCTCTCCCCTCCCGCCTTTGCCGATGCCAAGGCATCGTCCGTCCTTCCGTCCCTGATAGCATCGCACAGTTCGCCCAAAACCGCCGCGGAAGGACTCCCTTCCCTGCGGTGTACCCGACTGAGACAAACCAGACTTCCGGCCAGAGGGTCCTCACCCTCCGATTTCGTTCCCGAATTTGAGAAAGCAGTCATCATGGGCAGGTCGGTGGGGGAAAAGACGTTGCGTTTCGATGGCTTCACCAAGCCGTTGAAAACCGCTCCGCCTTGGACCGGAGCCAATTGATCGGCATCGCCGACGAGAATCATTTTGGCTTCATCCCGGAGAGCGTCGCATAGCTTTGCCATCAAAGGGAGGTCGACCATGGAAGCTTCGTCCACCACCACGAGATCATGGGGAAGCGGATTCCCTTTGTTTCTACGGAAATCCACGGATCCGATCTTGGAACCAAGCAAACGATGAAGGGTGGTGGAACGGGCGGAATCGAGGAGAGCCGAGCGAATAGAGTCGGGCAAGTCGAGCGAGCCCATTGTCTCGAGGACCGACTCTCTCATCCGGAAGGCAGCCTTGCCCGTTGGCGCGGCCAAGGCGATGCGCACGCCCGGGTTTGCCTCCAAATGGGCGGCGAGCATAGTCACGATGGTTCGGGTCTTGCCCGTGCCCGGACCACCCGTGAGGAGTAGGAGGTCCTTCTGAACGGCAACCCCCACGGCAAGGGCCTGTTGATCGTCAACTTGGGCTTCAAGAGAACTCTTGAAGAAATCAATCGTCCCCTGCGCCGCGGGAACCGGAGGACGGGCGAGGCGCTTGCCGAGCGCTTCCGCCACCTGCTTCTCGTACTCGTAAAACCGCCGGAAATACAGTTTGCCATCCCCGGTTCGAACGAGTGGTAAGGTTTCGTCCTCGCTCCCTACCGCGGGAAGGGAAGCCCAGTTCTCAAAGATTTCCTCCGCCTGTCGGGACTCGAGGTGACTGGCCCCGGTTCCGGCCTTTGCGGCCAATTCCCCGGCCAATCTGGCCAATGCCTTGCCCTCTTCCCCTTTTACCCTGCGTTCAAAAAAAGATGAGATTGCCGAAGCCAATGCATCCAGTTCCCAGCCTCTTTCCTCTTTTGTTTCTGCTCTCATTTTCCAGGAACTAGAAAGTTCTCCAAAATGCGTACCGTTTCGAGATCGGGCAAATCGAAATAAATCCCGTTCTCCGATCCGACGTTCATTCCGCGCACAAACAGGTAATACACCCCGCCGAAGTTTCTTTCGTATGAGTAATCCTTCATTCGGCTAAGCAGGAAGCGGTGGACGGCAACCACATAGAGATGATACTGGAGGACGTAGTGATGGGTTAGCATCTCCTTTTCGAGTTCCTTCTCTCCGAACCCTTCAGAACGCCCACCTAGCTTATTCGATTTCCAGTCGAGGACGTAGTATTCTCCATTTGCCCTGAAAATCAGGTCGACCAAGCCCTTGAGATATCCATTTTCCTCAATTCTGCGACAATCTTCACGGTTCAAGCGATCAAGATATTTCTTGAGAATCGAACCCGCGGGAAGGGAACCGGAAAGTTCAGGAAGAAAGCCCGGGGCCATCGGGAAGTGAAACTCCATCTCCTCCATGCGGTCGGCCTTTTCCAGTTTGTTCAGTGACAACCCGGGTTCCAGTTCGGTGACCATGACTTGTTCGACCATATCCAGTATAGTAGGCACCCATTTTTTCGAATCGTATTGATGCTGCTTGAGCTTGTCCTCAATGAAATCTTCCCAGTTCGAGGAATCGGAAAAGTCCAGATGTTCGAACACGTCGTGCATGAAGTTTCCTGGAGTGGCCCCTGCCGGGAACTTGAATATCGGGGTCTTTTCCTCCCCTAGAAAATCCTCCTGCTGATCCTGCCCGTCGCTTATGCCGTCAAGATCGCGCCCATCAAAACCCACTTGCTTGGACAAACCGCTGAAGGACTCGACGATCTTGGCTCTGGGGATTTTGCGTTCCGGATTCCAATTCTCCGCCTGCAGCGAATCCTCCTCTAAATTTCCCGATTCCACATTTCCTTCTCCAACGAAATCCGCTTGCTCGTCAGTAAAGGTGGCGTAATCAGCTTGTCCGCTTAACCCGGCCACCCACTGCCCAACAGCCTCGCTCATCGCATTGCCATCCTGCGGACCGGAATCCTCGGATTCGTCCGATTGCACCTGCGAACCCCATGAACGCATCATCCTGACTTGGGCGGGGACCCTCGCTTTCTCGGAAATCTTGACCGGAGCATGGTAGACGTAACAACGGGCGGCCGAGCGAGTCAGGGCAACGTAGAGAACACGGGCATCTTCCTGTTCCTCCTCCAGCTTCCCGAGTGCCTTCGCATCTTCTCCGGCAGTCTTTTTCAGATCGACCACCAATTTGCCGTCTTCCCGATGATATTTGAAATCATCCCCTTTCCCACCAGAGAGAAAAGACAGCCCGGGAAGAAAGACGATCGGGTATTCCAAACCCTTGGATTTATGAACGGTTAGGATACGGATCGATTCGGACTGCGATTCCAGACGGAGTTGATACTCGTCGTTGGAGACGTCGCTTTGTTCCATTCTCGTTCTCAGCCAAACGACGAGGGAAGACGGGGAAAGGGGGTTGGTCGAGGTAGCCTGATGGAGCACCTCGGCCAGGTGGAGGAAATTCGTAACCCTTCTCTCTCCGTCGGGTCGCCTGAGATTCTGAGGGATGGCCCGGGTCTTTCTGAAGAGTTCACGCAGGGCGACGTATATCCCCTTCTTTCGCCAAGTCTCATGGTACTCACTGAACGTTCCCACCCACTCGTCCCATTTCGCCGACTCATCCTGCCACAATTGAAAATCCTTGCTTGTCATCCCCAGCAACCCGGTGGCCAGGGCCCGCTTGATGGCACGCTCATTTCTGGCGTTTACCAAACCTTCGAGTACCCAGAGAAGTTCCGTTGCCTCGGGAGACTCGAAGAGGCTGACGTCGGTGAAGACCACCGCGGCCAACCCCCGTTTACGGAAGTATTTCCAAACCTTGCGGGCATCCGGGTTGCTCCTGACCAAAACCGCGACGTCTTTTGCCCGAACTTTTTCACCGCCTATCGTTCCCGTTGACAACAAGCGATGAATCTCATTGGCCATATCCTTACGGATGGCTCGCCTCGCCTCATCCGCCTTTGGCTCCTTTTTCTTCCTCCAGTCCAATGCACGAATGACGAAAGCCGGTTTTCTCTCCCCCTCTTCCAAGTAGATCTTCTCCTTGTCCACCTCTCCTTCTCGATTCGGCTTAACCGGTGAAAAGAGAAGTTCGGAATGAAGGAATGGTTCGTCCGACTTGGAAAAGAAATCGTTGACCGCCTCTACCAAGGGAGTGACGGTCCGGTAATTGGTATCAAGCGAGTACTTGACCGCCTTGGTCTTTTTGGCGAAATCGAAATAGGCTTCCAGATCGGCCCCGCGGAAACGGTAGATCGACTGTTTGGGATCGCCAATCAGGTAAAGCCAATGCTTCCCCGTTTCTCCGAACAGTTCACGGAAAATTTCGAACTGCACCGGATCGGTATCCTGAAACTCATCGATCAGGGCGGCCTCAAACGATTCTCGCAAACCATCCCTCAAGGCCTCTCCGTCCAGACCTTGACTGGCGACCGCCTGCGCAGTCAAGCTCAGCAAATCGTCGAAAAAGAGAAGTCCTCTCCTCGCCTTCCATTCCTTGATCTTCTCCTCAAGGTATCGGATACAGTCCACTCGAACGGCCCTGCCAAAACTCTCCAAAGTCGAGCAGAAAACTTCGGCTTGATGTGCGAATTCCGGCTTTTTCTTGTGCTTTGAATCAGTGGTCCGACTTAGCTTTGATGCCCGCATGAATTCGAGAATCTCCAAGCTTGCCGGTGAAACGCCACCGTTATTCAAAAGTACGTTATCGAGCAGCTCTCTATACTTCTCCCTATGTTTGTAGGCTGAGTATTTCTTTATGCAGTTCTCGACGAAGTCGGCGTACTCCAAGCGCCCCGTCGCCCAAGATTTCTTCAATTGCTCGAAACCAGAAACCAAAGTTTCCCCCGACACCCCCGAATCAGTGTCTTTCTCAAAGCCTAGTTCGTATTCCTGAGTTCTCGGCAACCCGTTGAAAAAATCGGCCAGATTCTGGGGCTTTACGCTCTTGGTCGAGGCAGCAGCGGAGACCACGGGATGAGCGGACGCGAACTTCTCCCGCCAATACTCCTGCACCCCTTCCATCGCCATTTCCTTGGAAGCCTTGTCCAATTCCGCCTCGAAGAGGGATTGGGTCTCGAATGAATTTTCCGTCAGCACCCGGTTGCAAAACCCATGAATCGTGCTGATGATCGCCTCGTCGAAGCAAGTGATCGACAGCTTGATCCTGCGAATGCACTCCTCCTTGCTCACGCCTTCCAACGCCCGAAGCCTTGAGAAAGTCGGATCCTCTCCCGGTGTTGGTTCTTCGAGAAGGGTATCGTGAGACTCGACAAGCAGGGAACGAATACGGTCGCGCAACTCCTCGGTTGCGGCGCTAGTAAAGGTGACGGTCAGGATCTTGCCCACTTCCACGCCCTCCTCCGCAATCAGGCGCAAAAAGATTCGAGCCAAGGCATAAGTCTTTCCCGTACCCGCACTCGCTTCGAGCAGGGTGACGCCTTTTTCCAATTTCGTATTGGAAGAATCGAATGCCGTCAACTCACTCATTCCTCGCCCTCCTCTTCACTTCCGCTCGACTTGATAAAAGGGCCGTAAATTTCCGTGGCCAAGTTAGCGAAAGCAGGATCCTCGAAAGGCTCTTCGCGAAAACAAAGTTGATTGGCGGAATATTCTCCCTCCCCTGTGTGGTTATGGCCGGAATTCCATTTGTTCCTCGCTTCGACCAAAGCCTTCGCCGCGGGACTGGTTGTCTCCTCGCCCTTTTTCTCCGAGGACGGATTGAGCCGCTCGCTTTCAAAGGCAAAGGAAGCCTCGGGAAAGAAAGGCAAGGGCTCGCGCATTCCTCTTTCAAACAGTTCGATCAAATTCTTGACCCGTCCGCGGGCTGAATCCCCGGCAATTGGCTTGAGGCTTAGGTATTTCTTGTCCGAAGAGTAAAACCTCGTCTCCACTCCCCCGCCCTCTCCGAATGCGGACGCGAACAAATGCCTGATCCAAGTCCTCAAGCGGTCCTTGCCCTTGATCTCCTTCACACACCGGTAAAGTACCTGTCGACGGTTGACGAACGGGCCCAGTTCTCCTCGCAACCTTATTCCGTTGAATTCGACGTCGATGATCACAGGATCCTCTTTTTCACCCTTCAAATCCTCTCCCCATTGCTCTAGGAACTGCTCGACCTCGCGCTTCGATTCATTGAACCAGACCTCTCCCAGACTTCCCGGAGGAAGACCTCCTTCGGCCCGTTCCAAAGCCAGAAGATCAGCCTCTTCCTCCAGTTCCAAGGCAATGCCCAACAGACGGTCCTTGATTACATACTTTTCGAGGTGCCCCAAATCGAGCGGTTCGCACTCATCCGGGGGAGAATCCTCGTCCCACAGGCTCATGCCCAGTCTCTCCTTAAGAAACACCTCTGCCGGGCTTTCGAAAAACCGGATCAAATCCTCCATCGTCAAATCGGCGAGCTTCTCTTCGGGTTCGGACATTTTTTCGGATACGAAAGGCGGAGTCTCCTCGTCCGGGTGCAACAACGCCTTGGCCGCCTCCAAGTTGTCCACCGAGTACGAGCGCATTAGTTTATCCCGCGTGTAATTTTCCTTGGCGAACGGATGGAGCGTCTGGACGCATACCAATTCGTCTCGCGCCTTATTGGGTTTGCCTGCCTTGATCCCGAAATCAGCGAGTTTGTCCAAACCGTCAAGTAATTCGTTGACCACCACGGAAGGTGGAATTTTCTGGCTTTGCCTGATCGATTGCCCGACGTAACTAACGTACAGGTGTTCACGGGCGCACCAGATCGTCTCAAGAAACAGGTAACGATCATCCTCCCGGGCCGAACGGTCTCCGGGTTTCCGATCTCCCGAAAGATCGAAGCTCGGTTTGCGAGTCTGTCGGGGAAAGGCGCCGTCGTCCATTCCGATCAGGCAGATCACCCGCGCCTTCACGCTTCTCATTGGCCGCAGCCCGCAGAAAGTGACTCCGGAGGTCAGGAATTGACCCTGAGGTGACCCGACGTCCAGAACGTTGTTCAAGTGATAACGGAC
>Ga0315322_10002389_pt1 | contig 14513 bp, 8 predicted proteins | sample M110021515metaG_FD_203461 | JGI IMG/M metagenome (GOLD analysis project Ga0315322, IMG submission 203461) | Ammonia-oxidizing marine archaeal communities from Monterey Bay, California, United States - M1 100m 21515 | ecosystem: Environmental > Aquatic > Marine > Intertidal zone | place: USA...
TGAGTCAAAAACCCCAAGCGTGGTCTCACGCTGAGACTCGCTAGCATCATCACGCAGATCCCCTTTCACTGCCTCCAAAAATTTATCGCAGAACTCACTCCACAGGAAATCATAGAGTTGCTGACCAATCTCATTGAAGCGATAATCGGCATAGGCAGACTCCTGATTCTTCGCCAATTGATCGCACTTCGCCAAAATATCTAAGTGATACGGTCGAAGTGTCCCGCACATCAACGGCTTGAAATCCACCTTGGAATCACTCCCAGCCATGCGACGGAATCTGCAGGCATTATAAATCTTATTGGCAAAGTTTCGCCCCTCCTCGACCTGGGCCTCATCAAAGCGAAGGTCAGCGCCAATTGGTGCTGTTCTCATCAAACCGAAACGCAAACCGTCTGCACCATACTTCTCCATGAGGTCAACCGGATCAGGCGAGTTCCCAAGCGACTTACTCATCTTTCGTCCTTGGATATCCCGAATGATCGAGGTGAAGAAGACGTTTTTGAAAGGCAATTCTCCCTTAAACCGGTATCCTGCCATAATCATACGCGCGACCCAAAAGAAGATAATGTCCGGCCCGGTCACTAGATCAGTCGTCGGATAGAACTTCTTCACCAACTTAGATTCCTCATCGAGATTTTGCATCGTCGCAAATGGCCAAAGCCACGAGCTAAACCAAGTGTCGAGAACATCATCGTCCTGTATCCAATTTTCCGGATCAATCGGAGGCTCAGCGCTCACGTGCAAATCTCCTGCCTCCAAATTTTCAAGCGTCAACGATTCCGATTCCTGCAACACCTCAACTTTCTCCTCTCGATACCAAACAGGAATTCGGTGTCCCCACCAAAGCTGTCTCGAAACACACCAATCCTGAATGCCGTCCATCCAGTTTGCATGTGTCTTGGCCCAGCGCGCTGGACGGTAATTTATCCCGCCATCTGCAACCGCCGTCGCAGTCTCTTCGGTAGCCGGATATTTTAGAAACCACTGCATCGATATCCGCGGCTCAATTGGAACATCTGCCCGTTCGGAAAAGCCCACGTTATTTTCGTGCTCCTCCACTTTGATCAATAATCCCATTTCCTCCAGCATTGCGGCTGCCTTCTTCCGCGCCACAAATCGGTCCAGCCCATCCAGATCCGGAACTTCCGGGCAATTGACCGTCGCGTCCGCATGAAATACGTCGATAATCTCAAGATCATTCCGCACACCGATTTCAAAGTCCGCCTTGTCGTGGGCTGGCGTAATCTTTAGCGCACCTGTTCCAAACTCCGGATCCACATGATCGTCCGCCACCACGGGAATCTCCGCCGCTGGAAAGGGCCGCCTGACCCGCTTTCCGACAAACTTGCCATAGCGCTCATCCTTGGGATTCACCGCCACCGCAACATCGCCCATCAAAGTCTCGGGCCGTGTCGTCGCTACCTCCAGAAACCTCCCCGGCTCTTCAACCAACTCATACTTCATGTAGTAGAGCTTTGAATTCTGCTTCTTCGGAATGACTTCCTCATCCGACAAAGCGGTCCGTGAAACCGGACACCAGTTCACCATCCGTTTCCCACGATAAATGAGCCCATCATTAAAGAGATCCGCAAAAACCTTCGAGACCCACTTCGAGTAGTCGGCGTCCATTGTGAAGCGCTCCCGACTCCAATCGCACGAGCAACCCAACCGCTTCAGCTGCTTAATAATGATGCCACCATGCTTGTCTTTCCAATCCCACACTCTCTCTAGGAAAGGCTCGCGTCCAATATCTCGACGCGTCTTTCCCTCCTCTTCCCGAAGCTGACGCTCAACCTTCGTCTGCGTCGCAATCCCCGCATGATCGGTCCCCGGAAGCCAAAGGACTTCACAACCTTTCTGTCGGGCCCGACGAGCCAAAATATCCTGAATCGTGTTATTTAAAACATGCCCCAAGTGCAAAATTCCCGTCACGTTCGGTGGTGGAATCACAATTGAATACGGTGGTTTCTCGGAGGAAGGATCCGCTTCAAAACACTTGGCATCAAGCCAGGCCTGATACCAGGACTTCTCGACTTCAGTAGGCTCGTAAGCTTTCGGCAGTTCAGACATCGTGCCGAGGAGTAGCCGACTCCCTGCCCCCAAGCAAGCACTACGGAGCGTGGACTTGATTACGCCCCCTCAAATCCGGAGTCTTCGATTGGACATCCACAAATCGCTCTTCTCATTTCCTCGAAAATAGACAACCTCTGGTTTGCAGATCTAGGCCCCACTCCCTGCTCCAACCGAGATAACCCCAGATCCAAAGCCTCTTATCCCTCTGCTGAGACGCTGTTCTATGTGGGACCCTTCAGCTAGACCGGCCATACTCTCATGAAATTAATATTCGTAAATTCCGTAGTTGGCTCCCCCGCCTCCAGGCTTCTAAGCTCTTCCACATAATTCAACATGGCCATCCAACAAAAACTCCTCGTCGCCAACCGTGGCGAAATCGCCATCCGCGTCTTCCGCGCCGCCACTGAACTTGGGCTCCGCACCGTCGCAATCTACGCCGAGGAAGATCGCTTCTCCCGACATCGCTTTAAAGCTGACGAGGCCTACCAGCTCGACACCACCAAAGGCCCCGTCGGTGCCTACCTCGACCACGAAGGTATTGTCGCCCTCGCAAAATCAAAAGGAGTCACTCTCATTCATCCCGGCTACGGATTCCTCTCCGAAAATGCAGACTTCGCACGCGCCTGCCAACGCGAAGGCATTACCTTCATCGGGCCATCCGCCGACCTCCTCGGCTCCATGGGCGACAAAACCGCTGCTCGCGCACAAGCCATCTCAGCCAAAGTTCCAGTTCTTCCGGGGACCGACGACGCCATTTCCGATCCCGACCAAGCCCTCACAGTCGCACACGAGGTCGGTTTCCCTCTCATCATCAAGGCCGCATTCGGTGGGGGCGGTCGCGGTATGCGAATCGTTGAAAAGCCATCCGAACTTCAGGCCCGTCTCGCCGAAGCCCAAGAAGAAGCCCAAAACGCCTTCGGCAACCCCGCTGTTTTCCTTGAACGCTATATCAAGCGAGCTAAGCACATCGAAGTACAAATCCTCGGAGACCAACACGGCAATGTTGTCCACCTCCACGAACGCGATTGCTCTGTTCAACGCCGTTACCAAAAAGTGGTGGAAATCGCGCCTTCCATCGACCTAGAAGGCACCCTGCGCCATGATCTTTGCCAATCCGCCGCCAACCTCGCCCAATCCATCGGCTACAACAATGCCGGCACTGTCGAGTTCCTCTACGATATGGATTCAAAAGAATGGTTCTTCATCGAAATGAACCCGCGCATTCAGGTCGAACACACCGTCACGGAATGTGTCACCGGCATCGACCTTGTCCGGTCCCAGATTCTCGTGGCACAAGGCAAGAAACTTCACGAACCCGAAATTGGAATCCCTCCCCAAGAAGAAATCCCCTGCAACGGCTTCGCCATTCAATGCCGTATCACAACAGAAGACCCTGAAAAAGGATTCGCCCCTGACTACGGCCGCATCACTAACTACCGCTCAGCCGCCGGATTTGGCATCCGACTCGATTCCGGAAACGGCGACGCCGGAGCTGTCATCACCCCTTACTACGACTCGATGCTCGTCAAACTCACTGCCACCGGCCGTGACTTCGAAACCGCCTGCCAACGCATGGACCGTGCCCTCCGAGAATTCCGTATCCGAGGGGTCAAAACCAACATCCCCTTCCTCGAAAACGTCATCGAAGATTCCACCTTCCGATCAGGTGACGCACACACCAAACTCATCGACTCCCAGCCGAGTCTCTTCAATTTCATCCCCAAACGTGACCGAGCAACCAAACTTCTCAACTACCTCTCCGACCTCACCGTCAATGGCAACCCAGGAGCTAAAAACTGGCGTCCCGCCAAACCCTTCGCCCAACCGTGCATCCCAAGCAGCAAGGGCGTCTCACCGGCATCCCCTTCCTCCCGCGAAATCCTCCTTAAGCAAGGCCCCGAAGCCTTCTCTAGATGGATCGGCGAACAGAAACGCCTCCTCTGCACCGACACCACAATGCGCGACGCCCACCAGTCGCTCATCGCCACTCGCATGCGCACCTTCGACATGCTCAATATTGCAGAAGCTTACGCGAAAAGAACTCCTGATCTCTTCTCGATGGAAATGTGGGGAGGGGCCACCTTCGACACCGCGATGCGCTTTCTCAAAGAGGACCCCTGGGACCGTCTTCGCGAACTCCGCGAGCGCATCCCAAACATTTGCTTCCAGATGCTATTCCGCGGATCGAACGCCGTTGGCTACTCCAACTACCCTGACAATGTTGTCGCTGGATTCGTAAAGCACGCAGCCGACTCCGGCATGGACATCTTTCGCATCTTCGACTCCCTCAACTATCTGCCGAACATGCAGATCGCCATGGAAGCCGTTCGCGAACACGGCAAATCTGTCTGCGAAGCTGCCGTCTGCTACACCGGTGACATCACCAACCCCAACCGGGCCAAATATTCACTTAAATACTACGTCGATAAGGCCAAGGAGTTGGAAAAAATGGGCGCACATATTCTTTGTATCAAAGACATGGCTGGCCTCTGTCATCCTGCCGCCGTCACCAAGCTTGTTTCCACACTCAAACAGGAAATCGGCATTCCCATCCATTTCCACACTCACGACACCTCCGGCCTCAACGCCGCCTCCATCATGGCTGCCGCTGATGCTGGAGTCGACATCGCCGACATGGCTCTAGCCTCGATGTCTGGCTCGACAAGCCAGCCGAACCTCAACTCGGTTTGCGCCGCTATGGGTGGCCACGAGCGCGATCCCGGCCTCGACGTGGAAAGCCTCAACGAGTTCTCCGATTACTGGGAAAAAATTCTTACTCACTACGAACCCTTCTACTCCGCTCCCCGGAGTGGCACCGCCGAGGTTTACCTCCACGAAATGCCCGGCGGTCAATACACCAACCTCAAGGAACAAGCCAATGGCATGGGACTCGGCCACCGTTGGCAAGAAATCGCCCACACTTACGCTGATGTAAACCAACTCTTTGGCGACATCGTGAAGGTCACCCCCTCTTCCAAAGTGGTTGGCGACATGACCATGCTTCTCGTCACGCAGGACCTTAAATCCAAAGACCTCCTGAACGGCAACGCCCCCAACCTCGACTTCCCCGAAAGTGTCATCGACATGCTCGGTGGTGGTCTCGGACAACCCGACGGTGGATGGCCCAAGGAAATTCAGAAACTCGTGCTTGGAGATAAGATTCCGGTTACCGTCCGCCCCGGTGAACTCGCGCCCCCATGCGACTTGGATCAAACCAAGGCCGAACTCAGCCATCAGCTCGATCGCGACGCAAACAACGACGATCTCTACAGTCATCTCATGTATCCTCAAGTCTTCTCAGACTATCTGGATTCGCTGAAGAGCTACGACCGCCTCACTGTTTTACCCACTCCGGCTTTTTTTTACGGTCTACAAGTTGGCGAGGAAGTCCACGTTGACATCGGCCCAGGAAAGACCCTCTTCATTAAGCTCATCTCTATCGGTGAACCCGATGACGAAGGACGTCGCACTCTTTTCTACGAACTCAATGGTATGCCTCGCGAGTGCGTCGTAGTCGACAAAGCTCTTGGCAAGGAGTCCGCAGCCAACCTCAAAGGAGATCCCGGCAACGATCGGCATATCATCGCACCACTCCCCGGAATGATCAGCGAAGTCGCTGTGAAACCTGGCGACGAAGTCAAGGAAGGCGACAAGTTAGTCGTCCTAGAAGCCATGAAAATGCTCACGACTGTGAGTGCCTCGACAGATGGAGTGATCGATGAAATCCTTCTCAAGAAAGGCCAAGCTGCTGATACCGGTGATTTGCTAATAATTGTCAAATAGATCCTCCCCAATTAAATCGCCGTCAATCAGTTACGTATTCGTCAGTTGGCCGTAATATTTGATACGGAAGGCAGAAGTGGGCCTTTAAAGCTAATCATAGGAATACTCAAAAATCTTCGAGACTGAAAAACACTTGATCCTCCAAAGAAGGAACCCGGGACTTCCTTAAAATGAACCTTTTTTATTAAAGAACCTTACATCTGGAATTAAGCCAAGAAACTAAGGGGCCGACAGAACCAATCTAATTGACCGGTAAAGAAACAGATTCAATCAAGCTTACCCCACAATGACACGTCGCAGCTTCCTCACTTCCCTCTCAATTCTCGTTGCGGCCTGCCTCGGCTTCTTTGTCGGTCAAAACTCTAACGTCAATCCAACCCCGGCCTCCTCACCCATCACTGAGGAGAAGTCCGAGGCCCCGCTTATCGGAATTGCCAGCCTCACCAGCGAAACCTATGTTCTCGCCATTAAAGAGGCGGGTGGAATTCCAATCGTCCTCCCAAACGGCGATGGGTCACCCGATAAGATCGCAGAATACCTCGAACTCCTCGACGGTCTGGTCATGCCCGGAGGTGCTGACATCCCCCCTTCGGAATGGGGCGAGGAACCACATCCCACCACCAAAATTCTCGACAAGAATCGCTACCTCTTCGAGAAAGCGCTCATCTCCGCTTGGATCAAAAAGACCAACAAACCCTTGCTCGGAATTTGCTTGGGCAGCCAATGGATCAACGTCGCTCACGGAGGCTCCTTGATTCAGGATATCCCATCTGAATTCGGCGTGAATCATCGAGGAGTCACCCATCAGGTCACACTTAACCCCAGCTCGCGGCTCAGCAAAATCTTCGGCGAAACAGAACTGCAAGTAAACTCGCTTCATCATCAAGCGGTCGGCCGCCTCGGCGAAGGGCTCAGACTCGTTGCCAAGAGCCCCAACGGAATCGTGGAAGCCACCGAAACAACTGATCCTCACCGCTTCCTCATCGGGGTGCAATGGCATCCCGAAAAAATGGCACAAAAAGATCCTCTGCAAGCAAAACTGCTAAAAGCTTTCGTCCAAGCATCAAGAGAATGAACTATCAAAATTTCATCGTCTCTACCCTCTTGTTTCTCTTTATCGCGGTTCCTCACGCAGGAGCAAAAGAAGCTTCGAATAACCCTTCCTCCCGATTCGCCAAAATTCTCGAGACCCACCTCGCCAAGATGACAGCCTCAAGGTATCAGCACAAAACCGAGATCGACGAAAAATCGGGAGTCTGGAACTGCGACTGCTCAGGTCTAATCGGGCACATTCTTCGTCGCCATTTTCCCGAAGCCTATCTCCGCGTGGATGGCCCGACTTTTACCAATCGAATCCGCCCTCTTGCGGCCAACTTCTGTGAAACCTTCATCGAATCTGGTCAAAATGAACACAAAGCGAGCTCTTGGAAGCAAATCACCAAAATCAACAACCTCCTCCCCGGCGACATCTTTGCTTGGAAAAGCCTCAAGATCGTCAAAGGCAAAAGCACCGGCCACGTCCTTATGATCGCCGGCACTCCCAAGCTTGATAAAAACGGCCTCTACCGCGTCCGCATCATCGACTCCACCACCAGACTCCATGCCAACGACAGTCGCACCAAAAACACCCCCGGTGCCGGATCCGGCGACATTTGGCTAAGCGCTGATAAAAACGGTAATCTTAATGGTTTTAAAAACAGTCGGCTCGGCTCTCTAAACCTTAAAAACACCATTGCCGCTGGACGCCTCATCTCTCTGTCAGGACCAGCTACACCTGCTAAAAAAGTGGATCACGCTTACCTCAAGCTCACCTACGAAGCGGCCCGCGCTCTTGCTGAAAAACGAGGCCTGAAATCCCGGATCATTTCCCAAGAGGGTAAAACCTTTTCGGTTTCTCGTAAAATCGAGCAATCACGCGTCAACTTCATCATCGAAAACAATGAAGTGATTCGCCTCATCCGCGGCTAGAAAAACCCCTCAAATCAATCAAATGTTTCAATTCTTCCTCACTTTCATCCTATGTCTATCGGTCTCTCTAAAGGCAGATCAAAAACCCAACATCCTCATCATTATTGCCGATGACTGCACCTTCAGCGACCTCCCAATAAACGGCGGCCAGAATGCCAAAACTCCGCGCCTAGATGCCTTCGCCAAACAATCACTTATCTTTAATCGAGCCTACCTAGGAATGGCAATGTGCTCGCCATGTCGTTCCGAACTCTACACCGGTCGATATCCTCATCGAAATGGCTGTGCTTGGAATCACGGCACCTGCCGTCCCGGCACTCAAAGCATGCCTCACCTCCTGAAGCCACAAGGCTATCGCGTCGGACTCGCAGGAAAAACTCACGTTAAACCTAAGTTAGTTTTTCCCTTCGAAAAAATTCCTGGTTTTGATCAAAATTGTGTCCGAAACCCGACCCAACCACACGATCTCGCCGGGAGTAAGGAATTTGTCACCCGAGATCCGGATCAGCCATTCTGCCTTGTCGTGGCCCTTACTGAACCACACGCTCCGTGGGTCATGGGTGACGCTTCAGCTTACCCACCCGAAAAAATCAAACTTCCTCCCTATCTTGCCGATACACCCATGACCCGACAGCAATACGCTGACTACCTCGCTGAGATCACCTACATGGATTCCCAAGTGGGCGAACTCTTAGCTCTCCTCGAGGAAACCACAAAATCGGACAATACACTCGTCCTCTTTACCAGCGAGCAGGGTGCTCAATTTCCTGGCTGCAAATGGACGAATTGGGACAACGGCCTTCACACCTCACTAGTCGCCCGTTGGCCTAAAAAAATCACACCCGGCCGCACCAACGCCATCGTGCAATACGCAGATATTCTCCCCACTCTCCTTGACCTCTCGGGCGCCGAATCCACCCCGAAAAAATTCGATGGCAGCAGTTTCGCAGGTGTCCTTTTGGGAGATGAATCTCACCACCGCAACTATGCCTTCGGCATGCATAACAACTTTCCGGAAGGTCCAACTTATCCCATTCGCTCCGTCACCAATGGCAAGTGGCGCTACATTCGAAACCTTTCACACAATTCGCTCTACATTGAAAAACATCTCATGGGCAAACAAGAGCACAATCCCTACTGGTCAAGCTGGGTGTTTTCCTCTTTCTCAAATCCCAAGCACGAAATGCTTGTCAACCGATTCATGAAGCGCCCCGCCGAAGAATTGTATCATACCAATGACGACCATTACGAAATGGCCAATCTAGCCAACAATCCAACCCACACCAAAATCAAAGAGAAGCTCTCCACCATCCTTGACCAACACCTCAAAGACCAAGGTGACCCCGGTCTCTCTCTCGACACCAAAAAGGCCCACAAAGCCGCAGCAAATCTCACTCCCTCTTTTAAAAGCAAACCGTAGAATCTCTATTAGCGATGGATAAAGCAGAAAACTCGAAGATCTTTGACGCTGATTCTTGTTAAAAAAGGATCTGAACCCACCATTAAAGACACCAACGCTTGCGGGATGGCCCTCGCGGGATTACAGAAAGACTGTGAGTGTGCTTGATCCTTATCAGATTCGGTCTGACTTCCCCATTCTCAATCAGGAGATTAACGGGAAACCTCTCGTTTATTTTGATAATGCGGCTACTTCGCAAAAACCGCTCTGCGTCCTTGATTCCTCCCGAAATTACTACGAGAGAATCAATTCCAATATCCACCGCGGGGTCCACAAACTGTCTCAGGCCGCGACCGCTGCACACGAAGCCGCCCGCGAAACGATTGCGAAACACCTAAACTCGACCCGACCCGAGGAAATCATTTTCACTTCCGGCACTACAGATTCAATCAATCTAGTCGCTTCCGCTCTCGGCAGATCCAACCTCTTGAAAGCGGGCGACGAAATCATCGTCTCGGGATTAGAACACCATTCTAACACCGTGCCTTGGCAAATGCTTTGTGAACGACTAGGAATAACTCTGAAAATTATCCCGGTCCTCGATGATGGAACGCTCGATCTTGAAATTTTCGACCAGCTTCTCTCCGAAAAAACAAAACTAGTCTCCGTTAACCATGTTTCAAACGCCTTCGGCACTGTGAACAATATTATTCACATTTGTTCACAAGCAAGGAAGGTTGGAGCCCTTACCTTTGTCGATGGTGCACAATCTGTTCCTCACTTTTCAATTGATCTCCAATTACTTAATTGCGACTTTTACGCTTTTTCTGGGCATAAGGTTTATGGACCCACCGGAGTTGGCATCCTTTTCGGTAAATACGATTTACTCTGCGAATTACCTCCTTGGCGCGGAGGCGGCGAAATGATCAAAGACGTCACTTTTGAGAAGACCACTTATAATGATCCCCCCTTCAAATTCGAAGCTGGCACTCCAAATATTGAAGGTGGGATCGCTTTGGCAACGGCATTGGCCTATGTGAATAACTTGGGAATAGCCAAAATTACCGTCCACGAAAACAAACTTATCCGTCGAGCCGCTGAAATTCTCGCGGACTTCGACAAAATCACCTTGTATGGGCCTGACGACCGCACCGGAGCAATCTCTTTCAACTTTAACGGGATTCATCACTACGATCTCGGCACCCTACTCGACCAAATGGGATTTGCCCTCCGTACTGGACACCACTGCTGCCAACCACTTATGGCCCGATTTGGCATGACCGGAACCCTCCGCGCTTCCTTCGCCGCCTATAACACTCTCGAGGAAGTCGAGTCGTTCGGTGAAGCGCTCAAAAAAGCCCTCATGATGTTGCGTTGATTCCATTGCGTTTCCTGGCCTCCACGATTATGGATCTTTTGTGACTATCACCGAGAAACAACAAGAGCTCCTTGACGAACTCGATCTATTTCAAGATTGGACGGAGCGCTACGAATATGTCATCGGCCTAGGCAAGAAATTAGCCCCGATGAACGAGGCTCTGCAGACCTCGGACCGGATCATCAAGGGCTGCCAATCTCAGGTTTGGCTCGATTCCTCATCACAAGACGGCAAGATGAGCTATCTCGCTGATTCAGACTCCGTGATCACTAAGGGGATGATCGCCCTCTTCGTCCGTGTTCTTAATGGTGAATCCCCCGAAGATGTCATCACCGCGGATCTCTCCTTCATCGATAAAACTGGTCTCAAGGAGCATCTCGCTCCGACTCGTGCGAACGCCCTCACTTTGATGGCGGCCGAAATGAAAAAAGGCGCCCTAATCGCCACCCAAGGCTAGTTCTCCCATGGAAATCTCTCTCGGCACGATTAAGGTGGAATTACTTCCAGGTCGAGCCGCTTTTTTACCCGCTTCCGAATCACTTATTGTCGCCGACATACATTTGGGAAAAGCTGCCACTTTTCGCGAACGCGGCCTCGCTGTGCCGGAGGGTTCCAACGCCTCCGACCTCTGCCGACTCAAAAATGTGGCGGATTTAAAGAAGCCCAAAAAGCTCGTGATTGCTGGAGACCTCTTCCACTCCGCCGATGGACTGAGTTTATCAACGATCGAATTATTTAAGGAGTGGCTCCAACTGCTTAACTTGCCCGTGATTCTGACCGAAGGGAACCACGATCGGCGCGCTTGGTTTTCCCGTCATAGATTCCCAATCGAGGTCACTCCATGTCTGAAAGTCGATGGGCTCATCGTCACCCACGAACCCGACGACCTCCCAGTAGGCGCATACGGTATCGCAGGCCACCTCCACCCAGGTGTTCGGATCAAGGAATCATCGCGCCAATCACTCCGTGTTGCCGGATTCTTTCTCCGGGACTCAGAGCATCTCATCCTACCCGCCTTTTCAGAATTCACCGGAATCCACCCCCTCAAAATCGTAGGCAACGATCGATTCTTCACCGAAATTAATGGTGTAATCTCAGAAATTCCAGATGAGTTAATCCGGGCGTAACTGTCTTCCCCTTCGACGTAGGACCACAACACACTTCCAACTTCACTGGACAAAAAACCCCATCACTCGATTTTTGAGAAGAACGAGGGCCAGAGGAGCTTTGAGAGAGGTCTAATCAACCTTCAGCTCGATGATCTGTAGATGATCGATATTTCCTCCACTCGCTCCATTGGTGGCCAGCACGATTGAATTCCTTCCTTTTTGAAGATCAACGGTAGCAGCCATTTCTTTCCAATTACTCCATCCTCCTGTGTCAGGAAACGGAAGAACGGAGTGTTTAGCACCATTCACGATCAAACTGAGAGGCCGAGCACTCGCTCCGAGAGCGTAGCGAATCAGAATTTCGGCCGGGCCTTGTTGAGCACTCTCAACGGCCCACTCAATAGACTCTTCCTCTTTGTCAAAATCAGCATAGCAAGTCCCGGTATACCCATCGTTCAAGTTTGAGGTTCTAACTCCTTTCAGCTTGGCATCAGTAACCTGATAAACCGTTCCCCGTGGATTAATTACCTTAACCGGCTTTCCCGAAGCAGCCTTCTTCTTTGGCGAAGCAGTTCCGCTGACATGCAGCGGATCAGGAGGAGTATTTTCAAGCAGGCGATTCAGAGTGTAAGCGAAGTAGGAATTCGCCAACGATGTTCCATCAGCAGATTTCAATCCCTTGATCTTCACTTCGTGAATGTGCCAAGCCTTAAGCTCCTTTAGATGAATATCGACCATCTTTCCATCTTCTGAAATCTCAACCGATTCAACCTCTACTGGAGTAACATCCATTTGAGGAGAACCATAAGTTTTATGATATTTATAATAGTATCGTTTGAAGGGCCAATTCGCGACCTCTACTGCAACCTTAGAATCTACTGGTTTGGTGAATGTAAATCGAAATCCCGTTTTTGTAAGCTTCATCGAAATCGCTTCAAAAGGATCTTCCCCGTCCCACTCAACACGCGAAATCCCCTCGCCACCGGCCCAAGTGTGTTTGGTGTGCCCGACATAGAGACTTCCATCCGGAGCCCACGCCATGCGATTGCAACCGCGCGCGAGCGCCCCCCCATCGATAAAGGGAACACAAGCTCCTTGAAGCTCCCCACCGACCTCTTCCAGCATCACCCGAACAATCCGGTTTGTGTTCATTTCCCCGACTAGCAGTTGCCCGATAAAAGGTCCAAACTTGGCGTCTGGAGAAATCGCAAGAACTTGGGTTGGAGAGTTCGCCATTGATCCATGAGGGAAAACGACCGCGGCGCGGGTCCGCATTTTGGCGAGATCCTTGGGATCGGCCTCCAGTGGAGCACCTTCGAATCCCGACTTCCAAGTCAGGCTAGCAGCATGGCCGTAAAAGCGCCCCTCCTTAACATGGAACAACTTGCTCGAACCAACCCAGTCGCCCTGGTTATCAGTGACGAAAAGATTTCCTTCCAAGTCAAAACCAAGTCCGTTTGGAGTCCGATGACCGTATGACCAAGGAATCGTTTCTCCATCCTTTGTCAATTTCATCACACAACCACGAAAAGGAGTAGACGAGTGCATGCGACCCGGTCTTCCCCGCCGATCAAACTTTCCTCGAACAATCGGCCGAATCCCGTCTCCCGAAGAACCAGTGCCCAAAGAAAAAAAGTAGTTTCCCTCCTTGTCCTTCACCGGAGTGAAGTGGAACTCGTGATAATTTCCAGACATCCCAAATTCATCTGTCATCACCTGATGAAAATCAGCTTTTCCGTCACCATCAGTATCACTCACACGAGTCACTTCGGGGCGCTGGGAAATAACTAACGACGAGTTGGACTCGGCAATCACGCCGAGAGGATTGTGCAATCCTTCTGCAAAAAGCTGCCAACCGGAGGTTTTTGGATCATAAAAGAAAACCTCACCACTAGGAAGACAAACCACCATCCGCCCATCAGGAAGGAAATCGAGACCATCAATTTGCTTGGTCCCAAACTTCGACGGCGGATTAGAAATCTTAGTCACCTTGTAATTGGGGGATGTCCCGCCAAATGCGAGCTTCGCAGTCAATGACAACACGAGTAAGTAGATGAGCTTTTTCATTTCTTTGAACCTTCGGTTTGAGTGGTAGCAGGAGTAGCTGGATTCTTTTCAGTAAGAGTAAGATCAAACTCCACGGCCTGCTCCGCAGTGAGTTTTAGAGTCCCGTCTTGGGAAATAGTTCCAGCAGAACTTGAATAGCTCGCGGATCCGTCCGGAGTGAGCTTGAAAGTGATGGGACCTTTTGGAGAGACGAAGAACTTGCGAGTGATTCCCAAATTATTCTTCGAGGTCCGGATCAACTCCCTGATCTCGTAATCGCCAACCTTATAAATAAACTCAGGGTATCCCTGAACCAGTCGATATCCTTTATATCTCGGAGAAGCATCGACACCGTCGATCTTGATCGGGAAATCAACCGCTTCCGTGGTATCATAGAATGGAATCTGTCTTGCCGTCTCTGCTAAGTGATCGTAATCCTCCGGCTTAAGCTTGCTAGATCGTGCTCGGTAATAAGGAAGTCCATTGAACTTTGCAACCGGCTTACCATTACTAGACCAATGCACTTGGTTCCCACGAATAAAGCCACCTTTCGTCCAAGCATAGCGCAAACGACATTCCCCCGCATCCCAGCAATAATAGTGGTTCCCGGGAAGAGCGACAGCAAAGGCCGCAGGCGATGCTCCGGGCATAAAAGTGCGGTAAACAACCGGCTCAGTTACGACCATCAACGTGTCATCGAAATCTGGAGTGAAGGTTCCGTTTTTTCTACCCCTCTTCTTGTCAAAAGGAAAAG
>Ga0315322_10002391_pt1 | contig 14507 bp, 12 predicted proteins | sample M110021515metaG_FD_203461 | JGI IMG/M metagenome (GOLD analysis project Ga0315322, IMG submission 203461) | Ammonia-oxidizing marine archaeal communities from Monterey Bay, California, United States - M1 100m 21515 | ecosystem: Environmental > Aquatic > Marine > Intertidal zone | place: USA...
CCGTTACCGTGATGGCTCTCGCTTTCCGTGAACCGAATGCATCCAAGGCCATCTCGGCCACTTCGCCCGAACCGAGTACCAGAAAACGACAGGCGGATACATCGCCGAATATCCGGCGAGCCAGTTCGCAGATTACGTTGCCGAGGTTTACTTGGCCCCGGGAAATTCCAGTATGGGTTCTGGCCCACTTGGCGGCCTGAAAACTCTTTTGAAAGACTCTATTCAGGACTATTCCCGTGCTTTCCCGGTTTAGGGCGTCTTCATAGGCATCCTTCACCTGCCCGAGAATTTCGGTTTCGCCAACCATTTGCGAATCGATCCCCGAGGTCACTTCGAAGGCGTGCTTGACTACCGCTTCGCCCTGTCTTCGGTAGGTGTGCTTTTCCAGGAATGCATTTTCCAGTCCTCGAAAGTTCATTAGGTATTCCCTCACCGGACCAAGTGGTGGGGAACCGTTTCCGGAAATGTATATTTCCGTTCGGTTACAGGTGTTCAGCACGAGGCTCTCCTTTAGGCCAGGCAGTGCCTGCAGTCCCTTGTAGAAGTCGTCGATGGAATCAGCGGGCAGGCTGATTTTTTCCCGTTCCTCGAGCGAGGCAACGCGATGGGAGCTGCCGAGCAGGAATAGATTCGGCGGCTCAGCTGGCATCTTCGATCGATGGTTGAGGTGCAGTTTCCTGCCGTTGCGGAGTCGAGCGCACGAAACCCAGTGTAAGTATGGCCAACGCAAACAGGGAGATGCAGGCCTTGGCGAACTTCTTGCCGTACAATCTTTGACGGAAGTGAAGATACCAGAGTCCGCAGTAGGCGATCCACAAACCAATCGTCACCCACAGCTTGACAGAGCTTACGGAATCGGAGGATCGAGTCCAGTGCATGGAGCCGACCACGATGGAAACCGTAAGAAAAATGACTCCGACGAGCAACAGGCGTTGGCTTGCCGTCTCCAGTTGATGAATGGAGGGCAGGTAGGCTCCGAGTGCTCCCGTCCGTTTGGTTTGCAGTGCCTTTTGTTGAACCATGTACATGACGCTCACGACTGCCAGCAAGGCGAACAGTCCGTAGCTGAAGATCGCCACGGAGGCATGCAATTCGATCCATGGTCCCGAGAAGAGTCTTTGGTACTCGGGTTCGAGCCAGTAGGCGCCGTCCAAGCCGGGGCTGAGCAAGGAGATGGCCCCGCCGATTCCGGCAAGGCCCGCAGCAAAAGATCCGAGCAGATTCAGACGAAACAGTATTCGCATGATCAGGTAACCCGTTACCACCGACCAGAGAATGAACTGGATGCGTTCCATTCCGTTGCCGAGTGGGCACCCATGAACGTCCAGTCCGCGAATATAAAGTCCGCGTGTGTGACTCATGAAAGCAAACAGAATGAGAAAAAACGGAACCATCGAGGGGAGTCTCCGTTCCTTCGAAGCCAGCGATAGCCCCGCGACCAAGGCCGCACCGTAAAGGGCGGAGGCCAACCAAAGAAGCGTCCTAGCGTCGTTTAAGTCCATAGAGTATAAAGTCAATTATCATACCTCATGGCGGAATAAAGTCAAAGAGGGAAGGGGATGTGATCGAAAACCGTTTTGGGGATTCTGGCGAAAAGGCTTGCCCACTCTCGATTGGGCTACAACCTCGGCGAACTTTACTTATTACCTTTTCATGAATATACACGAATACCAAGCCAAACAACTTTTTGACGCAGCGGGCGTGGCTGTACCGGCGGGCTCCGTGGCTCAAAGCCCAGACGAGTTCGACGCCGCCATCGCCTCCTTTCCCGAGGGTTCCGCCGTTGTGGTGAAAGCCCAGATACACGCGGGCGGTCGCGGTAAGGGCACCTTTAAGGACGGTTTCCAAGGCGGCGTTCATGTAGTGGACTCCAATGAAGTCGCTAAGGAAAAGGCCGCCGCCATGCTCGGCAACAGCCTCGTCACCAAGCAGACGGGAGAAGCCGGGCGCGAGGTGCGCACCGTTTACTTTACCGAGGCGGTCGACATCGCCAAGGAGTTCTACCTTGCCATCCTCATGGATCGGGCCACTTCCAAGCCGGTCGTCATCGCCTCCTTGGAAGGCGGGGTCGATATCGAGGAAGTGGCCGAGAACTCACCCGAAAAGATCATCAAGGTTACCATCGAGCCGACCCTCGGACTTCGCCCCTATCAAGCTCGCCAAATCGCCTTTGGTCTGCAATTGAAGGGAGACTCGTTTAAGCAATGCGTGAAGCTGCTCAACAAGCTCTACGCCTTTTTCTGGACCAAGGACTGCTCTCAAGTGGAGGTCAATCCCCTCATCACGACAACGGCCGGCGACGTCGTGGCCCTCGACGCCAAGGTGAACTTCGATTCCAACGCTCTCTTTCGCCATCCCGACATAGTCGAGCTTCGAGACGAATCGGAAGAAGACCCAAGAGAGGTGGAGGCTTCGAAGTTCGACCTCAACTACATCGCCCTCGACGGTAACGTCGCCTGCATGGTGAACGGGGCAGGCCTCGCCATGGCCACTATGGACATCATAAAGCATTATGGTGGATCGCCCGCCAACTTTCTCGACGTCGGCGGAGGAGCCACCGAGGAACAGGTGGAGAACGCCTTCCGCATTCTCGTATCGGATCCCGCGGTTAAGGCCATTCTCGTGAATATCTTCGGAGGCATCATGAAGTGCGACGTCATCGCCACGGGCATTGTGAATGCGGCCAAGAACCTCGAGCTATCTATTCCCCTCGTCGTGCGCCTCGAAGGCACCAACGTCGACGCGGGTAAGCGTATCCTGAGCGAAAGCGGCCTTACCCTGGAGCCTGCGGACTCCCTCGCCGATGCCGCTGAAAAAGTCGTAAATTTGGCCGCAGAGGCGTAAACCCCAAGAAAGGAAAATTTTCAGATGAGCGTTTTAGTAAACAAGGATACGCGCCTCGTGGTTCAGGGAATTACCGGGAGCGCAGGCAGTTTTCATACCGGGCAGTGCATCGAGTACGGCACCAACGTAGTGGCCGGCGTAACTCCCGGCAAGGGTGGGCAGAAGTTTCAGGATAGCGTCCCCGTGTACGATACGGTGAAGGAAGCCGTAGACCAGCAGGGGGCCAACGTCGCCGCCATCTATGTGCCCCCTCCCTTCGCCGCCGATTCCATTCTGGAGGCGATCGATGCGGAGATTCCCCTCGTCATCGCCATCACCGAGGGCATCCCCGTTCGCGACATGGCAGAGGTCAAGGCTCGCTTGGGCACTTCTGACACACGCTTGATCGGTCCGAATTGTCCCGGCATCATAACGCCCGACGAGTGCAAGATCGGCATAATGCCCGGCTACATTCACAAGCCGGGCAAGGTGGGCATCGTTTCCCGTTCGGGCACTCTCACCTACGAAGCCGTATGGCAGATTACCTGCGCAGGGCACGGGCAGTCGACCTGCATCGGCATCGGTGGAGATCCCATAAACGGCACCAACCATCTAGACACCATCAAGCTCTTCAACGAGGATCCCGACACCGAGGCCATCATCATGATCGGTGAGATCGGGGGTACCGCAGAGGAAGAAGCCGCTGCCTTCATCAAGGAACATGTCGACAAACCCGTGGCCGCATTTATAGCCGGCATGACTGCCCCTCCCGGTCGCCGCATGGGTCATGCAGGAGCCATCGTATCCGGAGGAAAGGGAACTGCCGCGGCCAAGGTGGAGGCCATGCAGGACGCGGGAATCGCCGTAGCCGAGACCCCATCTCACATAGCCGAGGCACTATTCCGAGTCTGGAAACCTTAATATGAGAGCAGGCCGATTATTCCTGATGGTTGCGGTGGCGTTCCATTCTTACCATTGCGAACCATAAAGAGGCGTTTCAATCTATTACGAATCGTTCTGTGGGATGGCCGTTCGAAATGTTGGTTGCTCTATTAAACGTTAATAGATGAGAGTTGGTTCAAACTAGTCGTTTCTTTTTCTGTGTCTATTTCCTCGACGCTTACTTGCTCTTCTCGGTTGAAGTTCAATTCGAGGCGTTTGGTCGCCAAATTGGTTATGTCGTAGTCCTTCACCTTTACGTTGGCATAGTAATAGAGTGTATTCGATTTCTTAGCCTTTCGTGCATCCTCGCTCCACTCAAATAACTCCTTACCACATTCTTCTAGCCACTTAACAGTCGTTAAGGTCGATATGCTTCGAGTGGGTAGCTCTCAAGTTATACTTTCGCTACAAGCAATGATAGCGAGTCGAGGAGAGCAAACTGAGCGGAACTTCCTCGTAGAATCATACTCTCTCCCCATACTATCAGGTCGGACTCGTTTCCCGCATCGCTGAGCTCCTTGCAATGACAGGGGCTGGGAGTAATAGTGGGCACGTCGGTTGAGTTCAGATTTAGATGCCTCCTCGAGATGAAGGGGATGTAGGTTCAGGCCTTTAGATTTTGAAGTGAACGAGGTACTTTTCCTCTAGGCCGGCTTCGGGTAGGTGTTTGGCGAGGTCCCATACCTGGGCGGGACGGAGTCTGGATGTTTCCAATTCCTTGGAGTAATCCCCGCCTTTCCAGTAGAGGATGCCGTTAGCGGGCGCGTGATGGGAGCCTTTTCGGATTTTGTTGCGCACCCAACGGTAGAATACGGATAGGTCGGTTACGGCTCGCCCGAGTACGAAATCGAAGTTTCTTTTTGCGGGCAGTTCCTCCGCTCGGCCTCGAATCACCATTACGTTCTTTAGCCCGAGTCGGGCGACCATGTCTTCGATGGCGACGATTTTTTTTGCGATGGAGTCGATGAGGGTGAAGTTGGCCGCCGGGTAGCAGATGGCTAGAGGAATACCGGGCATGCCTCCGCCGGTACCTACGTCGAGGAGACTGGCCTTGGGCATGAGCCGGAGAAACTTGGTTGCCATTAGGCTGTGAGCCAAGTGCTTAGTTTCTATGCTGTCGGTGTCTTTGCGGGATACGAGGTTTATCTTGACGTTCCACTCGCGGAGGAGGGCTGTGTAGGCTGCCAAACCTTCCCAAGCCTCTTCGGAGAGGTCGGGAAACCACCTGCGAAGGGTGGTCCATTGATCTTCTACCTCGGGCACGATTGGAAATCCGAATGGCGTTTAGGTAAAGCTAGCTAGGCGATCTCGACGGCGGGCAGGCCCTTCACTAGGTCGTCGATAGCTTTGGCTTGAGCAAGAAAGGGCTCGAGCTTGTCGAGGGGTAGGGCGCAGGGACCGTCGCACTTGGCTTTTGCCGGATCGGGATGAGATTCCAGAAACAGACCCGCTATGCCTTGGCTCATGCCGGAGAGCATGAGCTCGAAGACGGCTTGGCGTCGTCCTCCAGCGGAATCGGAACGTCCGCCCGGGATCTGCAGGGCGTGGGTGACGTCGAAGATAACGGGGCACCCAGTTCGTTTCATAATGCCGAAGTTTAGGGGGTCTACCACCAAGTTGTTGTAGCCGAAACTGGACCCGCGCTCGCAGAGTATCACCTGTTTGTTCCCGGCTTCCTCGAATTTGTTTATGATGTGACCCATCTCATGGGCGGCAAGGAATTGAGCTTTCTTTACGTTGACTGGTTTTCCCGTTTCGGCGAGCGCGACCACTAGGTCGGTTTGTCGGCAAAGGAAAGCGGGTAACTGGAGGACGTCGACGACCTCTGCGACGGGAGCGGCCTGAGCGGGTTCGTGTAGGTCGGTGATGACGGGAATGTTGTGGGTTTGCTTGATTTCAGCGAATATTTCTAGACCCTGTTCCAGCCCCGGACCACGAAATGAGGTGATGGATGAGCGATTGGCCTTGTCGAAGGAGGCCTTGAAAACGAAGGGGATGCCGAGTTTGTCCGTGACTTCCTTGTAGGTGGCGGCGACTTCGAGAGCGAGTTCTCTGGACTCCAGAACGTTTATGCCTCCGAAGAGAACGAATGGTCGAGGGTTGGCCACCGGTACACCGGACACGTCGATAATTCTTTGTTCCTTCATCCTTCTGAAATTTTGGGGGCCAAGCCATGCTCGGTTCGTACATTTATGGCTATGCCTCCGCGAGCATTGAAGCGCGTCTCGACCTCGCACCAGCGCGGGGAAAGGGCTGTTACCAAGTCGTCGAGTAGGAGGTTGGCGAAATGTTCGTGAAAGACACCCTCGTCCCGAAAGGTCCAGAGGTAGAGCTTGAGAGACTTGGATTCGACTATGCGTTTTTCGGGCACGTAGCGAATGCAAATCTCGGCGAAATCCGGTTGGCCGGTCGCCGGGCACAGGCAGGTGAACTCGTTTGTTTCGAGTTCTACGACATAATCGCGTTCGGGATTGCGGTTGGGAAAGGTTTCCAGCTCACGCTTGGGGGCAGTTGCACCTAGGCCGAGCCGGGTCAATTCGTTGTGTTCTGTGTTTTCGCTCACTGAGAAATGGATTTTTCACGAGTATGGCAAAACGGCAACGATGAAGATGAGTCATCACTCAGGCTTCCAGGAAGCTGGAATGGTTGTATCTTCGAGCGCATTCTTCAATAGCCTAAGAAATTTGGCTCGGGGGACTTCCATAGCTCCGAGACTGGCTAGGTGTTCGGTTGGAATTTGGCAGTCGATGAAGTCGAAATTGCGTTGTTTGGCAAACTCTATGAGGTGAGCTAAAGCCACCTTGGAGGCTTCACTTTCGTGATGAAACATTGATTCCCCGAAAAAGGCTGAGCCCAAAGAAATTCCGTATAGTCCTCCCACGAGCTTGCCGTCGCGCCAGCTTTCGAAGGAATGGGCGAATCCTTCATTGTGAAGAGTTGAGTAGGCTTCGATCATGTCGGGCGCTATCCATGTACCTGGCTGATCCTTTCTCGGAGCTCGAGAACAGGAGCGAATGACCTCCTCGAATGCGCTGTCGATTCGTAGTTCGAAGGTTTCCTTGCTTAGAGAGCGTCGAAGGCTTCTAGAGACTTTGAAGTCGTTGGGGAACAGCAGGAAGCGAGGGTCCGGTGAAAACCAATGCCATAGGGGAGGATCTCCCCACGATTCCCAAGGGAAGATGCCATTGGAGTAGGCGAGGAGTAATCGCTCGGTCGTTAGGGCGCCACCCACGGCAAGGAGTCCGTCGGGAGGGGGAGTCTCGGGATGAGGAAACCAGATTGGTTCCGATTCGTCGAGGAGGACGACGGGCATCTTGTTAGGATGCCTTCGCTTCGAGAATGCTGACCTGTGGGCGACAATTGAAGCGAAGTCCGTGTAGGTTGCCTACGCCTCGGGTTACATGGATCAGCCGACCATGCCAGTTGTGTAAACCCTCCACCATGGACGTATCCTTTACGGGAGCAAATGGAGTGTAGCCGAGAAACGGAACTTTACACTGCCCCCCGTGAGTGTGTCCGCAAAGCATGAGTTGCCAATCGTGATCGGCGATGAAGGTTTTGGAGTCTGGGTTGTGGCTCAAGACAATGACGGGAGGCTCTTGGGGCGAACGGGTCGTACTAAACTCGCCAAGGCATTTGTCGGGGAAGCATCGGTCTGCCCATATGTCGCCTAGCCCTACCAAGGCTATAGGCTGTCCCTTAATGTAGATGACTTGCCTGCGGTTTCGCAGGAGGGATATCTTCGTATCCTTCAACATTGCCTCTACTTTTTCTGCAGTTGGGTAACCGTAATTAGAGCCCGACCACTTACCTCCATCATGGTTGCCGAGGCAGGCGAAGGTGGGAACAATATCGGACAATTTAGATAAAACTTCTCTGTAGCGATCAAATTCAATGCCTGAGAGCTTGCTTGTGATAAAGTCTCCCGTTAAAAAGCATATGTCTGGCTTTTCCGATAATCCGAGTTCAATTGCTTCTTCGACTAGGGAAAAAGGAACTTTTTCGGATACGTGAAAGTCAGACAAGTGTAGCATGCTAAACGACCGGCGAACGGGGAATTGCGCAGATGGCAAGGTTTCTCGGTGAACCTCTAGCCAGTCCGCTTCAAACCTCATATATCCCCATCCTCCAAGTCCGGCGACGCCTCCACCTATCATCCATTTAAGGAATTTTCTACGAGGGCTCGGAGGTGTCGCTCTACGGCGGTTTGCTTCCGCTAGGGTGGCAGAGAAGTCAGGAATGTTTTCTTCTGTCATACAGGAAGCTCAACTGAGTGCATTCATTAGTAAAGGTCAGTCAATGAAAAGTAACCTTATCGTGACCATTAATCGAAATTCAACCATTTATTTCCATTCCGTTGCAAGTCGACTTTGATTTCTCACTCCCCAGATCGAATTCCACCCGATTCTTCGATCGAGCGCAAATTTTGAAGAAGATCTGTTGAATTAATCGACACTTCCGCTCCACTTGAAAGATCTTTGATTTTTACTTTTTTTCGAAGTACCTCTTCCTCACCGTAGACTATGGCGAATTTCGCTCCACTTCGGCCTGCTTCCTTGAATTGTTTTCCGAACGCTTGTCGCTTGAGCGGATAGGCGATAGAGTAGCCTGCTTGACGTAGGCGTGCAACGTCCCGAAGAGCCGTGGATCTTTCGTTTCCGTCTGCTACCATGAAAATTTCGGGGGCGTCGATGTAATTGGGCAGCAAGTTTTTACCATTCAGGCAATCGGTAAGGGTGACGTCTCCAATTGCGAAACCTGCGGCTGGCAAGTCCACGTTGCCTGAAAGCTTTTTCACGAGATGATCGTAGCGTCCGCCACCTGCCAGCGCTCTTGACTCGCCCGACATCTCGAAGGCCTCGTAGACGAACCCCGTATAATAGGCGAGACCTCGAACGATGGATAAATCGATGCCAATGCAATCCGCCGCGTCATGGGATTCGAGGAGTTTAAGAAGTTCGGCCCACTCGCCGGCGCGTTTTACGCCTTCTTCACCAAAGGATATGAGACGTTCCTTCAAAACGTCAAAAGTTGAAACGGCCTTTATCTCCTCTATTCCTGAAAGAATGTCTTCTCCCCTTCCTGGCATAGCTGTCTCAATGCTTTCGAGAGTTTGCTCGGGTTTGCGGCGCTCGCTTTTGTCGATGGCGTCGAGCAATGCTGGTCTTTGTTCATCCTTTACGCCGAGTGAGGAAAGAAATAAAGCCCATGTCACTCTGTCGCTGAGGCGGACTCTAAAGTCGCTTTCTCCGAGTCCGCAAGCCTTGAGAATAGCTACGAGAAGCGCCACTAGCTCGCCGTCTGCCGAGACGTCATCTTCACCCATGATGTCGGCGTTGAATTGATAGAAGGCACGCAACCGTCCCTTTTGAGGACGCTCGTAGCGGAAGTGTTCGCCGACGTTGAACCACTTGATCGGTCGCCTTAGGGAGTTTGCCCGAGCCGCGACCATGCGAGCCAAGGTCGGAGTCAATTCCGGACGAAGAGCGACTTGCCGGTCGCCCTTATCCGTAAAGTGAAAAAGTTGACCGACTATTTCTGCCCCGGATTTCTCGATGTAGAGCTCAAGGGGTTCAAGCACGGGAGCGTCATACTCCCTAAAGGAGAAGGTGCGAGCCACGTTTCGAAAGATCCGAAACAAGTGGTTGCGGCGCGAGCATTCTTCTGGATAGAATTCCCGAAAGCCTGGAAGGCTTTCAAACATCTCCGACGTAGTAAGATTTAGCGAAACGAATCAAGAAGGGTCTATTTCGTCCAGATCTAAATTGATCAAACCTTCCTTCAACTCCTTGCCGGCCTTGAATTTCACTACGGCGCGACGTGGAATGACTACGTCCGTTTCGGGGCGGTTTGGATTACGCCCGACACGGGACTTGCGCACTTGAATCTCAAATACGCCAAATTTCCTTAACTCGATGTTGCGACCGGCAATGAGAGCATCTCGAACAATATCTAGCGTCTGTTGGACTATCTGGCGAACGTCCTCTTGTTTATAATTATTGTTTTCGTAGATGCTTTGGACGATCTGCCGTTTGGTGAGGTTGTTGGACATGGAGCTAAAACAGTTTGTAAATAGGTGAGGAGGAGTTTATGTGTAAAGGTAAATGTCATAGATTTTTCTAAATCAACGACCTGTCAAACCCATTCTGTTTTTTTTCCATGTCCAAAGAAGAAGACGATAACCCTCTCGAAGACCTTCAGAAGCAATTGAAGGATCTGTTGAAAAATCAAAACGTGCAGGTTGCATTTGCTCCTTTTATGAACGCCGGAGTCTCTGGGGATGATGCGGATAAAGCAGACGATTCCGGAAGTTCGGGAGACGCTAATGAGCTTGACGAGGATAAACCCCGGGAGGAGCGGCTCGCCGGGATAAGGAGCTTCGATCGCAAGCCCAAGGAGATTCGTGATTATCTCGACCGCTTCGTTATCAAGCAGGAACAAGCGAAGCGGGTCCTTTCGGTAGCTGTTTGCGATCACTTCAATCATGTCCGCCGTTGCATCGAGGAGCCAACGCTCGCGAGCCGCGAGTACATGAAACCCAATCTGCTTCTCCTCGGTCCGACCGGAGTCGGCAAAACCTACCTCATGCGAAACGTGGCCAAGCTTATCGGTGTTCCGTTCGTTAAGGCAGACGCCACTAAATTTTCCGAGACGGGCTATGTCGGCAACGACGTCGATGACCTTGTTCGGGACCTTGTAAAAGCTGCTGACGGGGATGTCGAGTTGGCTGAATACGGTATCATCTACGTTGACGAAATAGACAAAATTGCTTCTGAGTCTTCGAAAGGCGGTCGAGACGTTTCAGGTCGCGGTGTGCAGATCAACCTGTTGAAACTAATGGAAGAAACTGAGGTGAACTTGCATTCTCCGCAGGATATGATGGGTCAGATGAAGGCGTTTATGGAAATGCAAAAGGGCGGAGGCAAGCCACGCAAGAGCTCCATCAGTACTAGAAACATCCTTTTCATAGTAAGTGGTGCTTTCGACAAACTGGCGGAAAACGTCAAACGACGATTATCCCTTTCGCGTATTGGCTTTGGCTCCTCCGAAGAGCAATCCGCCGACGCTCGCCCAAATTCGGAATTTTTGCACCAGTCCGAAACCAGAGATTTTATCGATTATGGTTTTGAACCCGAATTTGTCGGCAGACTTCCAGTTCGCGTAGCCTGTGATGAACTGACGGGAGAGGATTTGGCAAGCATTCTTCTTAGCTCCGAGGGGAACGTACTGGAACAATACCGGAGCGACTTCGCAGGTTACGACGTAACTTTCGATATTACGGAAGACGCAATTCGCAAGATTGCCGACAAAGCCGCCCTCGAGCAAACTGGTGCGCGCGGTCTGGTAACCGTACTCGAGCGCACTTTTCGTGACTTTAAATTCGAATTGCCTTCCTCTGCTATTAAAAGCTTCGAAGTCGATGCTGGGACCATCAATGATCCCGAGGATGCTCTTCAATATCTTCTCGAGAGTAATAAGGACTTGCTTGACGAGGCCCTCTTGAGCGACGTGGATCGTTTTGCCGCTGATTTCTACGTCAGGCACGGTTACAACCTGAAGTTTCGAAAGCCCGCCAAGGTTGCCTTGGCCAAGATCGCCACTAAGGAGAATCGTTCGATCTTGGCTATTTGCGAGCGCAAGTTTAATGATTTTGAGCACGGCTTGGGAATTATTTCCAAGCGCACGGGCAAGTTTGAATTCGTGATCGACAAAAAAGTCGTCGATGATCCCGACAAGGAACTCTCCGAGTGGGTCGTGAAAAGTTTCGGCTCATCCGAGCCTTCAGGTGACGAATCCTGATCCCGATGCCGTACGGGCTACCTTCGAAGGCATTGCCCCACGTTACGATCTCGCCAACCATTTGCTGTCGGGTGGCTTAGACTTTATTTGGCGGCGGCGTCTCGTACGGGAAGCCATGGTTTCCCGTCCCGGCGATGTTCTTGATTTAGCCACTGGCAGTGGCGACGTAGCCCTTGCTCTTCGAAAGGCCTTGCCCGCCGAAGTCCGGATAACGGGACTAGACTTCTGTCCGCCCATGCTTGCTGAGGCCGAATGCAAGCGTTCCACCGCCGGTCATTCCCGCGATAGCCTCAGGTTTGTGCAGGGCGATTGCTTGTCTCTTGACTTCCCTGATGACAGTTTCGACCTCATCACAATTGCCTTCGGCTTGCGCAACCTTTCCGATCGTACCGTTGGTCTTAGCGAAATGCAGCGGATCCTTCGTCCGGGCGGCAGGTTACTGATCCTTGAATTCAGCCAGCCTTTCTTTTTCCTTCGCCCCTTTTATTACCTCTACCTGCGAGGGCTTCTGCCTCTCTTTGCTCGTTGGGTGACTGGTGATCGCAAGGCCTACGAGTACTTAGGTTCCTCCATTTCTGGCTTTCCCGATCGGTTCGGTCTTGCCGAGGAGTTACGCCAAGCGAATTTTCACAAGGTTGGATTCGTCTCGTTAACCGGAGCCGTCGTCGCCTTGCATATGGGCGAGAAAAAGTAATCTACTTTTCCTTTCCCAAGGCTTTTGCCAAAATCTTCTCGAGTGCCTCGACTGTGGTGACGGGGAGTTCGCAAGCTTGGTTGCGGCAAACGTAAACGGCGGACTTGCCTTTAACTAGACCTTGGTTTTGCACGAATGGGGCAAGCTTGGCTACTTCGGGTTCCTCATCGGCGGCAGGGCGGAATAGAAGCACCTTGTTGGGAAGGAAGGACGAATGGATGGCTTTTAGGAGTTCCTCGGTGGCGGTTTCTCCTCGTTTGCCCGCCACCACGACCTCAAGGCTAGGTCCTACGGCAAAGTCCAAGGCAGTCATGAGGACGTCGCATCCACTGGGACTTTTGGCGGCAAAGCCTGAGAATGCGGCAAAGAGACTGTTAGCGGCATCCTCGTATTTCTTGCTTCCGGTGATACGGGCGATGCGAAGGAGATTGAGGGCCATCACGGAATTGCCCGAGGGGATGGCCCCGTCGTAGATTTCCTTGGCCCGAACGAGGAGTTTTTCACCATCGTCGGCAGTGAGGAAGAGACCCCCGTTCTCTTTATCTTCAAAATGCTTCAGAGTAATGTCGGTCAATTCTGCGGCAGCTTTCAGGTGACGATGGTGAAAGGCGGATTCGTGAAGATCGAGCAGACCTTGGATGAGGAAGGCGTAATCTTCCAAGTGGGCAGGTAGTCCTGCTACGCCCAGTCTCGAGCGTTTCAAGAGTCGACCATCCTTTCGACGAAGCTTGGTTAGGCAATAGTCGGCTGCCTTGGTGGCGGCTTCGATGTACTGCTTGTCGCCCAGAATGCGACCACCCTTGGCGAATGCGGAAATCATGAGCCCGTTCCAGTCGGTCAGGATCTTATCGTCCTTTTGTGGATGGATTCGTTTCTCTCGAACCTCGAAGAGCTTTTTTCGGATCCCTTCCAGTTGCGCTTTCAGAGGATCGATTTCTTGTTTCAGTTCGTGAGCGACGTCCTTGAGGCGTTGGCGAAGGTGAGGGATGTTCCCCCCCGTTTTCTTGTGGGCGGCTTCTTCAAAGAAATTTCCATCAGCTTCGAAGTTGTATATACGGGCATAAAGGGTGGCGTCTTCCTTCCCTAGAATGTCATCGAGTTCGGTTGTCGTCCAGACGTAGAACTTGCCTTCCTCTCCCTCGCTGTCGGCGTCCTCGGCGGAATAGAATCCACCTTCGGAGTCGGTCATGTCCCGAAGCACGTAGGTGAAGATCTCTTTCGCCGCCTCGGCGTACGATTCTTTCTTGGTAATTTGGTGACACTCTAGGTTGACGATTGCGAAGAGGGCTTGGTCATAGAGCATTTTTTCAAAGTGGGGCAGAAACCATCGTTCGTCCGTGGAGTAGCGGTGAATGCCGAGGCCAACGTGATCGTAGACTCCGCCTTGTCTTATTTTCTCCAAGCTTTTCTCCACCATTCGCAAGGCCTTTGCTTCACCGGTTCGGGCATAATAGCGGAGCAGGAAGGAAAGGTTGTGGGCTGTGGGGAACTTCGGGCGTCGTCCGAATCCTCCATTAATCGGGTCGTAAGAGGAGGAGAGAGAACGATAGCAGGCATCGAGGTGCGTTGCGTTTAGGTCGCCTCCGGGTTGTCCGCCAGAAAGTTTCGCCAAGTCGGTGGTGATCGCCTCTCCCAACTTGAAGACTTGCTCTCGTTCGTTGGCCCATATGCCGGAAAAGTGGGGAAGCAGTTGCATCATCGATTGCTTCGGGAAATAAGTTCCTGAGAAAAAAGGTACCTTCGCCGGCGTCATGATCACGGTCATTGGCCAGCCACCCCTTCCGGTCATCATCTGGGTCACGGACATATAGACGTTGTCGATGTCGGGACGTTCCTCGCGATCCACCTTCACGCACACGTAGTGCTTGTTCATTAGCGTGGCAACTTCATCGTCTTCGAACGACTCGTGCTCCATCACATGGCACCAGTGGCAAGTTGTGTATCCGACGGAAAGAAATACCGGCTTGTTTTCTTTCTTTGCCTTCGCGAAGGCCTCTTCTCCCCAAGGATACCAGTTAATCGGGTTGCCCGCATGCTGAAGTAGATATGGGCTTTGTTCAAAAACGAGACGATTGAAGTCGGGACCTCCATCCGCCGGAAGCTTCTTAAGCGCTTCGGGAGAAGGTATGGCTTTCCGAACGTGAGCGTGTTCGGCATGCTCGCTCGATTCCGCTTCCTTTTTCATTTCAGGCGGTACGCTTGAAACATCGGAGGCATTTTGTTCACTCTCGGTTGAGGTGATTTCGAC
>Ga0315322_10002396_pt1 | contig 14499 bp, 11 predicted proteins | sample M110021515metaG_FD_203461 | JGI IMG/M metagenome (GOLD analysis project Ga0315322, IMG submission 203461) | Ammonia-oxidizing marine archaeal communities from Monterey Bay, California, United States - M1 100m 21515 | ecosystem: Environmental > Aquatic > Marine > Intertidal zone | place: USA...
CCACACGCCGCGCACGATCTTTTCGACTTCGGCCTTTGGCATATCCGGCCAGACATGGTGAATATTCTCGCGCACCCGGCTGCTGAGCCCGGTTTGTGGCCCAATGGTGCGGCCGATGGCGCCAAGGATGCTGGACGCGGTGCCGACCGGCATCCAGCACAACGCCCCCCGCACCAGCGAAGCCGCCGCGAATTCGAGATAGTGTTTGAACTGCGGTTTCTGCCAGTAGCGCTTGGAATAGCGGGCCAAGATCTATGCTTTCGCCTGAAGTGCCGGGGCAAGCACTGTATCGAGTGCATCGCTATCGCGCCATTCCAGTGTCACGCGGAGCGTACGCACCATATCGCGAGCCGCGTCGGGCAGGCGGGTTGCATCCTTTTCCGTCGTCACCGCCACTGCGCCCGCTGCCGCGGCGGTATCGATCAACCGCATGACCTCGTCTGCCGAATAGACGTGGTGATCGGCGAAGGAGCGGGTCGCGACCAGGGGGCAGCCCATGCCCGACAGCGTTTCGAAAAATTTTTCGGGGCGGCCGATCCCGGCAAACGCGACAACGGGCCGGCCGGACAAGTCGTCATCCTCGATCACGGGGACAAACCGGGCGGCGATCACGGATTGGCGTCCGCCCAGGTGTTTTTCGACACCGGCATCGTCCGTCCCGATGATGGCGATGGCATCGGCGCGGTCGACCGCGGCGTCCAGATCTTCGCGAAGGGGCCCTGCCGGCATCACATATCCGTTGCCGAAGCCGTAACCGCCATCGGTCACCAGGATGGAGATATCCTTGAACAAGGACGGGTTCTGAAATCCGTCGTCCATCACGATTGCCTGGGCACCCGCGGCAACGGCCGCCTGTGCGCCGGCGACGCGGTCGCGCGCAATCCAGGTCGGGGCGTGTTGCGCGAGCAACAGCGGCTCGTCTCCGACATCTGCTGCGCTATGCAGGTCAGGATCAACCTGCAACGGGCCGCGTTCCGTACCGCCGTATCCCCGGCTGAGGAAATGGCCGGCGACACCATGGCGCGTCAGGGCTTCGTTCACGGCAAGCGCGACCGGTGTTTTGCCGGCGCCGCCAGCAACGACGTTGCCGATACAAATGACCGGAGCATGCACCTTGGACGGCGATACGTTGGCGAAGCGGGCGGCTGCGCGTTTGCGCCAGATTGCGCCGGCGGGCGACAGCAGCAAGGGCAGCAGACCGCCGCGGTGCCAGAAATTAGGCGCGCGCATCGCGGGACGCGGGAATGGGCTGAGCGGGTGACAGGCGGTTCAGGATCGGATCGATATGAGAGAACACGGCGTCGAGAATGCTGAACTTGCCGTCCGCCACCGAGCGGGCGGCAGCGACCCGGCGTTGGCGCAACGCGGTATTCGACAGCAGCGTGCCGACCTCGCGGGCGATTTCCTCGGCAGTGGCGGCGACCGACGACGCTCCGGCGGCTTTCAGCTCACCTTCGATCGCGAGGAAATTATCCATATGGGGGCCGTGCACGATCGCACAGCCGAGCCGCGCCGGTTCAATCGGGTTTTGGCCGCCATGGGGAACCAGCGTGCCGCCGACGAAGGCGATATCCGTCAGCCGAAAATACACACCAAGTTCGCCCATGGTATCGGCGAGCAGGACCTGTGTGTCACTGCCGACGGCTTCGTCGCGGCTTCGCGCCGCCCAGGTAAGATCGTGCCCTTCAAGAATGGTCTCGATTTCGGCACCGCGCGCCGGATGACGAGGTACGATGATGGTCAGGATATCGGGGAAATTCTTCAGCAGAAGGGCATGCGCCGCCGCGATCGCTTCTTCCTCTCCAGGATGGGTGCTGAAGGCGAGCCAGCGTGGTCTGGCGGCGGTGGATTCCTCCAGCGCGGATAGAGCCTCGGCGATCGCCGGGAGTGGATCGGCCGCAAATTTGAGGTTGCCGGGGCAGGCGACGCGCGTGGCCCCGAGATTGCGCAGCCGTTCGGCGTCGAGCTCGGTCTGCGCCATGCACAGATCGAATGTCGCGAGGATGCGGCGGATCATCCACGGTGCACGCCGCCACGCACGCCATGATTTTGCCGAGATCCGGGCATTCATCAGCATTGCCGGGATGTTGCGCTGTTTCACTTCGGTGAGAACGCCGGGCCAGAATTCGGATTCCACCCACAGCACCAGATTGGGGCGCCAGTGATTGAGGAACCGCGTCACCCAGGCGCCGCGATCGACCGGGATAAACTGATGTACTGCCCCCGCGGGCAGGCGGTGTTCCAGGATACGTGCGGAACTGACCGTGCCGGACGTCATCAGAACGCCGATTTCAGGCCGTTCACGGCGTAGCCGTTCGATCAGGCTCAGCATCGACAGGGATTCCCCGACGCTGGACGCGTGTACCCAGACCAGTGGCCCCTCAGGCCGCGCCGCCGATGCGATGCCGAGGCGTTCATCAAACCGCGTGGCGTCTTCGCGCCCTGCCGCCAGACGGCGTTTGAGATAGCGCTGGATCAGCGGTCCGGCGGCCCAGGTCAGGGTGCGATAGGCGGTGATGCTCATTTGGTGCCACCCGTCGCCGGCAGACCTGCGGGCTGTAATTCGGCCGCTGGCTCAATCCGGTCGACGCCGAGTTCGGTATCGAGCGCATCCGTCAGCGCGATCATCCGGGCTTCCAGGTGCTGGCGAATGCGTTCCAGTTCGGCTTCATCGGCATCGGGCGCGACCTCGATCGGCTGGCCGACGCGAACGATCCCGCGGGTAAAAGGCAGTGGAACGATGAGCCGGTCCCAGGACGCCAGAACCTTGCGGCGTGTTGCACTGTAGGAAACTGGCAGAAGGACGGCGCCCGACAATCGCGCCGCCGCCGCTGCGCCAGGTGCTGCGCGCATCCGGGGTCCGCGCGGCCCGTCGGGCGTGATGCCCAGATATTCGCCGCGCTTGAGTGCCCGCACCATGCCGACCAGCGCGCCGCCGCCGCCGCGCGATGACGACCCGGCGATGGTACCGACGCTGAGATGGCGCAGGGTGCGTGAAATAAACAGACCATCGCGATGCTGTGAGATCAAGATGCTGATTGGCGCGTTGTATTTCCACGCGTTAGGGATCATCAACATGCGGCCGTGCCAGAAGCACGCGATGAAGGGGCGGCCATCCGCGACCAGTTCATCCGCGATCTCTGCGTTGTCGATCCGCCAGCGACCGGTCAGCCAGACCATCTGGATATAGCGGGCCGCGAGCCAGCTTAGGACGGCGCTGACGGCGGGGTGTCGGACAAGCCGGCGGGCGGCAGCCATCGGTCAGGCCCGCGCGGCGGCTGGCGGCTCCGCACTCGCCGCGGCCGGTTGTTCTGTCACGTCTTCGTCGGAAAACTGAAGCGCATAAAGCCGGCTATAAGCACCTTCGCGCGCCAGCAATTCGGCATGACTGCCGGTCTCCACGACCCGGCCGTCCTCCATCACGAAGATCGTATCCGCGTCGACGATGGTGGATAGCCGATGGGCGATCACCACTGTCGTCCGTCCCTGTTTTAGCCGGGCGAGCGCACCCTGCACCTGGCGTTCGGTTTCGGTATCGAGCGCCGATGTGGCCTCGTCAAGCAACAGGATGGGCGCGTCCTTGACCATTGCGCGGGCAATCGCGATCCGTTGGCGTTGTCCCCCCGACAGTTTGACGCCGCGGCCGCCGACATGGGTGTCGTACCCGTCGGGCAGGGCGGAGATGAAATCATGGGCATCCGCATCGATGGCGGCCCGGGTAATTTCTTCTTCGGTAGCACCGGGTTTGCCATAGGCGATGTTGGCGCGGATTGTCTCGTCAAATAGCGAGATTTCCTGACTGACCAGCGCGATAGCGTCTCGCAGGCTTTCCAGCGTGACATCCCGCACATCCTGACCGTCGATGGTGACGGTCCCGCCCTGGGGATCGTAGAACCGGGGGATGAGGTTGAGGATCGTCGATTTGCCGGCACCGGACGGCCCGACGAGAGCCACGGTTTTACCGGCGGCGATATCCAGGTCGATTCCGTTCAGCGCCGTCCCCTTGCTCGAATAGCTGAAACGCACGTCGTCGAATTTGATTTCACCGCGCACCTGCGCCAACGGTGCCGCGCCATCACGGTCTGCAATCTGCGGCTCGATATCGAGGATACTGAAGACGCGCTGGGCCGCTGCAAGACCCTGCTGGAGGGTCGCGTTCAGGTTGGCGATGTTCTTCATCGGCTTGTAGGCCGCCAGCAACGCCGCCAGGAACGACGCCAGTTCGCCGGTTGTCATTTCGCCGTCGATTACCTGTGAGCCGCCATACAGGATCGCTAGTGCCATCGCGATGCCGCCAAGGGATTCCATCAGCGGGCGGCTGATTGCCTGTACCCGGGCCGCTTTTCGGGTGAGAAAAAAAATCTTTTCGATTGCAACGGTCGCCCGCGCCGTTTCCTGTTCTTCCATGGTGTAGGCCTTAACGTGGCGAGCCCCCTGGAAGGTTTCGTCCAGTAACGTCGTCATTTCGCCGGTTTCGACCTGCGTGTTGCGCGAAATCTTGCGCATGCGCTTGCCGATGCGGACGATCGGATACAGCGCCAACGGGAATACAACCACGGTCAGCAACGCCAGAAACCAGTTATGGACGATCAGGATCGTGACAAGGAAGATGACAAGCAGCGAATCCTTCATCAGTCCGGTTAACGCCTTGGCAACCGAAAACCGCAGCAGCCCGGCGTCGTTGATGAAACGCGAAATCAGCCGACCGACTGAATTGTCATGGAAAAACTGCAGATCTGCGCGAATGATCCCCCGGTACATCAGGCGCTGCAGGTTGGCGACCATGCGGTGGCCCAGAACCTCCATGTTGACCGCTTCGAAATACCCGGCGATGCCGGATACAAGCGCGAGCCCGATAATAATGGCGGGCAGCAGATACAGCATCGTGCGGTCGCGCGACACCAGCACATCGTCGACCACATCCTTCAGCAGATAGATCATGCTGGCGGATGCGCCGCCCACAAGCACCATGCAGATGAAAGTCAGCAGAATGCGGCCGCGCTGCGGCCAGAGCTGTTCCCTTACCAGCCGCCGGACGAGGACGTCGGATGTCGCATGTGCGTCATCAGTCAGTTCGTGGCCCGTATCGGGCGCTTGAACAGGTTCAGCCAAAAGAGCGTGTTCCGTTTCGCGAGAGGGCAATACCAGGATTCAGGATACCATGACAGGCGAATCCGGCCTATCGTTTGAAATTCCACTGAAAATCAGTGGTTTGGGCGGCCCGTTCCAGATCAGACGCCCGCGACGGTCATGCCGTCAATGCGGATGGTCGGGGCGTCTGTGCCATAGCGGAATACCAGATCGTCCGCCGGGACCAGGTTCGCGAACATGTCTTTCATACTGCCGGCAATGGTCATTTCACTGACGGGATACGTGATCTCGCCGTTTTCGATCCAGAAACCTGTCGCCCCGCGGCTGTAATCGCCGGTGATCATGTTGATCCCCATGCCGATCAGTTCGGTGATATAGAAACCGTTTTCGATATCTGCCATCAGGTCCACCGGCGTCTGCGTTCCGGCTTCCATATAAAGATTGGTTACCGATGGTGAGGGCGGCGACGACGTGCCGCGCGACGCGTTACCGGTTGATTCAAGATCAAGCTGGCGGGCGGCGGAAAGATCCAGCACCCATGTTGTCAGCACGCCGTTTTCCGCGATGGCGCGTTTGCCGTTTGCCAGGCCTTCGGCGTCGAACGGCTTGGACCGGAAACCGCGCGGCCGGTGCGGGTCGTCGATGATGTTGATGCCGTCCGAAAAGATTTTCTCGCCCATCGAATCCTTCAGAAACGATGTGCCGCGCGCGATGGACGATCCGTTGATGCCCCCCGCATAGTGGCGGATCAGACCACCGGAGACGCGCGGGTCGTAAATAACCGGTACCTGCTGGGTTTTGACTTTCTTGGCATTCAGCCGTTTGACCGCCCGTTCGCCGGCCTGCCGGCCGATCTCCGCCGGGTCTTCCAAGTCGGCGTAATAGACTGCCGAGGTGTAATCGTAATCCCGTTCCATCGCCGTGCCTTCGCCGGCCAGCACGGAGGCGGCAAGGCTGTGGCTCGACGTTGAATAGGCCTGGGCGAATCCGTTGGAGGTGGCGATCGCAATCTGCGCCTGGCTCCACGCGGTTTCCGCGCCCTCGGTATTTGTGATCCCGGGCACGGCACGGGCGGCATCTTCAGCGATTCTGGCGGCTTCGATCAGAGCATCGTTGGACGGCTCTGTGTCGTCATGCATTTCGATGACGGGGGGATCGGTCACAAGCTGGTCCGGTTCCGCGAGTCCGCAATAAGCGTCTTCAGGGGCGGCCTTTGCCATGGCAACGGCGCGCTCGACGACTTCGTTCAGGGTCGACGAATCGAAATCGGTGGACGATACCATCGCCTGCTGCTTGCCAATAAAGACCCGCAGCCCGAGATCGTTGCTTTCCGCGCGTTCAAGCTTTTCGAGCTCGTTCATGCGGCATGACACTGACAGGGATGCGGCGTTATACGTCACCGCGTCCGCGGCATCCGCCCCGGCCTTTTTCGCGGCGGCGAGCAGGTCGGCGAGAAGATTCAACTGAGTTTCGGCGTCGGCCATGAATTGCTATCCGTTTATTTCGTTTCGTCGGTCGATTTCCAGATCGGCGCGCCGCTTCCCGGCAAGCCGTATTCCTGCCACTTGCGTGTGACCTCGTCGATGATGTCATCGGTCATGCGGATCTTGCGGCCCCAGTCCCGCGTCGTCTCCGGCGGAATCTTTGCGGTCGCATCGATTCCCATTTTCGATCCCAGTCCTTCGACGGGGGAGGCAAAGTCCAGATAGTCTATCGGTGTGTTTTCGACAAGGGTGACATCGCGTGCGGCATCGACATTGGTTGAAATTGCCCAGATTACGTCGTCCCATTTGCGGGCATCGATATCATGATCCACGACAATAACGAACTTGGTGTACATGAACTGCTTCAGGTACGACCAAACGCCCATCATCACCCGTTTGGCGTGGCCGGGATAACCTTTACGGATCGACACCACGGCGACGCGGTATGAACACGCTTCCGGCGGTAGCCAGAAATCGACGATTTCGGGGAATTGCTGCACCAGCAGCGGGATAAACACATCGTTCAACGCGCGGCCCAGCACAGACGGCTCGTCCGGTGGCCGCCCGGTAAAGGTCGTCAGATAGATTGGGTCTTTCCGCATCGTGATCGCCGAGACGGTAAAGACCGGAAATGGCTCAGCGGCGTTGTAATACCCGGTGTGATCGCCATAGGGGCCTTCCTGGGCGGTCTGGTGGAGTGATACATGCCCTTCGATCACGATTTCGGCCTCTGCGGGCACCTGCAGCGGGATAGTCTTGCAGTCCACCAGGGACAGTTTCTGGCCGCGCAATAGCCCGGCGAACTGGTATTCGGACATGGTTTCGGGCACCGGGGCGACGGCGGCGATGATGGTCGCCGGGTCGGCGCCGATGACGACCGCAGCGGGAATGCTGTCTTCGCCTGCGTTTGCCGCATCGCCGGCGTGATGGGCGCCGCCACGATGGGCGAGCCAACGCATGATCGTCGTGTCGCGCCCCGTCACCTGCATCCGGTAGATGCCGATATTCGGTTTGCCGTCCTTGCCAGCGGTCACAACCAGCGGCCAGGTGATCAGCGGTGCCGGCTCCCCCGGCCAGCATTCCTGAACAGGCAGGGTCGCAAGATCGATATCGTCGCCCGTCAGGACCACGTCCTGGCATGGCGCGCGGCTGACCGTTTTGGGTTTCATCGCCATGACGGTTTTTAGAAGCGGCAGCATCTCCACCGCTTCGCGCCACCCGCCGGGTGGTTCGGGCTGGCGCAGAAAGGCGAGCTGTTCGCCGAATTCACGAAGTTCTTCGGGGGTTTTCTCCATCCCCCAGGCCACGCGTTCGACAGTGCCAAACAGATTGGCGAGCACGGGCATGGAACATGGCATGCCATCGGGGCCGACCGCATTTTCAAACAGCACGGCCGGGCCTTCTTTGGCCAGCAGGCGGGTCTGAATTTCGGTCATTTCGAGCCGGGTCGACACTGGTGTCGACACGCGTACGAGCCTGCCTTCGGATTCAAGGCGGTCGATATAGTCGCGGAGATTGGCATAGGCCATGGCTTGGCGGTTCTGCCCGAAGCGGGCAAATCGGTCAAGCGTGGGATCGGTGATCTGTACACGCCGCCAGGATTCGGGCTGAATGCCGGGCATGAATGATCCGGTCGCGCACGCTAAATCCTATCCGTTTCCGGTTCCCGGGCGTTCCTATGTATTCCGCAATGGTGAGCCCCGTGATCTGGACGATCACGGTTTCGACCGCACGGGGCGTACTCCGGTGCTGGCAGCCGGGTCGAACCAGTCCCATGAACAGCTCGCTCGCAAATACAGCGCCCTGCCGGGCCATGTGGAAATCCCCATCCAGCGCGGCAGTCTTCATGATTTCGATTCAGTCTATGCCGCGCACCTGGCGGGCTATGGCTCTGTGCCGTCGACGTTTTATCCGTCACCGGGCACCCGGGTGACGACCTATATCCTGTGGCTCGACGATGCCCAGCTCAACCGCATGCACGAGACCGAGCGCAATTATACCTATGACCGGCTGGATGCGATCCGGGTGGATGTGCCGGATGCCGGCGAGACCCTGAAACAGGCCTTTGCCTATACGGCGATTGTCGGCTGCGTGAATGTCGACGGCGCGCCGGTCGCGCTTGCCGAGATCGAAGCCGAGGGACGTAGCCTGGCGGCGATGGGGCAGGCCGAAATGCTCGATCATGTGCGCACCCGGATTGCGCCGGAACAAGAACTGGAAGCGTTCGTTCAGGCGCATATTGACGATGAGGTCCTGCGGCGCGAGCGCTCGGCCGCGCTGTCGGCGGATTCCGTAGCGCTGAATTTCGAACGAACCGTCCTCGCCGAGTTCTAAACCCGATTATTCCGCGGCGACTGTTTGCGCCGCCGACACCCGGGCGGCACAGAACTTGAATTCGGGAATTTTGCCGGAGGGATCCAGCGCCGGATTGGTCAGCAGATTGGCTGCCGCTTCGACATAACAGAACGGGATAAAAACCATGCCTTCGGGCACGTCGCGGTCGGCGCGGGCTTTTAGCTCGATGGTGCCGCGCCGTGTTTCGATCCGGATAATATCTCCCGGCTTCAGCCCCATTTTGCCAAGCACGCGCGGCGACAGGTTTGCTGTTGCCTCGGGCTCTATCCGGTCGAGTACAGCCGACCGCCGGGTCATGGCGCCGGTATGCCAGTGTTCAAGCACGCGGCCGGTGGTCAGGATTAGCGGATAATCGGCGTCCGGTACCTCGTCGGGCGGCAGCACGTCCGCCGGCACGAATTTTCCGCGCCCGGTCTCGGTCGGGAACCCTTCCCGAAAGATAATCTCGTGGCTGACGCCGTCTTTGCCGACGGGATAGGTGACCGAGCTTTCATCCAGCAGGCGTTCCCAGGTAATCCCGTTGAACGAGTGCATGCATGCGGCCATTTCCACATATACCTCGTCCGGCCCGGCATAGTTCCAGTCGAGCCCGATACGGTTCGCTATTTCCTGAATGATCCAAAGGTCCTGCTTCGCGTCGCCCGGCAGGGGCAGGGCTTTGTGTCCCATCTGGACCTGCCGGTTGGTGTTGGTGAACGTGCCGTCCTTTTCAGGGAATGCGCTGGCAGGGAGCACCACGTCCGCGAAGGCGGCGGTTTCGGTGAGGAACAGATCCTGCACCACCAGATGATCGAGCGATGCCAGCGCCGCGCGGGCATGGCCCGCATCGGGATCGGACATCGCGGGATTTTCACCCATGATGTACATCGCGCGGATATCGCCCGCGTGGATCGCGCCCATGATCTCGACCACGGTCAGTCCGCGTTCGGCGTCGAGATCGGTACCCCAGAACTTCTCGAACCGGTCGTGTTCGCTTTTTTCATCTACGGCGACGTAATCGGGGAAAAACATCGGGATCAGTCCGACATCCGACGCACCCTGGACGTTGTTCTGGCCGCGCAGCGGGTGCAGTCCGGTGCCGGGCCGGCCAACATGGCCGGTCATCAGCGCGAGCGAGATCAGGCAGCGCGCATTGTCGGTGCCGTGAACGTGCTGGGATATACCCATGCCCCAGAAAATGATGCTTTTTTGGGCCGTCGCGTATATACGCGCGACTTCGCGGATCGTCACAGCATCAATACCGCAGATATCTGCCATTTTCTCCGGTGAAAATTCTTTTACGTGTTCCCTGATTTCATCGAAGCCCTCGGTGAACCCGGCAATATAATTTTCATTCGTCAGGCCTTCATCGACGATGGTGTGCATCATCGCGTTGAGCAGCGCGACATCGGTGCCGCCCTTGAACTGGAGCATATGCGATGCATGGCGCGAGAGGGCCTGGCCGCGCGGGTCCATCACGATCAGGGTCGAGCCGTTCTTGACCGCATTCTTGAAGAAGGTCGCGGCGACCGGGTGATTGACGGTCGGATTCGCCCCGATGACGATGATCACGTCCGAATTTTCGCAGTCGTAGAATGGCGCCGAAACCGCACCCGAATTCACCGTTTCCATCAGCGCCGAGACGGAGGACGCGTGACAGAGCCTTGTGCAGTGATCGACATTGTTAGTGTGGAACCCGGTACGTACCAGCTTCTGGAAAAGATAGGCTTCCTCGTTCGAGCCCTTTGCCGATCCGAACCCGGCAAGACCGCTGCCGCCGCGTTCGTCTATCACCTTTTTCAGGCCGGTGGCAGCGACGTCGAGCGCCTCTTCCCAGGTCGCTTCGCGGAAATATTCCAGCGGATTGCCCGGGTCGAGTTGCGCGTTCGCATCCTTGGGCACGCCTTCTTTCCGGATCAACGGTTTGGTCAGCCGGTGCGGGTGATGGATGTAGTCGAACCCGAACCGCCCTTTGACGCAGAGCCGCTGGTGATTTGACGGCCCGTCGCGGCCTTCGACGAAGAGAAGCTTGTCGTCCTTGATATTGTAGGTGAGCTGGCAGCCAACGCCGCAATACGGGCACAGGGAATCCACTTTGCGATCAGGCTGGATGCGGCCTTCCGGCGCGGCGACGGTTGCCGGTAGCAAGGCGCCCGTGGGACAGGCCTGCACGCATTCACCGCAGGCGACGCAGGTGCTGTCGCCCATCGGGTCGTCGAAATCAAATACGATCTTGGAATGCGCGCCCCGGTGGGCCATGCCGATAACGTCGTTGACCTGCACATCCCGGCAGGCGCGGACGCAAAGCGTGCAGTTGATGCAGGCGTCGAGGTTTACCGCCATCGCGGGGTGCGACAGATCGGGCTCCGGGGTCAGGCGAGCCGGGAAGCGGCTCTCGGTCACCCCTAGCCGATCGGCCCATTGCCAGAATTTCGAGCCGCCGTCATGGGCGGATTCGCGCGGCGGCTGGTCGGCGGCAAGCAGCTCGAACACCATCTTGCGCGAAGATTCCGCGCGTTCGGTCGCGGTGTTGACGACCATGCCGTCGGTTGGTTGGCGGATGCAGGATGCCGCGAGCACCCGTTCGCCTTCTATTTCGACCATGCAGGCGCGGCAGTTTCCGTCGGCCCGGTAGCCGGGTTCGGGCGCGTAGCACAGATGCGGGATGTCCGTGCCTTCGCGCTGCGCGACCTGCCATATCGATTCACCCGGACCGGCGGTGACGTCTTTGCCATCGAGCGTGAAAGTAACGTCCGTACTGTTGCCATCGAGGGGCATGAAAATCCCGTCCTCTACTTCACGTCCTGGGGGAAGTGCCTGAGTACCGACAGCATGCCGTTGGGCGCCGCCTGGCCAAGGCCGCAGATCGATGCATCGACCATCGTCCGGCTTAGCTCTTCCAAAAGCGGTTTGTCCCAGTCACCGTCATCCATAAGTTTGACCGCCTTTTCGCAGCCCGCGCGGCACGGTGTGCACTGGCCGCAGGATTCGTCTTCGAAAAACCGCATCAGGTTGAGCGCGGCGTCGACGGTGCTGTCCTGGTCGGACAGAACGACGACGGCGGCGGAGCCGATCAGGCAGCCATGTTCTTCCAAAGTGCCGAAATCGAGCGGTACGTCATCTATCTCGGCCGGCATGATCCCGCCCGATGCGCCGCCCGGCAGATACCCCTTGAAGCTATGACCGTCGGCCATGCCGCCGCAATATTCGTCGATCAGTTCGCGGATCGTGATACCGGCCTCGGCGATCTTGACCCCGGGATCGCGCACCCGGCCGGAAACGGAAAACGTTCGGATGCCCTTGCGGCCGTTACGGCCATGCCCGGCGAACCAGTCGGCGCCTTTTTCCAGGACATCGCGGACCCAGAACAGCGTCTCCACATTGTTGATCAAAGTCGGCCGGCCAAACAGGCCAACCTCCGCCGCGAAGGGCGGGCGATGGCGTGGCAGGCCGCGCTTGCCCTCGATGCTTTCCAGCATCGCGGATTCCTCGCCGCAGATGTACGCCCCCGCGCCGCGGCGCAGATGCACTTTGCCGGGCTCGAGAAGATCGGTCTTTTCGAGTTTGGCGATCGCGCCCAGTAAAATCCGGCGCGCTGCCGGATATTCGTCGCGCAGGTAGATGTAGCAGTCGTCGGCTTCGACGGCCCACATGCCGATCAGCACGCCTTCGAGAAACCGGTAGGGATCGGTTTCGAGAAAATAGCGGTCCTTGAACGTGCCGGGCTCGCCTTCATCGGCATTGACGGCCATTAGGCGCGGTTTCGAAAATCCCGATACGATTTTCCATTTGCGGCCAGTGGAAAATCCGGCACCGCCGAGACCGCGTAATTCGGACTGTTCCATCCGTGAAACAACTGTCTCACGGGTGAGACGCCCTTCGAGGCAGTCTTTTAGGATCGTGAAGCCGGCCTCGATCAGATAAGTGTCGTAATCGACATGGCCCGGAACCGGGGCCGCGGTTTCCTTTTTCTGGACGGTTTCGGCGATCCGCGCAGGTGTCGCTGCGAAGACGGGATTCTGTCCGACGACCGCTGCCGGCGCCCGATCGCATGCGCCGATACAGGGCGCGGCGAGGATCCGCACGCTATCGCCGAAATCCGCCCGCAGCTTTGCAATCAGGTCCTGCGCGCCGGCCATTTCGCAGGACAAGGAATCGCAGACCCGCACGGTTATTTCAGGCGGCGGCGCGTCGCTGTCTCCGAGGACGTCGAAGTGATGGTAAAACGTGGCGGTCTCGAACACTTCCGCAAACGCGAGGCGGAATTCGCCGGCCAGCGCGGCCAGGTGGGCGGGCGACAGGCCGCGATAGGTGTCCTGGATCAGGTGAAGTGCTTCGATTAGCATGTCGCGCCGGCGCGGCATATCGCCCAGCAGCGCCGATATCTGTTCGGCGGCGTCAGGATCGATCTGGCGTCCCTTTGGTAACGATGCACCTTTTCCGCCGCCGCCCGGGCCGCGGAATTTCAGGACATCCTCCGTGCCGTCAGTCATCAAGCTCCTCTTCCCTGACAGTCACCAAATCGATCACATTGCCATTGATCAGGTGTTTGCCGGCATTTTCGAAATTCACGGTAATTCGTGCGCCATCCACGGATTGTACCTGGCCAAGTCCCCAGTCCGGCTGCGACGGATGCCGCACCAGCGTTCCGGGTACAATATTGTGTAACATTCGCCAAGCTTTCAATTTACTTCAATCAATTTACAGGAAATTACGGTTTCGTTAATACCGGGTCAGTTTCTTTTACCAAACGCGCCGGGTGTCGCCCGGTGCACTTTACGCCGTGATTGGCTGCGGCAAGGTCGCCGAGGGTGAAGTCGAAGTCGGTGTTGCGGATGAGGAGTTTGTTGCAGGCGCTGGCGATCTTGTCATCGCAGGCCCGGATGTGCCGCGCCGATTTAAAGCAGTGGTCGACAGCCACATGGTGATCATGAATGCCCCTGCTGGGCCGTCGGAAGGTTTTATCCGGGATATTGCACAATTTCGGGACGGCAACGTACCAAGCGAGGAAGACCGGCAACGGTTTATCGATGAGCACAAAAACCCTATAATGTAGGAGTTGGCGTCGCCTACATTGGGTTGCACGCTCCGGTCTTGCGGGGCGGTCGCAAATATCCGCTATGGGTCAAAAGCGGACACTCGGCGGCCTAAAGTCTGGGGTCGGCTCTCGGCGCTGAAGCGGACACCCCGGGGGCGCCGGTTTGCATCCGTCTCGCCCCCCGGTCCGATCACCGTTCTATTCGGCCGCGGCGCCGGTGCGGGACGCCAGCCGGTCCACTTCTTCATTGTAGATGTCGTCGTCGATGAACCCGATGGGTCCGGGTTTGCCTGTGCCGATCATGGTCTGCATCAGGACGTTTTCACTGCCTTCATTCATAAAGCCATGGGGGATGCCGGCCGGGCAGGAAACTGCATCGTACTTGCCGAGCTTGGTTGCCGCATGATTGCCGTCATCGTCCTGGAAAAACACCGTGAGCTCGCCTTCGAGGACGAAAAACGCCTCTTCGACCTCATGCGTGTGGGCGGAACCGCCCTGACCCGGCGGCAGGAGCATGATCGACAGGGTGAACCCGCCCGCGGGCAATGCGTA
>Ga0315322_10002397_pt1 | contig 14496 bp, 11 predicted proteins | sample M110021515metaG_FD_203461 | JGI IMG/M metagenome (GOLD analysis project Ga0315322, IMG submission 203461) | Ammonia-oxidizing marine archaeal communities from Monterey Bay, California, United States - M1 100m 21515 | ecosystem: Environmental > Aquatic > Marine > Intertidal zone | place: USA...
CATGCCCGGCAGTCCGCCTGAAGTCGCCACCCAAAGCCGCCGTCGCTTTCGCATCCTTGAGACCCTCGGCAAGGGGGGCTTCGGAACCGTGTATCGGGCCGAGATGACCGATTCTGGGGGCTTTTCGAAGCAGGTGGCGCTCAAGATCATGACCTACGATGGGGACGCATCGGAGGACATTGCACGCCGCATGCGCGACGAGGCCCGCATCCTGGGTCTCATCCGACATCGTGCCGTGGTGGGAGTGAACAGCCTGGTGCCACTGGCAGACGGCTGGGGCGTGGTGATGGAGTACATCGCCGGCATCGATCTCAGCACCGCAATCAAGAAGCAGCGGCCCCCGCCTGGCGTGTGCCTGGAGGTCATCGAAGAGGTCGCTGCCGCCCTCGACGCCGCCTACTCGCGCACCACCGCAGAGGATGGCACTCCCCTCCGCCTCATCCACCGCGACATCAAGCCGTCCAACATCCGCATCACGCGGCAGGGCGAGGTCAAGCTCCTCGACTTCGGGGTCGCATCGGCCGAGTTTGAACAGCGCGAGTCCACCGACTCCTCGGGCTTCGTGATGGGCTCTACTCGCTACATGGCGCCTGAGCGACGGTCCGGCCAGGAGAGCCACAAGGCCGACGTCTACGCCCTGGGCATCGTGCTGGCCAACGCACTGTCCGGCAAGCGCTTCGCCGAGCCTCCACGAGACGAAAAGCAGCACAGTCGCTATCTCGGCACCATCCTTGAGACTGTACGCCGAGCCCTCGAAGCCCACGACGACGCACAAGTGCGGGCGACAGCTCCCACCATCCGGATGCTCTTGCTGGAAATGCTGGCATTCGATCCCGATGACCGACCGCGAGCGGCGTCCGTAGAGCAGCGGTGCCGCAAGGTTCGCAAGCGCCTCCCGGCGCCCTGGCTGAGGGACTGGTCCGAGCGCACCGTACCCCGACTGCGGCAGATCGAGCGGATCCCCGACAGCGAGCTCGAAGGCGAGACCGGCCGGATGTTCGAAGAGCTGGCCAGCGAGGTGGTGTCCGCAGTGGTGCCCCCGAGCGAGTCGAGACCCCAATTCGACATCGCCCGAATGAAGACTGTAGGCAGCTACATGGTCGTGATGGCGGCGTCCGGTCTCGTGGGCTTCCTATTGGGCAAGATGACGTGAGTGAAGGTGTTGTCGTCGCCGCAGTGGCAGGCATGGGAGCGCTTGGAGCGCTGTCACGATGGGGGCTTGGAAAGCTGGTCAATGGCCTGCTGCCCGGTGCCTTTCCGTGGGGCACCCTCGCGGCCAATGCGCTGGGCTGCCTACTGCTCGGCGTGGCCACCGGGCTGTCCACCGCACTGCTGCCCCCCCATCTCCGAGTGCCCGTCGCCACCGGCTTCTTGGGGAGCTTCACAACCTTCTCGACCTTCAGCGTAGAGTCGGTGAGACTTGCTGAGCAGGGGCAGCTTGCTCTGGCGGCCGGCAATGTGGTGGGCTCGCTGGTGATGGGCTTGGCGTTCGCTGCGCTGGGTCTCAGCCTCGGACGCGCCTTGTCCTGAGCTTGCCCGCGACGAATCGCCACTCCCGCGCGCGGTCGGCGGGCTCGGCGTAGTCGATGCCAATGCGCGGGGTGGTGTGGTGCTCCAGGACCGGCTGGCCGGAGAGGACCGCCAGGCCTTCGAGCGGACGGCGGGTGGACAGCGGCAGACCGGACAGGCTCACATCGAGGCCGAGTGCCTGCCCGACCTTGCCGGGACCCTTGAGGTCTCGGGGGCCACCGCGACGCGCGTGGACCCGCGCATGGCCGCCAACGACCGTGCACCCCCGCACCAACACACAGCAGGCTGTCCCCTCCCCTTCGGTGACCAGGTTGAGCAGATGGTGGATGCCGTAGCAGAGGTAGACGTAGAGATACCCGGGGGGGCCGAACATAGGCGCAGTGCGCGGTGTGCGTCCCTTGTGGGCATGGCACGCCGTGTCGTCGAAGCGGTAGGCTTCGGTCTCGGTGACCCGCAGCACCACGCCGTCGGGCATGGCGAGGTGGCGACCCAGTAGGTCGCGGGCCACTTCGACGGTGGGTCGCTCAAAGAAGCGGTGGGGCAGCACAGTGTCCACGATGTCGCCCACGGTAGGTGTCCACAAGGTTGAGCAAAGCGATGAGCTGGCGATCCAGCGCTGGAGGTCACGCCCATCCGTCCGATGACGACTGAGCGAGCCTCATGTATTGTCGGTTGTGCTTCGGCCACCAGGAGATTCGATGCGTTCCAGCTCGACCATGCTCTGCATTTTGGTCGCCAACCTCGCACTGGGCTGCGGTCGTACTCGCCCCGAAGACAACAAGGGTCCTTCCCCTGCAGACTCGGGGCGTCCGGCCTACACCGGACACGCGCCGGAGCTCGTGGGCCTCAAGATCGAGTTTGTAGAGCAAGGTGGCGACCTGATCCTGCGCGCACGCTCCCGTCTCGGCGACATCGACGACGACTTGGTCCCCGGCGGCACCGTGAGCGGCTGGCTCAGGGACAGCACCGGAGCCGAGCGCACCAACCTCAATTCCATCCCACTCGGTAGTCCCCCCACAGAGCTCCCCGAGCCCACCTTGCTGGAGATTCCTTTCTCGGTGGCCCGAGATGTCAAAGAGGCATGGGAAGTGCAACTCACCCTCACCGACCGTGCGGGCAACGTCTCCGAGTCGGTCAAGCAGGCCTGGATCCCCCTCGAGGACACCGGCACACCGGAGTAGATCAAGCGAAGACGCACCGTGCTACGCCTCTTGCGAAGATGGTGGTGCCGCGCGTCCGATCCCACCTTTCTGGGCCCGCCCGGGATCCGCGTCGCGGTTCGGAGCCCATATCTTCCTCTCGGAGTTGTCTTGGGCCGCAAGAAAAAGACACCCCGCACTGCCGCCCTGCGCGCACTATCTACCGCGGGAATCCAACACACCGTGGTCACCTACGACTACATGGAGCGAGGCGGCACCCGGGCCTCATCCACCGCACTGGGCGTCGATGAGCACATCGTCGTAAAGACTCTGGTGTTCGAGACCAGCGACCGAGCGCCGCTCATCATCTGCCAACACGGCGACCGATCTGTCAGCGCAAAGGCGCTCGCACGCTCCCTTCAAGTGCGATCAGTGCGGCCCTGCGACCCCACCGTGGCACAGCGCCACTCCGGCTACCTGATCGGCGGCACCTCCCCCTTCGGACTGCGCAAGCCGCTGCCAGTGTATGTCGAAGCAAGCATTCTATCGCTGCCCGAAATCTACATCAACGGCGGTTCACGCGGCCTTCTCGTCAAGGTCTCCCCCACCGCTCTCGTCGATCTGCTGGCCGCAACACCCGTCAAAGTGGCCCGCGACTGAGCGCACACCGTCCGAGCGTTTCAGTAGCCAGGATTGCGCAGCACAAACGCCTGACCACTGCCCGAAGCGCCCAACACGAGGTCGGTGAGCGCGTCGCCGTCGATGTCCCCAGCAGCAGCGTCGACGCCCACTGCATGCCGATCTTCGGTGCCATAGACCACCGCGTCGGAGCTGCCGGCCCCCAGAGTGCCGGATGCTGGCAAGTTGGCCCCACCGAACATGAATGCGCCGCTCACATCGGTGGTGCTCTCGTGGGGGTCATCAGCGTAGGGTGCGTAGATGAGCAGGTCGCCTCGGCCATCCCCGTCGAGGTCCCCCACCCGTCCGAGCGAGGAGCCAAAGCGGTCACCCGTCTCCCGCCCTGAGATGGACAACGCCGCGGTGGTGTCCTCTCCGGAAGTCAGGCCCCCGGTGGAGCCGTGCCACACAAAGACCGCGCCCGCGTTGGTGTCGACGCCATCGTGGTAGTCGGCGCCCACCGCGAGGTCATCGACCCCATCGCCATCCAGGTCGCCCACCCCCTGAGCAGAAGCGCCAAAACCAGTGGTGGTGCCGTCGACCTCAGTACCACTCAAGATGACGTCCACATCGTCCATCGGGGTGTCTGGACCATAGGCACTCACCGGTCCCGACACCAAATAGACCGCGCCGGTGCCAGCGCCGTCCCCATCCACCCCCCGGGCCCCGACGAGCAGGTCGCGGAGACCATCGCCATCGAAGTCGCCCCCCCCGATGCAAGTCGAGCGGGTGCCGGCGTAGTCGTAGCTGGCGGCCCCCACGAAAGACACTTTGGCATCGTCGACTGTGGGCTCGGTGCCCAAGGAGCTCACGCCGAAGAACAGGTAGAGCTTGCCTTCGAAGCTGCCGCCGCCGCGGTACTCGCCCACCGCAAGTTCCGGCCGCCCATCCCCATCAAGGTCGCCCACCTCTCCGACTCCGTAGCCGAGCAGGTAGCCGGCGCCCCCGTCCGAGATCGTCACCGCCGCCACATCCGCGATGCTGCCAGAGGTCCATGCGGAGGCGCTGCCGTAGACTAGGTAGGCCCGGTCGGCGCCCGGATCGCCGACCAGCAAGTCATCCGCTCCGTCTCCATCGACATCTCCCGGGCTGACCAACGCGTAGCCCAGGATGTCTGCCGCCTGGGTACCCGCCAGCTCGACGCCGTCTTCGACCCCGGCGTCGGCAAACGAAGTGGCACCGAAGTGAATGTAGACAGCACCAGTGCCCGACGCGACGGTGGTGTCTGCGGAAGGAACGCCCAGCACAATGTCGGCGATGCCATCGCCATCGAGGTCGGGGGTGGCGACCGCAAAGCCCGCCTGGCTGCCCGTATCGCTGCTCGTGAGTGTGAAGTTGGCATCATCGACGGTGTAGGGACCATCCAGCACACAGCCCTCGCCGCCCCCATCGCAGTCCTCGTCGATGCCGTTGCCGCAGATCTCCTCGGCATCGGGATGGATGGCAGCGTCGCCGTCGTCGCAGTCCCCGCCGCTGGCCACAAGGCCCGAGACCGACTCGACCGAGCACACCCGCACCAACAAATCGGGGTCACCATGGCCATCGCCATCCGTGTCGATAAAGCCATCCTCACCGCCCAGGGTCGGGTCAACCGAGTCGTCGGCATCGTCGACCTCACCATCGCAGTCGTTGTCGCGCGCGTCGCACACCTCCAGGGCATCGGGGTGTACGTCCGGGTTGGTGTCCTCGCAGTCCGAGGCGTTGTCCACCCAACCGAGAACCGGTGAGCACACGAGGTTTTCGACCGTGGCCAGCCCAAACCCATCGCCATCGAGGTCGATGTAGACGAGGTCGGGTGCGCCGATGGAGGGGTCCTGGTCGTCGCAGTCTCGGTCGAGCGGGACGCCGTCGTCGTCTTCATCCACATCCACAGCGTCTGCGCCATCGCGGCCTTCTTCTCCAGCGCCACCGTCCAGCCCGTCCCCACCCGACTTGCCGTCTGAGCCCGAGTCCGGGTCCGGGTCCGAGCATCCATGGAGCAGTGCTCCAATCACAGCCAGCACGCAGAATTTTCGATGAATGCTCATCGGCGCCTCAGTAGCCGGTTCCGAGCCAGGCGTAGACCGCACCTCGGTAGCCGCCTACTCCGGTAGAGCCGCCCATCAAGTCCGTGTAGCCGTCGCCATTGACATCGCCGACTGCCAGCGAAGTGCCCACGCGGGCTCCGTAGGCGGTGCCGGTGATGGTCACCACCGCATCCTCCAGTGTGTAGGTTACGCCCGACACGCCCGACTCACCGTAGAATAGGAACATCCCACCTGTGTTGGTGGTGTCGCCGTCGTAGTCCGAGGCCGCAGCCAAGAGATCGCTGGTGCCATCGCCATCGATGTCACCGGCCCCAGAGACCGCACTGCCAAGGTACTGACTGGCGCCTGTGCCTAGGTAAGAGCCATCGGCGTCTCCCACGCCCAGCTCGCTGCCCCAGCCGCCTGTGTTGCCAAGATAGATGTAGACCGCACCCGCCTTGGTGGTGGTGTCTACGTCCGCGTAGCGCCCACACAGCGCAAGGTCCTCGACGCCATCTCCGTCGTGGTCGCCAATGCCGCTCGCACAATAGCCAAGGTACTGCGCATCAGGCGCATCATCGGGCGCGAAGGTCACATCGGCATCAGCCAGCTCGACCTCTCCCGAGGCGGCCGAGCTGCCCATATACAGGGTGGCTTCGCCGTAGGACGAGCCAGCATCGTCGTTGCTTGGCTCCCCCAAGATGATGTCGCTGAGACCATCGCCATCGAAGTCGCCGGCCCCCGTTGTGCCCCGTTCTGCAAAGTCGTCGCCCTCCGCTTCCGCGGTCCACTCCGCGTGGCGCACATCTTCGATGTAGACGCTTCCACTCATCGCCGTGGTGGAGCCCAGCACCAGGTAGACCGCCCCCGCATAGCCACTGTAACCATCGTCTCCGATGAGCAGATCGTCGAGTCCATCGCCATCCACATCGCCCGCGCTCTGCACCTCTCGGCCGAAGTACCAGACATCATCAACGGGAGTGACGACGACAGCGTTGTCCTCCAGATCTCCCGAAGCAGACCAAGCGCTCGTGCCCCCGTACACCACGTAGACCGAGTCCACGCCGTGGGCCCCAACCGCGACGTCCTCAAAGCCATCGCCATCGAGGTCGCCCAGCCCGGCCGTGGAGTAGCCGGCAAACGCAGAGCCGGACGGTCCCAACAGCTGAGCCGCATCCTCGATGTCGAGCTCATCGATGGAGGTGGTCCCCAGCAGTGCGAAGACCGAGCCCGCGTTTGAGCCATTGTCGTCGGTGTGGGAGGCGCCCCCGAAGAGGTCGTCGATTCCATCGCCATTGACATCTGCGACCGCGATGCCCTGGCCCAAGTAGTCGTAGGTGGACAGCCCGCGCAGGTAGACGTCAGCGTCGTCGGTGGACAACTCCTCCGCAAATGCGCAGTGGTCGGGACCGCCATTGCAGTTCTGGTCGATGCCGTCGGCACAGATCTCCTCGGCATCGGGATGGATGGTGTCGTCGGTGTCGTTGCAGTCACCGCCAGCTGTGGTCAGCCCTTCGAGCGGGGTGCACGCCAGCACCTCGCCATCCCCAAACCCATCTCCGTCCACATCGCTGTAGTAGGCGACGCCAGTGCTCGTGTCGACGGAGTCGTCTTCGTCGTCGACGAGGCCGTCACAGTCATCGTCGACGCCATCATTGCAGATCTCGGTGCCGCCGGGATGAACAGCTTCGTTTAGGTCGTCGCAGTCGGTGTCGTCAAGCACCCATCCTGCCAGCTCCTCGCACACTTCCTGAACGACCGTCGGGGTGCCGTAGCCGTCACCGTCGTAGTCGAGGTAGCGCAGCTCGCGGAGTCCGAGGGCAGGGTCGGTGTCGTTGCAGTCATTGACAACACTGATACCGTCGCCGTCCTGATCGATTTCACTCGCCGGGGTTCCGTCCGCCCCAACAGTCCCGCTCTCGCCAGCAATGCCCGCCGTTCCATCGGAACCATCGGAACCATCGCCGCCGTCCTTGGCGGAGTCGCAGCCCACCATCGCGAGCACACCCAACATCATGAAGGCGCACGCTGACCGCCCAACACCCCGGATCTGGGGGGGGAACCTGTCGAACATTGGAACTCCTCGAGGAGGGACGTGCACAGACGATGTCTGGTGGCTGCGTGCCTGTCAACCGCCTGGTGAGGGGGGCACGTCCCTGCCGCCACCACCGTGAAGCTCAGCCAAGAAGCCTTTGCGCAGCCACACATTGAGGAAGCGCCCCTCCAGGGGGATGGTCACGCTCTCGTAGCGACTGGTGAAGTCACTTGGAAGTCCTGGCTCCGGCTCCAGCGGCCAGGCCCGAAGCGTGAACAGCTTGTCCTCGGGGAGATACATGGCTGGGTCTCGTCCAAACACGTAGGCAGGGTCGCCGCGCTCGTGGCCCACCAGACCGATGCCGTGCTCGGGGATGGGCGCACGCGCGATGTGTCGGTCGGTGAGGCCCCACATGTCGATGGTCGGCAGGCGCGAGTAGAAGGGAATGGCGCCGGCGGAGTGGATGGCGATGAGTGTGTCGGGCGGCAGCTGGGCGCGCAGGAACTCTCCCACCAGCTGACGAGACGCGAGGTTGGCGTGACGAATGTCGGCCCACTGGCTGGCCTGGCGCATCACGTCGGGCAGCTGAACCAGTGTGGTCCCAAGCACCACCACCGCCGCCACCAGACCGCCTCGAGCGGGGAGCTGCCGAAGTCCAACCGCACCCATCGCACCCAGCAGTGCAGTGACAGGAAGGATGAACCGACCGGTGGGCTTAAAGTCGCCGCCGATGCTAGCCACATAGACGACAAAGCCCAAGCACGCGGCACTCAGCGCAGCACCATGCCGCGAGCGGACCGCCAAGGGAAGGCCGCCCAGCGCCGCGAGCCACAGCCCCGGGTGACCGCCTGCGTGGTGGCGAAGGTACGCTCCTCCTGCCGCCCAGCCCATCCCACCAGTCTTGGCGTAGAAGGTGTTGGGCAGTGGGTCACCGTAGTAGGCCAGCCGCCAGGTGGTCAGTGCCACCAGCACCACCGCGATGGGCGCGCCCGCCACGACAGCCGCCAGGATGCGCTTCCCAGCATGGTCGCGGGTGGCGATTGCATGCGCCACCAAGCCCAGGTGGGCGAGCACAGGCAGCAACGGGGCTTCCGGGCGCACGGTGGCTGCAAATGCGAACACTGCGGCTGACCCGAGATGTGCGCTGGCTTTGGGGGGACCACGCTCGGGTGCCAGCTCGACGACCAGCCGGGCGAAGCCTGCCGCAACCACAGCCATGTAGAGGGTGGTCTCCAGCCCCTCCACCGCCTCGAGCGCACCGAAAGGGTCGACCGATACGAGCAGGGCCGGAAGCAGCGCCCACGGTGTGCGACCGGCAACTGCGACCCCGAGTGCACCGGCAGCCGCCACCGCCACCATCAGGTGAAGCAGACCGAGGAAGGCCGAGCTCGAGATCGGGTCGGCGCCCAAGTAGAGCGGCACCGCGAGCAGGAGGGTCCATGCAAGGTTGCTGTAGCCCTCGACATACTCGCCCGGATTGTAGACGAGGCCGTGGCCTTCCACGAGATTGTGCGCGTACCGCAGCGAGATGAATGCATCGTCCTGCGTGCACGGACCAAAGGCCGAGGCCAGACTGACGGCACCGGCCATGCAAACCGCGACACCCAACAGGAGGTGGCGGGAATGGACTACTGGGAGAATCACCCGGCGATGATAACGAACCGGAGCGAGTCGACCTGCTACTGCCTCGGGAGCCTCCATCCTCACCCCAGCCCGAGTTGTCCTCGCGGTCTGCGCTGCCCTTGTCGGGGGCATTCCAGCCTTCTTCGGCACCCATGAGGATCGCAGCTTGGCGCTCGGACTACCCGTGATCGCCCTTGCACTCGGTTTCTTGCTGAAGCGCGTCGAACGTTCCCAGCCGCTGCTGGCCAACTTTGCTGCAGCTGTGTTGCTGGTGTGTCCGGGCATCGCCGCGCAAGGATGGCTGCGACTGCGCGCATTCGACGCCATCGCCTGGTACCGCGCCGACCTCGCAGTTGTGGGCATGCTCGATCAGGCGGGCGGCTCGGGTGCCGGGGCGGGATTGTTGCTGGGCGGCGCCGTCAGCTTGGCTGCATTGCGCGGACGACAAGCGGGCCCGCTCATTGGCGCGATGGTCGCCGCCGGGATCTGGCTGGGCGCCGGAGGACTGTCGATGGCCATGCTCGCGGGGTCCATGGACCAACAGCCCCACATCGGACTCCTGCTCGCGATGTCCCTCACCGCGGAGTGGGGAGTGGGGGCAACCTGGGGAGCGGTCCTTGGAATCGCTGGCGCACGCGGCATCCCAGCAGGAGTCGCCAACCGCAGAACGAGCGCATTGCTCGGAGCCATCGCCGGAGCATCGCTCTGCGTCGCCACAACCACGCCAGTCCACCTCCTCGTCGAGCAGCTCGGCCTGACCCAGCCGCAGCTCGCCTTGCCCGCTGCCCGACCCGGTCCGCGCATCTCTGGGATGACCATCGAGACCAGCCCCAAGACCTTGTCCGAGGACCTCCCTCACGCTCTCGCCGACCGCGGCTTGCAGAGCACCGTTGACCGTGAGTGGCTTCCGATCCGCTACCCCGACAATGCCTGGGCCAACGGCATGAGACTGGCAGCCGTCGTGGCGCTTCCGAAGGATGCACATCGGGCCACAATCGACGACACCGCGCGCATCCTCTGGAACCACCACATCTCCCAGCTTGCGCTGCCGGGCCGCGCGGAAGGACTGCCCCCCGGCATCGTCGACGACCTGCTGGGCTGGCCCACCGCCGAGCTTCTGCTTGATGCGCCGCCCCAGGAGGCGGTCTGGCTCGACCTCCACGCCGACGGCACCCTTGTCCACGATCCAGTACCTGTCGAGCGCCCGCCAATCTGCGTGTTGCGGTCCAGCGCCGACGTCACCGTGTCGCTCCTAACCCAAACCGTCCTCGACCTTACCCACCCCGCCGACCGCGCACCCCGATGCCGCGCCGTCGCCTGGCCCCCCGCGCGCTGCCATCCAAGCGGTTCAGGGGACCCCCACTGCCCCGATCTGCCGTCCCATTGACCCGCTCGACTGCCCACGCACTCACCGTCAGGGGTAAGCTCTGCGCCGAACCGCCGGAGCGACCATGCCCCTGACGATGGACGAATATCGCTGCCTCAAGAGCTTTTCCGTGCTCTATTCGGGAGGTCTAGACAGCGTCGCAGTGGCGCTCATGCTCGGTCTTGAAGTGCCCGGCGAGATTCACTGCATCACGTATATGCACAAATACGGCGCGCTCTTCAACGAGTGGTCCCGCCGCCACAATGGCGACCTTCGGCGCATTCTCGGCGACCGCGTACACCACCACCTCGTCGACCACACCCGCATCTGGGACGAGCTGGGCGCCGAGCGGATGCTGCGCGATGCGCTCAAGTACCGGGGCCACTGGGTGGTGTGTCTGGGCTGTCAGCAGGCGATGGCCACCCACACCATCATCCACGACCTCGAACACAACATCACCAACGCGTTCATCTGCTCCAGCGTCGGAGGCGAGTACGCCGCGATGAGCATGGCGGTCACGCGCGAAAAGAACATCGAGTTCTATGCGCGCTACGGCATTCGCTACAACGCGCCGCTGCTCGATCTCGGCATCAACAAGAACGAAGAACGGGCACTATGCGCCAAGCTGGGCGTGGAGCCCGGCTGGGGCAAGCGGCGCAGTCACCAAGGCTACCAGCCCATCTGCCTGATTGGATTCCAGCACTCCCTCGACATCCTCTTCGACTGGCACACCACCTACCCGCCCGACCGAGTCGAGAAGTTCCTCGACGACAAGGCCGAGGTCATGGACCGCATCATCCGACGTGCCCTCATCGAGCGCGGCCACGACCCCGACGCCCTCATCGAGCGCAACCGCAAGAGCTACCTCGAAGAAGAGGCCCGCATCCAAGAGGTCCGCGCGCGCAACGCTACTGAGAAGGCCAGCGCACGCGGCAGCTCCGCACGGGCCTGACCGCAGCGAACCGGCGCCTCGGGCGCAGGAAGGGGCCTTCGTCGAACCCATCTCAGCCGCCGAACAAGCAGCCTCCGTAGAGTCGAGACAGGATCTGAACACTGGCCTGCAGGCAGCCGGGGCAGTCATCGACCCGCTTACGGAACTCGCGCACTTCGTCGCCGAACCAGATCTCGTCGAAGGTGGACTGGCGCACACTGCCGACAGGGCGGTGATCGAGCCCGCAACGAACCACGTCGCCATTGGGCAGTAGGTAGAGCAGATCGCGCAGCTCCCGGCACCTGAAGCGCTGGATGTCGCCATCGAGCTGCCGCTCAAAGGTGTCCTTGGTGATGAACCGAGTGACCAAGTGGTCTACCAGTGGAAGCTGCCGGCGGGTGCCCACACGCGCGTCCTCAATTGCGCGCAGTGCACGGGCCTTATCGTCGACCATGATGACCCGAGGACGCTTTAGCTCGGGTGGCTCGGTCCCAACCAGAAACGGGGTGACGTTGACCCCTGGAATGAGGTCAGCGCCAAGGTCTTCGGCGAAACGCACCATCGAATCCAACTCGCCCACGCTGTCGTCGGTGACCGCGAAGTTGATGCCGAACTTGAAGCCGTACTTTGGCTGGAGCGCGGCGACCCGGCGGCAGGTGTCTACCACGGTCTGGTGACTGCCTAGGACCCCCCGCATCTTGTCATGGGTGTCCGGCAGACCATCCACGGAGATGCGGAGCTGCAGGCCGGGCCACCCCACCGCCTCGATGGCCTCCACCAAGCGATCGCCGAGCATGCCGTTGGAGGTCATCTGAAGAATGTAGGGATCTACGATCTCGCGCACACCGGTGAGGATCTGAACGATGTCTTTCCGGACCATGGGCTCCCCACCCAGGATCTTGACCACATCCAGCGAGCGCAGCTGCCGAAACAGGCCGAGCCACTCCTCGGTGGAGAGGTCGTCGTGGTCACGCACCTTCCAGCTGCCACAGCCCGCGCACTTGAGGTTGCACTTAAAAGTGACGATGAAGTGACCGGCGTGGGGGCGGGGCACCCAGTCCGGCTTGACCCGTGCCATGGCCGCACTCTGAGCCATGTGTCCCCAGGCGCGGGCACGGCGCTTCAGCATGGCGCGGCGTCCGTCCAGGCGAGCGTCGCGCGGACGGGGAGAAGACGAGGGTTCGGTGACAGGCGCGTTCATGTCCACAGCCTACATGGTCACAAGGGAACGTGGATTGACCCATCTTCGGATGAGCAGTGGTGTCATCTCGCCATTCTTGGTCATCTCAGCGGCCACGCCCGCCATCTTCACGAGGTTGACCGCCTGAGCAAGCGCCACCAGCGGCGCGGGGTCCCGCTTGAAGCGCTCTGAGTTGTAGAGCTTCCAGATGAATGACTTGGGCAGGAAGTCTTTGTTGAGCAACACAATGAGGGCCAGCCAGCGCTTGTCTACCTTGGGACGGGGATAGCCGAGGTCGACTCTGAACTGCTCAAAGGCGTGGGTGTTGATGCCTTCAATGTCTTGTTCGGTGATGCGCCCCTCCCGTAGAAGGCGCCGTGCGAGGTGCGTCTCGGGGTAGATCGTGAGCCCGAACAGGTACAGCTCGAACGGACGCGGCAGCTTCATCAACATGTGAAACAGCTCGTCCTTGTCTTGCTCCGTGGACACGGGGTCGTCCCAGATGATCTGCAGGTTGGCCCGGATGCCGACCTGTCGAAACACGGTTTGCGCATCGATGATCTGTTGATTGCTGACGTTGCGGTGGTAGAACTCCTTGCTCACCCGGTCGTTGGCCTGGATGCCCATACACAGTGCGCGGAGACCCGCCTCCTTCAGGTCGCGCAGGGGCTCGAAGCGCACCATTCGGGGATCGACGAGAATCTCGAACGGCAGTGCCACGCGGGCCGGCCACTTCTCCTTGAGCTCCTCGATCCAGCCTTTCTGAATGGGAAACACCTCATCGTCGAAGCGGACGATGCGAATGTTGGTGCACAGCGTCTTGGCGTACTCCATCTCTTGGATGATGCTCTCGACCGACCGAATGCGGAAGCTCTTTCCCTTGCCTTCGTACAGGGGCTTGGTCAGCGTGTTGGAGCAGAACGTACAGGTCCAATACGGACATCCCCGACTCGCCAAGAGAGTGTACTCGGGGTTGCTGATGAAGGGGTCCCCGCCGCTGACCTTGCTGCCCTCAATGTGGAACTTGTCGTGACTCGTGTGGAAGTCTCGGAACGGGATCTTGTCGAGGTCTACCAGCGGCGCAATGTCGTTCTTGACGATGGTGCCGTCGTCCTCACGGATCCAAAACCCCGGGACATTGCGAATTGAGCGCCCCTCATCAAGGTTGACGAAGAACTCGATGACGGCATCGTCGACCTCGCCCACCGCGATGTAATCGGCGATAGCGATGCACTGGTTGGGTACAAAGGTGGGGTGCATCCCGCCCCACAGGATGGGCTTGCCCAATGCATGGCGCACCCTCTCGGTGAGAAACTTGGCCATCCGGTGAAACGCCGACGCACGCACACTGAAGCCGATGACATCGATCTCGCGGTCCCGCAGCAACTGGATGAGGGCCTGCACCTCCTCCTCGCGCGGCCACGGGAAGTTGTTGTTGATCCAGTCCTTGAAGTAGACCTCGGTGACGCAGAAGCCCGCATCGCGAAGCGACGAGGCAACATGACGGACCCCGTTGTTCTCCAGCGCATAGAGCGAGATGATGGCGGGACGCAGCGCCCGGGTGGGACTCCCGCGGACCGGACCGCCCAGGTCATCGGACTGAGAGACCGACTTGCTCGCGCCGACGGCGTCTTCGAGGGGGGGGGACATGCGGCCGCCCAGATCGGAAGGGTGGACCTCTACTCTAGCCTGCCCGTCCGCTACGTCATGCCTCTGAGTGCGTGTCTTGTACGAATGTCCAGGTGACTTCTGGTGTGAATCATCCAGAATGTGCGAGCACGGGTCGGTCCCGGGTGACAGTTGTGATAGGCGTTGCGCGTCATCCAGGCGCGGTCGCCAATCGAGCGCGCCAGACAGGAGTGGAGCTGATGCTGGTGATCTTCGGAGCGAACGGCCGCACGGGCCGCGAAGTCGTGAAAGCAGCCCTGGCGCAGGGGTGGGAGATCCGTCCCGTCGTGCGCGACGACCGAGATGGGCGGGGACTCGACCGCATCGTCGACGTTGGCCA
>Ga0315322_10002398_pt1 | contig 14492 bp, 11 predicted proteins | sample M110021515metaG_FD_203461 | JGI IMG/M metagenome (GOLD analysis project Ga0315322, IMG submission 203461) | Ammonia-oxidizing marine archaeal communities from Monterey Bay, California, United States - M1 100m 21515 | ecosystem: Environmental > Aquatic > Marine > Intertidal zone | place: USA...
CAAGGAAAGTGTCCATCCGCGCGTAAGTATCGCGGATCGTGTTCTTGTGAATCTCGGTGTCGCGCCCGGCGTTCGCAGGGTGCGTCGGATCCAGGTAGCGATAGAACATGTGGCTGATGCGGTCCGAGGTGTCGAACACGCAAGTCACGAAACCCTTCTTGGTCTTGTCCAGGACATCCCACAGCATCTTCTTGCGCTCTTCGAAGAGCAACCATGCTTGCTTGAGAAATGCTTCTTCATCCACTACGCGCTCGTTGAGCGCCCAAGTATCTTCGGCAAGGCCGAGTGTCGCGTAAGGACCAATCGTCTTCGCAAGGTAGATCGAATAAACAAACGGATGCGAGATCGGCATGATCGGACTATCGGGATCGATATTCACCGGTGTCACGTAGATGCCGATATCGTCGTCCTCCCAAGTCTGCACGTAGAAGCGCGCGATGCCGACGACACCGCCGTCGAACTCGATGCGCATCCAGGGTGTGTACTCCTTGCGCTCAACCACTGCACTCTCTTTGCCGCAGGTGAATTTTGCGGTTCCGGCGTCCACGTCGAACTGCACGGAAAAATCCGAACGCATCGCGTGTCCATCGGCGCCGGGAGGACCCTTTAGCTTCGACGCAATCACATTACCGTGGGTGCCGCCGATGCGCACTTGGTACTGCTGGCCACCGATGTGGCCGCCGCCCTCGGACTTGCGCGGCTTGGTGGAATAGAACGAGAAGCTTCCTTGGGTTCCCTGCAGGTCCGGCACGCACATGCCGGCGAGCAGGGTGCCGTTCTTGAACTTCTTGACGGGGTAGGTGATCGGGACACGAATAATCGACGACCACACGTTCTGCGCGCCGAGTAACTTCCAAAACGGCTGGCTCTTTTGCAGCGCGCGGTGGACGATCTTGGTGCCGAACGGAATCTTGGCAAAGCCAAGGTTGAGTGATTTGGGCATCGTCGCCGTCTCACTAGACGACAAGACCGGCAGGTACGAGCAGGGGTCACGAGTCAAGAAGTCATAGATGTTGTGCCGCGATGCGTCGACGCCCGTTGCATAGCTCGACCACGATACGGGCGAGATCGATGGGCATGCGGTGGCGAGCTCATTGAAGCAGCCCTGTTCCTCGAGCGCTTTGAAATTGGGCATCAGTCCTTCCTCTGCAAACCGCTTAGCCAATCCGGGATCAAGACCGTCTAAACCGACGACCACGACACGCTTAATGCGCGGCTTGGCCCTGCCTATCGAGCTGATCGCTCGGGCGACAACCTTGATTGGGTAGATCAGAACGATGCCAAAGGCCAGCAGGAAGGTACCGAGAAGCACCATCACGCTACCGGCAGCAGCGATGCCAGCACCAGGCCCGATATAGGCCAAAGCCGGCGTGGCGGAAGCGCTACAAATCAAGGCGGTATAAAGACTTACGCGCAGAAGGCGACTGCGGTTATTCATCGCGTGAGAGGGGGCCAGAGAGGCGCACGGAGGATCGAAAAGGCAAGGACGGGGTGGTTTCCAAAGGCTAGGCGGCAGCACGGCCACCTAAACAAGGGGCCCCAAGGAGACTTATCGTCCCAATCTGGGTCCATCATTAATAGTAGATTGGAGACAAATGGGGGGAAACTCCCCCAAGAAGACAGTGAAAAAACGGTGTCCAGGACGTTGCAATACGTCCTCTTCCGGTGATTTGCTAGCAATCGCATCCAATCCTGTACGTGTGCGTAAGGCTTTAGGATCTATGCAAAATGGTAATTAGCTGCCTGGCGTCGTATCACCACTTTCACTTATCACGCCGCGATGGCGGAATCGAGCCAGCAGTTCGGATACAACCCGCGGGCAACGTCACTTTCGCGGCCTGCTATTCCAAGTCTAGGATCGTCAAATCGGCTGTTATCCGCTTCATGCTTCCCCTGTGTTTTGTGCGAAAATCGGGAAATGCCTCTGGGTGAATACACGCACAGAGGATTTCGAGAGACTCGACAAGCCGCGGGCCTGGGCGGTTGAAGTAGGCATTGCCGTCGGCGAGAAAGACGCGCCCGCCCTCGACTGCACTCCATGACGACCAGGGCAGGCTCTCGCGCAGAAGCTCCAACTCCGCTGTCGTTCGCTCAAGGCCGAAACCGCACGGTTTGATCAAAACCACATCGGGGTCGATCGCTTGCAGCCCCTCCATGGGGATGGTCGGCGAGTGCTTCCCGGGTTCAGCCAAAAGCGACTCGCCTCCTGCGAGCGCAACAAGCTCGGGCATCCAAGAGCCCCCTACCATGACGGGCTCTATCCACTCAATTGTGATTACCGTTGGACGCTTCCCATCCGGACCGATTGCCCCCAAGGCGCGCGCCGCGATCTCTTGCGCTCGCCGCTCACATTCCTTCGCCGCGCGGTCGCCCGCATCATTTCGCCCGAGAGCTCGCCCTACACGTCGCAAGTCATCCCAGACGTCCTGCAAGAAGTTCGGTCGCAAGTTGACGATTTGGACATGCCCGAGATCGAGCTCCTTTAGGGCTAAGTGCACGTCACTCAAAGAGACCGCACACACATCGCAAAGGTCTTGCGTGACAATCACGTCGGGAGCTACCTCGCGAAGTAAATCGACTTCGACTTCGTAAACGGCGAGAGCGTCCTTCAACATCTCGCGCACGGCCCGATCGATCGCGCCGCTCTCTTGCGGCAGCGTAGTTCGCGTGCGAGTGAGCACGGGGAGTCCGGCCACTCCAACTGGGAAATCACACTCATGAGAGACGCCAACAAGATCGGCTTGCGCGCCGACGGCGCAGACCATTTCAGTAGCCGAAGGAAGAAGGGAGGCGATACGCATGGGAACCTATTGTGGGGTGAAGAAGCTGACGAGTGTATTCGTCTAGCGGCTGGCAATCCGACCTTTCACCCAACTTTCCAATCGGAGAAGCACGCCCCTTGGGAGACGGCCTCTATTCTTTGGAAACGAAGCTGCCACATCGCCCTGTCCCCCACCACGCAAAGAGCCGCCCCGCTCGAAGTTGCCTTCGGGCGGGGCGGCTCTCACCTAGCTCGTTCGTTAGAACTAGCTAGCGACTTTCTCAGAGGCGATCAGGCCCTTGTCGACAAGGTAGTCGAGAACGGCTTGCCCGGACTCTTCAATCGACTGGCTGCCGGTGTGCACGGTGACCTCAGCATTCTCCGGTTCGTTGTACGGATCACTGATGCCGGTGAACTGCTTGATCTCGCCCGAGCGAGCCTTCTTGTAAAGGCCCTTCGTGTCGCGCTCTTCGACGATTTCGAGGGGAGCCTCGACGTACACTTCGACGAACGTCTCAGTGAGGTCGCGGATCTCGCGGCGTAGTTCGCGGTAAGGGGAGATGGCGGCGGTGATCGAGCACACACCGTTACGGCTCAGAAGGTTAGCGACGTAACCGATGCGGCGGATGTTGGTGTCGCGATCTTCCTTGGAGAAGCCGAGACCCTTGGAGAGATTCTCGCGAACCTCGTCACCGTCGAGGACTTCAACAGCAGCGCCGCGCTCGATCAGGATCGGGGTGAGGTACTGGGCGAGGGTGCTTTTTCCGGACCCAGAGAGGCCGGTGAACCAGAGGGTGAAACCTTTGTTAGTCATTGCTTGGTGGGGGTCAGTAGGGCGTCGGTTTTCACGGCGCCGCGATTCGTAAAATATGTAAACTAGTGAATACAGGCCGTTTTAAAGGCCCAATGGATGATTAGCGGATCTTGCCTTCAAGGTACGGGACCTCGAAACACTTCTCGTGCATGATCGGACCGTGGCCGAAGTAGCCAGCCTCGCCGAACAGCTCGCCGTGGTCGGCGGTGACAACGATGTGCGTGTCCTTCGGAACCGTATCGAACAGCTCTTCGAAGACACCGTCGAGGTAGCGCACGGTGTCGACTTGACGATCCTTGAGCTGGTCGAGCTTGTCTTGATCGAAGAACTCGAACTCTTCCTTAAACTCGGGGTTGTCCGAGTCGACCTGCGCGCCCATCTTTTTGAAGACGCCGTTGACGCCACTGATGCGCGGCCACATCGAGCTGTCCTCGTCGGGCTTGGCGTACGGGTAGTGCGTCTCGCCAACGTTCATCAGGTAGAAGCTCGGTCGCTCGTCCGTGAACTTCAGCGTCGGGATCATGGCGCGCATGTCGTTGTGGCTGTCCATCAACTGGAAGCTGTCGAACGCGCGGTTGATGCCGGTCTTCGGGTTGAGCACGGGAAGTGAAACGCGTGCGCCGGTGTGATAGCCGAGCGTGTTGCGAAGCATCTCCGGGAACCACAAGCCGGGAACAAGCGACGCGAAGTCGATGTCCTTGGCGCCAAGGCGCTCGTTGTAGTTGAAGAAGTCTTCCTTGTAGTACTCCGACGCGTAGACGTTGTCCGGCGTCGTGTGCGGAAGCAAACCCGTTAGAAGGTTGTAGTGACTCGGTGCGGTCCAGGAAGCGTACGTGTAGCGCTTCTCGACCTTGCCCAGCTTCATGATCGTCTTCGGTGCCGCTTCCATAAACGAGTCATAGCGCAAGCTGTCGAGCGTGATGATGATGAAGTTGTTCTTCGCCATCGGCTCGGGATGCGGTGCCAAACCACCCGGTCGCATCATCGGACGCAACGGCTTCAAGGGCTTGGTCGGCTCTTTTTTCTTGGTTAGGAAATCGAAGAGTCCCATGGATCGTTTTTGGGGTTAGGCCTGGTGGACGTTTGAGAAGAACTGGCGGTCCGCGCGCCCTTCCAAGGGAGGCGCGGAGCTTAGTGGTTTTTGGCTAAACCTGGGACTTGTAGTAAGCGACCAGGATCTTGGCGGTCGACGGGCGCATAATGCGCGCGTCCGGAAGCTCGCCGTCGCCAAGGATCGAGCGAACCTTGGTGCCGGAGATGAACACGGACTCATCGTCCTTGTGCTCGGACATCAGGCCTACGCGGCCGAGGCCCTTGAAGAAGGCTGCAAAGCCGACGTTGACGGTCTTGATGGCCAGGGCGCCCTTCATGTCGTCAAAGATCGTCTGCGCGTCGAAGTCACCCCAGATTGCGTCGCCATCGGCGAAGGGAGCGTCGGCGTGCTTGCGGCCGATGATGAAGTGGCTGAAGCCGTGGTTCTGGCGGTAGATGGCGTGCATCACAGCCTCACGGGGGCCGCCGTAGTACATGCGCATGTCCAGGCCGACCAGCTTGGCTTGATCGTTGAGGTTCTGGCCCTTCGAGCTCCAGAGCTCGATGTCCATGTCGCCTTCGCCCAGGTAGTTGTTGTCCAGCAGGGAGACGTAGGTCTCCATGCGGGTTGCGGCCGGGACGTCGTCGCCCTTAAGCTGGCCGACGAGCGGGTTCAGGACCACGCCGGTCTTCTTGCCGTTCTCGCGCAGGATGGTCTCGGCGCCGTAGACGAGTGCGTACTCGTGGGCGCGGTGAAGCGGGTTGCGGGTCTGAAAGGCGATGGCCTGCTCCCAGCCTTCGTTTTGGATCAGCTCGCGGGTCTCGGCGGCGCTGTTCACGTAGCCCTTAAAGTCGCGGGTATCGCTGAACTCCTGCAGGCTGATCTCACCGGCGACGCACTTGGTGCGCTCGTCGCCCATCCACAGGCCGGCGCCCGGGTGGTCGGTGCGCTCGGTGCCGTAGCAGCCCTTCAGGAAGGCGGCCTTGTCCCAGTCGTAGACCTCGGTGACCTTGAGCACGCCAAAGATGCCGTTCGCACCCTCGAGGGCGATCTCATCGCCAGCGCTCATGGCGGCAGCTTCCGCGTCCGTCACAGGTAGGATGGTTGGGATGCCCCAAGCCCAGCTCTTGCCGTCGCGCTCGATCGAGCAGTCGGCGAGCACGGTGCCCATGTCGGCGCTACCCATCGGCCCGGTAAGCGGACTCAAGGTGCCGTCGGCGATCCTGTACATGGTCGTCATGTCAGTGCCGTTGACTGTGATCTTGGTCAGGCTGCTCCAAGCGTCGTTTGCGGGAACGATGCGGTTGACAAGAGCGTCAAGGCCGCCGTGAACGGGTGCGGGAAATGCCAGAGTGGTCGAGGACATGTTATGTAGGTTGAATAGGGCTGTTTTCCAGCCGGAATCGTTTGTGGTGTTGTGCTGCTGGCCGCTTGGGCGGTCAACATTGATCTTTTTGAAGCGCTTGGAAGGTCCCTTACAGGTAGCCCAAGTTCTTCAGCTTGCGCTTGACGTCGTCGAGCTCTTCCTGGGAGAAATCCGGCTCACTCTTTTCGTCGGCCTCGCCCATCAGGTCACGCAAGACGTAGACGATGAAGTCGGTCGGCGAGTTGAATCCGGAGCCATCGACGACCTGCTGGATCTTGCGATACAGAGGCCGGGGGATCTTGACGGTGACTTTGCTCTCGCGCACGGTGGGTTCAGTTAGATGGAAATGGTAAAAAAGGACCGCTAGGGGGCCAAGAGTGGCGATTCTAGTCCTGATCGCGTCCAGGTGGCACTCCAATCGCACTCCTATGACACTCCTATAGTACTCCAATCGGAGTCTCGCGGGTGGCCGGGCTCACATATGCGACGCAACAAGCTACCCCGCTCTTGACCCAAGTGCCGCATTTCGAAGGATTTGTGGCGGAAGCAAGCGCTCTAACTTTTCCTCCCCCACCGCGTAGATCCCTCAGAATGCTAGATCCCAGCGCACCCACCCTTCGTGCAGTCCCCTCATGAAGCCCCTCCTAGCCCTCACCCTGCTAATCGCCGCCTGTTGCTCCGAAGCCCCCGGGCCCTCCGTGGACATCGCCGCGCTCCTAAATAAGGGGGAAAAGTCCGCCACCGACGGCGATTGGGCCGCCGCGCTCTCGACCTTCGACGCGGTCCTCGCCGCAGCCGTCTCGCCTGACGACCAAGCCGCCATCGACGCCCAGTACATCGCCCGGCGAGGCGCAATGCAGGCCCTCGCCGCCAGCAAACCACTCGATGCGCTGCTCCGGGCCGTGAAGCTGCTCGAGGACGAGGGGGAGCGCGTCGACCCCGATCTCTTCGGCGCGATCGCCGGCGACTTCCGCCAGGCGGGCTCGCTCGACGCCGCCGCCCTCATGACCGCGATGGGCCTACAGCGCTTCCCCGGCGATCCCGGCCTAGGCAACCTCAAGGAGCGCCTAACGAAGGAGACGTGGCAGCTCATGGAGATCGACCTCGGCGCGATCGGCTACCTCCGGCAAGCCGACGCACCAGCTCTGAGCACCCTGGGCCTCCAGGACCTCTACCCCGGCGACGATCGCGCGACCTTCATCGATCTGCTCGACCCCCTCTACGCCAAGTCGCTCGCCGACCATGGCTACTAGGACCTGTAGCCCGCAGCATTCCCAAGCCAACTCTGCCCAAGTTCAAATCCGGCGCTACACTTCCCACTGAAGTCGCCCCCACCAAGTCCCAAAACGACACGACCACCCCCTCTTCCTATGAAGAACACGAACATCCAAAAGACTCTCCTCGCCGCCGCTCTTGGTCTAACCCTAGGCTTCGTAAGCTGCGGAGGCGCGGCCTCGCCCAAGGACCTAAACAACGCTGGCGAGACCGCGCTGCAGTCCATGGACTACGACGGGGCAAAGGCTAGCTACGAGGAAGCGCTCGCCGCCATCGGAGACGACACCGCAAGCGCCGACTACAAGACCGCGAAGCTCGGCATCATCGAGTGCCTCGCGCACCTGAATGCCGACGCCTGTGTCACTGAGTTCCGAGCCCTCGCCGCCGGCGGCAGCTTGGAAGCACGCGACTACAGCTTCATCGGCGGACTGCTCGCCGGCGCGGACAGCGTCTCGGCGGGTATCGAAATCGCCGGCGACGGCATCAAGGCATTCCCAGGCAACGGAAGCTTGGACAATGTCCTCAAGAGCCTTGCCGAAAAGGCGAAGACCAGCGGCAACGCAAAGGACATGGGCGCACTGAGCGGCCTGGGTTACCTGTAACGACAAGGGCTACCAGCTCAAATAGAAGCGCACCCGCCGCCGCCAAACTTGGCAGCGGCGGGTGCGCTTGTATTGAATAGGTGGAACTAGTTCAAGTTTACGCGCGCGGGGAACATGTACTCACTGTCCCCTCGCCCCGCCGATTCGAGCAGTGCTGAAAGTGTCATTACGGGCACGCCTCTAAATACCTCTTCGCCACCCACGATGATCGTCACCTCTTTCTCCATATCCACCATCTGATCGTCCAGCCAAACCGACAAGCCGTCGCTTCCCCCCCCCGCCACAAGGATCTTGATCTGGTTCTTCTCCTTGTCTAGGTCCGCCGTCAAGATTGAGCGCTTGCTCGATTCGGGCCAATGCAGCCAGTAGAAATCGTGCTTCCACGTCAGCTCGGGTTGCCATACGATCCGTGTCGGCCGTGACACGCGGCGACGTTCACCGACCTTGTCAAAAAGCGCAGAATACCCACCAGGCGGCGCGCTGTGCCCGCGCCCCGAGACCTCCCAATACTCGAAGTCGAAGCCGCCGTATGCCTTCTGCGCTGCTTGCAATTGTTTCGCCGCCACGCGGTTCGCCTCGGGCGGAACCTGCACGTCGTCGTCACTTTGGTAGATGCGAATCGGCACGTTGTAGAGGTTCGGAATGATACCCTCGACAATGCGCTCGAACTTGCCGCTGATCCCCGTGATTGGCGTCGGGGCACCAGCTGAAGGCGTAAGACCCGCAACGCGGTCCGCGTGGTGTCCGCCAAGCGCCCACGTTCCATAACCACCCATCGAGTGGCCAGCAAGGTAGACGCGGCCCGGGTCGATGTCGAACGTGCGAATCGCACGCTCGATCAACTGCACTACAAACTCCTCGGTTCCCGCGTCGGTCCAACCATGCTCGGTTTTCTCGATCACCTCGGGTGCGATCAAGAGCAAGTCGTGATCCTTTGCGGGCCCGGCCCACGAGCTCGCTGCGGGGGCCGCATCCCCGCTGCCGGCGCCGCCGCCATGCATGGCGATCAGCAACCCTTTCGGCTTCTGCGTTTTGCCACCGATGATGTACAACCCTTTCTCGATACCCTTCTTCGGGTCATTCCAAAAGTAGTGGCGGCCGCTCGACTTTTCGAGCCCCGGACCTTTGGCAGATGCCTTATCGATGCGCTTCATCCAACTCTTCAGAGTCCTGTCTGTGAGGGCGGGGACAGACGCAAGCTCCCTAAGGATCGCGCTGCGGCGTAAAACCCCCTCTGGCGTCCAGCCGTCGAGTTCTAGGTATTCAGCGACTAGCTTCTTCTGCGAGCTTGCCGACGGCACCTTGACATCCTGAACTGCAGAGCTTGCGCTAAGTGTAAAAAGAGAAGCGCCAACAAGTAGCGCCGCGGCGAGAGTGCGTTGGAGGAACATGTTGGCGCCTAGGGGAGCTGCTTAGATCTTGATTTCAGGTGCGTCTTCGCGGTCGACATCTTCAGGGTCTTCCATGTCGAGCACGTTCTCTTGAAGCCATCCCGTGATGTAGTCGTAGGCATCGTCGACAGAGTCGGTCATGTAGAACAAGTCGGGATCCGTCGGGCTAATCGTGCCGAACTCGATCATTGGCTCGAAGTGCAGGATCTTCTCCCAGTAGCTCTTGCCGAACAGGACTAGCGCCATTGGCTTCTTGATCTTCTGCGTTTGAATCAGTGTTGCGATCTCGAGCAGCTCGTCGAGTGTGCCGAAACCACCGGGCATGGTGACGACCGCTTTCGCGAGGTAGCTGAACCAGAACTTGCGCATGAAGAAGTAGTGAAACTCCAGCGACAGGCGGCGCGTGATGTAGGGGTTGTCGTTCTGCTCGAACGGCAGCGAGATGTTCAGGCCGATGTTCTCGCCCTTCGCCTCTGATGCACCACGGTTCGCGGCTTCCATGATGCCAGGGCCTCCGCCCGAGCAAATCACAAAGCGGCGCGAGGTTCCCTCGAGGCTCTTCGACCATAGCGTAAGGCGGCGCGAAAGCTCGCGGGTCGCCTCGTAGTACTTTGAAATGTAGAGGCGCTTCTCGGCGGCCTCGATCTCCTTGGCGTCACCCTTTTCCTTCGCTTCCGCGAGCTCTTCAGTAGCGACTTCGTGCGACCGAATGCGAGCGGATCCGAATACGACGATCGTGTCGCGGATGTGCATTTCGCGCAGGCGAGTTTCGGGTTCGATGTACTCCGCGAGGATCCGAAGGGGACGGGCGTCGGCGCTGTTTAAAAACGCGGGATTCAAGTAAGCCTTAGTAGCTGTGTATCTATTTTCAGTCATATGCCGAATATCAGACCACAAGGGGGCACCTTGGGAAAGAGCTTGCAGGCCAAACAGTTGGAGGTGCTAGGCGTTTCAAGACTCGAACATCGCTTTCCCAACGTTCGACTTTTGGATTCCGTAGTCATCTAGGTCTTCAGTATAGATCAGAATCTTGGGCCCTAAATCCGCCAGATACGATGCAAGACACAGCTCCATTCACACTTCCCATAGCAGGCATGACCTGCCAGGGTTGCGCGAACTCGATTCAGAAAGCACTCTCCGCATTGGATGGTGTGTCCGAAGCCGAGGTCAACTTCGGTTCTCGCAGCGCGAAGGTGCAGCGTGATCCATCAGTCGCGACGGACGCATTGATTGCGAAGACAATTCGCGACGCCGGCTTCGAGGTGCCGGAGCTCGACTCCGGAAACAAGCGCAGTCTGGCCGAGGACATCGCGTTTGGTGAAGACGCCGAGCAGATTGCCGAGGCGCGCACGAAGCGCAACTTCATTCTGTCGACAGCGCTCTTCATTGGCATGCTCATAGCCCATCAGATTGGCGTCCCCTACTTCGTGTTGGTCGCCATCGCTGCACCGGCGGTGTTCGTGGCGGGCTTGGATATTCTCAAGGACGGGCTGCACGCCGCGAAGAGACGCTCCCCCGATATGAACACGCTGGTTGGTTCCGGTGTCCTTGTCGCGTTTTCGGCGGCGGCGCTCGCGCCACTGTGGCCCGAGGTCTTTGGCCACGGCATGGACAACCTGCACGCCGCGCTGATGATCTTGGTTTTTGTCTTGCTCGGCCGCATGCTCGAGGGCCGCGCACGCAGTCGCGCAGGTGGCGCCGTACGGGCGCTGCTCGATTTAGCTCCCGACACGGCTCGCATTTTGCGCAGCGGCGAGGAGGTCGAGATCGCCCTCGACGAAATCAAAATCGGCAATCTAGTACTTGTGAGGCCCGGCGAGCGGCTGCCCGTCGACGGGCAAGTCACCGCCGGTCAAAGTGAAATCGACGAGAGCCAGCTCACCGGCGAGTCCTTCGCCGTCGAGCGCAAAGGCGGCGATCGCGTGCACGCCGGAAGCCTGAACGGAACAGGCGCACTGACGATTCGCGCCGAGGCCATCGGCGAGAGTTCGGCTCTTGGCCGCATTGCCCAAGCCGTACACGCGGCGCAAGGCTCGCGCGCACCGGCACAGCGCCTAGCCGATCGCGTGTCGCGCGTTTTTGTCCCTATTGTTCTTTTCGTGGCTCTAATCGCCTTTTTCGGGACTTGGCTAAGTACGGGTCTTGGCGAGGTCGCCTTTGGTCGGCTAGTCGCCGTGCTTGTCGTCGCCTGCCCTTGCGCGCTTGGGCTCGCAACCCCAACCGCCATCTTGGTCGCATCAGATCGAGGCGCAAAAGAAGGACTGCTCGTCAAAGAGGCCGCCGCACTCGAACACTTAGCGCTCGTCGACACGATACTATTCGACAAGACGGGCACGCTCACCGCCGGCGAACCCGAGCTTCGTCGCATCCTAGTGGCCGATGACTTTACGCCTCCTGGTCCCGGGCTTATGGCAGCCGCCGACGCACCCGAACCCGAGCCGGCCTCGGCAAGTCCCGCTGCGTACGCACTTGCAGAAGACGCGCTACTTGCGCTCGCCGCGGCGGTCGAAAAAATGAGCGAGCAGCCGCTCGCCCGCGCGATTGTCGCCGCCGCAAGTGCAAAGTCGATGACCATCTTCCCGTGCCCCGACTTCGCCGCACAACCCGGGCGAGGCGTCACTGGCACCGTCCGCCGCCGCGCGCTCTGGCTAGGCAGTCCGCGCGCAGCGCTTGAATCTGGCCTGCCCAAAGAGCTCGTCGACTGGGTCAGCGCGGACTTCGCCGCCGCGGGCGAGACCCCCGTCTTGATCACGCAAGATGGCAAGTACGCTGGCGCATTCGGCTTGTTCGACAAGCCCCGCGAGACCAGCGCACAATCCATTCGAGAGCTCACCGCACTCGGCGTTCATCCCCAGATTCTGTCCGGCGACCACACTGGCGCCGTTGCCGCCGTCGCGCGCGAGCTCGGCATCGGTAAATACGAAGGCGAGCTTTTGCCCGAGCACAAGGCCGAACGCGTCTGCGCTATGACCAGCGAGGGCAAGCTAGTCGCCATGGTCGGCGACGGTGTAAACGACGCTCCCGCACTTGCGGCAGCAAACGTCGGTATCGCTATGGGCGGAGGCGCAGACGTCGCGATCGAAGCCGCTGACTGCGCCTTGCTAGTCGACGATCCCCAGCGCATCGTCAAGCTAATCCATCTGGCGCGCCGCACGCGCGCGACGATCAGGGGCAACCTGCTGTGGGCCTTTAGCTACAACGTGCTCGCGCTGCCCGTCGCTGCTGGCGCGCTCTCCCCATGGACGGACTGGTCCCTGCCCGCCTCCTGGGCCGCGGCGGCGATGGCCGCATCCAGCGTCATCGTTGTCACAAACAGTCTTAGACTGCACGGGACAAAGCTCGGCAGCTAGAAGTCCCGGTCCTTGCGATCGTCGATCTTCTTCTGCGCTTTGCTGAAGAGATCGTCGAGGTCCGCTTCGCGTGACTCTTCGCGATCTACCGCCGCGCCAAAAGCATCGCGTGCTCTGCCGCCGCGCTCCTCGACCCGCCCTTCGGCACCGCTCCAAGTCTTGTCTCCACCGTCCTCGTCCTTCGGATGGCGGCTGCGAAGGACTTTGGCCGACGGCACGTCCACCAAGAGTTCTGTACCGCAACAAGGGCAACTCACGTCGATCTCTTTCTTGCTCATCCTCCCATTGGAACCCCTTGCAAGCGCTCCCAGGATCCCTTTCACCCTAACTTTGGGAACTAACCGGCTTTTCCCGTTCGGATCACCTGTGCGCTCGGCTCCACCCTTATGGCCCCAAAATTGGGGCTCCAGGCAATCAGCTTGCAACTCACATCTCTCCGACATGAGTTCCTAAGCTTGACCCGGTGACGAAGCTGTGCGGGGTGGACAGCCAATCACCGGGTCTTTTTGCGCATTAAGAGAAAGATCCCTGGTGCCTTTTCCGCGCTCGCTAGCCATCGCGGGTTTCCGGTGCGAGACAGCTGCCCCCTCGCGGACTCACGCCTAGGGAATCGGGACGACGACTTGGCGGCTATCGAAGCCACCTGCTGCACCGACGTAAACGCGCTCGTCAATCGTCAATCCTTGGAGCACTGTATGTTCCGCAGCCGTGGCGGGTAGGACCAAATCCACATCGCGTAGCTCGCCCGGCTGCAGCGTCACCTGCATTGGGATCGATAGTACAAGCGGACCGTCATGGCCAAGGTGCAGGTTGAAGGCGATGTCTGTGGTTTGTGGAACCGTATCCTGGTTGCGCAAGTGCGCTCGCAGAACAAAGGTGCCTCCACCTGCCCCACCGACCCAAACGGGTGCATCAATACTGTCCACTACGACAGCGGGCTCCAGCACCTCAAAGAAGTTACCCGCGGGGATCCCCACGAGCTCTTGATGCGTTCCGCGTGACCAGTCGATGGTCACGAGCTCGGCGATCTTCTCGGCGCCCATGCCAAAGTGTGCTGTGCGTGAACTCGACGAGGCGAATACGGGATCGCCAAGAACCTGGCGCTTCCACGTTGTCCCGCCCGCGGTCAAGTCGATGCGCGCTCCCAGGGCGCTGATGTTTCCGAAGCGGCCAACGAGGTGAAGCTCTAGCCAGTTCGCGGCGCCGAGCGTGGCAAGCGTGCCTTCGTTCTTGTAGTAGCGGCACCTGTCGCCGGGTAGCGCGACAGAAGTCGCGCCATTGTTCATCACGTAGTGATCGAGGAAGCCGTCCTTGTCGAGATCGGTAACGGCGATGCCTCGGCCAACCATTTCGTCGTCCATCCCGCTTGCAGCTTCAGATACTTGGCTAAATGTGCCGTCTTGGTTGTTGAGAAACAGGTGGTTCACTGCACGCTTTTCGTTCGTGATAAACAGGGCGGCTGGTATCCAGCCGTTCACAACGACCAAGTCTTCCCAGCCATCGTTGTTCATATCACCGAAGCTTGTTCCCCAGGACGAGATCAGGTCGCCCGAGACGGGATGAACGCCGTCCAAGACACCGGCTGCAGCCGCAACTCCCGAATAGACACCTGCATCGTTGCGGAACAGCTTGTTCTCGCCCAGGTTCGACATGTAGAAATCCCAGTCGCCGTCGTGATCGTAGTCCGCGGGGTTGATCCCCATGTTGTAGTGACCGTCCGCATCGAAGCCTGTCGAGGCAGAGATGTCGGTGAATGCTAGGCCCGCTCCCAAGTCCAGATCATTGCGATAGAACGCGTTCGGTAGGACCCATTCGCCAAAGTCGTTGCCAACGAGAAGGTCCGGGTCGCCGTCCTCGTCCTCGTCCAAAGTGCAAATCGACAGAGTACAGCCCGCCGTTG
>Ga0315322_10002401_pt1 | contig 14487 bp, 13 predicted proteins | sample M110021515metaG_FD_203461 | JGI IMG/M metagenome (GOLD analysis project Ga0315322, IMG submission 203461) | Ammonia-oxidizing marine archaeal communities from Monterey Bay, California, United States - M1 100m 21515 | ecosystem: Environmental > Aquatic > Marine > Intertidal zone | place: USA...
AGCGTTTCAGGTCTGCGTATCTGCGGCCGGCACGGAAGATTACTGCAAGATTAAAGGCTGAGGTCACACCTCCGGCCTGAATTCATTGCGGGGATGTTTGCAGATTGCTGTTAGCCACTGCAGAACTCTTCGTCTGTGGTTGCGATGCTGCACAATCGCATAGGTGCGTCCGAACCTTGTTGGTGGAGCTGTGCGAAGTCGTACCACTCCTTGGCAATATTACGGGTAATATGGCGCTGTGAGCGAACCCTTAGTTCATTTTCTTCGCCAGGGAAGGCCTCCAGAGCTTCGATAGATTGGCGCCACAAGGCCTGTGCCGCTGCGGCTCGAAGCTTGTATACCGCGTATACTTTTTCTGTGTACGCATCTCCAGCCCAGGCGCTGCGGCTCTGCAGTGCAACTCCAGTCCAATGAAAGGTGGTTTGGCTCTCTGCTGGACCCTTTTCGAACAGGTGCAGTGCATATCGATATGCGAGGGCAGGGTTATCTCGTTCTACGTTCTCCAGGTGATGCTTAATAAGCTGTTCCCAGGTTTCCGTGTCGTTCTGAGAATGTGCATTTGTAATGAGAACCATTGAAACATTGGCCTTGTCGCCACCAAAACCCGCCTTGTCTCTGGAAGAGACTAAACAGTTGACTTCGTCGACGGTAAGTTCTCCCTTCGTCGCTTTTTCTTCCAGAGGTTCATACGGGCACTGATTGTTCAGACCGATACCCACGCGTGCCATTTCCTGGCGTTGTCGCTCTTGTTCGGCCTTGGCCGCAGCCTCTGCTTCGGCACGTCGTAAGGCATCGGCAGCGGCTTTTGCCTTGGCCGATTCCTCAGCAGCTTTTTGAGCCAGAGCCTCTTCTTTTCGCTTTTGCGTTGCCAGCTGCTCTTCTGACAGGGGTTTGGATTCCTGGGCGTCTGATGCATCGATTTTCTTCTTCGCCAAATTCTTTTCTTTGGCAGCCGCTTTCTTTCTTCTCTTAGCGTCTGCCCGCTTTTTCGCATCCGCCCGCTTTTGGGCTTCTGCTCTTTTCTTTGCAGCCTCTGCCTTGGCTTGTTTGGCGGCAGCAGCCTCTTTTGCTTTTCTGGCTTCCGCATCCTCTTTCGCCTTTTGGGCTTCCGCATCCTCTTTCGCTTTTTGAGCTACGGCCGCCTCCTGCGCTCGTTTGGTTGCTGCAGCTTCTTCGGCGCGCTTGGCTTCCAGGTCGGCAGGTGTTTCTGCGATGGTTTCTGCGGATGAGGTTCCAGTGAGTGGCTCTGCCTCCAGCTGAGCGTCAGCGACGAGGGTGGGATCTACAGGCTCCCCGCCCTCCGTGAGGGGGATCGTTCCGTCCAGCATTGGGTCCGTATCTGTGTTGGCTGCAGTGGCTTCACTTCCCGTAGCAGATTTTGGACGTGTTGCCGCTCTATCCTGTGGCTTCTCCTTGGGAGAAAATATGGGGTTCTTGCTCCTGTCCAGTCGTGCGCCAGGGTCCGAGCTTTGGTTGTGCGTATTGTCTGGGTTTTCATCCGGTGGGGCACTGCCGCACCCGCTGAATAAACTAATTGCCAAAAAGGTAACGAGACTCCATTGTCCTGGAGTTTTGGGTCGAGTAATGAGCGTCGACAATCGCATAAATTTCTCCAATCCTACAACTTGCTTTTGATGGCGCAAGCATAACGCCGTTGCCCTTTGAACCACAGAGGGTGGTTGTCAAGTCATACTACAGATCGGACCGTGACAATACATAAAGTTGTCCAACTACCTCGTTCAATGGTGTAGAAACCTAAGATATGGAGTGATCTGAATACATGGGAGAATCTGCGAAAAAAGACCTGATTTACCGATCGAATGAAGTCGATGTGCGGTGGTTAAATGGCGCGGTGACCATATCTTTGGGTGCAGAGACACTATTGCTGGATGCACCTCCAGGTATTGGAAACCTCTTAAGTCAACGGGGTATGCTGGCCGGAATCCAGAGTGTTGCGCTGAGTAACGGCCGCCTGCCTTCTGTCGGAGGCCTTCTGCCGCTTTTGTGTGGTTTGGAGCCACATCGTTCCGCCGATACTCCGTTGGTGCTTCGGCTACCGTTTGGAGATGAGCGGGGATCGGCCGTCGCGGCATCCTGGGTTCGAGGATGGCCAGACAAGTATCCCATTAGCATCGATACGATTATGCCAGGCGTGTCCTTCTCTGTGGGCAATCTGGAGGTGGAGACGTTTCCTTTGCGGATGGGTATGCCTCGCTGGTTACCTTCCCAGGCTGTAGAGGAAACGGTCGGGTTGGGGTGGCGGGTTCAAGCCCAAGACCAAGTGATTGTCTGGCTACCTGGCGCAGTGCCGTCCCGGCTGTTGTCGCGGATCTGTGCACCCGCAGATCTGGTGATCTTCGAGGTCGGCGTTCTTCCTTGGCCTCGTACTGAGCAACGTTGGCGGTGCTCAGTATCGGAGGCCGTACGTTTTTCAGGAGAGGTGCCGGAACTCTGGCTCGTGGGAGACGACGGCGGCCCTGTCCAGGTCGTTGGACAGTCCTGAATCACTCTGATGGTGTGACACGAGTGCCACGCACAGGCGATCTACGTTTACGTTGTCATCAAAAAGTACTTCGTCCAAAGTTCCTTCGAGATACCGATTTCGCAGGCTCTCTATTAACTTTTGACGAACACTTTTAGCTGTGGGTCCCTTGTTTTGTATAAACAATTTTCTATCCCCTGAAATTGTTTATACATCACATCGGTGGAGCCCCTCTGACCTTTAGAATTTTTTTAATTTTTTATTCTAAAAGGTGACGGAGTCGCTTTCTAAGCCGCTTGATTCCTTGAGAACACAGCTGACACGATCGTGATTCAGTCACACCGAGAACCTTCCCAACTTCTTTCAGGGAAAGATCGTGTAGGTAGTACAGGGCCAGAGCGGTTTTTTCTCGCTCCGGAAGCTGCTGCATGGCACCGAGAACTCCTTCCTTGAGTTCTTCGTTCAACCAGTAACCCTGCACATCATCATCCCCAGCGATTTGTTCGATCATAGGGGTAGGGTTTTCCTCTCCAACAGGAGCATCCAACGACAACAGGGAGCGGATTTGTGCGTCCTGGACCATCGCGTCATACTTCTTGACATCGATTTCCATGTGGTTCGCCATTTCTTCCCGAGAGGGCAGCCGGCCAAGTCCTTCCTTAAGGCGATTGCGATTGATGTTGAGCAAGTCAACTTTTCTGCGCACCGAGCGGGGCACCCAGTCAGAGGAACGCAATGTATCGACCACAGCACCATGGATACGGTGTTTGGCGTAGGTTTCAAATGGAACCGCGCGCTCAGGGTCGTACCGGTCAATGGCTTCTAACAGGCCGGTTACGCCAGCACTGATGAGATCATCGAGGTCAATGGTTTTGGGTAATCTCTGGTAAATCCTACACGCAATGGCTCGAGCCATTGGATAGTGTTTCATGACGAGAAGATCGCGTTCTGTTTGGATTGTCGAAGCAGCTGCGTGCATTCTGAACCTCCGGGGGGGGAATGCTCATTAGTACTGCACACATCGTGCCAATCTGATCTCTTCGATAGAAACCTGATCTTCACGCATACCGTTGCCAAACGTATTAAATTCGAACCATTCAAACCTGATACACAATATCAAGGTTGATAGGTCTCGCAATTTATCCATACTCCGACTTATGGCTTCTCGACACATTTCAAAATCCATTCAAGAACTTTTTTTAAACTTTTATTGAGTACTTGGTAAAACGTTGGTTGTAACTGGAATAAAAAATTTAAACTTTTTATTAAATATCAAAAAACCGCCCTTTGTCGCCCCTTGCCACCCCCCTCTATATGGGGCTGTTTTGTATGGCATCTTACTAAAAAAACGAGGTTTTTTATGAATTCCGTGAGACTTTGGGTCTGTTGACTTCCTGTATTGAACCATAAGCAATTCGTGTGCCAGCGAATGGTATGTACTTGAATCATGTGTTTACTTCAGGTGAGTTGGGCGTTTGGAGCGGAAAGCGCATAATGGCCAGAGTTCCCCTTCAGCACAATGTTCTGTGGCCGAATGAGGTGTAGGAGAGTCTATATGTCCAAAACCTGGAAGCATTTGTTTTCGCGTTCGAAACCAAAAGGAAAGATTTTATTTCGAGGCAAGAAGCTCGAGGTATTTCTTCGGGACGGGTATCGTGGATTCTATTTCAAAGACGCGCCGCGCTTAATTCAAGGCTGGCAGTGTGTGACGGATCCTCATGATTTTCGCTCGGAATTTGTGGAGTTGCAGGCCGCATGCGCGATGGCTGCTCCTCGATTGCGCAGAGTCGCAGTATTAGGACTTGGGGTGGGAACGATTCCACGGACGCTTCAACTGGTCTCTCCTCCGGTTCGAATTGAATCAGTAGAAATTGAACCAGAGGTATTGGACATTGCGCAATCGTGGTTTGGATTGCAGACAAGTGAGCGCCTTAAGGTGTCAGTGGGGGATGCCCGGCAGTGGGTACAGGGCCAGCGTGAAGGACGATATGATCTTGTGACTATGGATTGTTTTGATGGCAATGGACTTTCTGCGGCGTGCAGAGATCCACAATTTTTCGATCAACTGCGGAGGATTGTGAATCCTCGTGGGTTAATTACCTTTAATCTTATAAAAGGTAGACCTGAAAACAGAGTGGTGCACAGAGAATTGTCTAGAATCACTAAAGGGTGTTGGGCCATACCCGGCCAACGGAAATCCAATCTTGCAGTGTTTGGCTCGCCCGGCCAACGTCTTCGTATCGAAGAGTGTGTATTGAGAGCGGGCAGCGTAGATCGAAGACGTTGTCTTCCGTTCCGAATGTCTCCCCATGTTAAACGCATGGAGCGGTGGACGTAACGGGTCCTCGTATAGAGGAGTGGCGTGTGAAAACCAGGGTGTTGCTTACAGGATTTGGTCCCTTCGCGGGAGTGGATATTAATCCAACAGAGGTCCTTATTCAAAGGATTGCATCGCTGGATTTTCCCGGCATTGAACTCAACACACAAGTATTGGAGGTTTCCTATCGACGATCTTCAGAGCAAGTGAAGACACTGGTCCATGCAACAAAGCCTGAGCTTGTCATCCATATGGGCGTTGCCCGATCTACGCCCTATCTTCGGGGAGAAACGCAGGCGGTAAACTTAAAGGCGAGCGATCTGCCAGATATGGATGGAGAGCGGGGACTGGGAAATTCGGTAGATAGTCACGACGAGCCAGGCACCGTAAGACATAGTCATTATGATGTGCTAGGCTTGGTCAGTGCGTTTGAACAGGAAGGGTTTCCTGCACAGCTTTCACAGGATGCAGGCCGTTATGTGTGCAATGCAGTGTATTATCAGTCCTTGCGGATGTTGGAACATACCGATGTGAACTGTTTTTTTCTGCACGTTCCTGCAGTCGATGCATTTTGGACCATCGAGCGGCAGCTTCGCGCCATAGTTTTTATGCTCACCCGATTGGGTAAAACGGGGCCAAGTCACGCCATTTCATAGTGACTTGCTAGCCGTCACCCACACAGGTGTGCATCCATTGCACAGCATCCGCAAATTCTGTGGCTTCCTCTACGGGTTGGCACAAAAACTCTTTGAGGAGGGGATATTTGTCTACCGCCTCATCGACATGTGCAGCGGTTCCCTTGCGATAGGCGCCGAGTCGAATCAGCTCTTCGTTTTCTTCCCAGGTCGCTAGAATATCTCGAAACCGATTGGCTTCCTGCTGGTGTTCGGGATTGGCTACCCTATTCATGAGTCGAGAGAGAGAGGCCAGCACATCGATGGCCGGGTAATGGCCGTGACTTGCTAACTTTCGAGATAAAACAATGTGACCGTCTACAATTCCTCGGACCGCATCTCCAATGGGGTCGTGTATGTCATCACCCTCAACCAGTACCGTATAAATTCCAGTGATGCTCCCGCCCTGATCTCCGGGACCTGCTCTCTCCAGCAGTTTTGGAAGCAGCGAAAAGACAGACGGGGTGAAACCACGGGTTGTGGGTGGCTCCCCGGCGGCCAATCCAATTTGACGTTGCGCGAGTGCCAATCGGGTCAGAGAATCCATCATGAGAAGGACATCCATCCCCTGATTTCTGAAATGTTCGGCGATGGTTGTTGCGAGAAATGCTCCCTTCACTTGCAGCGCAGGAGATTTATCCGAGGTGACCACGACCATGATGGACTTTTCCAGGCCGTCTGATCCCAGACTGTGTTCAATAAATTCTCGAACTTCTCGGCCACGCTCGCCAATCAGACAAATCACGTTCAAGTCTGCTTGAACATTGCGGGCGAGCATACCCATAAGGGTTGATTTACCCACTCCCGAACCGGCCATAATAGAGAGGCGTTGGCCTCTCCCTACGGTAAGCAAGCCATCGATGACCCGAACTCCTGTTTCCAGTGGCCGTGAGATTAAGGTGCGCCCTAATGGATCGGGTGCATCCGCTGTGACAGAACGTCGACTTCTGATATCCAGAGGTGCGCCACCGTCGATGGGGTTTCCCAGGCCATCTACAATTCTGCCAATGAGTTGATCTCCCACAGCGACAGAGATTTGGTCTTCTCGCCACCAGACATCTCCGCCAAATTTGATGCCCTCGGTGTCTTGCAGAGGCATTAAAAGTGCTCTACGTCCTTTAAACCCCACGACTTCACACAAACAATTCGGCTCTACCTCGCACAGGCCCCCGACGACAGCCCCCGGTATTTCTGCCTCAAGCATCGGACCCACTGCGTTGATGAGGCGGCCTCGTACACGTTGCAGGCGCACGCGATTTAGCTGGTTAGCGAGTCGATCCATCTCAAGCATGTTGTGTATCCAACCATTCATTTACAGCGGTTTCAAGACCAGCAAGAACCGCTTCCAGTGAACTGTCTATCGAGGCAAACTGGGTTTCAACCAGACAACCTGCTTCAATCTCATTACTGGCCTGTACCCGGTCTTTATAGGCTTCGCCGACAGCATCCTGAATGCACTCTACGTCATCGGGTGCAACCTTGATTGTGATTTGGTCTTCCTCGGGCATTTGGGAGATCGCGTTCTCTACAAGTACAGGAAGCGCTTCGGGATTGTAGGCGAGACTGTCGCCGACGACCCTACGACTGACCTGCAGTACGATTGCGGCCACGTCCTTGGCCGCCATTTCTACCGCCTCCCGGCGCATGGTGAGTAGCTGATGGATCAACGGTTGAACGATACTAAGTTGTTCTTCCAGTTGTCGGATCTGTGGTTCAAGCTCCTCCCGAACATCTTGAACTCCAAGATCGTAGGCTTCCTGACGCAAGGCATCGATATCCAGCTCGGGTTCTTCCTGCTCCGGCTCTTCGACGACCTCCGGGGCTTTTTTCCGGGTGTGAAAACTCTTTGCGGTGAACGACTGACCGCTACTGGACGAGTCGTCGGATTTCGCAAAGGAGCGCGTCTGGAATGCGGCATCGTTCTGTGCGGGTCGAAATCTCCGAAATTCACCCATGGATTACACCAACTCGTCTGCGCCGCCACCCATGGGCAGGCGAAGTACTCCCTCTTCCTGCAGGGAGAGGGCGGTTTGGACGATATCTTCCTGGGCGCGTTCCACGTCGCTTCGGGGGAGAGCACCCATGATTTCCAGCTCGTCCCGAAGGTCGGCCGCCGCACGTCGCGACATATTGGTGAAGAAGAGGTCGGCCAGAGTAGCGTCTGCACCTCGAAGGGCGATCAGGAGTGTATCTCGATCCACACTCTTCAACAGACTCTGTACAGATTTGTTGTCCAGTGAAATGAGGTCGGCAAATAGCAACATACGTCGCTTGAGCAGATCTGCCAGGTCGCTGTCTGTAGTGGTGATGCGCTCCATCAGCGGTTCCTGGAAATCCTTGTTGAGGCGTCCCAGGATTCGCGCGGTCATGTCAATGCCTTTGGCATCCCATAAACCTGCACCCCTGTCTTCCAGGGCCTTGGTAATCGCATATTCGACGTCGTCTGCAAGTTCACCCGGAATTTGATCCATCCGCGCCATCCGCATGGCCAGATCAAACTGCTCCTGTTCGTCGAAGAAGGATAACACGGCTGCGGCGTTGTCTGTACCCATTAGCATCAATGCGACAGCCTGAGTTTGCGGGTGTTCGTCCAGCAGCAGTGTGGCCACCGTCCGTGGCATTCGACGCGATACGAAGTCGTTGAACTCAGTGGATACGGTACGCCGGATCTTGGAAACCACAGAGGGTCTGGATTCCTCTGGAATGAGTTCTGGCAAGACGTCCAGCGCGTATTCTCTACCGGTGCGGGGAATAATAGAGACTGAATAGAGATCGCGAATAAATTCGGCAATGACTTCTTCAATGGCCTCTGCAGAGACGTTCTCTACGTCTGCCATTGCAAGTCCGATATCTCTAAGCTCATCGGGCGAAAGAAACTCGAGAAGGGACCGGGAGACCTCCGGGTCGAGATACATCACGAGGACAGAGGCCCGTTGTGGGCCGGTCATCTGGCGAATGGATGTGACGAGTTGTAAGGCGGGTACGGCCATAAATGATTCCTAAGCGGTTCGGTTCCACTTCTTGATGACTTGGGCAGCTAAATCTGGCTGGTTGGCGACGAGACGATTCAAGTCACCAGAATCAATGGGTTTGTAATCTGTGACGAGTTCATGCAGTCGACTGGCCAGCTTGTCATCTGACTCTGCTACCTGTTCGGTACCGTCAGATTCAAGTCGTACATTCGCAGACTCGCGTTTGATATTGTTGGGGTCGAGTTGTCCCATCAATGGGCGAACAATGAACATGAATGCCAACACAAGCGCAAGAGCCGCGATAGCATGAGGAATAAGGGGGGTAACGGCAGAAACGGTGACCAAAGGCTGTGAAACCTCTTGAACATCGACCTGTGCAAACGGAAGAATCTGCAAAGAGACGTTGTCCTTTCGATCAATATCGTACCCGATGGCGCCTTCAATTGCTGCACGGATTTTCTTTTCGTATTCCTGGTAGGCCTCTTCGCCGACAGCGGAGCCTGTAACTGAGGACACTTGAGCCTCGTTTACATTGACCGCAACGCTTACACGCTTGACGGAACCTGCGGGGCGATAGACTACTTCATCCTTTTTGGGCTGGTCGTAGTTATTGACCATTTGGGACTCTTCAGATTTTTGGTCCGAAGTCCGTGCTGCGCTGTTTACCTGACGCTCGGGCAGGTTCGAATCCACACCCGGTGCACCGCCTGGCGCGGTCCGCTCCATAATGGATTCCTGGATGTTCTCTGAAATGAGCGCGGATTTTCCTGTAATCGTATGGCTTCGACTTTCGCTGGAACTCATTTCCAACTCTACATGGGTGCTTACCGTAAAATGATTACCTACGCCGAGAAGGCTTTGAAGGCTGCGTCGAACATTGCGTTCCAGTCGGTTTTCGATGGCAACTTTTCGTTCGAAGACGTTGTTCGGATCGTTGGTGTCCATGGCCTTGCCGCCGTTATTGCCTTCGGCGAGAAGATTTCCGTAATTGTCTGAGACAGTGACATTGTCTGGATTCAGGCCGTCTACGGCGCTTGCGACGATGTGCGTAATGGTGTTCACCTCTTGTTTGCCCAGAGAAGAACCGGGTACCAGCGTAATAGAGACATTGGCGGAAGCCGGTCTCGGTTCCTCAAAAGCAAAGGTCTCTGTCATTGGAACGATGGCGATGGAGGCGTTGTGAATGGATTTCCAACTCTGGAGTACACGCGTCAGATCGCCCTCTTTCTGTCGTAGCATTGCCCAGTGCTGAGCGGTAGGGTTGACGCCCATAGGCAAATTGGACACATCCTTGAGGCTGGGAAGCACGTTGGCACCAGCGATAACCGCGCCGGCGGAACCCCAGTTTGCAGACGGAACGCTGATTGAACCACGCTCCTGATCGATGGAGTAATCGATTTCGGCCTCGTCCAACGCGCCCGCTGCGAGATACAGCTCTTCTACGGAACGTCCGGTGACGAGGGTTTGCTGCGGCACATGGCTACCCCAAAGGTAGGCCACCACAAAAACGGCTGTGGCGACAGCGATGGCAATCCAGAAATAACGGCGTCTCTCCGTGTCCAGATTCTGATAAAAGTCTCGAGCTATTTCCCAAATACGTTGCACAATATGATCCTATGAGCGAGCGGGGGGGGGGAGGGTCTAAATCGTCATATTCATGACTTGTTCATATGCTTGCAGCAGCTTGTCTCTTACGCTGACCATGGCCCGAAGGGAGATGTCTGCCTTTTCGAGTCCGATCATGGTGCCATGAAGGTCCACATGTTGACCGCTGGCGAGTCCTTTTAGAAGGTTGTCGGAGTCTGTTTGAAGCTCGTTCACGCTGCTGATAGCTTCGGTCAGAGTGTCCTGAAAAGATGCCGCTGCGCTTTTGTTGGCCTGGGCGCCGCTAAGGGCTCCTGGCTGCAGGGATTGTTCTAGTTGCGCGGATTGGGCTGTGAGAGAACCAAGAGCGTTGATCATTTTAATTACCTCGAAATCTCAAGGGCCTTACGGGCCATTTGTAGAGTGACTTCCACAGTTTTGGTGTTGGCTTCATAGGCGCGGGAGGCTGTCATGAGGTCCACCATTTCGTGGAGAATATTGATGTCGGGGTAGGTGACGTATCCTTCCTTGTCTGCATCCGGATGTTGGGGGTCGAAGCGACGGATCCCCTCCGTTTCATACACATGAACGTCGGTGACATCCACGGAGGCGAGCTGTTTATCCAACATGCTCCCAAAGGTGTCGATGGGGCTTGCTTCGAATACGGGTACACGGCGCTGGAAGTGAGTGCCGTCCTCTGTACGCGTTGTGCGTGCATTGGCCATATTGGTACTCACACTCTGCATGCGAATACGCTGTGCGTTGAGTCCCGAAGCGGCGATGTTTAGTGTATCGATGATATCCATGATTTAGCCTCTATTTACCGTTGTTCGCGGCGTATTTCAGCAATGCCAGACGTTTAGCGACGCCCTTTGTTACTGCCTGATAAAGAAGGTTGTTCGCGTTTAACCGAGCCATTTCTTTCTCTGGGTGCACGGAGTTTCCGTCCAGCGACCAGGGAGCCGGGTCGTCTTCAATGATGTTGGGATTCTTCGTGTCTCCCGGAGTCATGTGTCGTGCATCTGTCTTGTGCATCGCGACGGGACCTTGTCCGTAAATGGCGTCATTCAGGGTGTGCTCGAAATCGATGTAGCGTGCGCGATAGCCAGGTGTGTTCTGGTTTGCGAGGTTGGCAGACGTGAGGCCCTGCTGTTGCTGTCGCAGGTCGAGCACGTTTTGTAAACCGTTGTAAAGCGAATCGAAAAGAAATCCGGCCATGGGGGCCTCCTGTCCGTTCGACATCATCGGTAGTGATCACGGACAGTTAAGGGAAATTTGTGAACGCTTTGTGGGGTCCTGGTTTATTTTGGGCATTAGTTCAGGATATTTTTGGTACTGTATGTTTTGAGATCGCATTAAAATTTCGGTTTTTATTGCGGGTCTTGGTACCAGGACTTCACAATAAGGGGCGGGTCGTCACTATAAGGGTATAGTTGGGGTAGAGGTCTTCATGATGTTTAAACTTTGTCGTCTGGTGCCCCTTCTTTTCGCCCTAGGGTGTGATGACTACGGTTTCTGGAAAGTCACAGATCCTGAAGATGGTCCAGATACTGGAGATGAGGGGGCGAATACCGGGGATGAAAGCACCTGGCCGAAAACGAACGGAGAGTGGTGTAATGGGGAAGATGACGATGGCGATGGCCTGGTAGACGAGGAGTTTCCGGACACGGATGGAGATGGAATCGCGGACTGTATCGATGACGATTGTGATGTTCGTGTGGTTGAAGGGTCGAAAGTCGGAATCGATTTGACCTGCGCAGCGAACGGGGGAGAAGCCCCGGAAGATCCCTGGGCGATCGAGATGGAGTGGGCCTGGCGTGGACTCAGTGGAGATCCGCGGATGCGTAATGTCTTTATGCCGCCCATCGTTGCGAATATTACTGACGACAATCTGGACGGACTGGTTAACGAGGAAGATGATCCGGACATCATCGTGGTGGTTTCAGATAATTCCTATGAAGAGGCTGGCGTGCTGGTCGCGCTCGATGGCAGAACAGGGAAAGAGCACTTTTCTGTAAAAGGTATCTATGCCTTCAGTGGGGTTGCGGTCGCTGAAATCAATGGAGACGGACGCCCGGACATCGCGGTGTTTGATTTCAGGCGATATCCCTTGCTACTTGATGGGGAGGGCAATGAGATCTGGCGTTCAACCAAGGCGGCATCTTGTTTGGTTCCGATGATTACAGCGGCGGATCTCGATGCGGATGGAATTGTGGATGTGGTGGCGGACACCATGCGTCTCCGTGGAGATACCGGAGCGCTGATCAACTGGTTTTCGATGCCCTCTGCCATCGAATTTCGTATACCTGCTGTGGGAGATGTGGATCTCGATGGACAGCAAGAGGTGTTGCTGGGCAACACGCTGTTTGCGCCCGATGGAACGCGTAAGTGGATTGCGCCTGTACAGGGAATTTACGGGCACTGGAGCGCAATTATTGATGCGGATGGCGATCCCTATGGGGAGATTGCCATGGTGGCCGATGGACGACTGCTCATCATCCGGCATGACGGTGAAGTGATCGTGGATGAACAGGCCGGCAACGATCATCCCGGAGGGCCCTGCGTGGCTGATTTTGATGGAGATGGGGAGCCAGAGATCGGTTGGGCAGCCAATAATGTATTTAATCTCTACAATTTGGATGGCTCGGTGGAGTGGTCCAGAATCGTGAGTGATGGGACGGGTCTGTTGGCGACGTGTTCAGGATTTGATTTTGACGGTGATGGCAGCATGGAGATTTTGTATAATGACAACTCCAGCGTATATCTGCTCGACGGGAAAACGGGGGGTATCTATTACTCTAACGGGGGACACGCTTCGACGACGGTGCTGGAGTATCCTACGATTGCGGATGTAGATGGCGATGGCTCAGCAGAGGTGGTCGTAGCCAGTAATACCTTGCTAGAACCCGGATGGACCGGAATCACGGTGTTGGGACATGTAAACGATGAATGGATGGCCAGCGGTCCGGATTGGCATGTTCATGATTACATGGTCAGTAATATTAAGGAGGATGGGACTGTCCCCCGCAACCCGGTACCGCCGTGGCAGACCTACAATATGTATCGCGCCCGACCCTCTGTGAGAGAGCTGTCGGTGGATCTCCAGGTGGCTATTTTGGACGCCTGCTTTACCGGGTGTCACAGTGAGGCCATGGCCCGTTTTGCAGTGCAGGTTTTTAACACTGGAGCCAACAATTCATCTACGGGAATACATGTAGCATTTTATGCAAATTATGGCGGAAAGCTCGAGCTTTTGGACGTGCAGGTCCTTGCGGAACGTGTGGGTTCGGGGATGTCCTCGGAATCGATGGTTTTTGAGGTGCCAGTAGACAGCATCGGTCCGGACGGGGTGGTGGTTCGGGTGGATGATGATGGAATGGGTGGCGGCAGGCATGAAGAGTGCGATGAGGAAAACAATGAAGTTTTGTGGCTCGACGTTCCCTGCGAGTAAGCATAACGTATGGGTATGAAACCCGTTCGGATTGAGGTGCTCGACACCGCAAAGTCAATACCCCCCGAAGCCTGGAAAATGCTTACTGGGGGTAACAACCCGTTTGTTGAGCGCGGGTTCTTCCTGGCATTGGAGCAAGGGGGATGCCTGGGTGCCTCTGCGGGATGGATCCCCAGATATCTGGCTGCACTCGATGACCAGGGAACATGGTTAGGGTTAGTGCCGCTGTTTGTAAAAACAGACTCTTATGGCGAGTATATTTTTGACTGGGCCTGGGCGCAGGGCGCCCAGCGGGCGGGTTTACGGTATTATCCAAAAGGAACGGTCGCTGTTCCATTTACGCCAGCAACCGGTCCGCGGTTGTGGATGCGAGAGGGCGTGGATCGAGAGGCGTTGGCCGTCCAGTTAATCCAGGCCTCTCTGATGGTGGGTCAACAGTTGGGATTATCCTCTATTCACTGGTTGTTCTGTACGCTGGAAGAGCAAGGCTGGCTGAAGCAGGCTGGGTTTTCTCCCCGGGATGGAATTCAGTTCCACTGGACCCGAGGAGAGATGGACTGTTTTGACCGATATCTGGAGTGCATGACCCGCAAACGAAGAAAAGAAGTTCGCAGAGAGCGCTCCCGGGCCAATGCCCACGGATTAAGTCTTCGGGTCTTGACTGGTGCGGAAATGACAGGACGTGATTGGCGGGCATTGTATGATTTTTATCTGCGCACTATTCGACACAAGGGCGCTATTCCCTACCTCTCCGAGGGCTTTTTCAAAGAGATACAGACTCACTTTGCCGGGCGCGTGGTGTGTTCTATGGCCTATCGAGGTGAAGAACCGGTAGCCGGCACGCTTAACTTCCGCAGAGGAACTCATTTATATGGTCGATATTGGGGCTGTCTGGAAGATCTGGATTCACTGCACTTCGAGCTATGCTATTACCAGCTCATCGACTGGTCATTCAAGCAGGGCATCGAACGCTTTGAGGCGGGTGCTCAGGGGTTTCACAAATTAGC
>Ga0315322_10002402_pt1 | contig 14485 bp, 9 predicted proteins | sample M110021515metaG_FD_203461 | JGI IMG/M metagenome (GOLD analysis project Ga0315322, IMG submission 203461) | Ammonia-oxidizing marine archaeal communities from Monterey Bay, California, United States - M1 100m 21515 | ecosystem: Environmental > Aquatic > Marine > Intertidal zone | place: USA...
TGGCCACGATCGTTTCTCGGAGCAGTTGGTTCGTGCCACGTTCGAGGGATGGCGTGGAAGCGGGGCGGCTTCTGTGGACTCGTTGTTGGCTCTTGGAGAGGAGCCCGGAGTGGAGAGAAATGAACTCTGCATGACGGCCTTAGCTCTCCGGGGGACTCGAGCGACGAATGGTGTCTCGGAGAAACACGGGGAAGTCAGTCGCGCGATGTGGGCGAGTGTCTGGCCGGAGGCCAAGCCAACTCCGATCGGGCACGTGACGAATGGTGTGCACGCAACCACTTGGCTCGGACCGGAGGTGCAAGAGTTGTTGAATCGATGCACTCCCGACTGGCGCGACCGACTCACCTCGGATGCTCGCTTCGACGAGGTGATGGATTGGGACCCAGCGGAACTCTGGGCTGCGCACTTGGCTCAAAAGCGAAGGTTGATTGACCTAGTCCGTCAGCGGGAGGGGGTTCAGTTGGACCCTGAGGCTCTGGTGATGGGCTTTGCCCGCCGGTTTGCTACCTACAAGCGCGGCGATCTTATTCTCTCCGAGTGGGAACGAGTCCTCCGCTTGCTGGCCGATCAAGACCGACCCCTTCAGATTATCTACTCGGGCAAGGCTCATCCGCGGGATGAGGGAGGCAAGGCCATCTTGCAGCGAATCTGTGAAGCGGCGCGCGACCTCCGAGTGGAGCAGAGATTGGTAGTGATCGAGGACTACGAGATTGGGGTGGGTCGCACGATGGTTCAGGGCGTGGATGTGTGGCTGAATAACCCCCGACGTCCTCGGGAGGCTTCGGGTACTTCGGGGCAGAAGGTGTCGATGAATGGCGGTCTCAACTGCTCGACCCTGGATGGCTGGTGGCTAGAGGGATATCACCGCGAGCCTCTGGCCGGCTGGGCTGTGGGGTCGGAGCAAGTGGATCTAGATCTCGAAGCTGGGGATCGAGCGGACGCTTCTGAGCTCTACCGTCTACTGGAAGAAGAGATCTTGCCTTGCTTCTATCGGCGAGATGTCGAGGGACTTCCTCAGGACTGGATCCATCGGATGAAGTCTTCGATTGCGGTATGCCTCCCGGCTTTTAATACCGACCGCATGCTCGCCGACTATGTCGAGTCGGTCTACCTGGAAGAAGCTGTCTGAGGGGGCGGTGCGGCTCGAACGACTCTGTTCCGGCCCGCTTCTTTTGCCTGGTAGAGGGCGGTATCCGTTCGGCCGATGAAGTCTTTGTGGTTCTCACCCGGACTCAACTGTGCGACTCCAAAGCTCATAGTGACTTGGAGGGGCGAAGAGCCCTCGACGGGGATTTCCATTGCCTCGATTGCATGGCGGAGACGCTCGGCGCAGTCTGCGGCTCCCTCCAGGTCAGTCTGAGGGACCACGATGAGAAACTCTTCTCCCCCGTAACGTCCGGCGATGTCGACATCCTGTCGGAGTGCGGTACGTATTTGGTCGGCGACCGCCTCAAGGACACGGTCTCCAGCGAGGTGACCCCAGGTGTCGTTGACTCGCTTGAAGTGATCGATGTCACAGAGAATGAGGGAGAGTCCGGGTCCGTAGCGAAGCGCACGTTTCACTTCCTGGCGGAGACGGTGAATCGTGAAGCGGCGGACATGGAGCCCCGTGAGACCGTCGGTGATCGCTGCCTCGTAGAGCCTCGCCCGAGCGATTGCGACCGCAGCTTGGTCTGCGAGAGCACCAAGAATCTCCTCATCTTCATCTCCGAAGGGGAGCCCGCTGCTCTTGTTCGAGATATTGATGACTCCGATGGTTTCGTCTTCCACATTGAGTGGCACACAAATCAGAGACCGCACATGCGAGGAGTTTCCTCGCTGAAAACTGCGGTCTTCATCGGTGTCATCGACGCGCAGCGGAGTACCGTTTTCCAGCACGGTTCCCGCAACACCCTCACCTCTCTGAAAGCGCTGGCACTCGATCAGGCCTTCATTGATTTGTCTCTCGACCTCGGCATCGGGAAGTCCGTAGACAACTTTGATTACAAGCTCCCCCGAGGCGTCATCGAGGAGCATCATCGATCCGCGCTCCGCTCCTGCGGCTTCGAGAGCCCTCTCCAAGATGATACGTAGGAGCTGAGTCAGGTCCGAGACCGCACTGAGCGCTCGAGTGATGTCGAACAAGAGCGACAACTTGTGTAGCGAACCGTTGAGCTGGCGCCGGGCTGTCTCGATTTCACGGTAGAGGGCTGCCGTGTTGAGAGAGACCGCAGCCTTCTTGACCAGTCGACCAAGGAAGTCGAGTTCGGTTTCGCTGAGCCCACTGTCGGGGCTCTCTCCGACGGTGACCGCTCCGATGACCCGTTCCCCCACGACGAGAGGGAGCCAGACGCGGGAGCGCAGGACCTCGAGTGCATGGGTAGAGAAGAGTCCCGGAAATCGTGGTTTCCCTTCCAGATCGACAACCGAGAAGGGCTGCCCTGCTCGGAGCTGGGACCAGAGCATTCCGCGGTCTGCGGGGAACGTGAGCGTCGAAGGAGTGTCAGGAACAGTGCAGGCCTCGAGCCGAAAGACCCCACCTTCTTCATCCAGCAGGAGCACTGCAAGGTCCGAAACGAGAGTCCGCTCTCGAACCATGCTCAGGACAAGCTGGCATAGCTCCTCGACATCGAGCACTCCTTGCAGTACTTCGCCTGCCTTAAGAAGAGATTCGAGCTCGAAGAGCCGGCGGTCCAGCTCCGCAGTCTTCCTCAGTGATTCGTTGCCGATTTCAGGGGGTGTCTCATTCACGACTCCATACTAGCTGGATTCCTTTTTTGGGGGCGTCGTCGGCGTGACAGTAGGGGCCTGTATCGGTCTAGGGCAGGGCCCGTCGTCCAATGATCTCGACGTTTGGATCCGCGAGAGCTGAGACGGCGAGCTGTGTGCCACGACTCCATCCGCCTGCCGGGCCGACCGCGATGACGATCTCTCCTTGGTCGTCTCGTCGGGCCTGAAGTTCACTGTCCGTGGTGTCCCAGCCGACGATCCCAACGACCTCATAGGGGCCACCGACAGGACCGGTGAGGAGATAGGTGTTTCCTTCGCTGAGGGCCTCCACAGCATCTTCCGAGAGCCGAACATCGTGGAGGCGTGGGTGACCCTCTCCCCCAGCACGCTGCAGTCCTGTTGCGAAGGTAGTGTGGATGCCGGGCAGTGTTGAATTGGCCGCTCCCGGGGTTGTTGCCCTGCCAGCGAGAAAGCCCAGACCGGCGGTGAGTATGAGCAGCGCGGTTGCGGAGAGCATCCATCGGCTGCTTGCCCGAGGAGGACTCCAGGGAGACACCGGAACGGCGCTGGTTGCGGTCTCCGAGAGGAACCCGGCTTCATCCCGTGTCCCCTCTCGTGGGGACCGAGGAACCACATCGGGTGGGGGGCCATCAGCGACCTGCAGGCGGTTGGTAGTCATCGCAGCAATCGCGGGACCGTATTCTTCGGCGATACTCTCGGCGATCTCGTCTACATCTTCCTCGTCGAGGGCATCGAAGTCTCCGCTCATGAGCGCTCGGACTTCGCTGGTGATGCGCGCGCCCAGACCTTCCGAGAATTCGTCCTCCACCTCAGCCTGAAGTGCGCCGAAGTCTCCGGTCTCGTGAGCTCTCGTCGCAGCTTGGGCAGCATCGAGCACCATTCGCTCGACTCCTGCGGGAGGCTCTTCTTCGAGACTGGTTCGGTGACTGCGCAGCCGAAGGGAAATCGCCTGGCGAGCGTCGAGTTCCAGGCTGCACGATGTGCAGGATCGCAGGTGGCCTGCGATCCTGTCGGGAAGTGTGGTCTCGGGATGTTCGGTCTCCCAGATCCAGTCGGTTGTGTGTGTACAGTTCATCCGGTGACGGGTTTTCCTCTTCTCGTCGGCGCGAGGTGCTTGAGCTTCTCGGCGAGGGTTCGACGGCCCTCTCTTAGGCGTCGCTTCACAGTGGTTTCGGAACACGAGAGGGCCATTGCAGCTTCCTTGTATGAGAGACCCTGGCAGTCTACGAGATAGACGGCCGTACCCATATCTCCAGGCAGTTCGTCGAGAGCTGCTGCAACTTCCCCTCGGGTTGTGCTCCGAAGAGCGGCTTCTTCAGGGTTGAGACCGGTCGAGACGACGGCGAGGGTCAGAGGAACAGCTCCTCGTGCTTTCCGTTCGTTGGAGCGTTCAATCACATGCAAGCCGCGATGGTGAATCGCAGTCAGGGCGTAGCCGATAAAGGAGCCATGAATACGTCCCTTCCGAGCTTGCAGAGCTACAGCGGACATGGCTTCGACAAGGATGTCTTCCGCTTGTTGGATGTCGTAGCCCATCTTACGGGCCATGCCCCAGAGCCTGCGCTTGTGGCGTCGGTAGAGCTTCTCAAAGGCGAGTTCGTCCCCAAGCTCAAATTGCTTCAGGAGTTCGGTGTCGGTTTGGAGTACTGCGAGCATGATTTCCCCACAAGATAGGACTGGTGTTTCCGTGGCGCCCGCCAAAGTGGCGATTCACTACGACGCTTCTGTATCTACGACGCTCGGTGAATCTGATTCATTCAACAAAAAACACAGCAAGCTGAGGTTTGAACTAGAACTTGCATCCCTCGCAGACCTCCATTACATTCCGCCGGCTTTGGGCCATCTCCAATCACCAGGTCCGAAGCGGAGGATTTAGAACATGGGTTTTCAAGATCGTCGCGGTGGGCGAATCAACAACTCGACTTTCACTATCGACTACAAAGATGTGAAGGCACTCAAGCGATTCATCAGCGACGGAGGAAAGATTCTTCCTCGCCGACGTAGTGGCCTCAGTGCCAAGAATCAGCGGAGCGTGACGACGGCTGTCAAGCGAGCGCGTCACCTGGCTCTCTTGCCCTTCTCTACGGGCGAGTAAAAGCTCCAAGCGAACAACACCAACGAAAAGCCTCCTGCGCGGCAGTGCAGGAGGCTTTTCGGCGTTCTGGCGCTCTCGCGGGCCGGGTGCTTCTTGCGTGGAGTTCCCGCCACGAATGCAGACTCGTCGTTGTGCTGACTAGCTCTCGTCGCTACCGGAGTATTTGAGTCCGACTTTGCGGTATGCCTCGCGGAAAGGCATCCCTTCACGAACAAGTCGATAGGCTTCTTCCGTTGCAAAGAGTTCTTCGCTCATCGCAGCCGCGCAGGCGGTCTGATTTACCCGAAGCCCTCTCATCACGTGTTCGGCTACCGCGAGCATCTCCATGGTGCAGTCCACTCCCCTAAAGGTGGGCCCTTTCACTAGCTGGAGATCTCGGTGGTAGCCGGAGGGGAGAGGCGTTGAGATGGCCAGTACCTCGTGTAGGGCGGCCTGGACGACTCCAGCCCGAGCCCGCGTGAGCTCAAGGACATCAGGATTTCGCTTCTGCGGCATGATCGACGAGCCAGTAGTGAACTCGTTGGGCAGTTGGAAGAAGCCAAACTCCGCCGTGACATAGAGACACAGGTCCCACGCCCACCGACTGAGGTCGCGGGCAATCGTCGACATCGCGAAGAGCAGCGTCGACTCGGGCTTTCCACGGCCAATCTGTGCCGCTTCCGCAGGGGTGATCGGCCCATCAAAGCCTAATTCCTCTGCTGTCATTTCAGGGTTTCCCCCCAAGACTTCCGGCAGCCCGTAGCCTGCAGCGGAGCCGAGTGGAGAGAGAGACACCTGGCTCAGTGCGGCATCAAGTAGGGACTCGTTGTTTCGCAACTGATGAGCCCAAGCCGCTGCCCAGCGTCCGACTGTGGAGGGCATCGCTCGCTGCATGTGGGTATAGCCGGGGAGAGGAACCCCCTCGTGTTCTGCGGCGAACACTTCGAACGCAGTCGCGGTGGAGTCCAGGGCGTCTCGTGCGTCGACTACGGCCTGCCTTTGCCACAACGCCAAAGCAACGAGTACTTGGTCGTTGCGGCTTCGGCCGGTGTGAATCTTCTTGCCTACGTCACCGAGGCGGGCAGTCAGGAAGCGTTCAATGGCTGTATGGACATCTTCATCAGCTCGTTCAATGGTGAAGGAGCCCGCTTCAAACTCAGTCTGGATGTCGTCCAGCGCCTGGATGAGTTGCTGGCACTCCTCGTCCGTCAGAATTCCGATTGATGCGAGCATTCGGGCGTGCGCTTTGCTTGCGCGCAAGTCGTGCGGAAGCAGCCGTCGATCCAAAAGGGGGTCGTCACCTACGGTATAGCGCTCGACAAGCGCATCGAGGGGCTGTCCTTTGGCCCAGAGCTTACTCATGACTTCTTTCTCCCTTGGAGTAGGGCCATCATGAGTGCGGCCTGTCCCCAGATCCGATTCTCTGCCTGATCAAGTACCACCGATCGCGGCCCCTCGAGCACATCGGCAGAAACGACGACCCCTCTGCGGACTGGAAGACAGTGCATGAAGCGTGGATTGTTGCCTCGCTCGAGGTCCGAGGACCGCACGGTCCAATTCCGAAGCGCGGAGATGGCATTCGCATGCCCCCCGGCTGTTGACTCGGGTCCAGTAACGGCACCCCAGGCCTTTGCATAGACGACATCCGCGCCTTCGAGGGCGGCTTCACGATCGGAGGTCACATCGAACGAAGAGCCGGCTTCTTTGGCCAGTCGGTGAGTTTGCTCGATAGCCCAGGGGTCAAGCTCGAATCCTTCGGGATGGGTCAGGACAACATCGCAGCCGAGATTGGCTCCGGCCCACAGGGCTGAGTGGGGAGTTGCAAGAGGGAGCTGCTTGGGGTGGGGGGCCCAGGTGACAACCATCTTCTTTCTCTTGGGCTCTGGAAACAGGTCCGAGAGGGTCAGAGTATCGGCCAGCCCCTGGCAGGGATGAGCCATAGGACCCTCTAGGTTGACGATGGGAGCATCCGCGTGGGCAGCGAAGGCTGCATGTACCGGCTGGGTTCGTTCCCGCTCCCACTGACCTCGCGTCGGAAAGGCTCGAATTCCGAGGATGTCGGCGTAGCGGCCCAGGACCCCAGCCGCCTCCGCGACATGTTCTGCTGCCCCTCCGTCCATCATGACCTCGTCTCGAAACTCGAGTGTCCACATGCCAGAGCCTGGCTGCAGGTCGAGGAAGGCCGCGCCCAGCTTCGCGCAAGCGACATGCATGGACTGGCGAGTTCGGAGTGATGGGTCAAAGAACATCCCGGCGAAGGAGTGTCCAGCGAGTGGTCGAAGGCGGGCAAGCTCCCGCTGGTGTGTGCGTACTGCTCTTGCCAGACGCACAAGTGCCAGGGTGCCGTCGCGACCGGGCTCGAGTCCGGTCAGGAAGTGAGGAAGTTCGCTGTCGGCAGCCCATGAGGGTACTGCGTCGAGAGCCGAGGCGACGTCGGCAGGGAGCTGAATATCCATGATGAAAGTCTCCTGGTGGGCTTCGGCCCGCTCGCTAGGTTCTTGTACACCATCGGCTGGAGACGAGCATCCACGGGGACGTAGGTGGAGGCCTTTGCTTCTCGGGGAGCAACCCCTGAATGGGCGCTTAGGGCACCACCTGGAACGTAGCGATGTTGTTGTTCTCGTTGGGCTCAGAGACGGAGTTGCCCGAGTCAGCGAGCACGTAGGACTGCCAATAGCTCTCGGGAAGGTCCCGCACGATGACACTCATGTAGGCGGTCTCTCCCGGGTCCAGGCTGGTGACGGAGAGCGCTTCGTCCGGCGTCGAAGGGGCGACCGGCGGGAAAGAGGGGTTCGAGTACACGCCGATGCTGAAATCGGTAGCTGTCTCATCGCCTGTGTTCGTGACATCAATAATGTAGAGAACCTGCCCCTGAGAGGACTGGACAAAGGCCTGGAGATAGCTAACGGAGAGGTCAGGGCCGATGGGTCCGCCTCCACCGGAGACATTGACGGGCTCGGGACCCCAGAGGTTGTTGTTCTCGCCTAGTCCTCCCTCAAATGTGTTGTCGAAGGAGTCGACCATGACCCAACTCTGATAGTTGCCGGGTCCAATTCCTGACAGATCGATGGTGACTGTTGCGGTGGCGCCTGGCTCGAGCAAGTCAACCAGCTGGTAGCCATCCCCGCTCGTGGGGGGCGCGGGCGGAGCAGCCGTTCGGTTCAGCCAGGCGTCGACCCAGAAGCCGCTGGCCGGTGCGCCACCACTGTTCTTGACTTGGATTGTGTAGGTGACCGAGTCCCCGCTCGCTGAGCCGCTGAGTCCGACGATTCGGAGGTCAGCATCATCGATGACAACATCGCCGTCCACGACGGTCACCAGGGTCGGGCTGCTCGCAAATTCCTTGACGTTGGATTGGTACAAGCCACTGATGTTGGCTGAGCCGATCGACTCCGCTTGAATCTCGCCGAACTCATTGACTGTGGCCACCGTGGGGTTGTCCGTCATCCAGAGAATGCTTCCACTGACATTGCCGTGACTCCCGTCAGAGAACGAGGCCTCTGCTTGGAGCTGGATGGTCTGACCTTGATGCAGGCTTACGCTGGCCGGGGAGAGGGACAGATCGTCGACATTCGCTTGAGTTACCGAGACACGTACTTCGTTCGAGGCGAGTCCACCGAACTCGGCGTACACCATGGATTGTCCGGCGCCAAGAGTTTGGCCTTGTCCTTCGCTGTCCAGACTATTGGAAACACTCACAGTCGATGGACTGCTTGAGTACCAGTCGACGGTGTCGGTGATGTTGCGTGTGCTCTGGTCGCTGTAGAACCCCGTTGCATTGAATTGAACTTCTTCTCCGAGAGTGACGGTGGGATTTTGGGGACCGACCCCGATACCAATCATGCTCGCGGGAAGGGGGCCTCCCGGACCTCCGGGGCCTCCCGGGGTGTATTGCCCTCCGCAGGAAGCAATGAGCGGCCCCGCCACAAGGGCTACCGCAATCAGTTTGGAAGAGACATTCACGCCGACGATAGTAGCGCTGCTGGGGCCAGACCACCAAGGGTGACCTCCCGCCCGGCTCTCTAGGAGCGTATCGGAGACGGAAAACGAAGAGGTTCTTAGGAAGCTCTTTGTTGGCTTTGAAGAGGCCTGAAAAGAGAAGGGCCCACCTCCTTGCTAGGAAGTGGGCCCTCATCGTGTTGTGCCTGAAGCAGTGCGGCATCGAGCCGCTTTGCTTATTCCCGAACGAGGTCGGGGAGGTAGGTCTTCAAGTCGAACCAGTGGAGGTAGGGGTTCTCCGACCGGCCAGACTGAATGGTGTTCGTGTAAGGGACCCAGGCGAAGTCAGGATGCTCTTGGTTGGTAGCATCACCGACGGGGTTACCGCTGGAGTCAACCCACTCACCTGCACCGATTACTTCACCCGCGGGGCTGGCCTGAATCTGGAAGTTCCAGGTCTTCCAGAAACCATTCGGCTGATTCGGGTTGGTGTCAATGTGGGTGTAGCCCACACCGTCCGTCGCGAAGCGAACTCGGATAGTTCCCGTCAACTCACGAAGCTCCGAAGCCTGCGAGACGGTGATGTCATCTTCAATCTGACCGAAGATTCCAAAGCCAATGCCGCTGACATCGACGATCTCTTCGATTGTCTGGAAGGGACCGTTTGCTTCTCGATAGGCGATGATTCGCTCTGCTCGCACATCGTTGATGCCCCAGAGAGTCTTGAGTTCCTCAATGCCCGCTGTGTTGATGTTGATCAGACCGCTGGCACCTTCGCCCGCACCATTCCCGTTCTCGTTGAGCGTGAGCTCATAGGACCAGGCTGGGAAGTTCCAGACCTCTTCGTTTGCCGAGGTATCGAAGACCAGAGGGACACCCCGCTGAGCGATGTAGGTCGAGAGAATCTGAATGACAGCCTTCGGACTGAGGTCGCTGATGTCGTCGTCCTCGTCTCCGTTGTATCGAGCGCCGTAGAAAGCGCTGAGCTGGCTGTAGTAGGTCTCTGAGAGCAGGCCTTTCTGGTCTCCGACCGTGAAGTCGACCTCGTGGTCGTCACCGAAGTCGACCGAGATGCTCTCGCGGGGTTCGTCCGTCAGGATGGCAGCAGCAGCCCAGCCATTACAGTGGCCGAACCACGAGGAACCAGCGGGGCTCCAGTGGTTGAGAAGCTCCCAGGCGCCGATGAACCAGGGGTTGCTCCCGTGGGTGCGTCCCTCAAGCTGCTCGACGAGAGCGAACTTGTCCATGGGCGACAGCTTGTCGATGTCGAGGTCGAAGCCCTCGTAGTCGTTGTGCCAGTCACCTTCGGCCTTAAGTTGACCGTCCTCGAGTGTGATCTGACCGCCGTTAATTCCGTTACGGATGGCGTTGTAGTAGCCGACCATTCCGTCGACGAGCTCCTGCTGCTTCTCTTTGTACTCGTCGACTTTGTCGGTGTACTCCGAGGAGTTGCCCTGGCCATCCTTGCGGAGGTCCCTGAGCTCTTCGCCGAGGTTCTGCATTGCTACCGCGGGAGTCTTGAAGTTCTCCTCCTGTAGCTGCGAAACCGTGTTGTTGTTCCCGGAAACGAAGCCGAAGACGAGTGCGGCTTCGGACTGGCGCCACCACGAGCCGGCCCAGGGGCGGTAGCCTTCGCGCACCTCATAGGTGTTGGTTCCGACCATCTCGTTGATGTGCAGAGCTTCCGAGAGATTGACGGGGCTCTTCAAGAGATCGATGTAGTCGAAGTCTTCTGAGTCGTTGTGGTTGCTCATCGTTCCAGCCATGTCGCCCTTGATGCCGTCTACCTCGTCGAGGCTCAGCATGCGGGATTCCACAGTGGGCGTGATGCTCGCTGTCGCCCAGGGCATTCCGTGCTCCCAGGTCTCTGCAATCAAAGTGCTGTCCATCATGTTCTCGTAGACAACATCGACCGAGCTCTCCGTCGCGTTGTTGAAGGAGACGCCCTGGCCGTCCTCGAGCACCAAGTCAGCGTTCTCATTCCGGATGGGGAACGGCGGCACGAGGTGCGGGATGATGGAGAGGTTGCCCTGGCTCAAGGTGTTGAACGACCGGTTCATCTCGTCGTCCTGGACGGTGACAGCCTGAGAGATACGCTCCTCGTTGACGGTGTAGAAGTAGACGAGGCCCGCCATGCGGAGGCGGTCTTCACGGAAGACCATGTAGATCTTGGGGTCCGTCTCGACCAACTCATGTCCGATATTCATCTCGGCATCGAGCGAGGCCTTGATCACGGTAAGAGCGCTCTCGGTTCCACCCATCGTGGAGTACTCGTGAAAGTCGTCGCCTTCAGAGGGGAGGAGTCCCTGCTCGATGACCTGGTAACGCCAGTAAGCAGGTTCGCTGAGGGAATCTTCGACCAGATGCAGGGTCTCACCGAGGTCGGCAGCTGCCGGGTCGGCGGCATGGTCGCTCGTCTCTGTGTGACGAATGATGTTGTTGTACCGGCTCTCCAGGTGGAACTCTTGGTTGGGGTACCAGCCCGGGCGCAGGCCTGAGTCCGCGGACGAGATGGGATCATCACAACCGGTTAGGCCGGCGATGAGTCCCGTTGCAAGGGCCAGAGAAGGCAGGCGCCTCCAGAGCTTTAAGACAAGCTTCTTACGCATGGTGTTAATTCCTCTCAGCATTCGTTTCGTTGTGCCCCGTGGGGCGGTTTTTTTGTCTCGTTGACCCGATGTGGGCCGTTTTTTGATGATTTCCGCTTCCCCTGAAGAGCAGTCGTACCCTCCGCAGACTGTTTCAGTACCGGAGATCCCCAGCAAGCGCTAGGGGATTGTTTGGGGCTCTCCCTGCCACAAACCGTGCCCGACCCCATCAATATGGACTCTTGATCCTGTAGGAGTTGTGCACAGATGTGGAGAGTCTGCGACGTTCCACACTTCCGATGTAGCGTCGAAACTACATCATCTCGGGAAATGTAGCGCTTTACGCTTCATCCGAGGACTCGGTTCCACTTTCACGACGCTTGATCATGCGATGCAAATTGACTCGGTGAACACCAGCTAACTCCGCGGCTTTCGTGACATTTCCCCCAGTTAAGCCAAGAAGAGAGTCGAGGTATTGGTCCTCAAACCGACGGAGCACACGTTCCTTCAGCTCTTTGTAGTCCCATTTGGTTGGGTCGTCTTCGAGGATCTCCGTCAGACTTTCCGGTGGTTGATCTGCAGTCGAAGGGGTCATGGAGGGCAGTGCGCCGGGGAGATCGTGGGGTGCCAATGTGCCAGGCATTGGCGGAGCGGCGCGCTCTCCGCGGAGGTAGCCGGGGAGGTCAATCAGCTCAATGACGGTCCCCGTAGCCATGATCGTGGACTGCTCAATGATGTTGCGCAGCTCGCGGACGTTGCCTGGAAAGGAGTGCCGCTGCACCGCGGTCAAGGCGGGGCCGCTCAGCTTCGAAATGGAGCGTCCGTAGGCGACGTTGGAGTCGCGAAGGAATTGCTTCACCATGCCTGGAATCGAGTCCCTGTAGGACCGGAGGGGAGGGAGAAAGAGCGGAACGACCATCAGTCGGTAGTAGAGGTCTTCGCGAAACAGCGATCGCCCCATCATCTCTTCGAGGTTGCGGGATGTTGCCGCGATGACGCGGACATCGACCTGACCCGGCTTGTCGCTTCCCACCTTCCGTACCTCTCCAGACTGGAGAACGCGGAGCAGCTTGACCTGGAGGGCCGGAGGAAGATCACCAATCTCATCGAGGAAGACTGTTCCTCCGTCGGCCGCCTCAAAGCGTCCCGCACGATCAGAGACTGCCCCAGTAAAGGCCCCTTTTACGTGGCCGAACAGTTCGCTCTCGAGGAGCTCCCCGGGGATTGCTGCGCAGTTGACGACCACCAGAGGCTTCTTGCTACGCGCGCTGTTGAAGTGAATGGCGTTTGCAACGAGCTCCTTGCCGGTGCCGCTTTCTCCTCGCAAGCACACCGTGGCGGTCGTCGCGGAAGCCCGTTCGACGCGGCGTTCGACTTCCGTCCAAGCGGGCCCTCTCCCTTTGATGAGCACGCCTGTTCCCCGCTGGGCTCGAGTCTCTTGATAGAGCTGGGCCCGACGGACAAAGCTGGTCGCTGTGGAGGCAAGTCGCTCGAGTCGCCGTTGGTGGTCAGGATCAAATCTCCCGGTCTCCTGAGCCTCCACCACAATGACGCCGATACATCGCTGCTGAAACGGAATGGGCACGGCCAGGGAGGCCCGGGTCTTCTCGAACAAGGGGAAGTAGTTGAGATCTTTTTGGGTGTCGTTTGCCAGATAGGAGCGATTGTCTTCCAGCACGCGGAAGATGATCCCCGAGGGTCCTCCATCGGTGCGGGCAGTGATTGTCGTCGGGATCGGACTGCCCAGGTCGGCGGAGAAGGTCTCTGCTTCGACCTGGAGTTTATTGTTCTCTTCGTCGGCGAGAAGAACCGCACCGTGGCGGCATCCGGTCAGGGACAGTGCGATCTCAAGAATCTTGTTTAGGAGTCGAGCGAGTTCGGCCTCATCGAGATCCGATGCCATGTCGAGCTCACCCCGTGTCACCTCGATCAGCATGTCGAGTTCTTGGTCGGCACGGTTCCGGGCGTAGCTGCTGAGTAGGGTGGCTTCGAGGGTCTGAAGAAGATCCTGTACGAAGTACACATCATCCGCGGTGAATGCAGCAGGTTGATCCGACTCCAGGATCAGGAGGTCCGGTTCGTCTCCCTCAAGCTTGAAGCGAACCGCCATCAGGGACTGACCTTTTGTAGTCAGCATGCCGCGGGCCCCCATTTGGCTCGGATCGGTGACAAGCAAGGAGCCCCGTGTCGATCGCAAGAGCTTGCGTACGATGGGATGCTCCATCGTCATCTTGGAAGGAGCGGAGGCCTTGCCAACGGACCGTCGGGCAGCCAGATCGATGACTCCTCGCAGGGCACGTACCCGGCCCACCACAGCAGCGCTGATAGGAAACTCCTTGCAGATACCGTCGAGAAGGGCTGTGAAGATAGCTCTTGAGTCGGTCAGACCCACGAGATCTCGGAAGAGGCTGACAGATCGCCGCAGTCGGTCGTACTGCTGGCGGAGATCCTGCTGAGGGGGTCCTAGTTCGCTCACGACAGATTCCTATTTCGGGTCGGCAAAAAATTGGGTGAAGTACTCAAGGTCTAGAGAGTCAGGAAATGGGTCGTCGCTGGGAATGGATGCACTCGCCCACTCGTCCATCTGGGCCGGCAGAGAGTTTGGCTCGGTCGACCGGAGGATCTGCGCAATCGCACCGTCGGAGGGCAGCTCCAGTCGGAAAAAGCTCTGTCGGTCTTCTGCCTCGGGGTAATCCCCGCAGGTGTTGTCCGTCAGCAGAAAATCGATGTCGAACCGGCTGACAAGAGACTCGGACAGGATCTGTTCCCCATACGAAGTGCCCATTGCCGTCCAAAGAATGCCGCAGACATACTCGCCGTCCTGATCAAACCGGTGCAGTGCCTCACAGCCGGACCAGTCGGCTCCGAAGACGCCACCGCGCTCCTCATCGTCCCAGTCGAAGAGAACGTCACCCAGTCCAGTGAAGACACGGAGCGGCTCGGATTGTCCTGAGGAGCCGGGGGAGGGTGTGGGACCACAAAAGACCGGACCGCCCTGCCCGGTGCTGTCGTCGTCGTCGTCGGCTGCATCGTCGTCGTCTGAGCTGTCGTCGTCGTCTGCAGTGTCGTCGTCATCGTCGTCCCCAAGACCGCCTTCGAACCTCAGATCTCCACCGCATGCGGCGAGCAGAAAAAGACCGAGTAGGAGGGGCAG
>Ga0315322_10002403_pt1 | contig 14478 bp, 10 predicted proteins | sample M110021515metaG_FD_203461 | JGI IMG/M metagenome (GOLD analysis project Ga0315322, IMG submission 203461) | Ammonia-oxidizing marine archaeal communities from Monterey Bay, California, United States - M1 100m 21515 | ecosystem: Environmental > Aquatic > Marine > Intertidal zone | place: USA...
TTTGGGTGGACCAAACCTGTCCGACTACTGTTGCGAGAAGCATCAGGCGTCTCCTTCCGGTTCGTTGTCGACAAAGCCCCAGGAGGCCGGCGCGCCGGGAATGTATGCGTTGTCGACAATGCCGACAACTGCAGCTTCATAGGCGTAATCGCCGTCGCCGCCAAGAGCAACACGCGCCGCTTTTCCGAAGGCGACGATGACTCGCTCGCCAATGCCCGCGCCAATCGGATCCGCCGCAATCACCGGCGTTACCTTTGGCGCAGAGGGGTCGCGGCGCTCGTCAAGAGCTTCGATCACAAGCAAGCGCTTGCCCTCGAGGTCCGCTACTTTCTGGGTCGCCCAAAGCTCCCCGACTACCTTGCCTAGAAACATGCTCCGCCTCCTTCACCCGCGGGGTTACTGCGGCCTGGCGCATTCTCAAGCGCAAGATGTACAGCTCGTACGGCCTCGTCAATCGCGGCGTCGCTACCAGCGAGCTGCAAGCGTCCGACGGCACCATTGTTCTCCAAGCCAACTAGGCGGACCGGCGCCGCCTTCTCCGCTTCGTTCGCTGCGAGCAACACCCAGATCGCCGGGTTCACTTCCAGCGTGTAGAGCGTGTCGTCGCCAAGCACCAACATGCCGCTGCGTGTCTTATTGATCATCATCGCATGGTGCGCATCGATCTGATGAACGACCTCGGACGAAAGCACTGCGGGAGCAAGGCCATCATCCGCCGTCTGGCCCGCAGCTCGCAACACTTGCTCACCTGCTTCGCGAACCTGGCCCTGGTCCTCGCCGTGAACCTCAAGCGTCCCGTAAGAGCGCTCGAGTATCATCGCGCCCGGCTTCACGTCGCACCCCTTGAGGGCGGCGTCGAGCAGGCGGTTCACAGCGATGCCGGGACAAACCTCGACCCAACAGGCGGTCTCCCCGGGTATCGGGAAGTAGCCATCGGAGTTCGCTGCGATCGTCGCGGCGAACTGCGGCTGCATTTGGTCGACAATGACCAAGCCGCGCAGTTGGACAGGAGATTTATTCATGGCGGAGTCCTAGCTAGGACTCTGCGGCGATTTACTGCTCGGGGATCGGCGGCAAAAATGCCTCGAGATCGTCCGCGGGGCGCGGGATCACGTGGATCGAGACGAGCTCACCGACGCGGCGTGCAGCAGCAGCACCAGCGTCAGTAGCGGCCTTGACAGCACCTACTTCGCCACGAATCATAACGGTGACCAGGCCACCGCCAGAGGTTTCTTTGCCGAGCAAGGTGACCTTCGCCGCCTTGCACATGGCGTCAGCGGCTTCGATGGCGCCGACCATACCTTTGGTCTCGATGAGACCCAATGCGATAAGGCTATCCATAGTGTTCAGTCCTAATTAAGAGGGAGTTATTGAGTGTGATTCAGAATCGGAAACCTACGCGGTGCAGGCTCCCGTTGAGATGTCGGAGTGCGGGCACCCGCCGCAGGGCCCCATCGGGCAGCCAGAGCCAGCGGTAGCCAGGATGCCGGCGATTTCCGTAGCGGAGAGGGCTTCGCCCGTTTGGCGGCCGGCGGCCGTTTTACCCATTTGCCCAAGGGGATTCGCGCTTGGGTTAGCGACCAAGGCGGATTGCACCTTTGGTGAAACAGGCACGAGTTGTGGCTGCGATGCGGGGCGCGGTGAGCTGTTGTCCAGACGGTCTGTGAATACGGGCGCGCGCATGGAAGTCGCGGGCGAGCCGTGAACTACGGCGTCCGCCGGCGCGGGATTGGCGACGCGGCTGGCGTTACCTTCCCAGTTGGAAGCTTGTGCCGAGACTTGGTCGCGACGGCCCCCCATGTCCGCGCCAAGCGAGGGATCACCGGGCAGGCCCGAACCACGTGGCGCCATATCACCAGTAAGCGAGGAAGCCCGCGCCATGTCCTTCACATAACGGTCGGACCAGTCCCGCCTCGGGGGCGCCAAACGCTTCACGTTCAAGAGGTGACGCGCCGTGATGTTCTCCGAGGTAATGTTGCCTGCAAGTGGACCACACCCAAGGCTCATCGATGGCGTAAGCCCAGTGCTGTACCCCACCGATCCCTGGCTCGTGGGCCCATTGACGATGATGCGACTAGCGGGCTTTTGCATTGCCCAGGCCGTAATAATCTCTTGATCGCTAGCCCAGAGACCGCACGTGTGCCCAAGCCCGTGGTTGTGCAACGTCTTCATTGAGACCTCGCAGCCCTCTTCCCAACCGTTCACCGTGTGAACCGAAAGCAGCGGGCAAAGAATCTCAATTGATAGAGGTGAGCAACTTCCCACGCCCTCTTGATCCGCAAGCAGAATCGTCGTCGAGCGCGGAACGTGGAAGCCAGCTCCCTCCGCAATCCGCCACGGGTCCAAGCCCACGACATCGGCATTCTGTGCTCCGCCCTTGTTGCAGTAGCTCTCAAGCTTCTCGCGCTCTTCCGCGTCCGCATGGTGCGCGCCGCGCTTGGTCAGCTCGGCCAGTAGCTTCTCGCGGACAGGCGCGTCCACGACAATGGCTTGCTCGGAACAGCACAGAGTCGCGTTGTCGAAGCTCTGGCTCGCGACAATCCACTTCGCCGCTTCAGCAATGTTCGCCGAGCGGTCTACGTAGACCGGGACGTTGCCTGGCCCCACGCCGTAGGCGGGCTTCCCCGAGCTATATGCCGCGTGCACCAGACCCGAGCCACCCGTCGCAAGAATCATCGCGACGCCCTTATGCCGCATCAGCGCACCCGTGGACTCGATCGTCGGGTTCGCGAGCACTGTCACCAAATCAGCCGGACCGCCGGCGCGCTCTATAGCGCGACGCAGGACTTCGACCGTTTCGACGATGCAGCGCTTTGCGCGTGGGTGCGGACTAATCACCGCGGCGTTGCGACCTTTAATTGCGATCAGCGCTTTACCAATCGCCGTCGAAGTCGGGTTGGTAGTCGGCACAATGCACGCGATCACGCCCGACGCAGTGCCGATCTCGGTAACGCCCGTCTTGTCGTTCGTGCCAAGGATGCCCACGGTTTTCTCGTCCCTGATCGACTCCCAAATGCCCTCGGATGCGAAGACGTTCTTCAAAACTTTGTAGTGCACGCGACCTATGCCTGTCTCTTCGACGGCAATGCGTGCCAAATCGTGCGCGGCTGCCGAGGCGGCTTTCACCATCTCACGACAGAGCGCATCGACCTGCTCCTGGGTCCAGGAGGTAAGCGATTTAGAGGCCCGCTTCGATGCGTTGACAGCGTCACGCATCTCCTGCAAGGCGCGGAGATCAGGGTCGAGTCCTTTCATAGCTCTTCTCGGGTGAAGCGTCCAGATAGAGACCCCGCGCCGAGTTGGCATGAGATCATTGCTATGGCGCAGCTCACTAGAACCCGGGCCGGCGAATCACCGGTGCTTGGGAACGTGGAAGAAGGTTTAGGACTTGGCCGAAGTCATCTCTGGAAGGATGCCGAGGACCTGCGCGTGGGGACGCGGGATCACGTGCACCGAAACCAGCTCGCCAACGCGGCGGGCGGCAGCTGCACCAGCATCCGTGGCGGCCTTGACGGCACCAACTTCGCCGGAGACATACATGGTGACAAGGCCAGCGGTGGCCTTCTCTTTACCGAAGAGTTCGACTTTTGCAGCTTTGACCATGGCGTCAGCCGCTTCAATCGATCCGACGAGACCTTTGGTCTCGATCATTCCCAGAGCTTTGTGTTGCACGTTACTAATCACCTCTGCAAAGAGGGTCCGTGGGGTGAGGATGGAGTGTGGGGCGAGGAGTATAAACGGCCCTTGCAAGCGGGGCAACCTAGCGCCAAGCACAAAGGGTGACACCTAGACGATAGGATCACTTTAAAATGAAGATAACACCCCTATGGCCCCAAGAACGCGCCCCCAAGTTCTTTCGGATTCCTTGCCCAACCCGGTGTTTTTATCGCGACTGTTCGGCGGCTCCGGCCGACGTAGCGTTTGCCTCAAACTCATGCCAGTGGGGCACGGGAGCATTCTCAATCGATCCGGAATGCCTATTCTCGAGCACTCCCCAACCAAAATGGGCTTGCATCAAGCGCTTGGCCAGCCGACCCAGCCAAGACCGCTCTGTTAGGGCCTGGTCTGCAAGTAGAAATCGATGCCGACCAAGTTCGCCGCGAAAGGACAGCAGATTGAGAGGATGCGCTCGATATCACCCGGAGCGCATCCTCCCATCTCTCTCAATCTCCGATTTTCTGCGCCAGTGCAAGAAGCGCAGCCCGGTTGCCCAAGTTCGACGTTCCCTGCGCCTGCAAGCTCGCCGTTAGCGAACCTCCGGATGTCATCAATCTGGCGTGATCGAGGAAGGTGGAGTTACCCGTCAGCTCAAATCCGTAAGCCAGGCTCGACCAGCACTGATAGTTCTCTAGGTACTGGTCATGTCCATCGCTAGGTAGCTCCGCTCCCGAGCAGAAGGGGACTTGGGTCTCGGTGTCCAAAGGCCCCACCGCAAGGTGCGACCATGGTCCCGCGTTGCCAGGAGCCCATGAAAGGTCACTGATCATGCCGTAGTAAGAATCGTGCAGCACATCTTGCAGCATCGCGTGCCGCCCGAAGTCCACCGATTTGTAGACGCGGACGGCCATGGACCTCAGCCCGCTTTCGAGAATCGACATCTCAATCGAGCTGCGCACGCGGTACTTACCGTCCAACCATTTACTCGTTTTCGATTCAATGATGCCACTGCAGTCCGCTTGACCGTCGAAGACATTATCCACGACCAAGTCGAGCCACTCTCTGGTCTGCTCCCTCCAGGTATCGTCGCTAGTGAGGGCATAGGCGGCCGACGTCGCGTCCAATCCCCAGCCCTCGCCGCGACCGATCCCAAATCCAATTCCAGGCGCGTCCTTCACGTAGTTCATCTCCGCCAAGAGACCAGTCCCCTGCACCGATTGTGAACCTGAGTTGAAGTACTGGTGGTACTCCATGTGGAAGCTCTCCGACACCATCTTCAAGGCGTCCTTCGCAAGCCAATCGTTGCCTAGCCACGCGAGCGCCTTGACCGCGCCGGTATAGCGAATCATGTGTTGACGGTCGTGCGCCTTGTAATAATCCAGCGCTTCTTCGTAATCCGGTCCTAGACCTTGAGCATCGACATAGTCGCGCTGGAACGCAGGTGACACGTTGTAGCCAAACGGATCGCTGGAACCGTTCAGCTTGCCGTTGTAAGCCGTGAAGGGGACGTAGGCAAGATCGCCTGATCCTTCAAGCCAATCGGCAACCCGACTCGGCTGGCCCGTCTTACTGTAGAGCGCGACCGGCATGCGATCGTTCGCCATTCGGAAGCGATCCGTCAAGTGAAGGTACCCATCGACCGAGGCTGCCGCCGCCGTCCGGACGCCATCAAACAAGTTGATATCAACACCGCCCGTCATGCCACCATAGCCAGAACCCGACGGATGCGCCCATCCAAGGCGCGGGCTCTCAACCGGGTATGCCCCGCTATCCGTTCCGGCTTGGAGATGCCCGCGCATCTCGTCCAACTCGCCTTTCAATTCCGCACGAACAACGTCCAGCCCCATGTATTCCAGGCTCGGAAGTGCGTGCGCTTGAGGGAAGTAGCGACCGAGGTCCTCGCGTTGCCAAGAGTAGTTCTCGCCGCCATTCTGTGCGCCGATCTCCGGCACGCAGAATGCGAGCCCTTCTTGATCGAGAATGCGTCGACCAGCCTCTTCCCCACCCTCTTTGACAATCACAAGGCGCCTGTGGAACTGTCCCTGCGAAGGCATCATGTGAACGCTGCCATCAGGGTTCTCTGCGACGAGTGGGTAAGCGAGCCTCGCGCCCAAATCGATAGGCGTTCCCATGCCGGGATTTTGCACATCTTGCATCATAACCCAACCACGCGGCAGTTCCACATGGACGCTATCGAAGTACATTTTCCCCAGTGGGTCATCGCGCGTCGTGCCCTTGTCATTGCCATCGGCACCGTTGTTGAAACGAATGTCAAACTGCAACGTGCCGGACGCCTTCCGCACGCTCATGTAGGAGTGCACGCCGAAGCTGTGCGGTAGCGTTCCCTGGAATCCCGAAACAGGAGCGGTCGGCAACATCGTGTCGTAAGTTCCAAGCTGTAGTTGGTACTCACCCCAGCGTTGAATACGAGGATTTGACTGAGGCCAGTCCGCAAGTGGGTACGCCTCGTACTCGTTCCCAAAAACATCTGTCGACGTGATCCGAATACTGCCCGAATCGTTGATCAGCTCTTCTAGGGTCTGCGGGATCGTGGCGGTAAAAGCCGCAGGGGTGATGTCGGATGGTTGCTCGGGGGGTGCCGCGCTCGATTTCGCGGGGTGTGGCGCGTGCTGCACCACATACACAATTCGATCTCCTGGGCTCACGCCTGGAGGCCGATGAACCTCGGCAATAATCTCAACAACGTCGGCTCCAGCGCCATCCCTCGCATACCGCGAGACCGTCTCCACCTGAGCGGAGAGCAGTGTGCCGTCATGGTCGACCACTGCAAATGGCACACTGCCATCCGAGCTCGGAAAGAGTCCGGGTGGGACGGGCATCGTCCCGTGAAGGATAAACGTCTCCGAACTTGGAGCAGCTAGCTCCATTGTGCCGACGACAACGCCAGCCCCCAGTTCGAAAGTCTCTTCACTCGCTCCGCCCGAAGACGTGGGCGCACATCCAAATACAACAGACGCAAACAATGCGCCTGAGACCAATCTAATATTCATATTAGCCTCCTCCAAAAGGCCAGTCAGTCCATGGGAATGCAGGTGCAGACCATGACCAACCTCATCTCTCACATACTGTCTCGACCGCTTGCAGTACTGGGGATAAGCGTAAATGGGAATTACTAGAATCCTTTCCGATCGCGAGCACGCGCAGGCCCCTATCCGCGGGGCTTTGTAGATTCAACTTTTGGGACCCGAGTCGGGCGGGAGTCTCGCTATCTTGGAGGCGCTTGCGCCCAGCCGTTGGCTAAACTCGCGAGAGATGTCTTAGTGCATAAGAACGAGTGCATACGCGGCGCCGACAAATGGGCATGCCCTCAGCGGACTCGAACAGGTGCGCTAGCTCCGAGCAGTACCCAATCTCGAGTTCTCGCCACTAGACTTGCCCAGACTTTCCCTTCTGTGGCTCCCAACTCTGCCGCCAGCTCGGCACTGACCTCAAGACGCGCACGCCCCATGTCATCGAACTCCCCCATTAGAGCCTCACTCCGCTCAGAGGCGCTAAAGAGCTCACCGCGTGCAAGCGGATTGGGAATGCCGAACCAAGAGTCCCCCTCGGCGGCACTTTTGGAGTGGGACAAAAGAACACTAAAGCAGAGCCCCGGCTCAAAGGCCAAATCCAAGTTCAGCTTCCCGTCATCTGCTACATCTCTCACTAAGGCCAACATCGGCTTGGGGGCGGCGCGCTTTCGCAACTGTACCCCTGGATCTCCGAGTAGTTGACCATCGATCAGCCCCCCTCGAATCAACCCATCATGAATCACGCTTGCAATAGCGGAGTACCCCTCGCGGCGCGGGTGCGCGTCAGGGAAGAACAAGCGCTCCGCGGTCAACTCATCAACTAGCGGGGCCAGGTCCCGGGCGACATCGATTAATGCGGTCTCGCTGAGGACTGCAGCTTCGCGAATCGTGAAATTGACTGAGGGGATGTACTCGCCCTCTTCCAATGCATAGGTCAACAGAACGGGCGTTGCTCCAGCGGCCAGAACCGCGTCGGACAAGGTCACAAGATCGCGCGTGATCCAGTCATAAGCAAGCTGCGCCTCGGACATGCTCAGCGTTCCGCCACCGACAACGAAAGACTCTAGGTCGCCCTCGCGCGTGACGACGCGCACTTCGGTGCGTTCCCCATCGAGTTCCGTCTCGTCGAAAGTGCCAAGGGTAGGGGCGTCGGTCTTGTCCGCCCGAATCCGGGTGATGCCAGAGGCCTGCTCGTCCGTCGTAAACCGAGATGCCAAAATTTTCACAAGCCGCGCCGTGCGCGACCAAGACGCTGGCCCTACGAATGCCTCCGTCCCACCTGCATGCGGCCGCGACCAAGGATTGTTCAAGCCCGCAAGGATCAGAACCACCCGCGGCTGATCGATGGCGAGATACTCATTGAGTTCTTCCAGCAGTGTCGCGGTATTCTTGCCGGGTGCACCGCGGTTCGTTATCGCGACACCGGAGAGCTCGCCCAACTTCGCCGGCCATGTCGAAGCCGCATCCACGTTCCATCCATATGTATGCGAGTCCCCGAGGCATAGGATCTCGGCGGCGCCACCGTCGAGCACGTGCCTCTGTTGCCCAACGGTGAAGTGCAGAATCCAGAGGCAGCCCTCGACCAAGGCGAGCCCGAGCATTAGCGCTAAAGCGGCTCGCAAGAGCTTCCGCTTGGGCGTACCCGCTGATTCCAATCTGGTTTTTGCTGCTTCCATCAATTTCGCTCTAATCCATCTTACCGAGCGAGGCACACGGTTCCCTACCGGAAAGCGTCCGCGTCCAACGCCGCGACTCGCCGAGCGGATAAGCCCAGGGCAATGCCTAATGCGCCGAAGCTGGCGATCATGGACGAGCCGCCTGTTGAAAATAGCGGCAACGTCAAGCCCGTCATGGGCAGCAGGCCTGTGTTAACACCGAGGTGGATGAAGAAGTGCGCGCCGAAATACAGGCCGACACCGCCGACGACGAGCCTGCTATAGCGATCGCGCAGCTCACCGGCGCCCCGCAATAACAACATCGCGAATAAGGCGTACGCGAACAGAACAGCCCCTGAGTTGATCAACCCCAGCTCTTCGGCGACGACCGACCAGATGGAGTCCGACTCCTTTGCCGGTAAGTGACCCGCGCGATTCGCGATTCCCTGACCTATCCCACTCCCATTTCGGCCGCCGTTACCGATTGCGACGCGCGCGTGATAGGTGTGGAATGCCGCCGCGTTACGCTCGGATATCAGCACCTCCGGATCGAACACGCGCGACCACGTATCGATGCGCCTCAGTTGATAATCCTTCACTAAGCCAGCCTGCCACGACACAAAGCTGAGCCCTGCAACGAGCAGGCAGAGGCCCCCAATAATGCGCATTCTCGCGCCGGCGAGATAGAACATCCCAAGCGTAATGGGAATGATAGTAAGAGACGTCCCAAGATCCGGTTGCCTCATGATCATCCCCATCGGCAACAGAGCGATGCACGAGGGAATAATCCAGCTCTTAAATGTCTGCAGACGATTGCGATAGAGAGCCCGTGCAAGCGCCAGGACTAGGGCGATTTTCATCAACTCGGACGGCTGTAAGTTGAAGCCCACGGGAGTCTCGAGCCAGCGCTTCGCGTTGTTGAGCTCGATCCCGATGAAGGGAACTAATGACAGAAGGAATATCCCGGCGCCATAAATCAGGTACGACTGATTGCGAAGCCAGCCGGGGCGCATATAGAGGCCAGCGAGAAACACCGGTGTACTAATCAGAACGATTTCAAGATGGCCGGAAAACTGCGAAGCTGCTGAGAAGTCAGGCCTCCTAAAATCCAAGTTTGCGTCGAAGCACGCTCGGACAAACATCAATCCAGTGCCCAGCAAGAACAGCCCCAGCGCAAAGACGATCCAATCGAAACGAGCAATGGAGAGCCCCGGCAGCAACCACGAGCTGCGCTGGCTTCCCCCCCGCTTCCGGTATTCAAAATCGTGGCCGCGCTTCAATCTGCAATCGGGGGGCCAGGTTCGAAGTCGGGGTCGATATCCGCACCCTCTTCGAACAACCACTGACGGAACTCGGGGTGCACAAGGAACTGGCGCGCGAGGTAAGTGGACGAGTTGTGTGAGGTTGCCATCGTATCGCGCACAAAAAACGTGAACACCACTTTTGGATCATCTGCAGGTGCCCAGCCCATCACCCAAGTGTGCTTGCGAACTGTGCCGTCCCCCGAAGTCAAGTCGGCGCTACCCGTTTTCATTGCGACGTCGAAACCGAGATCTTCGCGCGACAGCGCGTGCATGCCGCTGCCCGTGGGATCGTTCGCGACACCTTTCATCGCCTCGCGAATAACGCCGAGGTTCGCCTCGGAGAAGTTGAGCTTCTCGGCCTCGTCTCCGAAGTAGGGTCGCTCCTCACCGGGCGCACCAATCCGATCCACAATGCGGACACTGGGCAAAATGCCAGTAGCCAAACCCGCCGTCGCGCGAGCCATTTGCACGGGAGTCACCTGTACAACGCTCAAGCCATTCGCTGCACGCATGCGATCCTTGTCGCCCAACTTGCGAGTGAATAAATCCCCAAACGTGTGCTCGACGATTCCTCGCGAGCCCTCTGGCACGATACCTGTTGCCTCGCCAAAGCCAAAAGTATCCGCAAGTCCCTGCAAGTCCTCGATCGTCAGCATTTCCCCCACATGCGCAAAGTAAACGTTACAAGAGACGTGAATTGCATCAGCCAGATCTAGCGGTGTCGTCACTCCGAAGCCATGCTCGCTGTGCCCATATCCCGTATGGCAGTGCACGCCTCTGTAGCTGCATTTATTGCTACCGTCCGAGGGAGTGGCACGCTCGCAAAGGAAGGTATCCGTCGCGGTGATGCGCCCCTTCTCCAGAGCCCACAGTGCCGCGAAAGGCTTGAACGTAGAACCCGGAGGTTTAAAGTCCACCATCGTCAAGCAGCGCTCGATCGAGGCGCGCTCCAAGGACACACGCGGACTCCACGGCGCGGGCCCCGAAGCGGCGACAACCAAGTCGCCATTCGGGCGCATGATTACAATCGCCCCTTCGGGATCAGCGAGCCACGCGGCGTCCACTTTCTCGGGCGCATCGACCGGAACCGGAATGTCAGGATACTCGAGCACTTGCTCAGCGACTAGCTGCAGCTCGCTACTTAGGGTTAGGCCGACATCTTTGCCGTGCGTCACATTTCGTAAATTGCTCTCTTTCTCAAGTCCGCCCTCCTCTAGACCCACGCGCTCCCGATAGCCATTCTGCCCGCGCAAGAAGTGGTTAAAGCTGCCCTCAATCCCCGATGCGCCGCGCGCCTCGGTAAACGTCTCCACTCGCCCGATCAGCTCGTACAGTTCGACATCGTCCTCGGGGGTTCGCTTCCCCATTTGACGCAACGCCTCCAGGCGCTTTGCGTCTGCTCGCTGGCCTTGTGCGCGCTCGGGATCGAGCAACATGGTGCTTCCGAGAAGCGCAACGCCGGGTAGGCCGAGCTCGCCATCGCGCACGAACGCGACGCGCTCTCGCGCGTCCTGCACCTGGAACCCGGGGAATCGATCGGGATACCGCGTTAGAAGCTGTACGACTTCATAGGACGGCCACTCGTCCTCCAACCCCTCGGGCGCAAGCAGTGCGTTTCGGCGCATCCCAAAGTCGCGCAGAATAAAACGCGCGCGATCCGAGGCACGATCTAGGGAGTCTTCGTTAAATCGCAGCGCGCCACCGTCCGTCAACTGCCCCGCTAATGCCCCTCGTCGAGCGTCGGCAAGCGCTTCGCGTACGAGCAGCTGGAATGACTCTTCCCACGCATCGCAAACCTCGCCCGCTAGCTCCGACAGAATCTCAAGACTGCGATAGTTTGCACGCCCGGGGTCCAGGTGGAACTCCCAGCGTTTTGCGCGCGTCGTCGGCTTACCCTCTCGACTCGCTAGGGTGAGGCGCGCCTCGACATCCAGCCACGACTGGCTACCCTCGGGTGCCGCTCCACGCGCTGCAACCATCCGCTTTCCGTCGAAGCCATCGCGCCCATGTATGGGTTCCCTGTCGGCGGCCGCAACGACAAATGCCGCCCACGGCAAGCGCTCGTCGGCCGGACGCGGCGCAGTGCCGACACTCGCAATAAAAATGTCGCGGAGCTCTTCAAAGACGGCCAGTCCAACCCGCTCCCCAAGTTCGGTGGGGGTTCCGTCGAGTGCCAGCGAAAGATCATCCTCCCGATACCACATCGTCGAAAACAAACTACACGCGCGCTCTACCGTCGCACTCTGCTCTTCACTGTGCCGCAGTTCAGCCAAGAGCCGCGGAAGCGCGTAGCTGCCGCGCCAGCCGCTCAGCCAGGACTGCCGGGTTCGCCGCGCCCAAGTCTCCAGACGTGGACGATCCCACCGCATGTAAAGTGCAATCCAGTCTAGCTCGAACAACTCCAGTAACGTGTCCGCGTCGATTCGCCCCGGCGTGAACCGAGCCGCCTCTCTAAACAGCTTGCGCGCAGCAGCATTCTCAATCGACCGGCGCCAAGACTCTAAGTCTCGAACGAGTTCGACCGCGGGCACATCTCCATCATGCGGACTCAACACCCCCTCGATTCCCATGCGAGCCGCCAACGTATCTAGGTCCGAAATTGACCGCCGTACAAACGTGCGTAGCTCTTCGCGGAGTATCTCCTCGGCGCGCAGGCTCGCACCCATCTCGTTTAAGCCATCAAACGCCGACAGGTCTAAGCTCAAATCTTTTCGGCGCAGGTCCGCGACAAGTTGCAAGTACGAGCGGTTCACCCGCGCCTCGTCCTCGTGGGCACGAAGAAGCGCCTTCGTCTCATCCTTCGTCAGCTGAAGCAGCCGTCCAATATAATAGCCGAGGTCACCGGCGCGCCCCGCAAGATCGCTGCTCGAGCGCTCCTCATCGGACCCGACTGCTGCAAGCAACTTCGCCCCGCCATCTGGGCTCAAACTGCTGGGCAAGCCCGCTAGCGCGACCCGCAATCCCGCGCCACGCCGGAGATCGTACAGATCGCCGGGCGTGAGTTCGGCAAAGGCAACCGCCCACTCCTCGGCGAAGTCGAGCGACGTAACTAGCGACACGGGCTCGAGCAAGACGACCGAAGCCGCGTGCGCCACAACGCCCAGTGGATGGTTTCGCCGAAAGTCGCGATATGCAAACTCGAGATGGTACGCCTCGCGGTCGCGCACGAGCACGCGCCCCGTCGCATCGCGAATCGTCCCACGCGTATACGGAAGCAGCTCGCCCGAGCGCTCCAATCGGGCGGCCTCTTCGCTCCAGATCTCGTGCTCGTCGAGCTGCACATGGGCCTGTCGCAAGAACAAAGCCACTGCGCCAACCGCGATCATTAGGATTGGAGCTGTTGTTCGCCGATCGCCAATCACTTGCGCCCCCAGAGCGGGCTAAGCCCGGGTAAACGCAAACACAATGGCATCAGAATCGGCGCAAGTGCCGAGGTCAGCAGCACGCCTCGCCAGGCACCAACGTCTGCCCAACTCACGCTGCCTGAGCCGCCGATCACATCGCCCAGGTTTGCCTCACGCACGACCCGCCACCAGAAAAAAAGCATCACACCAGCGCCGCTTGCGACAACGATACGAACTAGCGGTCGCTCAACGTCTAGGCCTCGGCGAAGTGTATTCTGCCAAAACAAAACGGCCAGGAAACCGGCCAACACTGGAGCCGCGGCTTGCACGGAGAAGGCCAAACGCGCCGCAACGCTGATCAAGAGAATGCCTACGAATCCGACGGGCCTGCGCTCAGCCGCGAGATCCTTACGCCCGAGCCGCGCTGCGATGGCTAGGAAGAGCAGCAGCCCAAGATCTGGCGCCCAACGCGCTGAAAGCATCCCGGTCTTTAGGGTGCCCGTCAGGGCCTGCGCGAGGGCACTCCAGAAGATCAGCATGAACCAGGCAATCTCACGTGTACCAATCACTTGGCCACCTCTCGTTGCTCTGGGGTGACACGGACAAAGAGGCGCGAAGGCATTCCCCCGTGCGTGCTGTCGGTCAACAGAATCTCGTGCATCCCCGTGGCGAGAGGAAGAGTCGCTCTGCCTATGTACAGTCCCCCTGGAACTCCCTCCAAGCCCATGCCGGTAAAGAGTGTCGCTTGCAGCCCTTTTTCGTCCTGAATCTCAGTGTCGCTCCGCTTTCCATCCAAGCGAACAGCCGCCTTCCACTGGAACGCGATGCCGTTGTCGCGCGCGCCCAAGCTAATCAACCGGCCGAGCACACGAGACTCGCCTTCGTGATCGCCCTCATCGATTCTTGCCACCGCATTGATCATCAAGCCCGGCTCTGCCAGCAGCTCGACCCGCGAAGTCAAGGGCGAGGCTGCCCTGCCCGAATCCACGCGACCAAGCAGCCGTGCGCCTGCGATCACAGCTGCCCCCTGCTCTAAACCCTGAAGCTCTCCCAGGCCGATGACAACTCCACTGAGCCCCGGCTCGGGATCCCCCCTTGACAACAGTCTAGCTTGACGCCAGTTCCCGTCGCGCAGCGGGCCGAGTGGCGCAACTTCAGCCTCTCGCAGTGTGGAATCCGGGAGGACCACGACTAAGTGGAAGAGTCCAGACTCAAAATTCAGCAAAGGCTCGATCGACCACGGTCCATCTTGCCCCAAGAGCCTCGTCAATCTCCCGAGCAAGTAACCGTCGGCGAGATGTGCCGCGGTCTCTGCAAACAGGTTGGGCTCTCTGACCTCGACCAACCCAGGGCGAAACTCACGCACACTCGGGTTGTGAACGGCGAGGTAGTCCGGGCCACCCCGATCGCTATCCACCCCCCCGACGATCAAATCCAAACGGCGGCCAGCCCGCCCCTCCAACTCACCCTCCTCCCCGCGAACCGT
>Ga0315322_10002409_pt1 | contig 14456 bp, 8 predicted proteins | sample M110021515metaG_FD_203461 | JGI IMG/M metagenome (GOLD analysis project Ga0315322, IMG submission 203461) | Ammonia-oxidizing marine archaeal communities from Monterey Bay, California, United States - M1 100m 21515 | ecosystem: Environmental > Aquatic > Marine > Intertidal zone | place: USA...
CGGAGACGGTAGCGACCGTAGTATCACCGTCGGTGACAAGCTCACAGCCTTCTGGCATGGTCAAAGCGGATGCGTCGAGGTGCTCGCCTTCGCTGAGATGGCCTATAACCACTTCGATGGTGTCTGGGATCAAGGATGGGATGGACGAGATCGTGATGGTGTTCACAAGCGCATTCAGGACGCCGCCGCTCGTGTGCCCGATGAAGGTCAGCGAGACTTCACTCTCGACCTTGACTCCGCGGACGACAGCCTTGAACTCGACGTGAATGATACGGTCCGTGAGATAGTCCCACTGGAGCTCTCGTACCACGGCGGGGTGATCCGAGCCATCGATCGCAAGGTCGAAGAGGTTCTCGTGTGCGCGACGAGCGCTGAGGAACTCGTCCTCGTTGATGCTGAATGCGATGACAGCGGCCTTCGAATCCTGCAGGCTGCAGGGGATGGCGCCGTTTGCGCGGAGCTTGCGGGATGCGCGGGAGCCGACGCGTTCGCGGACTTCAGCTTTGAGAGTAATAGCCATGAGATTTCACCTGGATGGGTAAGGCACGGGAGGCGCAAGACGCGACCGCCCGGATGGTTCGTCCTAGGGCTCCTGGCAAAAGGAGACCCGGGCACAGGGAAAAACGGAGCGGGAGTCTATCGCGCATCTCTCGCGATGGGACCTTCCAGTCCTCAAATTGCGAAAAAGCGCCAAAAGTAAGCAGCACCTCTCCTCCATTTGGACTGGCAGAAACGGCCATGCGGGAGAGGGGCGGCGAGTGCGGTCGCCCGAAGCGGCCCTTTGCGCGGTGGATTTAGTAGCCGCCGAACAGCGAGCTCACCGACTTCGAGTCGTGGATGTTACGAATCGCCTGGGCGACCATTGGAGCAAGGGAGACAACCTCGAGACGATTCGGCGTGTTGCCGCCGAATGGGTTGGTGTCGGTGACAAGGATGCGCTCGACGGGGCAGGCGTTGAGGCGATCCACAGCGGGGCCGCAGAAGACGCCATGGGTCACGCAGATGGTGATTTCCTTTGCACCGTTCGTTTTCAGCACGCGCGCGGCCTCGGTAATCGAACCCGCGGTCGAGATCATGTCGTCGACAATGATGGCGTTGCGGCCATCCACATCACCAATAACGTGCTCGATGGCGATCTCGGAACCCGAGATGCGGCGCTTGTCCACGATGGCCAAGTCCGCGCCTAAGATCTTCGCGTACGCGCGCGCCATTTTGACGCCCCCCGCATCGGGGGTAACCACAACGGGATTCTCGATGTTGAGGGACTTCAGGCGATCGAGGAGCACGGGCTTAGCGTACAGGTGATCCACGGGGATATCGTAGAAGCCCTGGATCTGCGCGGCGTGCATATCAACGGTGAGGACACGATCGACGCCGCTCGCCTCAAGCGTATTCGCAACAACCTTGGCGCTAATGGGTACGCGCCCCTCGTCCTTGCGGTCTTTGCGAGCATAGCCATAGTAAGGCATGACGGCCGTAATGCGCCCTGCACTTGCCCGGCGCAAGGTGTCAACCAATAAGAGTAGCTCGACCCAGTTGTCGTTGACCGGTGGGCAAGTCGGCTGGATCACGTAGCAGTCCGAGCCCCGGACGTCCTCGTGGATTTTGATGTCGATCTCGCGATCGGGGAAGTCGGCAACGCGCGCATCCAGAAGCGGGATGCCCATGTTTTCCGAGACGGCTTGGGCAAATCTAGGGTGGGCGCGACCGGAGATCAGGCTGATCTGGTCGGAGGTAACGGCTGCCATAACGCTTTTTGGGGGGAGAGTATGAGGAAGAGTGGGATCAGTCGGCCTTGGGAGGCAAGGGGCGCGCGGGCACACCAACCCAGGACTCGCCTGGTGCGACAGTTGTGCCTTTGCGTAAAACGGCGCCGGCGCCAGTAAGCGCGTCTTCGCCGATCTCACTAGGGGCAATCAGAATCGACCCGCTGCCGATAAAGGCGCGGTCGCCAATGGTTGTCTTATGCTTGTGCGTGCCGTCGTAGTTGGCGACGATTGTGCCCGCGCCGATGTTCGCGCCTGCGCCGATGGTCACGTCGCCGAGGTAGGACAGGTGCTTGGCTTTGGTACCTTCGCCGACCGTGCTCTTCTTGCACTCGGTGAAGTTACCGACCTCTGCCCCATCCATTAATACTGTTCCAACGCGTAAGTGCGTGAACGGTCCTACCTCGCAATTCTCGCCGATGATGACGCCACCGCGGATCACGGTACATGGCAAAACGCGGGTACGCGCCCCGATCTCGACACCGTGGTCGATATAGGTCGTCGCGGGATCCTCGATGCGGACACCTGCGGCGAGATGCTTCTCGAGGATGCGCATCTGGATCTCAGTGCGGGCCTCGCTGAGATGCTTGAGCGTGTTTACTCCGATCACCTCAGTGAAATCGTCAACTAAAACGGCCCGAACCGCGCACTGATCCCCTACGAGTTGTCCGACCATATCGGTCAGGTAGTATTCGCCCTGGGCATTGTCGCAGCCCAAACGCGGCAACCCCTCTACCAAAGCGGATAGCGCAAAGGCGTAAACGCCGACGTTGACCTCGCAGATAGCCCGCTCTTCCGCCGAGGCATCCTTCTCCTCAACGACGGCATGGACCGATCCGTTCGTCTTACGCAGGATTCTCCCAAACCCACGGGAATCAGGTGGTTCAGAGGTCAGAATCGCGGCACCACCGTCAGAGGCATTTTTCGCCCACTCAGCAAGCAGGGAATCCAGCGTAGAGGCCCTGTAAAGGGGCATATCCCCCGAGAGAATCACCACAGGGCCATCAATACCGTCCGCCTTTGCCCTCTTGAGCTCGTCGAGGCAGACCAATACCGCGTGGCCTGTGCCCTTCTGCTCAGGCTGGAGGACGCACTTGATCTCCACATCTTGGGCGATTCCAATTTTTTCTTGGGCTAAATACGCCTCAACAGCCTCTGCCCCATGCCCGACGACAACAAGTATGCGACTTGGCTCAAGCGTGAGCGCCTGATCGACGACATAACCTAGCATGGGACGCCCGCAGAGCTCCTGGAGCACCTTCGGTCCAGGGCTCGCCATGCGGGTACCACGCCCTGCAGCCATGACGACTACAAGGCCAGCTTTGCTGCGACTCATCAACGTAACCTCTTTCAACAACTACAGTTAAACACACGGAAACAGACCTAGCCCAACCATTTGGAGCGCACTTGGCCGACCGCCGGTGGATTCTACACCCCACCGATCAGGTTACAAGCGTTATAGAGCGCTCCTCCCCTCCAATAAAAGTCGCGTAAGTCGTTTGATCACGCACAGATCCTTCGGGGTCTTGGCATATTTGCGAGCAATCCAATGAAATCGCAACTTGACCAAATCGCGGAACCCGGGCTAGACTTGCTCCGTCTGAAGATGTGAACAGGACTCCAACCGTTTGGTTTGGGCCCTTGACACGTTCTCTCCCCGCAGCCATCAGGTAGGTAGCTGACCTCGGGAACACTTTCAAAATCCATCCCCTTTTCTATTTCGTAGCGGTGAGATCCACCGGCCAGGGTCCAGAAGCCATATGGCTTCACTCCGAATACGAACTGTCAAGGGACTCATGACAAGACCCCCCTCTCAGGAGTTTTTTAGGGTAATGCGCAAGCTCTCTTCTATCGCAGCCATTAGTGCTGCAACATTCGTTTTCTCTGGGCTGGCTTCAGCTCAGACCAATGAGACTGACTACGACTTCCAGTGGGCCCCTTTGGCCAACTACGTCCAAGTCGGCCTTTCTGGTCCATTCCTCTTCAGCTTTGGTGGTGCCGCCCCGGTCCACTTCCCGGGCCCCGGTGACGCGATCCGCCGCTGCTACAGCGTCGACGTAACTCAGGGTGGTAAGAACCAATCTTCTGGTCAGTACGAGACCAGTTGGTTCACCTTCTCCCAGGGCTATGCTGCTACCAACCCGATCGCTGGTATTGATATCGGCCTTCTCAGCATGCAGTCTGCTTCGGACTCGGACCTTGGCGGCGACGCCTGCCTGAGCCCGTTCTTCTCATCCGCTGGTAACACTGGTGGACACGGTGTCGGCGGCGCAACCATCCTGGGTCTCCAGGCTGGTACCGCTGGCGCGCCGTTCCCGTCAGTTTGGCAAAGTGTTTGGCAATGGGCCGGCACCGCGTCAGGCCTTGGTGGACAGAACACGATCGGTACCGATCCGACCAACCCGTTCGGCGCTCCGCTTCTTGCTAACTTCATCTACGAGATTCAGGGCCCGCTCAACGCAGGCGCTGGCAACAACCAGTACTACCTCGGTACTACTGACGAGAACGTCGGATCTGGTGCTTCATCGGCTACGGCCGGCCGCGGTACTGGTGGCGTGACCAACGGTAACAGCGCTTGGGGCTCCAGCCTCTTCGGCGTTACCGCTGATCTCTCTGGCGCTATCAGCCACACTCGTATCTTCGGCTTCGACCCCCTTACCGGCGGACTTACCGCTGGTACTGCATTCTGGGGCCTCGGCGCCGGTACTGCAGAGGTCAACCAATTCGTCGCATTCTCGACCCCCTTCTTGTGGGCTGAGAACGACGGCAGCATTGGTGCTGGCGGCCCGGACTGGAACATTGCTTCTGGTACTCCGTCCATGGTCAATGTTTGGTTGAAGGACATCCAGAGTGGTGCTAACGGCAACGCGGATACCCTGTGGAAAGGCGGAGGCGGCGGAGGCCCCTCGGCGATCTACGATCCCAACATGCTCTTCAACTACGGCTACTTCTTGTGGAGCGCCACGCCGGCGATCGCCATGCAGCAGCTTCCGATGAGCTGGGACGACCTGTTCGGTGGCGCTCCGCCCCAAGCTGGTTCGTACTTCTTGGCCACAAATACGACACGTGAAGGTAACCAGAGCCTCCCGGTCAACCTAGATCCGCTTACCAACGCTATGCTTGGCCTTCCTGGCCTTTCGGCAGGTACGGAATTTACTAGCGCTGAGTCGATCTGGTATGACGCTGGCACCGGTGGCCTCGAAGCTATCTGGGAAGGCATGTTCGACCTCGTCGAATCTGGTCTTTCTAAGCTTTCGATCGCGGGTGGCCTTGCCTTCCCGATCTCTTCCGCTCCGGACCCCACCCTTGGTGGTCTTAACGTTGGTATTGCCGCTATCGGCATCCAGGTTGTCCTTGGCGGCCCGGCCGGCGTCACCGTCAACCTCACCGAGGTTGCAAACGGTCTTACCGTCACACTTCAGTAAGGTGTGAAGGTGGCCCTCCTCGGAGGGTATGACCTAAATGGCGAGGCCCGCCTCAGCGCAAGCTGAGGCGGGCCTTGTTCTATTTAATCTGCGGCCCCTAGCTAAGAGCGGCCACGTCCAAGCCCTCATCCCGGGGGACATGTCTCGCCTGGCAACTAACCTGTAAGTGCCCAAGGCGGCATGAGCCCCACGCTCCAACCTCACAGCTAGAGCACCGCCACGGGAGGTAGCTTGCAGCAACCGAGATCTCGGGGGGGTCCCAACACGAGTCACGATCAATCCAATGGGCGTCGCAACCGCGGCGTGGCAATCAAGCTGAGATAACGGCGCGCCTGCCCATCCACCCTGCTGAAAGCAGGATGTGCACAACGAAGCGCGTTTAGGTATCAGCCAAGGCGGGCTGAGCGACCAATCTCGCTATACTTTCCCTCGTGAATACCCCCTTCCTCCGTGCCATGTCGAAAACAGTCGGCTGGATCGCCGATCGCCGCATCCCCCGACCGTTGCGCGAGCCTATCTACCGAGGCTACTGCCGCTTCACGGGCGCATCTATAGACGAGGCGCGCCCCCCCATCGACGGCTATCCAAGCCTGGGCGCATTCTTCGTGCGCCGGCTCATCCCCGGCGCCCGCCAAGTGGAAGAGGCGCCTGGCCTCATGCCCTCCCCCTGCGACAGCAACATCCAGAACATCTCCCAAATCCAATCCGACACGGTTCTGCAAGCAAAGGGCAGCCCCTATTCCATCCGGGAAATCCTAGCGGGAGTAGGTGAGGACATCGACTTCGAGGGCGGCCACGCCTGGACCCTATACCTCTCGCCAAGCGACTACCACCGCGTCCACAGCCCCGAGGACGCCACGCTCACTCAAGTCCGCTGGGTTCCCGGCACCTTCTACTCCGTGGCGCCCAAGGTCCTCCTGAAGCGCCCTAGGGTCCTCGCTGGTAACGAGCGCGCTGTACTCCGCCTGGAGACCAGTCGAGGCCCACTCTTCCTGGTCATGGTCGGAGCCCTCAACGTGGCGCGCATTCGCGTGATCGGCGTGGAACCCGGCGCCGACACAAAACTGAACCGCCACTTTGCCCGAGGCGAAGAGCTGGCCCGCTTCGAAATGGGCTCCACCGTCGTCCTCATCTCCCCAAAAGGCGGGATCACCCCCTTGGACGGCCTAAAAGAGACCGACGCCCTGAGATTAGGACAGGCCTTAGCCAGCTGGTAAAAAAAAGCCAGTCGGGAACTCCTGGTGGCGAAGAATCAGCACAAATCGAGCAAGATCGCTGCGCATAAAAACTAAGGCGGCCCGCTATGTCACTTTATGCGTAAAGCGTAACCCCAATGGGGGGGCGCCAGCCCCCTTCGCCGCCAATGATACGAGGAAGGCCGGCCTCAGCTGCGCTGGGACCGGCCAACCAAATGAGCGAGGGGAGGTTATACGCCCGGAACGAACTTCGCACCCGTGAGGTGATCATTCACCCACTTGCGAATAACCCACTGCTTGTGCTCGTGCTTGACGAGGTCCACGACATCTTCGAATTCCTCTTCGAGCTTGCCAAGATGCGCAGAGTTGACGCGGGCAACCACGTAACCTATGGGAGTCTTCCAGGGCTTGCTGACCTCACCTTCGCCTAGGCGAACGATTGCGTTTCGAAGAGCGCTAGCACCATCGATGTGGTCCCGGTAGAGAGTTTGGCGCAGGACTTGGGTCGTCATGGCCATGGACTCTTTGAACTCGCCCATGCCGAACTCATTGACGAAGGTGTCGGCGACTTGCTGATTGAAGCCGGTCCGGAAGCCCTCTGCAATCTTGCGGTTTTGGGCCATCCGCAGCTTGGTGAAGCTTCCACCTGCATTAACTTCGGAGAGGAACGCGTCCGCTTCGGACTTCGCGCGGCTCCAATCGGATGGCGAGTTCAAGCCGTTCTCGGGGTTGACCTGGGGGAAGAGTGCCAGCTCGATGTTCGGCACCCAACCCAGGACGAAGAAGCTGTTGTTATCGAAGTAGGATCGCAGCGTCTCGTCAGCTTGCCAGTCCTCTTCCTGCAGGCCTAGGATGCCTTCGGTGATCGCCAAGTCATTGCGATAAAACGGGCGGCCGGTGTAGCCGCGGATCTGCAGCTTGAAGTCAAGCTGCATGAACGAGTTGACGTCGGCGAGATACTCGGAAGCAAAGGTACGCCAAATTTTTCCGGGGGCCGGCAGAGCTCCTTCCTGAGCGAGCTTGGCCTTGGTGACCTTGGACCAAATCACGTCGCGGAGCTCCGTCTCCATGAAGTGGCGGGTGAGCGTATGCTCAAGTATGGTCCACATCTCTTCGAGCATGATGTACTCGACCTGGTCGCCCTGCTCCCATGGGGGAAGGACAACGCCCTCTTGCAGGGGGCCGGTGTAAATGCCGAGCAGTGCGCCCTCGGGCATATTTTGGTCTAGTGCAGTCCATACGCGGCGAAAGCGAATGTCGTTGCCAATCTTGGCGAATAGGAATGACATCGGATCCACAAACGCGGGCAAAGGGGCCCCGTAAGATCCCCCAGAATCGACATTTCTACCACCAGCGCTGATTTGGCTGTGCATCAACTCGCCAAGACGAGTGGAGTCCTCGATCTCCTGTTTTGTAGTGAAGAGGCGCGAAACTCCCATGGGCAGTTCGTCGACCGTTTCAACCGGGGGGAAGAACGCAAGGATCGCTTCGACCATATTGCGACGCACGCCTTCGGCCTGATCGAGCGGCAACTGCAATTGGAGGGAAAGGTTGGCGAGCACTTGCTCTTTCGGCAGACCTTTCTCCATGCAGGACTCATCGAAGTAACGCTCCCATTCGAGATCGCTCAAGCCGTAGGGGATGCCGGTTTCTTCCGCAGCCATGCGGCCGAGGCTCTCGTAGGCGCGGGAGTTGAGCATCGCTGTGCCGCGCTTAAGTACGATCCAAGTGTGGAGATCGTCGGCCGTGATATCCACGCCGTCGACCGTGCAAAGCACGTCTTTTGAGAAGTCGATCTCGCTAAGATCAAAGTCCCAAGCGTCCTCCATCTTGATCAAGTTCACTTCCGAGACCCCTTCGCGCCACGAAAAGTCCGCCGACACGCCCATGCTTTCGACAAGGCTCTCAGGGATGTGCGCCGTGATCTCGCCCTGGGCACCCTGTACCGTTCTCGTGATTCCAACGCCAGTCTGAGGGCGCTCGATGGATGGTTTATCGAAAGTACTCTCCAAACCTCGGTTGCCTCCTGCCCCATTGGGTGTGGCGGGCTCTTCGCGCTGGAACCAATACAGGCCCAGTGCGGCAATAACGACGGCAAAGAAGATCAGGATAGATCGCATGATAAACTAGGTTGGGAGGGGACGTTTCTTAGGTTCGGAAACCAGGGACTCTGGAAGCCTAGCGCGAAAGCTGGGCGGGTGAAGGGATCGTGCTGTCGAACCGCGTGGATTTTTAGCCCTAGGAACATTTCATGTGCCCCAAAGCCCATCGCTGGCCTCAAAATGTCTGCTAAAAGGCGTGCGGCGCGCTCCGTAATACGTCGGCAGCCGCAATATGTGAGAGCCAATCTCGCGCGCTTCGCGCCTCTATGCCTGCTAAACTTCCGCCCATGACGCCCCTTGCCCCCAAGACAATCACCCTGCTACGGCTGTCCGTGGCCACCGTCCTTGGCGACTGGGACCTGCTTCGCGAGCTGCGCAGGGCGGCTGGGGAGGGCGAGCCTGATCGAGCCTGGCGCGAGGCCGTCCTGCAAACGCACCTGTTTGCAGGCTTTCCGCGCCTTGTCGAGGCTTTTGGCGTGCTGGAGGAGGAGGGAGGGCTTGGAGTGATCAGCGACGAGGAGCGCTCGGAGGCTCGCAGTGAAGCCGAAGATATCGACGCCGGATACGAGTTCTTCGAGCGGGTATACGGACACCGGGCTCCTCGCGTGCGAGAGATGCTGGAGAGCCACCACCCCGATTGGGGGCGCTGGATTCTCGGGCACGCCTATGGACGCGTCCTGACGCGCCCAGGATTGAGCGCCGCAAAGCGTGAGCTCTGCGCAGTAGTCTCGCTAGCCGCCCTCTCGCAAGACAGGCAGCTCGCGGGTCATGCCCGCGGCGCCATGAACTGTGGAGCGAAGCCGAAAGAGCTTGAGGCAGCACTAGAAGCTGTCGCGGACTTGCTCAGCGAGAGCAACCTGCAGCGTGCACAAAGGGTAGTTCGCGCGTTCACAGCTAGCTAATCGCGCTCTAGCGCTTTGCCCGCACGCGAAGGCTGCGCAAGTGGATCTGCTCGAGCGCTCGCAACCGGATTCCGTACGTCCCCGCTCCACTTCCGGGCGGAGACAGATCCGACTGCAACACCTCCACTCCATCGAAGAGAACGCGAACGCTTCCGCTTCGCTTATTGATATCTAGGCGCAACAGGCACCCCACGCGCTTCAAGCCACTCTCGCCCCAGTGTGAGTGCAAACCGGTTCCCTCAAGGAGCTTGTCGTCGAGTTGTCTCCCGCCGCCCGCACGAAGCTCCTCAAGGGCCTTCGCAGCCGAGCCCTTGGTTACAGCGAGAATACGTCCCGCGGATGCTCCCTTCGGCAGCGAGAGCACCACGTGAAAACCAAGCGCACTTGCCACGAGCAGCCGCTCTTTTCCCGCGTTCGAGGGCTCTTCTATTTCAAACTCTACCGTCGTGACTCCGGTATCTGCCTCGAGCGGCTTCCGAATAACTAGTGACGGAACGAGCCGACTAGTGAAGTCCGCATCATCAGCAAAGTTAGCCGGTCCAGCCCACCCCGCACCGTCGGGCATCCAGTCCTCTCGGGAAATTCCCGGCAGGTTGGCCTCGAGCACAAAGTCATAAAACAGCTCGACCTGGCCCTCATGATGAAAGTTGACCGTGTCGTAACCATAGGCCCGCTGAAACTCTTCCAACGTCGCGCGACCCTCGGGGGCCTTAAGGCGTTCGCGCAGCTCACTTAGACGGTCTTCCGAGTTAGCGATTAGCGGTACGTCACCATACTCCGAAAGAAGCAACTCAATGGTATCCAGGGCGCGCTCTGGATAGCTCTCCAACATCTCGATCTGGCCAGGCAAATCGAAAAACAGCGTGTTCAATTGCTGCTGAGCTTCCGTCGCACGGCGCTGCTGGCGCAGTTCGAAATCGGAACGCGCGTGCTCGAGACTGCGCAAAAACTCCGCCGCTTTGGGCCCGAACTCCAGACCGAGTGGCGAAGCTGTCAATAGATCCAAAGCTCGGTTGGCATCACCCTCGCGCGCATAGAAGAATGCTGTGGCGAGGCGTGCCCAGTCCTCGTCTAGATCCAAGTTCGCTAAATCGAGCACGTCTTTAGCCGAGACTAGTGCCGCGTCGGCGGGCAAGCCCCCTTTGGGAACGGCCAAGTACATCAGCCGACTACTGCCGCCAGTGACGTCGAGATAGAAGCCACCGGTCGGTGCCGCGCTGATCACCTCAACGGTTCCCGAGGCGATCACCTTGTAGCCGATTAACAGTTCGAGCTTCTTGCTGTGAAGACCCTCGATGCGATCCGATGCGCGCCTAATGAGTCGGCCGAGAAGCGTCGCTTCCATAATGCGCGCATTTACGCGCGCTTCCAAGTCGCGATGCCAAGGCTCACTGGAAGAACCCGAGTTCGCCGCGAGCCAAACTTGTCGCTGCTCCCAATAAGCACCTGCAGCGGAGTAGCGCCGGTCGGTCCACGCTCCCTCACTGGCAAGATCGTCAAGCCACACCCCCATCGCGTCGAGCGCGTCCTGTCCGGACGAGCTGATCCCGAGCGCAAGACTGGCCTCATAAATTTCCAAATCCGAGGCGCTCTTCGCGAGCACGCTCAGCGCAAGACCGCTCTCCTGAGTCATCATCTGATCGCGCTTTAGACCTCGAGCTATAAGCTCTTTCGCGAAGTCATCGCGAAGCAAAGGCCCCGCGCTCATCGGCTTGTGAGTCCTCTCTAGTTCGCGAAAATACTCTCTCGTCGCAAAGTCGACCCACCGAACCAAGTCGTCGTCTAGCACGCTCCAACGGCGCTGAAAGTCGGCGCGTTCTTCGTTTAATCTCGTCGAAATCGTGGCGAGTAGGCGCTCTTGGCTAGCCTCGGGCAAACCACCCAACTCCACGGCTAGTCCTCCGGCAACTGTGCGTGCCGTCTCCGCTAAGATTTCGCCCGCTGCCCGCCAATGCCCCTTCGCAATAAACTGCTCGACATTCGCAAAGTACCCATTTTCCAAATTCGAGACGACCTTCGCGCGAAGTCCAGATTCCTCTTCAGACAGCTTTGACTCCAACTCGCTGGTCAGACGGTCAAGACGCACTCGATACTCGTAAGGGGCGCTCCTGTGAGGCCGGCCCACTCGCGCCAAAAGTGCGCTCTCTAAATTCGTACTGAGTGCGCGCTCTGCACCTGCGAAGTCGCTCTTCGCCAAAGCCTCGCGAAACTCAGCTTCGCTCTCCTTGTAAACGCTCATGAGCTCTTTTGCTTCGAGATCCCCCGCTTCGGAAAAGATGCCCAACCAGCGATCGAGATCAGATGCGGGCACTTGCACCTTGATGTCTCGCAGGCGCTCGACCAACACGGCCGGCGCAAGGCGCTCTGCGGCTGGTAAGTCCCCTTGCAGTTGATTGCCAAGTACCGTCAGAGGCCCAAAGAGCGCGGGGCCCGCCGTGTCCTCCCACGGCCGCTTCCAAAGTAGAAAAGCGCCTCCAAGGACAACCATCACCATTGCAGAGATCGCCGCAATCTTGAGAGCGCTCGGCCCCGCGCCCGCAGTCGGCTCCAAGCTAGCAGCGCGCACCTTGGGCCTGCGTCGCTCTCGAACGCGCTCTAGATCGATCAGCAGTTCGCGCGGAGTTTGGTAGCGTTTTTCGAAGTCGCGGCTAAGGCACTTTCGAATCACGAGTCCAAGGCCGCGGGAGAGATCGGGTTCGAGTTCGAGCGGGTCGGGAACGCGCCCATAAAGGACGCCGGAAAGGACCTCGGCGACGTTGGCACCGCTGAAAGGGGGAGCGCCGCAAACGGCGTGAAATAGGGTCGCGCCAAACGACCAAAGGTCGGTGCGGATATCCACGGCGGAGGGATCGCGGGTCTGCTCGGGGCTGATGTAATGAGGCGTGCCAAGCGTGCCCTCTGAACCTGTCAAGCTTGGATCATCGTCGGCGAAAGCCAAGCCCAGGTCGGCCAAGCGAGCGCCCGAGACCTTGTCGATCAGGATGTTGCCGGGTTTGATGTCTCGGTGCACCACACCGTTCTCCCAAATATGCACAAGGGATTCGCACAAGGGAATGAAAAAGCGCAGCGCTTCGCGTTCGTTCAGGCGTCCCTCTTGGCGCAGCTTGAGAGCCAGGCTGGGCCCGTCGACGAGCTCCATGGCGAACCACCAGCGATCGCCGGTGCGACCCATGTCAATAGCGGACACGATGTGTGGATGGGCTAGCCGCGCGGTTGTGCGCGCCTCGCGCTGGAGCCGGCGAACCATACGCGGACGACTTGTCAATTCGGCGTGTAGAACTTTGAGCGCTACAACACGATCGACGGTCTCTTGACGCGCGCGATAAACCGTGCCCGTCGACCCGCGTCCGATCACACCTTCAATGCGATAGCCCGGGATATGCAGCCCACTTCCGCCACGGCGTGTCGATACGTGACGCCCCGGTGGTTTGGGAGGAACAATCTCCGCCTCTCCCTCGCTACCAGCCGCTCCCAGGCCTTGAATTGCTGGCGACGTACTATCCGGTAGTGCCTGTGCCGGAACCGAAGCAAGGCCACTGCCTTCCGAGTCAACGACGTCACCGGCCTTCGTCTCACCCGACTCCGTGTCGGCTAGGTGATCCGTCGAGTCGGCGTCAGGAGTGGGGTCGGAGTGGGAATCGGAACTCATGGCCTAACTGGGGTCGCTCGCGGCACCTTCGTTCGTGGGGCCCTTTTCTCCGACCTCGATTTCGTACTTCTCCATTTTCCGCTGCAGCGCGAAGCGACTAATACCGAGGGATTCCGCCGCTCTACTCTTGTTGCTCTCGGCGTCTGCTATCGCAACTCGGATCGCTCCAGCTTCGAACGCGGCAACGGCAGCACGCAGGTCGCCTTCGACTGTAATATTAGGAGCTACAGACCCGCCGGATTTCAGCCTGCTCTCTCCATTCTGAATCGGCCCGGAGAGATGCTCAAGACGCACAATTCCGTCAGCCAATACGACCGACCTGCGCATTTCGTTCTCAAGCTCTCGAACATTGCCAGGCCAATCGTGACCGGCAAGGGCAGCCATAACTTCAGGAGCTACGCTGGGCGGCTCACAGCCCGCTTCGCGCGCGGCGCGCACAAGCAGAGCTTCGGCGAGGATGGGAATGTCTTCGATGCGCTCCCGCAGTGGCGGAAGGTCCACCGTGAGGACGTTAAGCCGATAGTAAAGATCTTCCCGAAAGAGACCGCTCTCCACTAGGGACAGCAAGTCCCGGTGGCTGGCAACAACGACGCGCACATCCACTTTCTCGATGGCTGTCGAGCCGACAGGCCGCACCTCGCCCTCTTGTAAAACACGTAAGAGCTTCTTCTGCATCTCGTCACTCATGTCCCCAACTTCGTCGAGGAAAAGTGTGCCCCCATCGGCCTGTTGCAAAAGCCCACGGCGGTTGCGATCGGCTCCGGTAAACGCGCCTTTGACATGGCCAAAGAGTTCGGACTCTAGGAGCGCGTCCGGCACCGCTGCGCAGTTCTCGCAAACGAATGGTCGCTTAGCTCGCTTGCCGTTATTGTGAATCGCACGCGCGATTAGCTCTTTGCCCGTGCCACTGTCGCCGGAGATGCGAACCGGTAGGTCCGACTCGACAACGCGGTCGAGTACTTGGAAGACCTTACGCATCGCGCTCGAGGTGCCTATGATCTCGTTGTAATCGTAGCGTCCACGCTCGCGCGTGAGCTCGCGTCGCACCACAGCGAGCTCTGCATCACGGTCTTTCACCTTGCGCCCAAGGCTCGCATTTAGGCGCTGGATTTGCGTCCCAGAGAGGCGCAGGGCGTCATTGTTCTCCAACAACGCGTCCACTTGGCGGGCGTTGCGAATCGCGACCGCGGCAAGTGCAGCAAAGTGTTCGGCGACGTCCAGATCTTCCTCGCTAAATGCTCCTGAACGCATTCTATTGTCAACATAGAGCACTCCGGCGACCTGGTCGTTCAGATGAATCGGAAGGCACAGCACTGATCGCAGACGCAGGTCTTCGACACTAACCATCGCGTCGAAGCGGTCGTCACGGCCAGCGTCCATCGACAACACGGGGCGCCCGGTCGAGAGGGCCTGGCG
>Ga0315322_10002411_pt1 | contig 14453 bp, 19 predicted proteins | sample M110021515metaG_FD_203461 | JGI IMG/M metagenome (GOLD analysis project Ga0315322, IMG submission 203461) | Ammonia-oxidizing marine archaeal communities from Monterey Bay, California, United States - M1 100m 21515 | ecosystem: Environmental > Aquatic > Marine > Intertidal zone | place: USA...
GCTACCCTCATCGGCGTAGCAACATGGGACATTGAGGTTGCGACACAAATGATTTTTGGTGCGAGAGATAGCACGAATGAGAGGTCTTATCTAGCACAGACGAGTAGTGGCAACATTGCACTAGGTGTCGGGCCAGGGGCTATTGGAGTATTTACGGCAACAGCTTCCACGGAATATATAGCGTTCGGTAAATATAATTCGGGTGACAATGATATTTATGTAAATGGATCATTAATCGGGTCTGGTGCTTCAGCATCTCCAGCAAACACGACATACGGCTATAACATTGGTTCACTTAACGATGCTGGAACGTCATCTGGCTTTATGGACGGTCGAATCCGCGAACTAATCATCTACCCTACCGACGAATCCGCAAACCGCGAAGCAATCGAGGCGAACATCAACAAACAATACGGCATATATTGGGACGGTTCGCAGAAATCGCTTCTCGACTACTATCCAAGTTCTTCTGCCGCTTATTCTCTACGTGCGCTCAACTCGGCTTACACCGAACCTCTAGTAAAGGTTCGACGTTCTAGCGACAGCGCAGAGTTGGACGTTTACGCAAACTTTGACGGGACGCTAAATGAAGACGCAATACTATCATTCTGTGGGGCTGGAGACGGCTTCGTATCAACGTGGTATGACCAGAGCGGACAGGACAACGACGCGACACAGGGCGACGCCAGCGCACAGCCGAAGATTGTTGACGCTGGCGTAATAATTACCAATGAAAACGGGAATGCTGGGATTAAGTTCGACGGAATTGGTGACGCACTGCTCTGCGGCGGAATGATTGTTGAGCTTAGTCAAAACGCGGCATATGTCGTCGCGCTAACAGATCAAGCAGGAGGAACAGGGACAGACCTTGGATATATACTTTCCGAAGGTGATGCAGTTTCGCCATATAGTTCTAATTTCATTCTTGGTTCCCCAGATGGCGGAGCCGCGCTATGGGTGAATTCAACGACATTCGGGTCGGCACTTCCATCGACTCCATGCTTGCTTGGATTTGAGTGGGATCAAGTAAATTTTCAAGCTCGTATGAATGGGACAACGAGTGGTTCCGCTGGAATTGCATGGGTAAATGCCGAGACTAGCAATAGCGCGATAGGAAATCAAGGCGACGGAGGCGGCAATGGCACTAAGCATATTATAACCGAACTAATATCATGGAAGTCTGACCAGTCTGCAAGTGCCGCAGCAATCGAGAAGAACATCAACGACATCTACTCAATCTACTAATGACGCATTTCATCCTAACACAACCCTCCGAGGACTACGCCAAAGCCGTGTCGCATGAGCTATGGATGCTCGCACGTCCTCGCGGAGTCTCTGACAACGAAACCTCGCAGTTCTTCTGCGGTGTTAAGACTCATTCCGACGGACGTGTGGCAATCGGCCCATTGGACGGGACGCAACCAGTTCACGCTGACGCTGACGAGTTGTCATTCGGGACGCTAATCGCCCCAGCAATCACCGAGGAAGAAGAAGCAGGCATTGTCGCAGCAATCACCGAAGCCAAGGGCGGCAGCATTGACATCGTGGCACTCATCGAAGCATCACCATCACTATCACCAAACCTACGAACCTACGAGCAGCTCAAAGCTGACGGATGGTTCACAACCGACGAAATCTAATGAAATCAACAAGTAAGCGAGTAGCAGTCCGTAAGCCTAAGAAGGTAGCAGTGTCTAAGCCTAAGAAGACGGCAATAAAGAAGTCCAAGAAAACCTGCATCCGCAAAAAATAATGAACGCTCGTCACACATATGCAGTAGGAGCAATAATCATAGTCCTCTGTGGATGGGTGATTAGTGCATTTGGGGTAGAGTTCATCAAGGAGAAGGTTGCCAAGGTGGATGCTACAGCAGAGCGCGTGTCAATCGTTGAGCATGACCTAATGCAGCACAAGGCTGAGGATGAGCGCAGATGGGATGCTCAGTCCAATGCAACAAGCGAGATGCAAGCAGACATTAAGCTCCTCCTGCGCGAAGTCAGCGAGATAGGTGCTCATGTCCAGAATCTAAAGACCATTGATGAATAAGTTAATCACAGTCCTATACATTCTCTATTTCATCAGCTACATGCTGGGATGTGCCTACAATGGCAACGTGAGCATCTATTCCCCTAGCGGTGATGGTAATGTTATTGAGAAGACTGTCTCAACAAGTGCGGAGGTTCCAATTAAATGAAATATATTGCAGTAGTTCTAGTCGTAGCACTCCTGGTCGTGGGCATTGTCGCCACGGTTTTCATTAAATACGGCTTTTCAGTGAAGGTTGAAAGTGACGTAAAAGTTGAAATTGGCGTAGACCATGCGCCAGCTCCAGAGATTCACTATCACATCAAGAAGGAAGGAACATGGGCGCTTTAAAAGCCATTATTATAATTTCTGGATTTAGCCAGAAGATGCACCAGCACACTGGGTCTAGGAAACTGTGGCGAGAGATGCGCGTTGCTGACGATCTGTGCGCCAATAAAGACGTGTTGATTGAACTGAAGGAATGGGATACGAACTGGGACTATTACGCTAAATACATCAATAGCTTCAAGCCCTCAGAAGTCCTTATATGCGCTTACAGTTGGGGAGGGGGTCATGGTATGCCTCAACTCGCAAAACGCCTTAAAGCCCCCGTTACGTGCGTTCTGTGCGATCCTGTGTACCGCAGCAAGACAATACTCGGCAGATGGGCGGCATTTTGTGACTGGAAGATTAAAGTTCCGAAGAATGTGTCGGTTGTCAAGCATTTCATTCAGAAGGCTAAATGGTGGCAGCTAGACGGGGATTTACTAAAAGGAGGCAAATCTTTATGTAAGCCGACTTTATTAGAATACACTCACACTGAAATGGACGACTCTAAAGAATATCACGAAGCAGCACTAACAGCAGCAAGAACCTTTTTACAGAAATAACATGTCACTAGACCCCACAACAATTTCAACTACAACATCTCTGTTCTCTCTATCTACGTTCGTTTCGGGTGGCTGTAAGATTTACTTCGATACTAGCGACAGCAATGATAGCGTAGACATTTACGACATTTCAGTGGTCATCACTCGCACACATAGCCCTCTATAATGGCAATTCTAGGAACAACACGACTCAAAGTAGCCAATGGCTCTGCCTCAGTAACTAAGCTGTGGAATGGTCGTTATCGGCTTGAATTCCTCTGTGATCCATCGTCAGACAAGACGGATTGGTATTACGAGAACATTGGTGGCATTCTCCCAGAGTTTGCAGCTAGCCAAGACGCATTCTTCGGCAAGGGTGTGGATGAGAGTTGGCAAGCCATTCCAGAGAGCGTGTATCCGAACATGGTGTGCGTGGAGGCAAGCTACCCCTACATTCCGTCAATCGGTGAGAAGCGTGTTTCCTTGGCCTACGAGACGCTCACAAGCTCTTGGGTGCAGGAGAAGGACGAGGACACAGACTACGAGCTAAATGGCCTCAAGCGGGTCTCTAGGGTGTCTGTAGCCCTTCCTGAGACAGCATACACAAATGTCGTAGGCACAACAACTATTGACAGCGACGGAACTACCCTATACTTAGGGACTTACCAGATTGACGAGACAGACGCTAAATGGACACTCAGCGAAATTTGGCTGGAAGCGGGAACTCTGAACGTCTCAACAACCACAGAGGCCACTGGACTTAATCGTGTTGCAACAACCTTCTTGCACATCGAGGGAGCTACCAGCGGCCCTGTTGTATCACGGTCAGAGCAGAATGTAGAAGGACTGAAGACCATTACGGTCACGACGCTGCAACGGTCGGACGGTGGCGACCTTACAGACGGAGACCCCACCAATACGTTCGGGGCGATGTTTAACTTCTCATATCCTGGAGTCGTCGGCGTATCAAGAGTAACGACAGCGTCACTTGGAGGGGACATTGCTATCAATCGGTTCTTCTACCAATCACCTCCAGTGCAGCGTCCGATCCCAGCTACTAGCTACGTCTTCTTTCAGACTAGTGGACTTCCCGCTAGTGAGGACTATGTGTATGACGGGGCTATCGGATTATGGTCGCCTAGCGAATGGGCAGGGGGAACCTACTACGGGTGGAGATACCAGCGAGATAACTTTGGGACACCGATTGGTGAGCGTCCTGGTTTTCGTGGATTTAGGGCAGTCGAGAATGATGACGATGAGATCCCGAATGTCTATACATCTCTGACGGGAATGGCAACTGACGACGACGGTCTTAGCGGCACACTGCTACTGAATGGCACAACCTACGAGATTAGTGTTAGCGGAGGGCCAGAGAAGCCAGACGGCAACAAGTACACACTAGGAACTATTGACATCGAACCAGCTTTCGTAGACGAGGATGGGGTTCAATACTACAAGAAGGTTATCACAGTTGCAACAATCCCAGCTCAAGGAAGCTCAGTTATTACATAATGCCAACACGAGAAGATTTAGACCTTGAGAACAAGAATTCCCTTAGCAATCAAAGGGCAACTCGTTCGCGCAGAAGAACAATCAAGGCCATGAAGGACAAGATGAATGCTGCGCTTAGGGGCGCTACATCTACCAAGGAGCGGAGGGAAATCAAGAGCAAGTTCAACGTAGACACGAACAAGGCCAGCGACCAGACAGACAATCAGCAAGGGGTAAACGAGGACAGCAACCAGCGCGGGGATGATAATTTCAAGCCAAGCTACGATACCTTGGGCAATGATAGTAGTGGTGGTGGCGGAGGCGAAGCTATTTTTCCTTTTCAAATTGTGCAAATTGATTCCGATACAATCGCAATTCGCAAAGGAACGGTAAGCACTATCATTCCAACAATCGGAGGAACACCGCTCGATGACGACTATACGCTCAACACTATTGACGTTGCGGCGGCGACGACATTTTGGCTTGATGCTACGGTAAACGCGAGCGAGGTGATAACTGCCGTGGCAATCGTAACAAGTGACCCAGGCGCAGACACGTCAACACAAACAAAGCAGCAACTCGGCTCGCTTACGTGGGATACGGGCGCAATTGACGCAATTAGTAGCAACCTCGGCGGTTCGCAAAACGTGGACAGTTGCGGCGCGTCTCATTCTTGGAATCGGATATAATGGCGACGAATTTACTAACATGCTGCGAACGGCTCGACGAGTCGAAGTATCGGCACAAGTGCGCTTGTCCATCGGCGGTAGCGGTATGTGAAAGTGAGCAAGTTAACCCTGAGCTTTGTGGGCTAAGTGAGTTTACTGGCGATGGTGTAGTAGCCAGCACGCCGCCAAAGAAATACAGGCTACAAACTCAAACATATACGGGGTTAAGTTATACTTTTAACAAGTGCTGCCAGCCACATTTCACGCAGCCCTACGAGGTCAAGCTTGCTAGAGTGGATGCATCTACATCGGATTTTGTATCTACGCTAGAATACGACTCATTGACATGCAACCTTGGCGGGAGTTCCACAAACGGAAATATATTAGTAACTACCTATCAATATTGCGACGACCTTCCAACGGGTACTAGTAACCGTATATACAATGACGTTTGTGGCGGGCTTTCAGGGAATACAACAAACACAGTTGCATCAAATACACTGAAAAATCAAAACTGCGAGGATACAGAATATTTCAACCAATCCGCCGAAGATCCATGTGTCGGCGAGATTAAAAAATCACTAAGCGGAACGGGGACGACCGTTTTATCTGTTGAAGATACCGAAGCCGATGCAGAAGCGCGCGAAACGCCGACGATTGGAACGTCTTGCAGTTCACTATGGGAGACGCGAAGCACTGGCTTTGGATGGACTGTTCGCACGAGTGGCTATACCATCGAATGCGATGACTTGGTAATTGGCATTGAATACGAGGTAGCGCCATCAATCAGAAAGCGGACGGCAGTGATCGACAGCTATGGAGCATGGGAGGACGTGGCAGTTACGCCAGTTACATTCACGGCAACCGCCAAGACCGAGACAATTGACGACGGGGGCGACCCTATCGAGCTTGACCACATACAAGGCTACGAATACGAAATCACTAGCGTAAACATCGAGAAGACCGCATAATGTTTAAAGACCTAAATCCACCGAAGCCGATAACCAAGCCGCAAGACTCCATCGACTGGAAAGAGCCGATTCGTGGCGCTGGTGACGTAGTGCATAAGGTCGCGCAACCAATAGCAAGGGTGATCGACAAGACGCTCGGCACGAAGATTCAAAAATGCGGTGGATGCGCAAAACGCCGCGAAGCATTAAACAAGGCATTTCCACGTAAAACTTGACACGTAATTTATACTAAAAACATAGACAACTAATATTATGGCAGATTTAACACAAAATCCAGAATTTCAGAAATTCATGCAGCAATATAGTGGTGGGCAGAAAGCTCAACCCACTACGCCACAGTTTGTGCCACAAGTGCCGCAAGCTACGCAAGGGCCGTTAATGGCTAATGACCCACGGGCAGTCCCAATGATGGGGGAGTGGGAGGTGCAAGGTGCTAAGCCTGGTCAGTTTCCTCTTGGCATCCCAGAAGACAAGCTAATCCCACAGCCAGTGACGAACACCCCTCAAGTTGAGCCAGAAGTGCCACAGGTTGATCGTGGCGAGTTTAGACCAACTGGCGGGGCTGGATTTGTTCCAGCATCTCAGGTTCCGATCCCAGCAGATAGGGAAGCTGGGTTCATTCCAACGGTTGAAACTGTAAAAGCCCAGTTTGGAACACCAGAGTTTGTCCAATCTGCCCCGCAAACCGAAGCGGCAGCACCACAATTTGGACTAGCAGACCCAACGTCTTCCACAGCTCCAACTGGTGAAGACCCATTTGCTGGCCCTATTGTCGCACCACAGACTCCACCGCAAGCAGATCCGAGCCAACAGATTCGACTAGCAGACCCTACTTCGTCTACGGTGGGACAGCTCACAACGGCAAGCGGCATTCCACTATCGCAATTCCTAAGCGGAGAGGCAATCCCAGAGGCAGGTCTTGTTGCTGAGTCTCCTTTATATTCCTCTGAGTCTAGGGGTATTAGCGGAGAAGCGGGGCAAGACATCATGGCACAGGAAAGCGCAGCTCGCATGGCGGGAACATTCTCACCAGCAGGGGCAGGACGCGCTGTGAGTGATCGTGAACGTCGAATGGCTACTGGAGAGGAAACTAGCATGGCAGACCTTACAGACATGGCAAAGGCTAATGCTCCAGGTGCAAGCCCTAGAGACATTGCGCGAGGTCAGCAAGTGGCAAATTCCCTTGGAGTTGACTTGAAGACGGGTAAGTCACTTGCGGCGCAGGAGGGACTAACCTTTGACCAAGTGATGAAGATGAAGGACTTTGACTTCAAACGCGACCAAGAGGCATATAAGCGAGAGCAGGATACTATGACCTCAGAGGGAAAGGCCGCTGAGGCGTTCGATAAAGATGAAGCGCTTCTACGACAAGTATCTGGAGATGCTGGGCGCATTGGTCGTCTGACAAACGAAGCAATTGGAGTTACTACTGAAATTGGAACAACTGGACTTGCTGGTTCTATCTTGAAGCACGTCCCAGGGACGGATGCCCACAAACTAGACTCTATCCTTGAGGTCGTCTCATCGAAGGTTGCACTCGACAGACTGATGGAGGTCAAGAAGACTGGCGCTACGCTTGGCCAAGTTTCGGAGAAGGAACTTGCGATGTTGCAGAACAGCTATGATACGCTAAAGCAGGGACTTAAGGGAGAACGCCTCCGCGAAGCCCTTGTCAACTACGCTACACAACTCAAGGCGGTTGAGGATAAGACAGCGGCAGCTTTTATCGGTAAACACGGTCAAGAGAAATTCGACAAAATCATGGGGGGTGGTGCATCTGGCGGTGAACCACGATACGCCAACGACCAAGATGTTGGCGGCTCTGCCGAATCATACTACAACCCAAGCGCAAGTAAATAATATGGCAACACTTGAAGAACTCGAAAACGTCCTGGTTCAAGCTGGCAAGGCTGGCGACCAAGGAGCGGTCACTAGGATTTCAGATGCAATGAAGGCGCACCCCACCTTCCAGCGTAATGCCAAGGAGAAGCTAGATTCTGGGACGTATAAGCTTGCCGATGACGGGTATACCGAACTTAGCAAGGATGAGCAGCGTGCCAACATGAGCAAGCTGACAGCTCGTTCGCTTGGGCTTAACGATGACGAGGTTGACGTAACTCAAGGTATGGGAACCCTCGGACGCATGGCACTCTCCTTCAAGGCAACTGACGAGGAGAAGTTCAAGAGCTTGGAGGAACGCTACGGACGTGAAAACATTCGCGCCGTAGATATTGGTGGCAAGCAGAAGATGCTTTACCGTGACACAGAGGAAACGGGCGGACAATTCCGAGCGGTTGATGAAGAGGGAGTATCACTTGCTGACTTCTTCGGTGATACGGCAGGAAGCGTAGCCCCCGTAGCAGGTGCAATTGGTGCTGCGGTAGCAACTGGTGGTGCTTCTATTCCCATCATGGCACTCGCAGCAGCGGGTGGCAGTCTAGCCGCTGGAGTTGGGCAAGACTTAACATCACGCGCTGTTAGCGGAGAGGACTTGCAAGTTGGAGAAGCCTTTACGCGCAGAGGGATTGAGTCTGCGATTGGAATTCCCATTGATCTTGTAACAGGGGTAGGTGGTAAAGTCCTCGGAAGGGCATTTGCGAAGCGAGCAAGCCTTGGTGCTGTTGATAATTTGGTCAAGTCCACCGACGAGCTAAATCAAGCCTACAAGACAGACATCAAGCTTACTGCGGCACAGGCAGCAGACCCAGACGCATCAATGGTACAAAGTCAGAGAGCTGGATTAGACCCCAAGGGGCGCGAAGCAAAGTGGTACAATGACCAGCTTGACGAGATTGGAAGAATCAAGCAGTCGATTGAGACTGGAATTTCTAGTGACGAGCCGATTGAAGGCGTAATGATGCGAATGGCTGACAACCATTTGCAGAAGCTGGACACCTACAAGCAGAGAGTTAATCAGCTTGACGAAATTGAGCTTACTCAGAAGGCCAAGGCAAAGAAGCAAACAGAGGCTATCCAGCGCGGAGAGAGGGCTAGGCTGACAAAGCAACGAGAGGTTGAACACCAAGCTCGCGTTGACAAGTACAATAAGGAGTTCGACAAGATGCGTGACAGCGTTGAGAAGCTTGAGCGAAAGCGTGGGCGCGAAGTTCGTGGTCAGGTGGCTGCTAAGAAGGCTGAAGTCGAGGCTAATAGCAACGATCTCTACGAACGCGCATATACGCTCACGGACACACCACAGGCAAACACGCCAGTATCCGTGGTTGAACGCGCAATCAAGAGCATTGACGATTCTCAGTTCATCCCAGACTCACCAGAGCTGATGGCACTTCATGCACTGAAGAAGCGCATTGCTACGGATAGTTCAGACCTAACATTCCGAGAGCTTGATTCATTCGTTCGCCAGTTTGGTGATCGCGTAAATTTCAAGAAGGAGCATGGTCTAAAGTTCAATGAACTCAGCTTCCAGGACGCATACAAAAGGTTGAACGCCATGTGGAATACAGCCGTAAGCGCACCAAAGAGACTAGGTGCGAGGGGTGCTGGCAAGAGCGCAAGAGAGGCGCACTTGGCGGCCAGGAAGGACTTCAGGAAGAACGTCTTACCTTATACCGATGGAGAGCCAGCAAAGATGCTCAAGAAGCGCGTAGGGGGACTCAGCGGTGAGGAGCTTGCCGATGAAAAGGTTCTAAGCGAATCACTCAAGGATTCTGCGTCCGTTCGCAACGCTATCAAGGCTGGTGCTGACCGTGGCACGCTCAAAGACGCATACTTGCGTAGCATTCTAAAGGCAGCTAGCGCATCTGGGAAGAAGGGTCGCGTTAATTTCGACGAGAGCGTACTTGACGAGCTTTACCGAGGCAAGACAACTTCCGCCAGGAACCGCATCAAGAGCTTGAATGACATGTTTGAGAAACAGGCCGACGCACCAAGGGTCGTGACAACCGAGGACATTAGAGACTTCGTAGAGGCGCAGGACATCCCAGCAGCTCGTAGGGCGAAGCAAGCAATCGACACGAAAGTGAGGGCACAGAAGCAATATGACGAAGCTAATCAGAATGTACTGATGAAGGTCATCAACGGCGAGCAACCAGCACCAGAAGACATTCACATTTTCGTAGACGACATTGCTAAGCTCAGTCCTGGAAATATCGAAAAGGTCATGTCTAAGCTATCAAAGCCAGAGCAAGACTCTCTTCGTCGCAGCGGCTTGGATTGGATGCTACAGAAGGCTGGTGCGTCTGACGAGGCAGTTCAGAGGACTTCGGCTCAAACTGGAGGGCAACCCCTGTGGAACCCAGACCAAATGCACGACATGCTGACCAACAAGATACAGCGATCAAAGCTGGAGAAGCTGGTGGGCAAGGACGTAGTTGAGGACTACGCTAGAATGAATAAGATCGTGGGCAATGCTTCGATCCTTAGACAGACTTCCGAGGGCGCTGGCAGTCGCGTGGTGCTCACCACTGGAGCAACTGGTGTCCCAACTCCGCTCATTGTATCTCCAGGCATTCCACGATGGCTTGGACGAAAAATGCTTGGAATCATTCACACTTCACCAACTGGACGGACAATGCTCAGGCGTTGGTTGCAATCGCCTGATAAGAAGTCAGCTGAAGAGTTATTTCAGAAGATATTCTTCACCGCCATTTCTACCCGAGCTGGTATGGCCGCTGCCGCTAGTGAGTCCCAGAAAGACCCAAGATTCTCGGCATGGGTTCAAGAAAGCATGAAGGGTCAACCACAAGACCAATAAACAGAAAAGCCCCGCTCAAACGAACGGGGCTTTTTTTCGGCAGCTTGGTTATCGCTTATGCCTACAATTGGAGGATCTGAGGGAGAAATAAGAAAAACCTCAGTCTCCATATTCAACCGAAAGTTTTAGTCGTCATCGAAGTGCGGAGTCTGGGCAGATGGATCATAGTTGAAGCTGATGTGACAATCATCCTTATCTACCAGCATGATTTTCACTCGATCAATCACTTCATCCATCGTAGAAGCGGCAAAATATCCGCTACCACCGCATCCTTGTCTTCGGTCAATTTCACTGTAATCAACGATCAATCCGTCTCCGATATTGATGACTTTAAATGTGATTTGCATATGGTGTTCTTCGTTGTTAATATTATTTATTGGTTATTGTTTTGGTCGCCATTCATGGCTAAAATGCGGTTTTAATGGCTATACGCTATATCATAGCCAGAGGGGGTTTTCATGCAGTTTATCCCGCACTGGGAGCGGAAAGGATGGTCGTGGTGACCACTATGGCGAATGTCTGCATGGTGCTACATATCGTCGAACGAATGTGAAGGATGGGCCATTTTTAGGTTTGGGAAGTGGAAGCCGCAAGTGGATCGCAGCAGCAGCGTCACGCCCCTGGCGATGGACAGCATCTTGTCGAAGTCGTCAACCTTTCCACTGAATGACATGCCTACCTCGGTTACCGTGTCACTCCTTCGGACAAAGAATATGTAGTCAATGCCGAGTTGCATTAGGAATTGCGGAGACTCACAGCCTGGCAGTTCTCCATCTTCGTCAACCTCAGTTACGTCGATACCGCAATGATTTGCAAGTTTGTTGGCATCTGCCGTTTCCTCAAAGAACCTGATAACAAGATCCATATCATCATCCTCCATAGAATGCTCATCGCAGTAAAGCACGTCATTGTTGCTCAAATTGAAGTCGTCATTATTGCTGTGGATATACTGCTCGCTGTCTTCTGGTGTTTTCATAATCCGTATATTGTAAGGTTCTGCGTTCGCCTCTCCTTCGCCCTACAAGGCGTTTTGATTGTTAACTGGACACTTGCCCCTCGCTCTCATTCAAAAGCCCTTCTAGGTAGCGTAGAATGCTTGTATTGATGGTCTATAGTTTATTATGCTTTGCGGTTATTCGTATATTCTGTGAAAGTGTCCCCATCCACCACCGTTTAAGTGGCTTAGGGGTTTGAGGGTTATCGGTTTGGAGGCTCCCCAGCCTCACGATTGACTACATTCTTGAAAGTTAAGCTGCCGCCCCACACACTGAGGCGACAGCAACACACGTTGTAACACAACAACAACTAAACTTATTATTCCGTAATAAAATACTGGTTATTCGCCGTTGTCAACATCTAACTCACTTGCTATCTCTTGAAACATCTCGTCGAGGTCGTCCTCGTTTGGCAGATACTCCTTGATTGAGTTGAAGTGGAAGCCAAGTGCTGCTGCTGCACCCCTGGCTAGCTGGTTAATCTCCGAGATATGCCAAGTAGGTTCTTTGATTTTGATCTCAACGACCGTGTATTCATCTTCTAGTATCATTTTCATATTATTCCTTGGTTGGTGGTTAGATTGCTACTTAATAGTTCTTACAAAAACATCGGTTCAAAGTGCGCGACCTTAGAGCTGTAGACAACTCCGCAGCCTAGGATTGGCTTGGCAGCATAGACGCGCCCGTAGTTCATAGCTGGGTGGCTGTGATCAACACCGCAACCGACCTGCATACCAAACACGCAGTCTTCTTGATTTGCGTGGTAGACGATTCCAGCTTGGGCGTGTAGGTGGCCTTGGACTACGCTCCTAAACTCCGCTATTGCGTTCTTGTAAGCAGCCATAATTCCACCCTTTCCCTTGTCTCCGTGCCGATACAGCGTATCATCAATGATAAGGTCAGCGTAGCGAGGGTGAACTGTCCAGCCCGTAAGCCCCCATAGTCTATCAAAGTCCCGCACAACCTCGTCTGGAAGCCCTAGAGAGGCCGCCTTGCGAGATGGGAGACTGTCATGGTTTCCAGTCAGAATGTCAACCTTCGGGAATGCACGGTGAAGTGCCTTGACTTGCTTCTGTGCTTGCTTGAACTCGTCCACTGGATTCGGCATGAATGCTTCCTTGTCGTGAAATGAGATACTGTTCCAGTCCACCAGGTCGCCAATGTGCACGACACGATTGCACTTATGCTTCTTCTCGATCTTCTTCAAGAACTTGATGTAGTCCTTGTGCATACATGGCGCGTGAGTGTCGCCAATTACTAATACTCGTTGTTGTTTTTGTGTTAGCATTATTTGTCTTCTGTTGTGTTTAGTAGAAAGAACGGGCATTCACCCGACTTCTGTGGAGTTGTAAAGGAGGAGATCGGAAGTCTCACACCCGAAGGCTTGTCCGTGAATCTAGCGCAGTTGAAGCGGTCGATGCAGTCTTGGTTCTCGCAGCGAGAGAAGTCGTATGGCAGTCTCTTCATTAGTCTCGTTCTATATGTGGGGTTGATCTGTATTTCTCTGTAATCTCTCCCATACGCTTAGCGTCAAGGCAGCGGCATGAGGTGATTTGGTTCGGGTAAAAGATTCGTCCATTGTCAGACTCCTCTTGAATGGTGATGAGATTGACCAGCTCAAGAAGCTCCTTATTCTCACGTTCTAGTTGGTCTCGCGTCTTTTTCGTACCACTCATCTGAAAGCCCTCCAGCTGTAGATTGAATTCTCGGTTTTGAAGGTGATGTGAAGTCCCTCCTCGGTTTCCTCTTCCTCTAGAATCTCCGTTATGGGGCTTGTGCGGTACCAGTGCCGAGGACTCTCAAGTAGGATTTGCCAGCCCACAGTGGGGGTCTGAGGCTCTGTATCAGTCTCTACGTCCCCGCTTGCTATCTCTCTGAAGTGAGTCATAACCCAAGCTCCTGAGATGCCCTTGCCGTCATCTGGGGTAAGGCGTGTGAGTGCGTATATCATAGCTGCTTCCCCTTTCTTACGTTATACGCCAAAATCTCCCAGTCTAATACGTCGATTACGTTTCCTATTCGATCCATTAGCTTGTAGAGAACTTCTGGCTCTCCGCAAGTGCCTGGTTCAGATGCGTCTGATAACGAGACTACCTGCCATTCGCGGCCTTCGTAGTCTGAGATGATGTCCGTTTCCTTGTATTGCATAGTTGTGTTCTAGTGGTTTGTGGTTGTGTGTCAAGGGAAAAGAGAACTCCCGAATCACGCAACAAATCAGAATTTGCGCGTGTTCTCCCTGTTGGGTGAAAAAGTTTTGCAGAGTTCTGACAGCACGAAGCAGCAGAGCAGGTCGAAGCCATGCCCACCTCTAGCGATCTGAAAGGAAAGAACCATTATCCCCACAATGCAAAGTGCTTGCTTTAGGTTGTGGCCAAAAAGCCACCCAACCAATCGGGATATACAACTCATTACGCTTCGCTTCATTCGTGTTTACCCTCCACGTTCTGTTGAATGTCAAAATACCCCATCGGTATATGACCATGTGATACATAATGACCCTCGAAGCTCTTTGACATTATGCCCATCTTGTCGGCTGGGAGGTCTAGTCGATACACAACATCGCCATAGTCTTGCGCGATCTCTATGTCATCCGTGAACCAAGTCCCGCTCGCCATACTATTATCGTCTATCACGACTGGCGATCCGTGGAACAATACCACAGAACCAGGCGGATCATTACAATTCATTCGTTCCTCATTCATGTATGTCCTTAGTGTTAT
>Ga0315322_10002414_pt1 | contig 14443 bp, 12 predicted proteins | sample M110021515metaG_FD_203461 | JGI IMG/M metagenome (GOLD analysis project Ga0315322, IMG submission 203461) | Ammonia-oxidizing marine archaeal communities from Monterey Bay, California, United States - M1 100m 21515 | ecosystem: Environmental > Aquatic > Marine > Intertidal zone | place: USA...
CGCCGGGGCCCGAGGGTGCCTGGGCGGTGGGGGTCAGCAGGGCGGAGCCGGTGTCGGGAAGCGAGGGCGTGGCGGAGCCTGTGCGTCCACCCAACAGAGTGGCTGCGGGCTGTTGAGGTGTGACGGACGTGCCATCGGGGAGCGCAGTCGGCAACGTGACGGCAGCGGAGCCGGGATGGCCAGGCGGCACGGGCACGCTGGGAATGCCAGGAGCCGAGGGAGCTGGCAGCACGCCAGGGGCGGATGGGAAAGCCAGATCAACTGGACTTGATGAACCCAAAGCTGGCGCGCCCGCCGTGGGTCCACCGAGGGCCAGCGGGGAAGCCGCCACCGACCGAGCCCCGGAGGAAAGGCGCGGCCCTCCACTGGCCCCATCCTCCCTGGCCCCTGCATCGGCCGACCTGCCATCTCCAGGCATTGCCTCACTCGACGCCCGGGACAGGTGCGCCAAAATGGAACGGGCGGCTGCGTCAAAATCGATCATGTGGGGGACTCCCAGGACCTCCGACTCATTGTGACAGGGGAGAGACCAGGTCGGGCGACCGACGAAGCGTTCGGATTTCAGTCCACTTTCAAACACTGGCACCCAACTCAGGGTCGACCAGTCCAAACCTGGAACGGCCATTGCATTGTCCCCGGACGGCACATCAGCCATCCCTCCCTGCAAGGAGCAGCAATGCAGATTCGATTCTGGGGCGTGCGTGGTTCCATCGCGGTCAGTGGTACCCGCTACGTCCACACCGGCGGAAACACGTCGTGTGTAGAGGTCGAACACGACGGTGAGCGACTCATTCTCGACGGCGGAACCGGCCTTCGCGCTCTCGGCGACCACCTGGGCTTCGGTCCCCAACGGCTCACCCTCGCCTTCAGCCATGTGCACTGGGACCACATCCAGGGCGTGCCCTTCTTCGCCCCCGCCTTCCACCCAGACTCGGAGCTCACGCTCATCGGCGCCGACCGACCCTCCGGTAGCATCCGCGATGCCCTGTCCCGCCAGATGAAGCCACCGCAGTGGCCGATTGGACTCGATGCGTTCCAGGCTCGGCTCAACTTCCTCGCCGCCCGCCCCAAACAGCCCTTTGAGGTGGGCCCATTCCGCCTAACGCCCATCGAGATGAGCCATCCTGACGGCGTTCTCGCTTGGCGCGTTGAAGCGGGTGGAAAGAGCATGGTCTACGCCACCGACATCGAACATGCCGGCCTTATCGACCGACGCCTGCTCGAGGCCGCCCTCGGCACCGACCTGCTGATTCACGACGCCCAGTACACCGACGCCGAGTACCGGGGCCTGCGGGGACCGAGCCGCAGAGGCTGGGGACACAGCACCTGGAAAGAAGCGGTCCAGTGCGCAGAGCTTGCCCAGGTGGGCCGGCTGGCGCTGTTCCACCACGACCCATCGCGCCCCGATGACGGGGTGGCCGCCATCGAGTATGCCGCGAGGTTGCTGAGCCAGCGGGCGTTTGCGGCCCGCGAAGGGAGCGTGGTGTCTCTGTGATGGCGCGCCGTGTCAGACCCGACGACGCGCAATACGCCCCGAACGGACACCCAAGGGCCTGCGCCCTCGATCAGCGGAGATCCGTGGCCGACACCATCGAACAGCTGCGTCGCCGCCTCAAAGAGCGCACCATCGATCTCGACACCGTGCTCACCGCCGTGGTCGACGAAGCGGTGCGCAGACTCGATGCCGACCGGGCCACGCTGTACCTGCTCGACCGGGTGCGCGGAGAGCTGGTGAGTCGGGTCGCCCAGCTGCCCGAGATCGCAGAGATACGCCTGAAACCAGGCGAAGGTGTCGCCGGATGGGTGGCCGAGAGTGGCGAGGTGGTAAGCGTTCCCAGCGACCTCGACGACCCTCGCTTCACCGGCCGCGTCGACGCACGCACCGGCTACGTGACCCGGTCGCTGCTCGCCGTACCCATTCGAGACCTGCCCGACCCCCGCCGCGCCGAGCGGCCCACGATCGGCGTGCTCCAGGTCCTCAACAAGACCAATGGATGCGCCTTCGACAGCGACGACCAAGCCCTTCTCGAAGCCCTTGCCGACGGGGTCGCCGGACTGCTCGCCGCCACCAGCCTGGGCAGCCAGCTCACCGACGAGCCGAGTCACCCACTGAGCTTCGGCTTCAACCTCATCGTCGGGGACAGCGCGCCCATGCGGGCCGTCTACGACCTCACCACCCGCGCGGCCCGCACCGACGCGACAGTTTTGGTCCGAGGAGAGTCCGGCACCGGCAAGGAGCTCATCGCCCGCGCGGTCCACGACAACTCAGAGCGCCGAGATGGCCCTCTTGTGGTGGTCGATCTGGCCGCCATGCCTCCCCATCTCATCGAAAGCGAGCTGTTCGGACACGTGCGCGGCGCATTCACCGGAGCCGTGCGAGACAACCCCGGTCGCGTGATCCAGGCCCACCGCGGCACTCTCGTGCTCGACGAGATCGGCGAAGTGCCTCTGTCGTTGCAAGCCAAGCTGCTACGGCTGATTCAAGCGCGCACCTTCTTTCCGATTGGCAGCGACTCTGCACGCTCCGCCGACGTGCGCTTCGTGTGCGCCACCCACCGCGACCTTGAGCAGATGGTGCGCCAGGGCGAGTTCCGCGAGGACCTCTACTACCGCATTCGGGTCGTCGAGATCGGCGTCCCACCGCTGCGAGAGCGCGGACACGGCGACCTCGACCGCCTCATCGACCACTTCTTGTATGGCTTCCGCCATCACCACGGTCGCCATGGACTTCGGCTCACCGCGGAGGCCCGCGCCCGCCTTCATGCCCACAGCTGGCCCGGCAATGTCCGCGAGCTAGAGAATCGCCTCGAGTCGGCGCTGATCCTCTCACCTGGCAGTGCCATCCACGTCGATGACCTGCGCCTGTCCCCCATCGAGGCCCACACATCCGACATCGCGTCGGTCAACACCTTCGCCACTGAGCTGCGGTCCCTGTACGAGGTCGAAAAGGACTACGTGCGTTGGGTGGTCGCCCAATGCAACGGCAACCGAAGCGAAGCCGCCCGCCGACTCGGCATCGGCCGCAACACGCTCCTCCGCAAGCTGAAGTAGGTATTGGACAGCCGCGGAACCATCATCGAGAATCGCCGTCAGCCCACCGTCTTGAGCACTGACGGCACTTGGGTGGCGGGCATCCGGCCGGCCAGAGCCTCGTACATCCCACGCACCTGGTAGCGGTCGTCGCGCGCCATCCGCTCAATCGCCTGTCGGGGATGCAGGTTGTAGTAGCCGGTGATGGCGTAGGGCAAGTGGTAGCCCCAGCGAAGGTCGTCCTTAAGCGCCGCGAAAGTCTCTACCAGGTCGAGCACCGGAGCGACGTCGTAGCGGGGATTGTCGAGGTAAAACAGCAGCAGCTCGAGGGGACAGTTTCCGGCGCCTCGCCCAATGCCTGTGACCGTCGCGTCGACAAAGTCGATGCCCTCGTCGATGGCGACCACCGAGTTGGCAAAGGCCTGCTGCTGGTTGTTGTGGAAGTGGACTCCCACCTTCACGCCTTCGCCCAGATAGTTCATGTACTTATGGACTAGGTAGCGCACATGGTAGGGGTACAACGCACCGAAAGAGTCGACGATGGCGACGTTGTGGACTCCAGATCCCGCCAACTGCACCAGGAAGCGATCCACGTCGTCGGGCGCGAGGGTGCTTACCGCCATCACGTTCACGAACGTCTCGTAGCCCTTGGCCAAGGCATCATCGAGAAGGCGCCGTGCGTCTTCAATCTGGTGCGCGTAAGTGGCGATGCGCAGCACATCGATGACGGTGTCACGGCTGTGGGGCAGGTCGGCCTTCCCGAAGCGACCCACGTCGACCATGGTGGACAGCTTGAGCTGGCCGGGGTCCACCGCGAGTCGCAGGTCGTCTTCGTCGCAAAACCGCCAGGGGCCGACCTCATCGCGGTTGAAGGCGCCGGGCGCGGTCCGATAGCCCACCTCCATGTAGTCGATGCCCGCCTTGACCAGCGCCTGGAAGACCCGCCGGACCAGAGCATGCTCGAACCGCCAGTCGTTGCAGAGGCCGCCGTCACGGATGGTGCAGTCGAGCACCTTGATGCGCCGCCGCCGATCGGTGACAAGGCCGTCGGGGCAGCACTTGACACGGTAGTCGAGGCCCATGGATGCTCCTGGGATGGGGACGCTGCACGCTGTGCAACAAGCGCAAGGTCGGGGTACTATCCCAGCCGGACGGTCACGCCGGTGGGAGCTGGGTGACGGTCAGCGAAGACGGCCGCTGCTCAGGAGCTCGGCGACCGGGTGGGCGCCGTCGAGCACGAGCCCGGCGAGCGCTTCTCCAGCCAGCCAGGCAAAGCCGAAGCCATGCCCGGTGAAGCCCACCGCGGCAAGCGCGCCCGGCAGGCCAGGCACGGGTCCCACAACCGGCAGCCCATCGCGCGAAAAGCCCATGGTGCCCGACCAGCGGTGCTCGATTCGGACCTGCTCGAGGCCCGGAAAGCTCCGCAAGAAGGCAGTCATTCGGTCCTGAATACCTTCGTGGAGTACGTCTTGATGGCCCAGCTCAGCAGTGGGGTCGAGGTTGCGCCAGCCGCCCAGCACCACGCGGCCGTCGTCGAGCTGGCGCCAGTAATCGTAGCCATGGTCGGCATAGATGGGGATGGGAAAGACCCCGGCGGGCGCAGGAGCGGTGGACAGCATCTGTCCCCGAACAGGCTCCACGATGCTGTCGAGCCAAGGCACCAGGCCACCTGCGCGGGCGTTGGTACACACGAGCGCGAGCTGGGCATGGACCTGTCCACCCGATGCGGTGCGCACCCGAACCTCGCCTGGCGACGGGGCCTGAAGGTCAACCACGGAGCTATTCTCGAAGAGCCTCACCCCCTGGCCCACCCCATGCTGGGCGACCCCGCGCACGAAGCGCACAGGATCGAGCTCGCCATCCTCCGGCAGAAAGACCGCCATCCGATAGCCCTTCGCCTGCAGCGCGCTCGGGAGCTGGTCGGCCGACCAAACCTCTGCTGCAAAGCCATCCGCCTGCAGCCACGACGCGGAGGTCCGCAGCTCATCTTCTTCGCGAGGACCGCCAGCGAGCTGGAGACTGCCGCGCTGGGCATAGCTGCAGTGCTCGACAAGCCCGAGCTCCTCGATGACCGCACGCATCCGCGCATGGTTGTTCACGGACACCGCGTGTACTGCCCGAGCACGGTCTCGTCCCATCAAGGCCACCGCGCGGTCGTAGCGCTCTGCGGTGCCCTGCAAGATGAAGCCCGCATTCCGGCCCGTGGCTTCGCCTGCGACCTCACCCGCCTCCAGCCACACCACATCCACCCCGGCCTGCTGCAAGGCATGGACGGCACCAGCTCCGCACACCCCGGCACCAATCACGACAACATCGGCTTGGACGCTATCTTGGGCACTCAGTGCGGCGCGGACTTGGTGTCGTGGGGCGTGCACATGCCACACCGATCGACTGCGGCTCACTCAAGCTCCTTGCGGGCGCGGCGGCGGGCTGCGCGATTGGGAAGCGCCCCTTCCTCCTCGGGCTCATCCTCAGTGGGTCGCTCGTGGCCAGTGGCGTTGCCAAAGCCGACCGCAGCTCCGTCGCCAGGACGCTTGCGGAGAGAGGGAGGCAAGAAGGCCGCGAGGAAAGCGCCACCTGCGAGAAGCGTGGCCACCCCGGCGGTGAGACCCAGCTGGACCGTGTGGTTGACGCCCACCAACACGCCGATGACGGCCGAGAGGGTGACCAGTCCAGTCCACCGGGCGACGGGAGGCACCCGCTCCAGCAAGGACGGCGGGGCTGGCGCATCCACGGGAGGGACCGCAGGGACAGGCGGCCCGGCGGCCTCAGCAGAGTCCACCTGATCGGCGGTGCCCAGCCCGCTCGGGGACCGGTTGCTGCGGGTGGACCATCCGCGGGCACTGCGCTTGCGGCGTGAGGCCTCACGCTTGGCGGTCTTCTTCTTGGACATGGGGTCTCCGAAACTCGCAGGTATCGCGGGCCGTGATCTGCCCGCACGTCACGAAACAAGCGGGCTTGAGATCATTTGAAGATTTCGGCTCGTCCTCGGTAACGCTCGCACCCCGTCGATCCGAATCCTGTGGTGAGCGACGGGGCGCCCGCCCCCACCGCCAAGGACCTCCGCCCCACGGAGTCCACCCCACCGAAGCCCACCACCCGCTTCGAACCATCACTTTCCCACGCGGCCAGCGCCCGCCCACGGGTCCACAACCCCAGCGCAGCGCAGCCACGTCTCACTTTCCCGGACCGGTCGCCTCGGTGTCCTGTTCAACCGATCGCCGCACCCAAAGGGACCCACCTCGGGACCCGCACTGGAGTGGCCGGTCCGGGCTCAATCTCAAGACACTTCCCCGGACCGGTCGCCTCGGTGTCCTGTTCAACCGATCGCCGCACCCAAAGGGACCCACCTCGGGACCCGCGCTGGAGTGGCCGGTCCGGGCTCAATTTTCCCTGGCATTCGCTTCAGATCCCGAGGAACTTGCGAACGCCGGCCAGCCGTCCACCATCCGGACGCACCTCGACAAAGCCCCGCGCCAGCCGCGCCCGGAATCCCATGCGCTCTGCTACTTCGCCAAACTCACGCACCGTGTCGGGCGAGAGCTTCCGACCGTTCGCGTAGGGCGTCTTGCGGCCTTCGTAGACCATAACCAGCGGCTCAATGACACACGCAAACAGCTGCCACGGGCCGTAGCCAGCGAAGACTTGGTAGAGCGGACCCCAGCCCCCATTGTGGAGGTTGGCGGGCATCGAGACGGCCTCCCCCGCGAGCACGATCACGCCTGCGGGGGGACGAGACCGCAAAGTTCCTGGGATGGCCACATCCACCACAACCGCGTCGGGCAACAACCAGTCCGGCTCGACCGTCGCCCCCGTGGGACCTGCTCCAACCACCAAGGGGGCATTGGCCACGGTGTCTTCAACCGACCCGCACACCTCGACGGGCAGCTTTCGCCCGCCGCGCTTGCTGTCCACTCGCACCATGCGCCCTTCGGAGGCGAGCAAGGCTGCAACCGCTCGACCGACCGGCCCCGCCGAGCCGACCACCGCAATCGGGCCATGCAGGTCACGCGCATCAGCGACGGCTGCCACGTTTCGCCACAACGACCAAGCCGTTGCAGCAGCCCCTGTGGTGACGGGAACATCGAGCCGGTCAGCTAAGGCGGTCCCGCGTCCGCCCACCACCGCGCACAAGCTGCCCAGACCGACGGCGCAGTAGCCACGGTGGATGGTCCACTCTCGGACCACGCGCTCCATTCGAGCGACCGCGCGGGCCTGGTCGGTCAGCATCTGCTCCGGACCGAGGGACACCGCGAGGATGTCTCCCTCGATGACGTTTCCCGGCAGGTCGAAGCGGTAGCGCGCAAGTCGACCTCGCCCGGACCACGGACTCGCCCCATCATCAAGACCCACCAGGGTTCCGAGCCGCGCCCGTCGCAGGCCGATGAAGCGTCGGTGAACCGGCGACAGCGCATGTACGACAAATGCGAACCGTCCGCCGCCCACCGAAACTAAGCCCCCGCCTTCTCGTTCAGAAGGTGGACAACCAAGTTGTAGAACGTCGCCACGACAAACAGCTCGGGCACCTCGGTGGTGCGGAGCCCATCACGGAAGTTCTCCGATGGAATCTCCGGCATCGCAGCGCGCAGCTTCACCAGCGCCGAGTCGGTCAGCACACCGTCGACTTCGTACTCTTCGTCGTCGATGCCCTCGCGGGCCGCCTTCTCAATTCCACCGCGGGGAATCTTGATGTCGAACGCGCGCTCCAACCGGAAGGCCAAGTCGAGGAAGTCGAGGCTCTCAGCGTCGAGCTCTTCGATGATGAGCGAGGTCAGCGCCACCTCATCTTCGTCGAGCCCGAGAGCCTCCGCAAAGGCGCTTTGGACCTTCGCCCAGACATCGGGATCAGCTGCGTCGTAGGTGTCAGCGGTCAGCTTCTGCAGGGCCACGGTGAGTCCTCCGTCGAGACGCCGGAACGGTAACCGTGGCTACTTTGAGGCGTGTCAGCAAACCGTCTGGAACTGAACCCGATTCAGATATCCTGCGCCGCGCCATCCGCGAACTGTCTCACCCACGCCACGGGGGCCGCAGCGGCGCCGAGGTAGCCCAGCGCACCCTCCACACCCGACAGGTCCGGGCAGGCGCCCAGCTCGATCCCGGAGGCGTCGGCATCTGCCGGCTGGAACACCACGAAGGCGGCGGCTTCGCCACACGGGACACCCAGCAGCTCATCGGCCCCCACAAAGGCATCTGCACCACCAGCGACCACGATGTCCGCACGGCCCTCTGCAACCGCGGCATAGCCCTCAGTAAGCGCATTCCAGCCACTGAGACGACCGTCGCAATAGTTGGAGTTGACGCCCTGCAGATCGTGGAATGCGCTCGCGAAGCCCACCACATTGTTGGACAGTCCGCGCACCAGCCAGAGCGGGTGGATGAGGTCGATGCCGTCTTCGGCGAACTTCTGAAGGTCGAAAGTGCCGGTGGGACTTGCCGCCTTGAGGGCGTAGGACAGGTCGTCGGGGTCGCCGAGCTGGGGACTTGCGCCCACGAAGATGCCGCGTCGACTGGGCGCGACGTCGTCCCAGCCAGCCACACCATCGAGTGCCGCACGGACCGCTGCCACGCCGAGCTGGACCGATCGCCCCATCAGCTTGAGGCTCTTGCGGTCCTTCACCCAGGCGCGCGCCTTAAACGCGGGGACCTTGCCAGGCTGACCACCATCAAGCCCTGCTTCACCGATGCCGGCTGGACAAAACAAGCTCCAGGCCGCAACACGCACTGGGCGACGGAGTGCCGGGCGGTAGGGAGGGGACATGGGAGTCATCGAAATTGCTCGGGTCAGGTGGCGGAAGTTCGGCGGAAGGCGAGCGTGCAGTTCTGCCCACCGAAGCCGAAGGAATTGGACAAGGCGACCGCGGGGGCGAGGCTGCGGCGGCTGGCTACCACGTCGACCGGTAGCTCCGAGTCGACCGCACCATGGCCCACACAGCCGGGCAGAAAGCCGTGTTGGAGCGCAAGCACCGAGGCTACAGCCTCGACAGCGCCCGCGGCTGCGATGGTGTGACCCACCGCACCCTTGATGGTGGACACGGGAACCGCGCGCTCGCCAAACAAGCGCGTGACGGCCAGCGACTCAGCCCGGTCACCCAGCGGAGTGCCAGTGCCGTGGCAGTTGACGTAGTCGACCGCTTCCGGTGCCAGGCCAGCGCTGCGAAGGGCACGGCGCATCGACAGCTCGGCACCAGCCCCCTCGGGATGAGGGGCGGTGGCATTCCACGCATCCACGCTGCTGCCAACACCGGCGAGCTCGGCCAGGATGGTGGCCCCTCGCGCCCGAGCGGAGGAGGCCCGCTCCAGTACGAGCATGCCGGCACCCTCGCCGATCATGAAGCCATCGCGGGAGGAGTCGAAAGGACGGCAGCGCGTGGGGGACAGTGCCCCCAACACCACAAAAGACAGCATGCCCAGTGGATGAATCATGCTGTCATGACCGCCCACGAGCGCAACGTCGGCCTCCCCGCGCCTCAGCGCGAGCAGGCCCTCCCCGATTGCCTGGGCAGCCGCAGCACAAGCCGAAAAGCTGGTGCCGCTCGGTCCGACCGCAGCCACCTTCTTGCGGAGGGCGGCGGTGACCCGGGCCGGCATGTGTCGGCGGGGAGCACCATGGTGAGCAGCGAGGTCGCGGCCCATCGCAGCACGGTCGAAGCGACCGTCGGCGCCGAGGTGGGGGTAGAGGTCGGTCTCCAGCTCTTCCGGCGTGACCGACGACAGCCCGGTGCCGAGGAACACCGCACACGACGCCACAGAGGGCGGCAGCCCTGCCGAGCGCCAGGCTTCATCCGCTGCAGCGAACGCCAGCCAAGCCTTGCGGTCGTCGGGAAAGTCGGGGTGCTCTGCGACAGGCTCAGGGCACGATCCCACCACGGGCACCGGAAGCGCGCCCTGCCACGGGGTGCCACAGAAGCGGTCGGACACCAAGGCAGCATGGAGTGCCTCGACTCCAAGCCCCGCCGCCGTGACCGCACCCATTCCCGTGACGACAACGACATCGTCGGAGGGAATGGTCACTCCGCCTCACAGGCATCGCCGCCGTCTGCAAAGCACAGGTAGCTGCCGGCATCCGGGGCGGGCACCCGGGTGGTCTTCCGGCTGCGGTCTGCCAGGATGGCCGTGACCGAGCAGTCGCCTTCGAAGCCATGCTCGACGGTGACCTCGACGTCGCCCGTGGCCTTGACACCACCGCAGTCGACCTTGAGCTTGCGCACGCCGTCGATGCCCACCCGGAAGCGAACCATGCCGTCTTCCACAGCGGGGGCCTCCGGTCCGTCCTCCACATCGGCGCTGCCGGTGTCCGCTGCGCCAGCCAAGTCAGCGGCTCCGCTGCCGTCGGTGACGTCTTCAACCACAGGAACGTCGACCGAGTCTGCACCCATCGCCGCGAGCTTCTCTCCCAAGCCGAAGGTCCAGGCAACGGCGAAGCCACCACCACCAAGAACCAACAAGAAGAAGCAGCCAGCAGCCGCAAACAAAGGCGCCTTGCTCTTCTTGGGCGCCGGCGCGATGTCGTCGGGCTCGTCGGTGTCCGGCACGACGTCAAGATAAGGAGCCGACTCATGGGGCTCCATGCTGGAGTCGGGCTCGACCAACGCTTCGACCGGGGCGACCACGGCAGACTGCGGAACAATCGAGGGCTCGGTGGCTTCCGCGGCGGCGCTCTCGGCTGCTGCGATCTCGATGGCGTAGCGGCTGTCGTCCGACTGGGGCACCACATCATCGAGAGACGGTGGCTCGGGCGACCCGGCGACCGGCGCAGACGGAATGCTAGGCGGCGAAGCGACCGGACTTGGCACAGGAGTCGGGCTGACGCTGGCAACCGGACTGGACACGGGGGTCGAGCTCGGCGTCGCGGACGGAGATGCACCGTAGGGGGCGCCCAAGGTCGCAGAGGTGGGACCGTAGACCGGCACCGTCGGCGCCTCGGGCAATTCGACAGGCGTGAGCCGCGTGGGCACCACAACCTGCGGGCTGTCCGTGACCATCTCGGTGACTTCCTCGTCGCCCTCTTCTTCAAAGGGCACGATGGTGTCGCCGCTACGGAGAGGGGGCAGCGATGGCGGCACGGCCGCTTCCGGCTTTGACTCAAGTGCCCGTTGACGGGCCTGCTGCGCACGGTGCTGCGGTGGAACGATGACCGGCACGGTCTTGTCGTCGTAGTCGTCGTATCCTTCTTCCACTTCTTCTTCTTCGGCAGGCTCCACGAGCGCAGCGACTGGCTTGGGGAGCACCGGCTGAAGCGGCTGGGCCGTGACCCCGGGGGGCGCTGGGAGCGGTGGAATCGGACCCGAGGACTCGGGGGCTTCGGGGTTGTAGCAGCCCCCAAGACCGCCTTGCCGCACCACGGGCACCTTTACCGGACGCAGCGGATCTGCCACTTCCGTGGGACCGTCGGGCACGGACTCCGCGGCCGCAGCGACACGCGCAGGCGGCTCGGGACGGGGCGACAGCGGCGATCGGATGAGCTGAGCAAAGGGGTCGGCGGGATCTGGCAGCTCAGGCCCCGGCCGAAGCGATCCCCGCTGGCCCGGGCGGCCTTGAATCGCGCGGCGGGCCTCCTCGGCGTTGTCTGGACGCGGCACACGGACCGGTCCGGTGAGGCCACCCACGGCGGTGGGGCCATCGTCCCAAGCGTCGACGGGGTCGGGCTCAATCTCCGGACGGACCCGCAGCTGGGCGGGCGCTCCGGTGGGCGGGCTGGGCACGAATGCGCCCGTGTCCTCCATCTCCGCCAGGGCGCCTTGGCGAAGCACATCGGCAGCGCCCGCGGACCGGCCACTGGGCTGGTCCGCCTGGTTGCCAAACACCTTCGCGTCTTCGACCATGATCTGGTCGGTGAGCGGATTGTCGATCTTGGGGGCGTCCTGGGCAGCCTGCACGAGCGGCGGCAGGAAGGTCTCCGACCAATCCGAGAGGTCCTTGCCATCGCACTGACGAGCAAGAGCCCGCGCCCGCTGGTGGAACTCCGCCGCGGTCGGCCGTTCTTCGTGATTGAACGCCAAGCCATTCGCAATGAGCACTTCGAGCTCACCGGCCACGGCACCCGAAGCCGACAGACCTCCGCGCAGAAAGCTGAGGCGGTCCGCCACATAGGCAGCATGCCGCGCGGGACGGCCGCGGGCCTTGCCGAACTTCTCCAGCGCCAGCACCTCGAACAGCGTGGCCGCCAGAGAATACACGTCACTGGCGGGGGTCTCGGGCTCGAAAAACAGCCGCTCAGGCGCCATGTAGTCGACCGAGCCGAACTGGAGCTCCTGGGTGTGGCTCTCCCGGTTCTCGATCTCCGACCGCGCCACCCCAAAGTCGAGAACCTTCACCATGCCGGTGTCGTCGACCATGATGTTCGACGGCTTGATGTCGCGATGAATGACGCGCAGCGGCTTGTCGCCCGGAATCGGCGGCCGGTTGTAGGCGGCATCGAGCGCACTCGCGCAGGCCGAGGCCATTTCCAGGCCCGCGCGGACGGGAATCCACTGGCCATGGGCAATCAGCTCCTGCACAACGGTGCGGAAGTCGACCGCCTCCAGGTACTCCATGATCACCGCGGCCCGCCCATCGATGCTCGTGAGATCGATGACGTCGACGATGTTTCGGTGTCGCAACAGCCCGAGCAGCCGCGCTTCGTCGCGCATGCGCCGGGCCACCTCCTCACTGTCGGACCACTGGGACTTCAGGAGCTTGACGGCCACAAGGCGCGAGAAGCCGTCAGCGTGCATCACCTTGGTGAGGAAGACGCTGCCGAAGCCACCAGATGCGATCTCGCGGATGAAGTGAAACCGGCGGAGATGTTCACGGCTGGGCACGGGACGCACACCTGTCGCTTCGAGGGTTGCAGGGAGCAGGCGTGCGACTTGACACGTCATGCCCCACCAAGCGGGCCGCGGAAGTTATCACGCTGAGAGGGCAAACACCGATATCGCCGCGCTCACATCACCCGCGTCGGAGCGGTCGAGTGTGAGCGAAGACGCACACCCCGCTGCGATGTGGGCCGCGAGCTCCAAGGGCACGCTGGCAGCACCGAGAGCGCCCATTGCGGCAGTGATCTGAGGGAGAAGACCCTCGCCATCAGACTCGCCCGAGCCCACCTCCACCACTGCAAGCACCCGCCGGCCCGACGCCAGCGCTTGCTCGAGCGGCTCAAGCAGCAGCATCGCAGCACCCTCTCCAGGCGGACCTTTCGCCCCCAACCGGAGCCGGTCACGCGCACTGCCCAGATCCACCAAGCTGTCGGCACCCCCCACGAGGGCTGCCGGGCAGCGCCGCTCGGCAACGGCCCGCACGCCGGCCACAATCGCTCGCTGACCCGCACCGACTTCGCCCGCCCAAGCACCATTTTCGCCCATCACGTCGAGGTGGATGGACACATGGGCCAGCGCCATATTGGGCAGGGTCTTGAGCGGCAGCAGCGGCGGGTAGCGATCGCGCCCAGGACCTGCAAGCCGGTCGGCATCGAGCTTTCCATCGCGACTTGCAGCGGCCAGCGCCGCCTCACTCTCGCCATCATCGGGAGGCTCACGTCCCACCGCCAAGAAGACCCCAAGCTCGGTGCGGTCCCCTTCAAAGCCCGCCAAGGCTGGACCGGCAGCCGCCAGCGCGAGCTCCGAGGCGCGGGCCATGAGCTTGCGGTCCTTGCGGCGCTTCAGCCACGGTCGCACAGGGATCTTATCGACCCGACCGGCCCGATCATCCGCCAACACGCCGAGTGCGGGACTCGCGGACAGCGCACTGCGACCCGCTGCAAGTCCCTCCGCAAGCGCCTGTGGCGTGAGGCCAAGCGGGGAGACCACGCCCAGACCGGTGACCGCGACGCGCTGGTTCATGCCAAGGCCGACACGACGAGAGTGCCGTTGGAGCCTCCGAAGCCGAAGGCGTTGGTCATGGCACGACGGACCTTCTGACGCTCGGCAGTGCGCGAAACGTGGGCCAGATTGCACTCGGGATCAGGCCGGTCGAGGTTGGCGGTGGGAGGCATCACTCCATCGCGGCAGGCCAGCAGGCTGTAGATGGCCTCAACCGCACCGCACGCCGCCACCAAGTGGCCAGTCATGCTCTTGGTGCTCGACACCCGCACGACCCCACCATGGCTTCCGAACGCCTTGTGGATGCCGCGGGTCTCGCTGGCGTCGTTCATCAAGGTGCTGGTGCCGTGGGCGTTGATATAATCGACGTCCTCGGGGTTCAGGCCAGCATCCGCAAGCGCAGCCGACATGCTCTGGGCGGCCCCACGGCCATCGGGGGGCGAGTCGGTGATGCGGTAGGCGTTGCAGGAGCAGCCAAAGCCGTCGATCTCGCCGAGCACATTGGCCCCACGCGCCCGGGCCGAAGCCATGGTCTCAAGCACCAGCATGCCCGCCCCTTCGCCCAGCACGAAGCCATCGCGGTCGGCATCGAAGGGACGGCTGGCCGCTTGGGGGTC
>Ga0315322_10002417_pt1 | contig 14442 bp, 10 predicted proteins | sample M110021515metaG_FD_203461 | JGI IMG/M metagenome (GOLD analysis project Ga0315322, IMG submission 203461) | Ammonia-oxidizing marine archaeal communities from Monterey Bay, California, United States - M1 100m 21515 | ecosystem: Environmental > Aquatic > Marine > Intertidal zone | place: USA...
GCGCTCCTCGCGCTCTAGGGTTTAGCCTCGTGACCAATAACCTCGATATCCCCTTTCAGCTGATCGATCCCACCGGGGCGATCACTGGGCACGATCTACCCGACCTGACGGACGCCGAGCTGCGCGCCCTCTACGTGCACATGCAGCGCGTTCGGATAGTGGATGCGCGCATGCTTAAGTTGCAGCGCGCGGGTCGTGTCGGTTTTGTGGGGTCGTCGGTTGGTCAAGAGGCGTCCATGATTGGAACCGCCGCACCGCTTCGCCAAACGGACTGGCTGTGGTCGGGACTTCGTGAAGGAGGTGCGGCGCTCATGCGGGGCCTTCCTCTCAGCGAATACATCGCGCAGATGTATTGCAACGCATTCGACACCGCGAAGGGTCGCCAGATGTGCAACCACTTCCAGCACAAGGATTCGAATTACCCGAGTTGGTCGAGTGTGATTGGTACTCAGATCATGCACGGCGTAGGCGCTGCATTCGCGGCAAAGAAGCAGGGTAAAGACGAGGTCCACACGATCTACTTTGGCGATGGTGCGACGAGCTCGAACGGCTTTCACTCCGGCATGACCTTTGCCGGAGTCTGGAAAGCACCGTGCGTCTTCGTCTGCATTCACAACGGTTGGGCAATCTCGGTCCCGTCAGCAGCACAGACCGCGGTCAAGCGCTGGACGGACAAGGGGCTCGCTTATGGAGTGCCCGCTGCCGAGGTCGACGGCAACGACGTACTCGCCTGTTACAACGCGATGGAAGGCGCGCTTGAGCGCGCGCGCAAGGGCGACGGCCCGACGCTCCTGATCGTCAAGACCTATCGCATGATGGGGCATTCCAGCTCGGACGATCCCAGTGTGTATCGCGATGATGCCGAGGTAGCTCCCTGGAAGGATCGGGATCCGCTTGAGCGTTTCGCGATGTTCCTTGAGGGTCGCGGCATCCTTGCAGATGGCGAGGCCGCCGGCATCGAAAAAGAGATCACTGAAGAAACCGACATCGAGATCCACAAGCAAGAGGCCGCTCCTGGGATGCCTCTGCGCTCGCTTGTTGAAGACGTGTACGCGGAAGTACCGCGGCACCTCATGAACCAGTACAACAGCTTCATCGAGACGGCAGAACGTCACGGCGATGCGCAGAAAGGCGATGGCGCGTTCCCGCTCTAGTCGCCTCTACATCGAACTCCCCAAAACGCTTTCCCGATGCGCGTTCCAACTAACGAACCGCATCCAAGCCCCAACGTGAAAGACATGAGCCGCAAGGTCGTCGTCATCGGAGCCGGTCCCGCCGGCTATGTTTGTGCTATCCGCTTGGCCCAACTTGGTCAGGACGTCACCGTCGTTGAAAAAGGCGAACTCGGTGGAGTCTGTCTCAACGTCGGCTGCATCCCGTCGAAAGCCCTGATCGCTGCCGGCTCCTTGATGGAGAAGGTAAGGAAGGCTTCGACCATGGGCATTTCCGTGCAGGACATGAGTCTTGACGTCGATACGCTTGTGGACTGGAAAGAGGGCGTCGTCAAGCGCTTGACCGGTGGCATCGGCGGACTGTTCAAGCAGCACAAGATTAAGCACGTGGTGGGCGAGGCCAGCTTCAACAGCGCCACGCAGATCCAAGTTGGCACAGACGTCATCGACTGCGATGACGTGGTGATCGCAACGGGTTCGATCCCCACCGAGATTCCGGGCTTCGCATTCGACGAGAAGAGCGTCTGGTCCTCGACCGGTGCGCTTGCCCCAGACCGCATCCCTGCGCACATCGTCGTGATCGGCGGCGGCTACATCGGGCTGGAGCTCGGCATGATGTATCACAAGCTGGGCTCGAAAGTCACGGTGCTTGAGGCGACGGGCGGCGCGCTGCCCGGTCAAGATGCAGACTGCATCAAGATCATCGAGCGCAGCATGAAGAAATCGAAGATCAAGATGCACACGAATGTGTTTGCCAAGAGCTGGTCGGCGAAGGGCGACGCGCTTGAGATCTCGTACGCAGATAAGGACGGTAACTTGACGTCACTCGACTGCGATCAGATCCTGTGCACCGTCGGGCGCCGTCCATATACAGCTGGTCTCAACATCGAGAAGGCGGGCCTGTCGGTGAACAAGTTCGGCCACATCGAAACCGACAAGCAGATGCGCACCGCCGTTCCGAACATCTTCTGCATCGGCGACATCGCTGGGCAGCCGATGCTTGCGCACAAGGGCTCGAAAGAGGGCCTTGTGGCTGCGGGCGTAATCTCCGGCCAGAACGAAGAGTACGACGTCAAAGCCGTACCTGCCGTGATCTTTACCAGCCCCGAAATGGCGGCTGTTGGAATGGATGAAGCCGAGGCGAAAGAGGCCGGTATCGCAGTTAAAATTGGCAAGTTCCCCTTCGCTGCAAGCGGTCGGGCGATGAGCCTGATGGAGACCGATGGGTTTGTGAAGATCGTCGCGGACGCGAAGACCGACGAGGTCCTTGGCGTGCAGATGGTTGGCCCCGAGGTCACCGAGTTGATCGCCGAGGCCGCCCTTGCGATCGAACTTGGCGCGACGACCGAGGACATCGGCCGCACGATTCATGCGCACCCAACGCTGCCCGAAGCCATGATGGAAGCGGCGGAAGCCGTTCACAACATGGCCGTGCACATTTTCCAAACGCCGAAGGCGTAAAGCTGCCAACGCGATGGGCGACGAGCCTCAAGATTCGGTCAAACCGGCGCATCTCGAAGTGCGCCGGCTCGGCCGCATTGCATTTGAAAAAGCGCACGAGCTGCAGACCGAACTCGTGGCCAAACGCGCAGCTGGTGAGATCTCAGACCAGCTACTGTTTTGCGAGCACGACGCCGTCGTAACTGTCGGTCGCTCACCACGCTCTGAGAAGCGCGAACTACTTGAGTGCACGGTAGACCTGCAGATCTATGAAGTCGAGCGGGGCGGAGAGGCGACGTGGCACGGGCCCGGCCAGCTTGTTGCGTATCCGCTGCGTCTGTTGCCCGAGGGCCACCGCGACTTGCACGCTTACTTGCGAGATCTCGAGGGAATCGTGATAGATACGCTCGCAGATTTTGGCGTGCTGGGTCGCCGCGAAGAGGGTCTGACCGGCGTGTGGATCGGCGAGAAAAAAGTGGCGTCGATCGGAATCGCCGTGCGCCGCTGGGTCACTTGGCATGGACTCGCGCTCAACCTGACCAACGACGCGGCTGGCTTCAGTAATTTTCATCCGTGTGGGCTCGATGCAAATGTGATGACTCGGCTCCAAGATCACGTAGCCACCGAGGTCGATTCCGCTGCGGTAGAGGCGTGCTTGGAGAAGCATCTCCGACTTCGCTTCGGGTACTAGTAGCGCGCGGTCGAGCAGGCCGGAAGTTGCCTAGGGGCCCTAAAATGGGTGCAAATAGGGGAAGTCGTGGGAATGCCCAATCATGCCTTGTTTATAGAAGGGAATCGGCCGAAGAGCTAAGTGGACGATTATAAACCGGCACTACCGAACCACCCCACTGATCCACGTTGACTGCATTTATCAAAGGCCTAGAGCCGTATCGGATCCGCCGGGTCTCACTTCCTGAAAGCCACACCTTGCTCTTGCGCGAGAACTGGAAAGGTGAAGAGAGCCGCGAGGATCTGATCGCTCTGATCACAGATGACCGGTATTTGCACGCGTCCCTGATGTGGCTCAACATGGGGGTCATCGACGGTTTGGTGGACGTGCCGTCGCACGATGAGGTCAAGGATCTTGTCGGCTCGATGGAGATCGAAGTTGTTCGCGATGTCGTGTTGGGCATGGTCATCATGCGGGCCTATCGCCTGGGCCTGAGTCACAGGCTTGACCGCGACGACTTCTGGTCCAGGTCGCTAGCTCGAGCAGTTGCGGCGCAATATGTGGGCAAGCATGGTGGCGTGACAAACCCGATGTGCTGCTTCCTCTCGGGGTTGTTTGCAGAGTTTGGAAAGGTCGTTTTTGCGGGGACCGATCCTATTCGATATAGCGATCTGATTGATCGTGCGGATGGCGATGAGAAAAAGCTACGCCAGTTTGAGCGCGAGGCTTTTGGCATTGATCGTGACTCCGTGGCGTGGGCTTGCCTGCGCGATTATGGCGTTTCAAAGACAGTCTTTGGCGAGCTGCTCGTTCTGAGTCACAACGCAAGGAGTCCAGGGGCTCGGCTGAGAACTCGCGTTCCGGATGGCCTGAACGTACTCCGTATTGCGAGCGTGCTCGGCAAAATCATCTCGTCCGATAAGGATGAGCGAAAGGCCCTTTGGAAAGAGTACATCTCGGTTCGCAACGAGCTCGGGCTTAGCTCCGACGGCATGAGCGTGCTCGGTGACAAGATCGTGAACGACTGGTGGGGATGGGGAGACCTATTGAAGTTTCCGACGCGCACGCTCCCGGGTTTCGGCGAGCTCTCGGACTGGAATGAGCGCGGTGTGGAGGCAAAGCGCTACAACCCGACCGCTGGCAAGGCTCTCGTTGCAAAGCAGCGCGGGGCGGGGCTGCACATCCTTCTCGTCGAGGACAAGAGTAACGCGCAGCTCGTAACTCTGCGGAAATTAGAAAAAGCCGGCCATCACGTCGACGTTGCCAGTAATGGCATCGAGGCCTTGGCCATGTTGCGCCAGAATCCGCCCGAAGTGATTCTGTCGGATTGGCACATGCCCGAACTCGATGGCTTGGACTTGTGCCGATTTGTTCGCAGCAGCGAGTACGGTCGGCGCATGTACTTCATCCTTTTCACGAGCGAAGTCAATGTGGATAAGATTGTGCGCGCCTATGAGGTGGGTATCGACGACTTCATCGATAAGCGCTCGCCGCTTCCGCTGTTGTTGGCACGAATTTCGGCCTCTCGGAAGTTCTTAACGCACTGGGAGCACATCGACCAAGACCGTCGCATCATTCGCTCGCACTGCGAAGAGAGCCGACTCCAAGCGGCGAAAAGAAAGCACGACTCGATGACGGACACGCTGACCGAGCTGCCGAATCGCCGTTATGCCATGGAGCGCATGCGCGACGAATGGGCGCGTAGCGATCGCTCGGGTGGCGACATGGCTGTTGTCATGATGGACATCGACCTCTTCAAGATTGTCAACGACGATCACGGCCACGATGTGGGCGACGAGGTCTTGAAAGAGGTCTCGAACGCGATTCGCAGTGTGACTCGTCGCGGTGAAGCGGCCTGCCGAATCGGCGGTGAGGAATTCTTGATCATCTGCAGCGACAGCGACTTGACCGCAGCTTCTCGCTGCGCCGAGCGGGTTCGCTTGGCGATCGAGGCACGTGTTATCCATGCGGGTAGCTTCGACTCGAACGTCACAGTCAGTCTGGGTGTAGCGCACAAGTCAGCGGCTACGAAGAACCTGGACGCGCTCTTCAAGGCGGCGGATGAGGCGGTCTATTACGCCAAAGAGCACGGTCGGAATCGGGTGATTACGTGGCCTGGAATGGACTCGGTCCAAATCCCAATCAAAGACATAGATCACCGCAGTGCGGGATAGATAGGGGCACAGGCAAGTCGGCCTAGGCGCGACTTGCCGGTTAGGATCTTGTCGCTATCGTTTGAGCTTGCCCTAGCCCTTCGACGGACTCCTCTCCGACTGTCAACGGGGATCACTCCTTCAGTCTATTCCTTAGAGTTGGTGCCGTGCCGCCACACCAGAAGCTTGAACTAAGCGTCAGGGTGAATCTGGTTTGAGCCTTCCATTGCGATGCGCTCCACGAGCAAGCCCTCGGTGTCGGATGTCTAGAGAAGACAGACTGCTCGCTACTTTAAAGCAGTGCAGCCAGTCTGCCCGTACTGCGCAGCTTGTCAAAAACGGCAGACATCGAACGGGTCCCTATTTTTGCAAGCTGCCGGCGAAGTCGCTTAGCTTGCACTTGACCAGTTCAAACGCTGCACCAGCCTGACCAGCGAAGTTCTTGGCGGCTTCGGGCGAGGGGGAGATCGAGGTGGCCTCGATTGCACGCCCAATATCCGAAAGGAGCACTGCTCCCATGTAGTACGAGCTTGATTTCAGGGTGTGGGCAATGTGCCCCATGGCGTCCCAATCTTCCGAGACGATTGCGCCCTCGAGTTCGGCAATCAGTCCGGGAGTGTCACTGAAAAACAGTTCGATAAGTTCACGGATGAGATCGGGGCCGCCGACCTCGTTGAGTTCGTCGAGGGGAACGCGGTCAAAAACAGGGATTTGAGAGGGTTCTTGCATATTTTGGGGCCATAAAAGCGAAGTCCAGAGCGGGGTCTATAGCACCCCTAATCGACTTTGCAGGCTGAGAAGTTGAGTTTCACAGGGCGCTCCCTTCCCGAGGATTCCCGATGCCGGATCAAGCACTCTGGGCTCCGCGACTCTACACTCACACCATGCTCGAGCAGCCCGTCCCCCCTAAGCGCGCCTTCCTGTCCCGGATTGGCCTCTCTAGGCCCGAATTGAGGGCCTGGGCACTCTACGATTGGGCGAACTCCGCGTTTATGACGGTCATCGTAACGGCGGTCTTTCCCATCTACTATTCAGGCGTCGCCGCCGCCGGATTAGACGAAAAGACAGCCACTGCCTATTACGCGGCGGCCTCTGCGGTCGCCTTGCTGGCCGTGGCGCTGATCGCGCCCCCCCTTGGAGCCGTCGCCGATGCCAGGGGTCGCCGGAAGCGGTTCCTTGCGGGTTTCGCGATACTGGGTATCTTGAGCACGGCGGCACTGTTTTTTGTGGAAGGGGGCGATTGGAAACTCGCGCTCGTTTGCTTTGCGATTGGCAACTTTGGGGCAGGGGCTAGTACGATTTTCTACGACTCTCTTTTGGCCCACATTTCGGACCCGGGAGAACCCGATGAGATCGACCGGGTCTCGGCCGCGGGGTTTGCCTTGGGCTATGTCGGTGGTGGACTCCTGCTTGCCATTAGCCTGACCTGGATAACATCGCCAGCGACCTTTGGCCTGCCAGCGACCGACGAGCCGGGAGGCACGATTGGGCCGCGCCTTTCATTTGTAGCCGCATCCATCTGGTGGCTGATCTTCAGTATTCCGCTGATGCGTAAGGTGCCGGAGCCGCCAGCAACCGGTGGAGAGTCTAGCCTCGTGAGCTCGTTTCTTGGATTGGCAAAGACGTTGGCCGAGATCCGCAGGTTCCCCCAAGCATTCCTCTTGCTGCTGGCATTCCTGATCTACAACGATGGAATCCTGACGATTATTCGAATGGCGACGATCTATGGAAAGGGAATCGGACTGGAGTCGAGTCAGATGATTTTCGCCGTGCTGCTCGTTCAATTTATCGGCGTTCCGTGCTCGTTTTTATTCGGCGGCCTAGCGTCAACACTGGGCTCCAAGCGAGCCATAGGTTTGGGCCTGTGCGTCTATTTGGTGGTCGCACTTCTAGGCTACTTCATGGAGACTGCGACTCACTTCTACTGCCTGGCGGCTCTAGTTGCTCTCGTCCAAGGAGGAACGCAAGCGCTCTCGCGATCGCTCTTTGCCAGCTTGATCCCGCGTCAAAAATCAGCCGAGTTTTTCGGCTTCTACGCGGTCGGGGAGAAGTTCGCTGGCGTTCTTGGACCGACCCTTTTCGCAACGGTACTTTTTGCCGGCGAGTCCAGTCGAGTCGCGATGTTGTGGCTGATGTTGTTCTTCATCGGCGGCGGGTTCGTACTGTCGATGGTAGATGTGGAAAAGGGACGCCAACAGGCGCGAAACGCTGAATAATCCCTATTCGAAGAACCAAGGGCTCGACCATGCGACTCCTGCACTGCCACTTCGGCCCGCACCGCGCTGAACGACGCGCAAGTACACGTACTCGCCTGGCTGGAGATTGTCGATGCGGATTTCGCCGCTCCAATGTGGCTCATCGCCAGAGGTTTGGCCGAGCATCGCGGCGTCCAGGATCTGCGTGACCTCGCCAGAGCGGATGATCTCGACGCGAGTCAATGGCGCGGTCCCAAGGACGGTTGCGGCGAGGAGTGCGCTCCCATCCTCAAGCTCAGCAGCAACGGTTGTACTTCCCATTTCGCGTCCGCCAAGGGTGACGTCAAGAACAATGCGTGGGCCGTTGGTCGCGTAGGCGCGTCGGGCCCGAAGGGCCTCGAGGATTGCCTCGCGGGTGTTGTCCTTAGCTAAGATCGCCGCGATACCACTAGTTGGCGAGGCGATTTGGGCCAAACCAGGATGCCCGTCGTGACTATCACCGCTTCCGATAAAGCCAAGTTTGTAGCCGACGTCCAAGACGTCGCGCACGAAGTTTCCCTTGAGTGGGCGGTAGATTAAGCTTGGAGAGTCCCAGGCCTCACTCGACCCATGAACGGATGAGACTTCCGTTACAGGTTCCAAAATGGGGTCGGGTGGAAAGCTCCAGTTCGTGGCGATGGGGCCACCGGCTGAGTGGTGTGCAAAGGTAAGTGCGGCCTGTCCCTTGAGAGCCGCCCAGAGCTCGTCGGGGTCGTCGAATTTTTCGTCGACAGATGAGTAGATCTCGCCGTGATCTTCGAAGTAGACCACATGCCGGTGACCGTGTAGCCAGCTTGTCCACTCGAATGCGAGCAGCGCGGAAAAATCCCCGGGCGCGTTCTTCCGCTTCACCGTGTCGACAATGCGGTCCCACATCTCTGGGGCGGCGTCTAGGAACTCGACTCCCCAGTGATCGTGGTCGGTAAGTGCGGCGATGTCTAACCCGGCGATGTAGCGCGCGTAGTCGAAATAGTCGTCCGGGGTGCCCGTGCCATCGGACAAGTTCGAGTGTCCGTGCAGGTCGGCCCATAGTACGCTCGGGGACGTCGAGTCCGGCTCCAAGATACGCATGGGGTTACTGAGCGCGAAGAGTTCGCGCCCCTCGCCACCGACTTCGAACACTTCGGGATCCTCTTGGCCAAGACCGCGTTGAGTGCACGTGCCGACGGCGGCCGCTGCAACCCGCAATGTACCTATTGGAGCATCCAAAGCGATCAAGAGCGGAATTTGAGTTTTGCCTTGGTCTGCGGCTTTCAGCGCGACTCGCTCGGGGAGTCCCGGCCAGCGGCGATCGCTTTGAAGTAGGAGCTCTCCTTCGAAGGAGACAAATCCATTTCCAATGTGGTCGACAAGGGCAAGTGTCACCATGGCAGTTTCGCCTGCACGCACTGTCGATGGAAGGTGCAGTTGAAGCGAAGCCGGAGGTGCCGGAAGAATCTCGATGGATGGCGAATCCGTCAAGATGCCGCGCACTCCGTCACCGTCTCCGTCGACGGAAAACCAGAAGCGTGACCCGCGCTCGGCGTACTGATCCGCGACTGCGCCCGCGTCTCCCTGGCCGTAGGTGAACTCCAAAACTTCTCCCGGAGCCAGATCGCGGCCTGCGATCGCAAGTTGGCAAAGCTGATCGCCAAACGTATTCACTTGAACGACGAGCGGGTCGTCATCCTCAAGATTCAGTGCACGTACTGAAACGAAGCCCGCCATGCGTGGTGATTGGGTTTGTGGGCGGCTCCATCCCCAATAGGGTGACGCCATAAAGAAGACGCTGCCGCCGTTTACAATTCCATACTCACTCGCACGAAAGCGGAAGGTCCAAGTGCCGCGTCCGCTGGCGACGATTTCGGTTGGTCCGGATTCAATCCACGCCTCGCCTTTACCATCGGAGATGTGGCGCGATGCGCTGATATCGTCGAGGAGAAGGTCGTGTGTCTGGCGCACAGCAGTCGGAGGATTCTGCAGCCGGGCACCGGGCTCAAAGCCGGCCGTAGTGGCTGTTAGATCCTCCTGCGTCGGCACCTTTTCCGGTGCCGGCGATTCGGAGCAGCCGCTGAGAGTTGCAGTGGCGATCATGGCGCAAATTGAGGCCGTCAAACGCGGTCGGCCGTTTCCTTTATTAAAGTGACGCTTCATAGCTTGTGGCATCGTACGTCGCTCGGCAAAATCAGGTGCGTGTCTTTCCACTCCAATCGATTCTTCCTGCAGACTTTTCTGTTTTGTTGCTCCCTGCCGCTCAGCTCGTGCGCGCCCGAGCAGCCCGCGCCGAACCTACTGCTTATCACCGTCGATACTCTGCGGGCGGATGCACTCGGTTGTTATGCCCAGGAAGATTCGGCACTTCCGAGCGCGACACCTCGTCTTGACACCTTTGCGAAGGGTGCGGTCGTCTTCGAGGACGCTCAGTCGACGAGCTCTTGGACGTTACCATCGTTGGCGAGCTTGATGACTGGTACGTACTCCTCGACGCATCGGTGCTGGGAGACGAAGGATGCGCTCGACGCTAGTTTTGTGACGCTGGCCGAGCGACTCTCGGCGGGTGGCTATGCAACGTCGGCTGTTGCAAGCCACACTTTTTTAGCCTCTAAGCACGGTCTGCACCAGGGGTTTGAGGACTACGACACGGACTTGGTGAAGGGTGTTGGGCAGTCGCACAAGGCGATCACTTCGCCCGAGATCACCGAGCGTTCACTGGCGTGGCTCGACGCTTGGGAGGAGGGCGCGGATGGCCGTCCGTTTCTCCTTTGGTCGCACTACTTCGATCCGCACGAGGTCTATCATGCGCACGCCGAGTATACCGATGACTTTGGAGAGGCCACTGAAGCGCAACGCTATCGCGGTGAAGTTGCGTTCACCGATCGAGCGATCGGGGAGCTACTCGATGGCCTTGCCCAGCGCGGTCTGGCGGAGAATACAGTTGTTGTTTTGATTTCAGATCACGGCGAGGAGTTTGGAGACCACGGCGGGACGCGCCACGGGCACACCCTCTACTCTGAGCTAACGCACGTTCCTCTGCTGATCCGCGCTCCCAACTTAGAGGGCGTCGACACTTCGCTAGCACGAGGCGGTCGGGTGTCAGGGCTTGTTAGCACGATCGATCTCTTACCGACTTTCTTGGAGCTGGCGAGGCAGCCGGCGCTTTCGAGCGATCCCGTGGATGGGGTCAGCTTGGTGCCCTACTTGCGGGGCCTTCCCGTAGGTGATCGAACGATTATCTCCGAGGTGCGCTTGCGGAAGGGGAAGTTTGCGGACGCAGTCTATTTTGGCGATCACAAGTTGATCGTGCACGGGGACAATCGCATCGAGCTCTTCGATAGAAAAGCCGATCCCCTAGAGCAAGTCGACCTGATTGCCAGCGGGAGCCCTCGCAGCGCAGACATAGTCCGGGGCCTCCAAAAAAGCTTGCGCTTCTTGCGGGCGGAAGCGGATAAGAAGGGTCAGGCGTTCGGAACGCCCGAGGCTGTAAGCTTCTCGGAAGCGGAGTGGGCTAGTCTCTCGGCCTTGGGGTATACGGATCCGGACGAGCAGTGATCGGGCCATTTAGGTGCAGAACGGCCGTAATAACAGGCGGCTTTGCTCTCTACCTCGGCTTGCTGTTTTGGGTCTATCGCGGCTTGGAGTCGAGCTATTTCTTCCGTGACGACTTCATGTGGTTGTTGGACGCCGAGCATCAACTTGCACAACCGAGCAAGTTCTTGACGTGGCGACCTAGCGGTTACTTTCGCCCGCTTAGCAACATTTGGTTTGGCCTTTTACACGTGCTCTTTGGGTTGGATCCCCGAGGTTACTTTGCGGCGAACGTCGGCCTGCTCGCTTGGATCGGAGTTTGGCTGGGGCTTGTGGTGCGCAGCTTGGGAGGTAGCCCAAAGCGAGCGCTTGCAGCAGGCTTATTGGTGGCCTTTTCGGTAGTCGTTGCGCCATCAGTTGTGTGGATTTCGGGCATGGTCAGTTTGCTCTGCCTGGCGTGTCTTCTGCCCGCACTCTTTTACTATCAAGTCCACGCCCGAACGGGTCGCACACTTGAGCTGTGGCTCTCGGTGCTGTTTGTTGCGCTGGCCGTCTGTTCGCGAGAGATAGGTGTCTTGGTGGGGCCTCTAATCCTTGGGATTGAGCTTCACATCAATGGCGTGCGAACGCTCCTGCGACGACGTACGTGGCTGGGATTGCTTCCGTTTATTGCGCTCGCTTGCGCGTACCTTGCCGTGCAGTGGAGTTTCTTCGAACACACACTACTCGCGGGGCGTTCAGGTGCCATCGCGTGGTCGACTTGGCCTGGTAATGTGCTCGCCAATGTCCCAGCGCTTTTTCAGTGGGGCGGCCCAAAAACATGGCTGTCCGCTCCCCTCGGCGGGCTCCTGTTGGCTTGCGCCGGTGGCTCGCTCCTGCTACTCCGCGGCAAGCGCGGAGCGATCGAGTTTGGCTGGCTACTCGCACTGCTTCTCTTGGCCTTTCTTCCAACCCTCACCATGTTCAAGGGGGCGGACGGGATCGCCGGGCGCTATCGATTCGAAGCGGCCGTTGTAGGCTGCCTGTTTGTCGCCGCCATTTTTAATGGACTCATGGAGCAAAGGCCAAAGCTACTGCGCGCACTCGCTGTGCTTATTCTGTTTGCATATCTTGGAGCGCACGCACTGGGTACGACGATATTCGTAGCTGAGAACGAGCGCTTTGGGAAGTACGCACAAGAGAGCCGTAAGCTGGCTGAGAGTATAGAGTCGCATATGGGCCCTCACCTGCGGGGAGAAAGAGAGGGCGGCATACGGTTTGGGATCGTCGGCGCGCCGATTGAAAATCTGCGCCATCTCTCTAGCTTTCTCGAGGTGTGGTACGGCGTCCCAAAAGGGGCCGTCGAGTCGTTTCGCTTCAATCTCTCAGACCCCGAAGTGCGCGCGAGCATTATCAAAGGGGGCTCATTGGGAATGGTGCAGCTGACTCGCTCCGATACGTTGTTATATTGGGGTGAGACTGGCCTCGAAACCAAGCCCTCGCTTCTCATGCCGCTACTCAAAAAGGACTGGCGCCGCCCTTGGAAATCGGCGAGGGTCGCTTTTGTTCAGGTGGTCGAGATCCCCGCTTTATGAAGCCTCTCCCTAAGGGAATCCTGATCGTGTGCTTGCGCGCCTTGTGGACGAGCAGCTAGATGTGCCCGTGATTCTTTTGGGTGGTCCGAGCGATCGCGAGTCCGCTGGAGGCGAACTCGAAGCGTTAGCCGCCGAGAGTCGTTCCGGTGTGGTCGATTTTGTCGGAAAGACTTTGCTTTCGCAGCTCACCGCGATGACGGCGAAAGCGCAGGTGTTTGTTTAGTTGCGATACAGGCCCCATGCACCTTGCTGTTGCAAGAGGGCGCGTGCCGTATGGAGAGGCACGACTGCATGCTGGATGTCAGCGTTGAGTTTGTCCTCGAGGCCGTCAAGAGACAGCTCGCGAAGTAAGGCTTCTACTCGCCGTCTAGCAAGTTTCGACCGGCGAGATAGCTGGGAACATTGACGCCCCTGAGGAGTGCGGTAGCCGGGATTCCAGCCCTTCGCGCGATGGTGGGGAACACGTCTCTGGGGTCCACACCGTCCGTTGTATGCCTGGCTTGAATGTCGCGACCGGCGAGGATGGCACGAGTCGGGGACCCCTGCCCCAAGAAAAGGATCACGACGGTGGTTGGCGTGCTTTCGCCCCCTGTAACCCCGACGAGTAGCTCGGATGCGAGTGCGGTTAGAAGATTTTCGAGCGCGTGCGGCTCGGCGGCGTGGGTGAGGTCGCCGAAGAACAGGATCGGAGCGCGCGTGACTCCTAGAACCTTGTAGTCGGCTGTCAAAGTTGCGAGTGCTTCGGCGGCGCCTTCGCTGATCGATTGTGCGATTGTTTGGCCCGGCTCTTCGCCCTCGCGCTCGCCTCCGAATAAGCCATAGTCGAAGCTGTCCGCAAGGCCGAGGTCATCGATCACAGCGGCGTCATTGGTCGAGCCGAGGACGCGATAGCCAGCAAGCCGAGCGCTCATTGGCAGGACAGGTGGCGTCTCGTAAAGTACGCCGCCCTCTTGGCCAAGGCGTTTCCCCGTTAGGACCTCGGCAAGAATCTCGGTGGTTGTTGCACCCGGTTCGTTTTGACCTAGCAGGTCCCCTTCGAAGACAAGTCCGCTCTCCGCGAGCCGATCGAAGTGGGGGCTGGGAGATGTCGGAGGTGTATGAGCAACGATCAGGATGAAGTCGCCGCGAGGGGACCGGGGTTCCCCGCAAGCTGCTACGGACAGTCCCAGGAGAAGTGTCGATACGAGGATTCGGGTGCGATTCACGACAACTAGGATAACAAGGTCGGGTCGGGCTTGCGCTTAGGTCTTGCGCACGGCACACGAAGCATGCAGTGGAGGGTATGCTCTTCGTATGTTCAGCACCAAACCTATGATCCTTTCCGCCTCTCTCGCCGCCACTCTAATGTGCGGGCTCTTTATGTCTGGGGCGCCTTCCTTCGGGCAAGAGCTCACGCAGGACGAAATGACCTATGACCAGCAGGTCGGCATTGCTTTGGAGTGGGTGGCAAAGGACGTGCTGGCAGTCGCCTCGAATGGCGGGTTGCGCATACTGGATTTATCCAAGGACAAGGCGATACTGCTGCCCTCGCCCGAACTGGCGTTGAGGCCCATGTTGGACCGCGTGGGCGATAGATTGGTTGGCGTCGCAACCGACGGTACGATTGTCCAATGGCGCATCGGGACATGGGAAGAGCTCAGTCGTAGTGCGGGATTTGGCGCGCCACGCAAAATGGGCGGTAGAGATCAAGTTGTA
>Ga0315322_10002418_pt1 | contig 14442 bp, 14 predicted proteins | sample M110021515metaG_FD_203461 | JGI IMG/M metagenome (GOLD analysis project Ga0315322, IMG submission 203461) | Ammonia-oxidizing marine archaeal communities from Monterey Bay, California, United States - M1 100m 21515 | ecosystem: Environmental > Aquatic > Marine > Intertidal zone | place: USA...
CCGAAAGGATCTCAACGACTTGATGTTCAAGGGGCGTAGACAAAAGTTTAACCAAGTGCTCGAAGACCTCACCGAGGCTTATAATAAAGGTCAACCCGTTCTTGTTGGTACGGCATCAGTTGAGTCATCGGAGGTTTTTAGCCGGATGCTCAAGCGGGCCAATATCCGCCACACCGTTCTGAATGCCAAGTTTCACGAAAGGGAGGCGGAGATCGTCGCTCAGGCAGGTCAACCGGGGTCCGTTACGATTGCAACCAACATGGCTGGCCGTGGAACGGACATTAAATTAGGAGAAGGCGTGAGGGAATTGGGTGGACTCTTAGTTTTGGGGACGGAGAGGCATGAATCGCGCAGAATTGACCGTCAGTTGCGCGGGAGATGTGCCCGCCAAGGAGATCCTGGGGCGTCTAAGTTCTATGTCTCACTGGAGGATGATCTCATGCGCTTGTTTGCCAATCAAGGAGCCCTTTCAAAGATGCTTGAGAAGTCATTCGGGGAAGACGAGTCGCTTGAGCACGGAACCCTTGATTGGTCCATCCAAAATGCTCAAAAAAAGGTCGAGCAACAGAATTACTCGATTCGTAAGCGCCTGCTTCAGTACGATGATGTTTTGAACAGGCAACGAGAAATCGTTTACTCGATTCGCAACGACGTTTTGCTTGAAGATGACCCAGGGAAAACTTTGATCGAATTGATCGAGGAAGAATTAGATGTTCGTTTAGGCGGAGTACCCGAGACAGAATTTAAGGCAACCCAAGAGAGCGAAATGCCAGAGTTGGAATCTGTCCTTGCATCTTGGGTAAATGTGACCTTTCCCCTTTCCGTTCGCTTGGAGCAATTGGTAGGTAAATCCGAGGACGAAGTAAGGGGTTTTATTCTGGAGCGTATTACCTCGGCCTACGATGCCAAGAGGAAGCTTGAGGACCCGGAACGTCTCCAAGGCCTGGAAAGATATGTTGTCGTCAATGCCGTCGATGTGCACTGGCAGGATCACTTGACCGAGATGGACGAACTGCGCCGCAGTGTCGGTCTTCGTGGTTATGGACAGAAAGATCCCTTGAGCGAATACAAAAACGAGGCTTTCCGTGCTTTCGAAGAAATGATGGTGGCAATGCGCTCCGAAGTTTGCTCGGGCTTGTTTCGTTCGTCTACCAATCTTGCTGTATTCGAGAATATGCTTTCGACACTCAACAATGTGGCCAAGACAACCGGTCCTGAAAGCTCAGGCGAAACAGGTTTTGACCAATTCCGATCAACTCCCGGAGGCTCTGGAGCTCCCCAAGCCTCCGAAGCTCCCGAAATTGCTCCCATTGCGACTCCCGTGGTACGGGACACACCCAAAGTTGGTCGAAACGATCCTTGTCCTTGTGGGAGCGGAAAAAAATACAAGAAGTGTTGCGGAGCCGGAGTCGCTGCCTAGTTTCTTGGGCGATTTGCTAACTTGATCCACGCTTCGGGCTCGATTTGTTCGGGCCGAAGGGTTTGAGCTATTCCATTTTCTTGCAACCAGTCAAGTATGGCAGACCTTGTGTTATCCTCTTCTTGTCTAGCAATTGAGCCGATCTGTTTTCGGCGTTGAGTGAAGATTCGGCGGATCAACGCTCTGTCGGGTGCGGGAAAAAGAAAAGGGTCAGGGAGGAGATCCATTCTTGCTAAGACCGAGTCAACTGAGGGAACAGGGTGAAAGCATCGCCTAGACACAGAATGAGATTTGTGATGGAGGAAGGCAGCGTGCAGAAAGATGGAGAGAGCACTGTAGCTTTTGGTTCCGCATTTGGCCCACATTCGGTCGATGGCTTCCCGCTGAAGCATTAGAACCATCCGGACCGGGAGTCTTTCGGTGGCGAGGAGAGATTCAAGCCAGGCCGAGGAGATTGCATAGGGCAGGTTGGCCACAACCGCATAGTTTCCTTGCTCTTTCGGGAGGGATGCGTTGGGAAGTTTGACCGCATCACCTTGGGTCAAGGTAAGCCTCTTGCTTTCGGTGTATGATAGAAGGGATCTTTCGAGGTTCTTGAACAAAGTATTATCAATCTCCACGGCATGCACTTCATGGCCGCCTTCCAGCAATTTTCTCGTAAGGGTTCCCAGTCCGGGGCCGATCTCGACGACGGGCATACCTGCTGGCAAGTCCGCCATGTCGATCGATTTTTCGACGATATTCCCGTCGATTAGGAAATTCTGCCCGAGCTTTTTTTTGGGGTAGTGTCCTAACTCACCCAAGAGTCGCGTAGTTTCGGAAGGCGTTAGTGGCATGAAATTCCTTCTCCTTGTGGTTGCTTCTTTATTCGCGTTCCTTCATTTCATGAACGAAGCTTTCGGGCTCGCTGGACCTCATGAGAGCTTCTCCACAAAGGACCGCGTCCGCTCCTGCTGCCCGTACTCTCCAGGCATCTTCGGGTTCCATGATTCCACTCTCGCTGATCTTTACGATTCCATCGGGAAAAAGAGGGAAGAGTCGTTCCGTTGTTTCTAAGTCGGTTACAAAACGGGTAAGATCACGGTTGTTGACGCCAATTATTTTCGGATCGTGAGCCAAGGCTTTTTCGAGTTCCTCTTCTTCGTGGATTTCATACAGACAGTCCATGCCGGCGAGATCCGCCGCTTCGCGAAGGGTCTTCAGTTCATCGTCACCGAGGGCTCGGACGATTAAGAGGATCGCTCGAGACCCTGCCTCCAAGGCTTCCATTACCTGTATGGGGTGAATCATAAAATCTTTTCTGAGGGTTGGTATGCTCCTTTGGTGACTACGGATGAATTCATTGACCTCCCAAAGGTCCTCCAATTCACCTCCAAAGTATTTTTTATCGGTCAAGATAGAAAGGGCATCCGCATCAGCATTCAAGTAGGATCTGGCTTGCTCGACGGCGGAGATATCTTCTGCGATACTCCCTGCGGATGGGGAACGTCGTTTGATTTCGGCAATAACCGAAAGTTCACCTGGGTTTGCCAAGGCGTCGTAAAAAGAGTTTTCTCCTTTCATTTTCGAGCCTAAAGAACTGAGCTCGCCAGGCCTTACGGGCCTTATACGCGAGGCAAGCTCTTTGCGTTTCCATGCCATGATTTCAGTTAGTTTGTCCATTATGTCGAAAGGTTTTTTCGTTCTGGGAAGGGAATGATTTGCCAAGAATGCTCTGAGACACAGAATGCGCGAGAGTGAGCGAAATTCAACGACTAAGAGACATCGTATTTAAACTACGGGCACCAGACGGTTGTCCATGGGATCGTGAGCAGACCCATCTTTCTCTTGCCAGATGCTTGGTGGAAGAGGCTTCCGAAGTCCTGGAAGCAATTGATAATGACGACACAGAATTGATGGAGGAAGAACTGGGGGATCTTCTTTTGCAGGTTGTTATGCATGCATGCCTTGCAGAGGAAGTCGGCCGTTTTAATTTGGAGGATGTTGCTCGTGGGATCAGCGAAAAGCTTATTCGTCGTCACCCGCATGTCTTTGGAGACGATGAGGAAAAAATTTCTTCGTCCTCTGAGGTTTTGGATCGTTGGGAGCAAATCAAGGCAGAGGAAAAAAAGAGTCGAAAGTCAGGTGCTCTGTCCCTGAAGCTATTCAAGGAATTGCCTCCGCGATTGCCTGCCTTACTTTTTGCTTATGATGTCTACAAGCGTGCCATTAAAGCCGAGCTCGAGTCGGATGGGGAATGGGATGACGGAACTGCTAAAGAATTCTCTGAGGGTCTCGATGAAGAATTGGCTGGACGAACTTTGTTCCAGTTAGTCGGAGCATGCAGAAGATCTGGAATTGATCCGGAGTCAGCCCTTCGTCGATTTGCATCTCGACAAGTTTCTCTCTTGGAGCCTTCGCTTCCGGAGGAGAGCAGTGATGCCGAATAAGATCCAACAGATTCAGCTCGATAATGATGGAGGAACAAGGTTTGTTGAGTGCGTTCTTCGCAGATCCAGTCGAGCTCGTCGGATTAACCTCCGCGTTACTTCTCGTGATCGAGCGATCCTTGCTCTGCCTAACAGATTGCCTTGGTCGGAGGCTTTTTCCTTTCTTGCCAATCAGCGTGAATGGCTGAGAAAGAAAACCCTAGAATTTCCTTCTGTTACACGCTTGGAGGAGCATTTTCGGAGGGGAGGGAAAGTGTGCTTAGACAAGAACCCAAGAGTTCTTGAATGGAGCCGATCGGATCTTTGTGTTAGGAATTCAATTTCGATCGGGCAAGAGGAGGTTTTTCTTACTTTGGGTAAAGAAGCAGACTTGGAGGTAGAGCTCATGAAAACCTGCTTCAAGCTGGCGAGGCAGAACCTTCCAGTCAGGTTGGCGAGGCTCTCAACTTTACAGGGATTGAATTGGAATAGATATCGAGTTGCGAACCAGAGAAGCCGGTGGGGTTCATGTTCGAATGCCGGTACAATTTCTTTAAATTGGCGGTTGATTCTCCTTCCTTATGAATTAGGCAACTATGTACTCTTTCATGAGCTTGCCCATTTAAAGTACATGAACCATTCGGTTGCATTTTGGGATTTCTTGGAAAGCTTGGTTCCTCATTCCAAAGAGTTGGACCTTCAACTTAGGCAGTTGAGCAGGACTATCATGGGGTTGGCCCGAGATACCTGACTTACTCGTCTGTGGGATCAGGCTTTCGGCCGAGTTCCCACGCGGTTCGGCCGCCCAATGCTCGTAGATAAGGTAGGGCTTCACCTTCGTCCTCTGCGACATCTGTTGGGGTGATTCCGTTGGAACCGTATCGTGGGTTAATCTCAAGGCCTAATGAAAGAGCTTTTTGAATCAGGCTTTTCTTTCCTGAAAAGGCAGCCCCGTGCATTAAGGTGTATCCTTCCTTGGCAGATAACTTTGGATCCGCCTTGCGAGAGAGTAGGAAATCAACCATTTCTTCTTGGCCCGCGACCATTGCTATAAGTAGAGGTGTTGCTCCAAAAGAATCCCGTTCATTGATTTTTCGACCATTTTTAAGAAGCTTTTTTACCTTTTCCTCCTCACCTAAACCCGAAGCTATGTGGAGGGGATTCTCATTCTTGACACCAATCTGACGAAGCATGGTTACGATTGCCTCGTGCCCGCCTGCACCCGCTAAGTCAATTAAGTTCGTACCATGAATATCCTTCGCATGAGGGTCTGCTGAAAGTGCAAAAAGAATTTCGAGGATCTCTTTTTCCCCGCGCAAAGCGGCAGTCATTCCTGGGGTTTCTCCCTCATCGGTTCGGGCATCTACATCAGAACCTTCCTCCAGGAGTACTTCTAACGCCGCAACATTCCTTCCCCATGCCGCACTGTGAAGAGGGGTTGAGTCATGACGCCCCCTTGCGTTTGGATCTCCTCCATTACGCAGAAGATACTGAAGGATTCGTGCATTACCCTTGTAGGCGGTGAAATGAAGGGGCGTGTGACCAAACCTGTCGTTTGCATTGATCAGAGCACCTTTTTCGATTGCCTCTATAATCGCTTCGAAATTGTTCGTGAGAATGGCCTGAAAAAGGTTTTCGTTAATGTTATCGATGATTTCCTGGCCAATGTGATGGGCGACAACCTCCCAACCCTGCATGCTGTTGTCTCTAGTTTTAAGCAAACCAGTCAATTTCGATGATTCAGGTGAATGTACGGTGAACCTTGAGAAATCTTGAACCCAACTCAGTTTCTTCAAGTGGTCATAGCTCAGGGAATCGAGCCTTCTCATGGACTCGTTTGCCAAAGATAGATCCAGATCGAGGGCAAATGAATTGCCTTCGAGTAGCTTCATACGGGATTTGGAAAGTGGTCGGAGAGGCTTTTTCATTTGCACTTCTCTGAGGAAGTCGAAAGTCGAAAGCCAAATGTTATCTTTGCCCTCGGTAAGGTGTATATCCTGTACATTAAGCAGCGTATCAAGTGATTTTGCAGTGTTGAGCCCAGCCATAAGTCTCTTGAATGTGACTGGGTTTGAAACACCAATACCAACGGCAAATGATGGCTTGAGTTCAGTCGTGGCTTGATTCGATTTTGTGGGGATGATTTTGGACTGAAAGGTTCCACCAGCAAATACGAAGTCACCACTGGGAAAAGAGAGTAAATCGGACACAGACGCATCAAACCCTGGCAGTTTCGTATCTTTGTCGATCTTTCCATTGCTCATGAATTGGAGGGCATGATCAATGGATTGGATTGCGGAAGAACGAAAAGAATCTGCTTGGAGGCTAAGGCGAACAACCAAAGGAGCATCACCGGGGAGTTGTTTCAACATGGGCATGCGAACGACCACATCTTGCTCTTTGACCATTTGACTTGAGTATTCGGTCGCGCTCACCCTTATTACGCCATGGTTAGACTGGAAATGTAATCCCAGCTGCCTGTTGAGGAGCTCATCTAGGGCAGGGAGTAATTTTTTCCACTGATCGTCAGGCCAAAAATCCTCGATGATTTTGGCAAGACCCGTTCCATCTAGGTAGAGAGAAAGGTCGGAACTTACCTTAAGGTGAGAGTTCAGGCTTGAGGGGAGTTTTTTGGGGTTTTGGGTGTTCAAAAATACATGGTGAAAGTCATTCAAACGATCTTCTACCGACTCACCTCCGTTTGTGCTAGGGGCCACTCCAAGAGCAAAACATAACCTCCCTTTGCGTCCGATTTCTAAGGGGAAACCTTCTTTTCCGTATCTTGTCCCTTTTCCCTTTTTTTTGCTTATGTTCAGTATTTCTGCAACTTTGGCCAAGGTCTGGTCGGCTTTTTTCGTATCCTTGACCATGGCGATCAGTCCAAAGGAAGGAAAAGAAGAATTCCCCCCCTCGCTTCGGGCGAAAAAACGCAGGGGGCGATGAAGCTGGAGACCACTCGAGTTACGATCAAGCAGGATTTCATGAAGGGTTGGCTGTGAAAGAGCGAGCTTTTCTACAAGAGGAGTCCAAGTACTGGTTTCGAGGATCTTAGATTTACTTACAAGGGCTTCCGCATTAACAGACAGGACTAGAAAAGAATCGGCAGGCACATAATTATTGCTGGGAGGTGCTGCAGATAGTAGGGACGGAATAATGCAAAGCGAACTTAGGCAAAAGCAAGATTTCAAGCATCTGAGGTAAATCGAAATTGTCATTGGCATAGAATCAAAGTACATTCGTATCACAATGGGTCAAATTATCTTTGAATTAAACCGGCTTTGGGGAGAAACTTTTGTGTTATTATGTTTGGTGGAATCGTAGAGGATGTTGGAAAGGTGATCTCTTTGGAAGAGCGACCTGAAGCATGGTTACTCAGGCTGTCGCTACCCTTTGCCGATGGAGACGGGCTTGATGCAGGGTCTAGCTTGTCGGTGAATGGTTGTTGCCTGACTTTGAGAGAAAACAGTGATGGAAAGGAAGCGTCCTTCGATCTTTTGGAAGAAACCATGGAGCGCACGAACCTAAGCGATTTGAAAGAAGGTAGTTTGGTTAACTTGGAAAGGTCATTAGCGGCGAATGGTCGCGTGGGCGGACATTTTGTGACTGGTCATGTGGATGTCCTTGGAGAGATCGAGGTTTTCGAGGAACGAGGGAAAAATCTTTATTTACAAGTAAAATTCCCGACTAATTGTGCTCAGTATTTGGTAGACAAGGGATGTATTGCTGTGGACGGTTGCTCACTGACCGTGTGCGATGTTAAAAGAGATTCTTTCGCCATATGGCTCATTCCTCATACATTGGCTAAAACAAACTTACCCGAACGAAAACCTGGTGATTTTTTGAATATCGAGTTTGATTTGCTTGCAAAGTATGTGGAGAAATTAGCTCTATCGTCTTTGGAGGGGCGAGGGGGATGAACCAGGCTGAGGCTGCTCATTATTTAGTCTTGGAACTTCAACGACTACGAAGCGAAGGCGTTCGTGACATATATATGGAAGAGGATTCCTTGCTCTCTTTGGAAAAGGTTTTGCAAGAAAAATTCGGTATGTCAGGAACAAGCGAAGTCAAAGAAAATAGTTCAAAAGCGGCATCCGCTGCAGTCATTACGCGGGAACGAAACCCAGAAACAAAAAAAGAAACGGTGACTGAATCACCTGAGGCGGTTTTACGGGCTTTTCCCGAAAATGATCTTTCAGAGATTCCCGCACCCCCTGAATTCGAATTGCCCAATGGATCGAAAGAAGAAAGGTGGACTTGGCTGCGTGAAAAAGTGCAATCCTGTCCAACTTGCTTATCCGAACTCAACCCAAACGGCAAGGTGGTCTTTGGACGGGGTAGTCTAGACTCCGATCTTTTCCTTTGCGGAGAGGCACCGGGGGCAGAGGAAGAGCAACAGGGACTGCCTTTTGTCGGCCCTGCCGGGGAACTGTTGACTAAAATTCTCGAGGCAATGGGCTTGTCACACGATTCCGTATATGTTGGAAACATAATGAATTGGAGGCCAAGACATGGCCAAGCTTATGGAAATAGACCACCCACGGAACAGGAAATGAATTTCTGTCTCCCTTACCTTATGGCCCAGATCGAAATTGTTTCCCCCAAGGTGGTAGTTGCTTTAGGCAAGACTGCGACCGACGGACTCTTGGGGCATGATCCGAAGAGGCGTTTGGGTGATTGTAGGGGGAAATGGAGTGAGTTCCAAGGAATCCCACTCATGGTCACCTATCATCCCTCTTACCTTCTTCACAACCCAAGCAAGACAAGTAAGCGTAAGGTGTGGGAAGACATGTTGTTGGTTATGGAGAAAATGGAAATGAACATTAGTGAAAAACAACGAGGCTTTTTCGGATAGTTCTCTTATTTTTCCTTATCAATGAGCAGAGACAAAACCTTGCTGGTATTGGGAGGTTCCCCTCCATCAGATGAGCTACTTGCGTGGAGGTTTGAGGAAGCCGATCATGCGATTGCTGTTGATTCGGGTGTTTTGCCCTTTCGGGATGCTGGGGTGAAAGCAGAACTCTTGATTGGGGATTTAGACTCCTGCGGACTTGAGGAAAGCTCTCATCAAAATGATACGGGTCGTATCGTTCATTTATCAGACCAAGATACGACTGACTTTCAAAAAGCCTTGAGTTGGGTTTCCACCGAGACTGAGACATCCGAAATTGTGATCCTCGGAGGGCAGGGAAAGCGAAGTGATCATTTTCTCTCCAACATCATGATATGTTGTGGGGTTGATCCCTCAGTAGAGATTACTTTCGACGGAAATGAGGAATGGATTCGTCGGGTAACTTTCGAAACGCCACTCCGCCTGTCTGGAAGAAATGGAGTGACCTTAAGCTTACTTCCGCTCACATCATGTGTAAAAGTCGAAACGAGTGGACTTAAGTGGGACCTGCAGGGTGATGATTTGGTCATAGGAGAAAAAATAAGCCAAAGCAACGAGGCTGTTTCTGATTTGGTGACGGTTTCTTGTGAGTCGGGAAATCTTTTTGTTATCCTGCAAAAGTAAACTTTCTCGCCAAACCAAAAAAAAGCTCCGTTTGCACGGAGCTTTTTTATAAAGATGTAAGGGAAACTTCGGGCTACCCCTTCAAATGTCCACGCTTTACTGCATCGGCATGGTATTTGTCGGGATCGCGTTTCCAGCGGCGGATGGCACTTGAGGACCAGAAGTAAACCTTCTTGCCTTTATATAACTCGAACTTCGAATTCGGGTTTACCACTCGCTCTGGATAAATAGGACAGAAGCGTTGTTCCATGAGCTTAACTTTATCTACTCCAAGTTTTTTCTTCTCGGCGTCGGAGAATTTTTTAGCAAGTACGGGAAGTGCTTTGATGTAATAAGCGGTGTTAGCGTCGAAGGCTTTTACGCAGGAACCACAGCAAAAGAATATCTTTTTACCGGCGACTTCGGAGAATTCTTCCGGATCGATCTCATCACCTACCATGATGGCACATGTTTCATCATCAGCAGCGTATGAAAATTGAACAAGAAAAAGACCAACAATAAATGTAAGGATTAGTTTCATAATAAACATCATGTCTCCAAATTAAGATTTTTTCAAGACTTTCAGAGCATTATTGGAAAAAAAGTATCTCGAGGGAGTGATTGAAGATAGTTGACCGAATGCTTCAAGATATGGTGGTTTGAATAGGGATCTTATTGATTATGAAGGAAGATGAATTGAACCAATTGCGCATAAAGCTCTTCGCTTTGGAACAGGAGGTTTCGGATTATCTCGCTAAAAGCGAAGAGTCAGCAGCAGCGATAGAGCCAGACAAGGGGCTTGGACGCTTGTCTCGAATGGAAGCGATGCAAGACCAGCAGATGGTTCTTGAGTTACGGAGGAGAAAGAAAAGGCAAAGGCTGGAGATCGCAAATGCAATCAGCAGGATTGATAAAGGAATCTATGGGAAGTGCTCGTTTTGTGGCAGGGAGATTGCTTCGGATCGGTTGAATGCCTTTCCAGAAGTACAAACCTGTATGACTTGTGCCTAAAACCAAACCCTTGAAATTAAACCTTAAACCAAGATGAACTTATTGATTGCTCTTTTGTTTCTTGTCGGAACCAGTGCCCTTTTTTCTCAGACTGCCCAGCCATTCGCTTCCATTCCGGAGAATTATAAACTGGTATATAAGCAGGATTTTGAATCGGAGAAATCGTTGGGCGAGTTTGTCGCGACGGATAACCGGGCTTGGAAATGGGGGAAAGATAATGGCATCGGCTACATCGAACATTTTGGAAAAAGCAAATATAAATACAAGGTTCGTTCCCCTTTTAATATAGCTCTGGTCAATCGTCTAGAGGTAAAGGATTTCATCCTTGACGCCAAGCTCAGCCAAACGGGCAGGGAATACGGACATCGTGACATGTGCGTGTTTTACAACTTCAAGGACCGTTCACATTTTTACTATACTCACATTGCCAGCGTTACCGATAATCATGCTCATAATTGTTTTGTTGTTAACGATAAGCCAAGAAGCCGGATTTCGCATGAAACGACTCAAGGGCACAAATGGAGTAGTAGGAAATGGCACGACCTTCGCATTGTTCGAGAGCATGTATCGGGGGAAATCGAGGTTTATATAAATGACATGGACAAACCAATCATGCGGGCCAAAGACAAGACTTTCGAATGGGGGAGGGTAGGCTTTGGTAGTTTTGACGATACAGGACGGGTTGCCGCAATCAGGCTTTACGCTCCTGAAAGCCTCAAAATCGACGGAATTGACCCCTTTGTAAAAGGTAGACAGAAATAGGGAGTAGATAATGGATCGTCTCTTGTGAGATCAAGTGAGACTCCTCATATCGATAACGAAGCGATATTTAACATCCCTTTTGACCATACGATGAAATGCCTCGTTGATTTCGTCCATCTTGATGAGCTCAACTTCCGATACAATGTTCCTCTCTGCGCAAAAATTCAGCATTTGCTGAGTTTCCTCGATTCCTCCAATAATCGATCCGGCTAACCGTCTTCTTCCAAACATCAACTGGGCTGCGTTCACTTGATCAAGGGGTTCGATTGCTCCGACCACACACATTGTCGCATCTACCTTAAGGAGCTCAACATAAGGATCGACCCTATGGTTTACGGGAATGGTATTGAGGATAAAATCGAATTCACCGGCTTCCTTGGCCATGGCATCAGGATCGGTCGATACCAAAACTTCGTCGGCTCCGAGTATTGATGCATCATCCCCTTTCTCAGGCGAGGTTGTGATCATCACGGTATGAGCTCCAAGGGCATCGGCGAACTTTACTCCCATATGTCCCAAGCCTCCAAGGCCAATAATCCCGACCTTCATTCCCTCTGCTACGCCCCAGTGGCGAAGGGGTGAATAGGTTGTGATTCCAGCACACAAAAGAGGGGCGGTAGCCGAAAGATCGAGGGAATTGGGTACTTGCAGGACAAAATTCTCATGGGCAACGATTCTTTGCGAATAACCTCCATAGGTGAAACCTCCTGGATCTTCGCACGGGCTGTTGTAGGTCGCAGTGAATCCCTGTGCACAATATTGCTCGAGTCCGTCTAAACAGAAGGAGCAATTTCCACAGGACTCGACCATGACTCCGATTGCCGCCCGGTCGCCAATGCTGAATTTCGAAACTTCCTTGCCTACCTCCGAAACCCGGCCAATGATTTCGTGGCCAGGAACAAGAGGGAACTCGCTCATGCCCCAATCATTGTTTACAAAATGAAGATCGGTGTGACAGACACCGCAATATTCGATTTCAATTCGTACATCACTCGCACCGACCGGCCGCCTTTCAATTTCGTAAGGTATTACGGTATCTTTTGCTTTTTGTGCGGCGTAAGCTGAAGTTTTCATATTTTGATCGGTTCAGTTTAAAACGATAGCGTACCCACAAACAAATTGGAACTGAGTTTTGATAAAGCTTGAGGCCCGCTTTTAGTAGATCTGCAGTATCATTGGTCAATGAACACGGACAAATGTTTTTAAAAAGGACTAACTTCAATTGCCCTTGGAGTATAAGGTTTAATTAATTGATATTTTGGTATAACAAAATGGCATGAAAAAAAAGCGGATTCTAAAAGATCCTACTACGGGCGAAATCGTTGGAGCGACAAGGACACCCTTCTCTCGCCAAGCGAAATCCCTCAATAAGCAGATCTTCAGCGAAGAATTCGAGAGAAATCAACTCGAAGAAGAAGTGCCAGAGGAACCTACCCGTGGAAATGGTCTTCTCATTGCGATTATCCTTCTGGGACTGAGTGGAGTCGGAATATTTATTTGGCTGGGACGAGAAGAGATTATTTCTCTCCACCCTCAAGTATCGGGTACGGAAGTGATAGCACCCTTTGCTCAAGCGTTTCCCATTGAGCCTAGTGTTCGCGTGTCTTCATCTAATCCAATAAAAGTTCCGAAGATCCCTGTTCAAAGAAGAATCGTCGACGAGAGCAGAATTCAGTCTCGAGGTCCCGAAAACTTAATCTTTCTTATCAATAGCGAGGTCCCATACTCTGGAGCGGTTCAAGCCTATTGGCCAAGCGGACGGAAAAGTAGCGAGTTTTCAGTTCTCGATGGAGTCATGCAGGGAAGCATAGAGACTTGGTACGAAAACGGCCAAATGAAAGAGAGTTTTACTGTTCAATCAGGAAAGGTAGTTTCGGTCGAAGTATGGAAACCCAATGGCGAAAAATGTCCGGTATCCTTAATCGAAGAAGGCAACGGAGAATATGTTTGGTATTTGTCCGATGGTTCAGAAAAAGAACGCATCCGTTATGAAAAAGGCCAGATTCTGATACCCGAAACTCGTGCATCAGATTGACGGTTCTATTCGTTATACCCTGCAGTTCGTTTTTTACCTGTAAAAAATCTAAAGCATGAGCCCTAAGAATAAGGCTTGGGCCTCTTTAGTGTTGCAACTTTCCTTCAATTGATAGAATTCGTAACCCTTTCATGAGTACAGTTGATCAATTCGAGAGCGTCTTTAAGGCCGCCTCCAAGACCCTTTATGTCCACGAAAAACCATCCATCGGGAAAGTTCTTTTGGTAACTGACATGGAGAGTGCCGAGGCTGCCTTGTTCCTGCAGGCAGTCAGGAAGTTCTTCGAGAATGTGCTGCCTGAATCGGAGACAGACTGGGTTCTTCTTTCGAAAGATGACTTCGAAAATGTGAAGGATCTTTTGGATAAGGTTGAGGAGCACCGTCCCGAACTCGTAATTACTTATCGAAATTTGAAAAGCGATGCTTGGAAGTGGCCCTACAGCTTGGGTGAACACCTTGATGTATTGACTCAGGTAACTTCAACCCCTGTTCTAGTTCTTCCTCACCCTGATCGGGAAGATTCAGATGGTTTTCTTGTTCAGCCGCCCAAAACGGTCATGGCGGTATCGGGTCACCTTTGCGGGGAAGGGAAGCTCGTTGGTTATTCTTCCGCTTTCACACCGGTTGGTGGGAAACTCAAACTTAGTCACGTCGAAGATGAAGCAACGCTTGAGCGCTACCTCGAAGCCATTGAGAAGATTCCCGAGATTGATAGTGAAGTTGCCCGCGAAACTATTCTTTCCCGTTTGCTCAAGGATGCGAAGGATTTTTCTGATTCCGCCCAAACCGTCCTCAAGGAAGCAGGGGTTGGTATCGAGGTCGAATGTCATGCCAAGGTTGGACGCAGGCTGGAGGATTACCGGAAATTAATCGAGGAGGACCACATCGACCTGCTCGTCATGCATGCTAAGGAAAATGATCAAATGGCGATGCACGGGATGGCCCATCCTTTGGCCGTCGAGTTACGCTCCGTTCCGCTCTTGTTGCTGTGAATTTATCTCCATTCATTCTCGCCTCGACTGGAGGGCACACAATTGAGCCAAGTGTCACCTATCTCTTTCTCGGATTGCTCGGGTGCATGATCCTCTGCCTGGCTCTGGAGGAAAAGATCCACGCCAAAAAATCGGTGATTGTTGGGGTCTTCTCCATCGTGGCCCTTTTTCTCGGTGCTTGGTTTCACCTTCTTCCTTTTGGAGACGTCGGCAACCTCGTCATTGGCGGGCACAAGATTTCCATGCCTGTTTACATACCGGGAGTCGATTGGGAGGTAATCGCCATTATTCTCGGATCATCGCTTTTCGTCGACGTCACGAGC
>Ga0315322_10002422_pt1 | contig 14431 bp, 12 predicted proteins | sample M110021515metaG_FD_203461 | JGI IMG/M metagenome (GOLD analysis project Ga0315322, IMG submission 203461) | Ammonia-oxidizing marine archaeal communities from Monterey Bay, California, United States - M1 100m 21515 | ecosystem: Environmental > Aquatic > Marine > Intertidal zone | place: USA...
CAGATTGTGGCCTTAGCTGAGGGTGAGGCAAAGCCTCGTCGACCGAATTCTACTGCCGACGGCGAGGATAATCCCTCCGGTCGCCGCGCAAATAGGCGTACTGAGATCTACTTGGACTTTTAATACTTTGAGAGCCGCCGTAAGGTACGGCCGAATCTGAGAAGGGATCGTAACGTGGGTTCATTTTCTAATCACATTGTTATTTCGTGATGCAATTAATAAGCTTAGTATTGAGCTTACGGGCATAAGGATGGCAGCGGCTAATGGGGTCATATAGCCTAGGATGCAGGCGGTGATGGCCACGAGGTTGTAGGTAGTTGTGAAGATTAGGATGAGGGTGACGGTTTGATGTCGCCACTTGGCCAAGGAGAAAAGGGTAGGGAGAAAAGAAAGGCCGGGGCAGGTGAAGAGGAAATCGGCGCGACGATCTAAAAGGGAGCGGTCAGCGACGGGGGTCCCGGTAATGGTGCTGGAATTAAAGGCGAGAGTGTCGTTCATACCATCACCTAAGTAGAGGGATGGGCTGAGAGCGGTGACCATCTTTTCTTTTTCTTCTGGAGAAAGGTTTCCGTGGGCCTGGCAATCGGGTATGCCGAGAGTTGTAGCGAGTTCGTGAACGCGGGATTTTTGATCGCCAGAGAGGATATGAAGGTAATGACTTTTTGTGAGGCAGGAAAGGGCATGGAGTGCTTTTGGTCGGAGTGATTCTCGGAAGTAAAAAATTGCGACAGAGGTTCCATTACAGGAAAGCTCGCAAGCAAGTTGTTCGGTAGCCGTGGTGGTGAAGTTGTCTTGTCCAAGCCAGCCTGGTTTACCAAGGCTCCAAGTGTTCTCTTGATAGATGAGACTAACTCCGAGTCCGGGGTGATCGGTGGATGGAGCTGCGATATCTTCTGCGGTTGAGAGGTGATGGTAGAGAGATCGCGATAAGGGATGGAGGGAACCAGCGGTTAGTGTGTGGACAATGCTACGAGCTTCTGAAGTGAGTTTGGGAGGATCAATAAGTGCTGGATTTTCGAGGGTGAGGGTGCCTGTTTTATCAAAAATGAGATGCCGTATACGAGTGAGGTGTTGCCAGATGTTGGGGTTTTGGATGAAGACGCCGAGCCGAGCGAGAGCGGATGAAGCACGGCGATCAACCAGAGGGATAGCAACGCCGATGGCACACGGGCAAGAGACGACAAAGATGGAGATCATAACTTGCAGTGCCTTGATGGGTGGTGCGCCGAGGAGTAGCCATGTGTATCCACCACCGATGCCAAGAACGATAATGGATAGGAGGTAGTATTTGAGAATACGTTGTACTTTTTGAGAGAAGTCTTGGTGCGTTTCCTTGCGAGTGAGCCGTGAAATGAGCGAATCAGGATAGGTTTCTGTAGCTATGATGATGATGGAGTCTTTACTGATTGGGATAGCTCCTGCTGGAATCGGGGCGCCTTGTAAGATTGTTTTTGGATCTGGTTCGCCGGTCATCCAGGCGAGGGAAAAATCGGATGTTTCACTTAAAAGGCGGCTTGCGACTGGAAGGGCTTGACCGGGCGGGATGATGAGTTGGTCGCCAGAAGAGATTGCTTGGACGCTTTTGGGGGTTCCATCAGTAAGAGATATTTCGTCAGGAATGGCGGATTCTCCCTGAAGTTGGCTTTGGGCACGCTCGGCAGAGGCGAGATGAAGATAGCGCCCACCGAGCATGAGGGTGGTGAAGATGGCGACGAAATCGAAGTAGATGAGGTCAGCCTCGCCACTGAACCACCCGATCAGAGAGCCAAGATAGGCCGCAGTAATTCCGAGGGCGATGGGTAGATCAATGTGGATGCTCCGATGTCGGATAGCGGCAAGGGCTTTGGTGAAAAAGTAACTTCCACCTAACAGAAGAGCAAAGGTCGCGGATAGAAGGGCGATGAGATCAAAGAGCCCAGCGTATGTAAATGTTGTGCTCATGCCTAGGTAACGCGGCAGGGCAAACGCCATCGTGTTAATGGCAAAGGCAGTACAGAGACCAAGGCGGGGAATCAGTTTTTTGCTTTCGGAGGTTTTTCTTCTGACGTTTGCTAGATCCTCAAGCAAGTAGCCATAACGTGGAAGCTCGTTCGCTAGCTTCTCCATAGTTAGGCTTCCTTTTTCCCAAGTGAATTCCGCTTCAGCACTAGCCGGGAAAACGCTTGCGCGGACAGCGCCATCTTGCGCCATAAAGAGCCGCTCAATAAGCCAAACGCAGCCGATGCAGGTAACGCCACTTATTCGGATTCTTAAGGAGTGATGTAATTCATCTTCAGACAATTTAGAAATGAGCAACTTAAGCCACTCGGTGGAAGGCTTTTCGAAGGGTCGATCTCCGACGGGCCGACCTGATTGATTACCTTGAAGTTGATAGAAGTTTTCAAGACCCTCGCCGACCAGAAGCTGATTTACAAAGCGACACCCGGCACAACAAAACTTGGGTTCATGAGTGGTCGGGGTGAAGGGGGTTTGACAATGGCTACAGGATTGTTCCTTCATTTCAGTGACAGCAGGAAGGGAGTGGTTCTTTGTTAGTTTCGTCTTGTTCAAATTTCGGCAGTGTATCGTGCAGGCGCCAAACCATTACAATGGTGGCTATGATAGCTAAAACGCGTTGGAGATTTTGGAAGCGAAGAGCTGGCATGAGTTGGCGGAGGCGCGAAAAGGAATGTTGTGCAATCCATAAGAGAGGCACTGTGCCCATTCCAAAGGCGAGGGCGAATTCAGCTCCGCGCAGGGCACTTCCGCTAAAGATGGCAGCGGCGAAGAGGAGATAGAGTGGCCCACAGGGAAGAAAAGGAGTCGCTAACCCCAAAATCATTGCTCCGCGACCAGCAGAGAGTTTGAAAGAGCGGAGGCGTGCGCGCGCAATGATTCGATCCATCCATTTCAGACGTGGAAGTTTTTCCCAAAGCCCGAGTGCCGAAATCAGGAAGATTCCCGTGAGCAACCAAGGAAAGATGGCTGCGGGACTATTGAAAATCCGACGTAAGGGTTGTTCACCTATGGCTCCGCAGAGTGCCCCAAGGCTGCTATAGCTGAGTAACCGTCCGAAGTGATAGCTGAGATAAGCAATGAGAGTTTGGGTTTCTCCACGACCAATTTTTCCCGCCGAACAGGCGAGAGGTCCACACATCGCTATGCAGTGAATGCTTGTGACAAGCCCGGCAGCAAGAGCAGCGGCAATAGTGAGGCTCGAACTCATTTAGCCATTTTTGGCTGGAGCTTCGATCTTGACCGGAATTGTTTCTGCGCGGTGGCGAAGCGCGGTGACGACGATAATGCTCCAGGCTGAAATTAGGAGAATAAAGGCGAAAGCGACGAGCGTAACAGGATGTTCAAAGAAGGTTCTCATATCAGACTTGGGGATAAGGGTGTTTAGACTAATGATTAGAAACGGGTCGTTATGGTTTGCGTAAGCTTGCAGGATTAGGGCCGGAAAATTTTAATGTATGGTTGATTTTGATGTCATCGGGTTGACCAACGATTTGAAGGTTGAGTTCGCAGGGACCTTCGTAGTTTTCATAGGGGACAAGGAGAATGGTTGGCCGAGTAATTTCCCTCCTTGCTGCGACCTTGATAAGCTGTTCTGCCCCGCTGAGTTGGTATCCGTCAGGAGGATCGCTGAGATTGATTTGAAATGTTGCGGCCTGATTTCGTTTATTCAGAAGCCGTAGTTGATAGTGGTTTCTTACCGAGCTGCCATCGCTATAGAACGGTGGGCCAGCCATGCGCGAAGAGCTTGCCGTGTAGGGTTTTGCTTTATGCAGAGTCGTAAGAGTGAGAGCTCCAAGACCAAAACTCCCAAGGAGTGCGTAGAGTAGGATACGGGGGCGGAGAAAGCGTCGCTTTTTGCCAGCGAATCCATTTAGCGAATCATAGCGCACTAGCCCAGTGGGGCGATCAAGTTTTCGCATGATATTATCGCACGCATCTACGCAGGCGGCACAACCAATACACTCAAGTTGGAGTCCATTACGAATGTCAATTCCAGTGGGGCAGACGCTAACGCAGCGACGGCAGTCGATACAGGAACCGGCATTAGGATTAGTCGTTTTTCCACGAACTTCACCACGGGCTTCATCATAACCGATAATCACCGTATCATCATCGGTCATAGCTGATTGAAGGCGCCCATAAGGGCAAACCATAATGCAGAATTGTTCGCGAAAATGAGCGAAGCATCCGTAAAAAGCCGCTGTGAGAAAGGCTACAACTCCAAACGATGTTAGATGCTGAAAAGGACTTTCTTGTACATAGGTATAGAGTCTTGGCAGAGAAACAAAATAGGACAAGAAAACATGAGCAAGAACGGCTGCAATTAACAGGTAGAGCCCATGTTTGATGATTCGGCGTGTGAGCTTTGGGAAAGTCCATAGTGATCTATCGAGCTTTCTTCTAGCGTTGGCATCACCATCGATAATGCGTTCGATTCGCCGAAACACATGCTCTAAGAACACGGTGTAAGGGCAGGCCCAGCCGCACCAGAGTCTGCCAAGAAGTGCGGTAATAAAGAACAGTGCAAAACCAGTCCCAGTAATACCAAAAAAGAGAACCCAGAGATCCTGTGGAGCAAGCGTGATGCCAAAGAAATGAAATTCCCGACTCACGATATCAAGAAATACGGCCGGCGATTCGTTAATCGTGATCCATGGAAGCACCACATAAATAATGAGCAGCAATGAAGCAAAAATTCTACGCGCTAGCATGAATTTTCCTGTGACATCTGCTGGGTGGAGAATGTAATGAGACCCGTCATGATTGACGGTCGTCACGCTCGTTAAATTTGGAGCCTTAGGTTTCTCACGAGCGGCAGAATATTTGATGGCTTTGTTTTTTCTGCGCATCAATTACGATTGTTTGTTCACTTTTTGGGAGGTTAAAATTTCTTAAACTCCTGTGGGTTTTTTGAGATAATGAAGGCGACTATTTTAGCGATTTGATCAGGAGTGTAGGTTTGCCCCCAGGGGATCATACGAGCTCCTGTGGGAGTCATGCCTTTACTCTCGATGGGACTTCCTTCGTTGATGATTTTGAAAATATCCATGGGTTTGTCTCCGTATTTCCATTGATGATCAACGAGTGAAAGCCCCAGCTTTTGGGGGGCGTCTAATTGAGACCCGTGGCAGGCGATACAGGCAGTTTTATAGATGGACTCACCTTCGCTGATGATGTTTCGGTTGGTGGCCCATTCGTAGACGAGGGTCTTGTCATCAAGGGCCGCTAGTGTCTCGAGGAGCAGTTCGTTTTTTTCACCTTGGATAGCAGAAATAGCGGCAGTGACCTTTTTTTGATCGGTCTGCATGATGCCAAGCTGATAATAGGCAAGCCAGTAGACGAGGAAGAAGATGATGGCGGTATAGAGAGTGAAGAGCCACCAGTTAGGTAATTTTTGGTCAAGCTCTTGGATGCCATCATATTCATGCTCTCGCATGATGGTTTCACCTTTTTTAGTCGCGAAATTTGTGCGGCGGTATGCGGATGCTGGGTCCTGCTCTTTCATGATCAAGAGTGGTCAAATATGTTATCTAGGATTCAGAGGTATTGTCTTGCAGTGGAAGTCTCGAGAGATAATCCCGAGTGTTTTTTTTCATTCGAATAGCACGTACGAAGATGATGAGAAAAATGCTGAAAGTAAGGATGAAGGCGATAATAGGAACAGTAGTGGTCCATTCTTCGTGGAAGATTCTCTTGAACATCTCTTGGGTGATTATGCTTAGGTTTTTATTTGCAGAGTACGTCACTGCGGATGGACTCGGTGATGGCGGCGGCTTTTGCGATGAGGTGATCTGGGACGCCGAGCTCAGTGAGGGTTTCGCAAAGGTTTTCGAGGACGGCATCGAAGTGGCTATCATTAAGGCCATAATTATCGACGAACTTCTGGTGGGCGGCCCGCATGTTTTTACCGGGATAAGAGGGAAGGCCTCCGAAGGCGAAGGTTAGGAAAAGTTTTTGATGTTTCGCTTGGCCTTTCATATCAACGTCTTCGAAGAAGTGATTGATGCGATCATCGGCGAGGACTTTGACGTAGAAGAGATCGACGGCGGCATCGACAGCGGGTTCTCCGCCAATTTGTTCATAGAGTGAGGGGGGCATTTTTTTAGGGGTGAATTAGTTTTTAGAAGCTTTTTTAGAATGATCGAATTGGTGCTGCTGGTCTGGTGAGAAGCGATCGGCCTTTTGACGATTGAGATCTTGCTCGGTATAAGTGCCGAGTTTTTGGAGGTAGGCGATGACAGCGATGATCTTGCGCTCGGCTAGGTGATTTCGTAGCGCTTTACCGGTTAGTTCAGGCTGATCTGGGAGGTAGGCATCGGTCTTGAGAGTGTCGGCAATTGCCATGGCTTGTTCGCGCGCATGTTGCTCGATCTGATCTTTACTCATAGCGGGGTATGGCACGCCTAGGCGTTGTTGGGTGGCGATGCGTCGGGGGAGGGATTCGAAGTCAGTTTCTTCTTCGAAGAACCACGGATACGCAGGCATATTAGAACCAGGCGAAGTCTGGCGAGGATTGAGGAAGTGCGTGAAGTGCCAGCTGTTCGATTTCTTGCCGACGCGGACAAGTCCGGCATCATCGATGGCATCACCGCCCTCGCGGGCAAGGTCTGGGCCAGTACGCTTTGAGCCCCATTGGTGGGGAAAATCGTAGATTGATTCTCCGAGGTGGGAGTAGTCATCGGCGATACCATTTCTGCCGTAGCGCATGACATCGGGGACTAAGGTGCGAATCATCTGGGAGTGGCAGTTGTAGCAACCCTCGGCAATGTAGATATCGCGGCCGGCAAGTTCTAGGGGGGTGTAGAGTTGTTGAAGGCGTCCCTCGATATTTTTGGCGCGGTCCACCATAAGAGTTGGGATAATTTGAACGGCGCCACCGATCGCGACGGCGATGAAAGAAAGAACGGTGAGCGGAATATAATTTTCCAAGAGAAGGTCGTGGAAGTCGGCCCATCCTTTGACATTCCTTTTGAACTCTTTCACCGCTAGAAAGGTGAAAATGATGACCATGGCCATGGCGGCATAGTCACCACCTCGTGGAGCGAAGATCCATAGGACGATAAAACCAATGACATATAGGACGTGTTGAACGGCTTTGTGGGCAAAGACGCTTTTGAGTCCGAGGAAGTCTTTTTTGCCACGCTCTAGAAGAGTGATTTCGGCGGTGCCATTGACGGCAGAGCCAGATCGAGCAGTTTTCCAAAGATTATAGGCGAGCAGGAAGTAACCGAGGAGGAAAAGAGAACCTCCGAAACTGCGAAAATGATAGGGCCAGTTAATTGCGAGCAGAGTTTCGACAAATTCATATTTTAGGGCAGTGCCTTGAGCATTCATTTGGCCGAGCATAAGACCCTGAGTAATTCCCGCGGTCCACATCGCGGCCACATAAAGAAGGATACCGACGAGTGCGATCCAGAAGTGCAGATTGGCTAGCCCCTTGGAGTAAAGTGTGGTGTTCCAAAGCCGTGGAGCCATCCAGTAGAACATGCCAGCAGCCATGAGGCCGTTCCAACCGAGTGCGCCGGAGTGGACATGGCCAATACCCCAGTCGGTGTAGTGTGAAAGTTCGTTGACCGCGCGGATGGAGAGGAGGGGGCCTTCAAAAGTGGCCATTCCGTAGAAGGTGACTCCAGCAGCGAAAAATTTGATGACGGGGTCGGTTCGGAGTTGGGCCCAGCCACCGCGAAGGGTGAGCAGGCCATTAAGCATTCCGCCCCAGGATGGAGCCCAGAGCATGAGTGAGAAAAGCATACCCAGGGTCTGGAGCCAGTGAGGCAGGGCGGTATTGAGCAAATGGTGGGGACCGGCCCAAATATAAATAAAAGTGAGAGCCCAAAAGTGAATGATTGAAAGTCGGTAGGAATAGACCGGGCGATTCGCTGCCTTCGGCAGGAAGTAATACATAATTCCGAGGATGGGCGTGGTGAGGAAGAAAGCGACCGCGTTATGTCCATACCACCACTGGACGAGGGCATCTTGGAGACCTCCAAAGATGGGGTAAGAGTGGGTGAGGGAGGTAGGAATTTGCAGGTTGTTAACGATATAAAGCATCGCCACGGTTACGATTGTCGCGATGTAGAACCAGAGGGCGACGTAGAGGCTAGGTTCGTTTCGGTTGGCGAGGGTTTTGAAGAAATTGACGGCAAAGATGACCCAAATTCCAGCGACGGCGAGGTCGAGAGGCCAGATGAGTTCGGCATATTCTTTCGATTGAGTTAGGCCGAGCGGTAGAGTTATGGCCGCGCCAAGAATGATGATCTGCCAGCCCCAAAAGTGGATTTTTGAGAGTCGATCCGAAGCCATGCGACATTTGCAGAGCCGCTGGGTGGAGTAATAGATACCCGAGAAAGCCATGTTTCCCACGAAGGCAAAGATGACAGCATTGGTGTGGAGTGGGCGCAGGCGGCCAAAGGTGAGCCAGGAGATGCCATCGGTCTTAAATGCACCAAAAGTGATGATTTCTAAGAAATGGCCATTCATCTGCCAGCTGCCCATTTGAAGGGCGATGATAACGCCAACCAGCATTCCCACGATACCCCAAACAATGGAAGCGATCATGAAGTGGCGTGGTGTTTGATCGTCGTAGGTGAGAGTCATTTTCTAGGGTTGTGAGAGTCACCTTGAAGAGGCAGCAGGGAGTCGCGCTCAAGAGAGGATTCTTTTTTTCGGGAGGATTCCGTGGCAAAACACACGATAAAAATCCCAGCGAGAGTCATTGAAAAGAGGATCGTGAGTGCGATGACATTCATGATTTTTTGTTTTTTTTCAGCAGCCATCGTGATGACAAGTTCGAAGCGCTAAAACGATCTCTCGGTTCGAGTTTGGGAAAAGGTAACGATCTTTGAGAGCGGGCGAGTAATTTCATGTCTTGTTAAATACATGGAATATAAGGAGGGGGCTCCGCACGTGGTGATAGAAGTTACGCGGGAATTGCGCTGGAAAATAGACTGGCTAAAAATTTCCGGGGGCACGGGATTTTCGTGCTTCTCTCCGAAAAATCTGACAGCCTTTTAGTCGCGGGGAATTCTTTGATACCCTAAGGGCCGATACTTTTTTGGATGTGGAAAAATTGATCTAATGGGATCTTTAAGAGTTGTTTCTTTAGGAATTCGAAGAAGGAGGAGAACCAGCATGCCATCACAATCTAGAGCGAGTGATGGTTCGTAATTTTAATTAGCCCTCACTTCAACGCGGCGTAGTCCATCTTCCATTGCTGGTAAATGTTTGGAGAGATTTCAGAAGGTTTAATTTCTGATTTGCCTCCCCAAAAAACATTCGTGTAATGGAGTGGGATCCCTGACTTTTTAAGGTGACCATCAATAGCAGATTTTTGTGCAAAAATTCGGTCTTGATCACAACCGTGGACGACTCCCATTATATTCGCATTGCCAAACTGAGGTCCACCCTCTCGCCAGTAACAATGAGTGAGGCAAAGATGTCGGGCGATTTCAGATCCAGCACGTTGTTCCGAACCTTTCGGAACAGCCCAATGAAAGAGTGCGTTATATCTAGTGACTTTTTCGCCTTTAGCCGATGGTTTTGTATGCTCGAGGAAGGTTGCAAATCGACCGATAGTGCCTTTTTGATCTAGATTTTTTGCATGTCTAAGGAACTCGTCGAATGGGATTCGCGCATTTTTGGCGCGCTGTTCCCACGGGTGAGAGTTTATTTCTTCTAGGGAGAATTCTTCTCTTATAGCAAGCAGGACGCGCCATTCTAATTCGCTTAAATCGACTTGGTTTGTGGTGACCATTGTTGCCGGTTCATCTTGTTTTGCACTGGGGGACAGTTTCCGTCTACGCATATGCCCGACTCCAAGGGTAAAAATACCTTTTGCAGGCATCAAGTGGAAGGTCCGGGCTCCCACCAACTTTTGCAGGGTCAAGGCATGTTCTTCAAGTGATTCACCTTGCGGAACTTTGAGAGTTGTCCATAGGTTGAATTGGGCTCCTTGAAAGTTTTTGTCGGTAGAGCGAATTACGACATGTCCAGAAAACGGATCGTTATCGACCATGAAACGGAATGCAGATTGTAATTTAGATGATGGAACTTGCCATGCAGCAAGACACCCGTGAGCAAGTTTGGTGGCAAGGAGAGTTTGCCTGACTCTGCGAATTGTGCCTGCCGCGAGCATCTTTTGAATCCGCTGAATTACAAAATCTAACTCTAAGCCGCATTGCCTTGAAATTTCTTGAAATGGATGCTCATGAAATCCGTCCAAAAGGTCTTCTGAAATATTAAGGATTCGGCGATTATATTCTTCCGTAGGTTCGCTCGTTGATTGAGTAGAAATCATTGGTAGGAAAAATTGACGGTTTTACCAATCGGTTCCGAGGTCATAAGCGTTACAGATATCGAGTAAATCATTTCGCATTGGCCATTCATCACAGCGCTCACTTGAGGTGTGACGCGAACTTGCTCCTTTAAGAAGCATACAGCCTGTATTATCGCCAATCTGCCGGACCATTTCCACTTCACCCTCGCTAAGAGAGACAATTGGAAGGTTGGCAATTTCTTCAATCTTACTTTTGATGTTACGCCCTTTCTCTCCATGTTCTTGGATGAAAGTTGGAATGACGCATTTCACCGATGGGAAGGAGAGATTCCAGTTGGCTGCATATTGAAGGGGGGTGAGGCCGTGGGCCTCGGTCATAGGTCTAATTTCCTCGACGAAATTATACCCACGTTCCACCCAACCATCTGGTCGATACGAGCGGTGATCGCCAGGTTTGAATTCATGATCGGGGAGAAGCTCGTCATAGAAAACTCCACCATGGTCAAGCACACGAGTCATGATGTTTATGCCGAAACGGTCTGCGGCATCGAGAATGTGGTGCATAGGCCATGATTCGAGTGGATTTAGAATGATCATTGCCCAGTCGATTAGATGCCCAAAGTTCTCAAAATTTTGGACGAGATCAGGAACAAATCCGTTGGCTGGACCGGGGGCAATCCCAATAGATTTGACGAGACCTTCTTCCTTGAGTTCGTGTAGCCCTTCCCAAATTCTGGGATTTGTGTATCCCTCTTCGTTCGGATTATGAAGTAACAAGAGATCGAAATAATCGCTTTGGCAGCGCTCTAGTGATCGGCTACATGCCGTTTTTAGAAAGTTCCGATATTGGTCTGGAGTTCTTAAAGAGGGTTCGCTAAAGCGGGGAAATCCTCCGTTACCCTCTCGCTTACCATAATAAAAATCGTGTCCAATCGCACCAATGAGGGAGTAGCTTTCTCGGGGAAATGCGGAGAGCGCGTTTCCAAGAAGGGTGTCTGCTTGGCCACAACCATAGACATCTGCGGTGATGAACGTTCGAATGCCTTGTTCGTATGCTAGCCTGACACAATCATGATATTCTTCTTCGGTCAGAGTTTTTCCGAAGTGCATGAATCGGCCACCACTCCAGGCTCCAAAGGCCACAGGCCCAATTTGTTTTTTTTGCTGGGCCTCTTTATTATTAGGTTTGATGAAAGTCTCCATAGACTCGGAGTCTAGAAAGCTCTCTTTTTTTGGCTCCGCGTCTCTGTAGGAATACCGAGCACTCGTTGCGGTCTCTCTTTCGGGTCAGCGTTGTTAGTTGCGCTATCTAGAGATTTTCTTTGCGAAAGGAACTCGGAGAACAACCGACAAGCTTTAAAAAGGAGCGGTTAAACTGAGAGAGAGATTGGAAGCCAACCTTAAAAGCGATATCTGAGATTCGGGCGGCGGGCCTAAGAAGTTCCTTGCGGGCCCAAGTGATGCGCGCGCGCGTCGTGTAATCAGTCACTGTGAGCTTGGTGACTTGCTTAAAAGTACGGCAAAAATGACTTTCGCTAAGCCCAGCAGCAGCAGCAAGTTCAGACAGTAAGATGGGCTCACTCAGTTTCGCATGAATGATCTTACGAGCTCTAGCGACCGCTTCGGGCTCGGTCCCATCAAGAATGATAGCAAGGTTTTCGGCTTGCTGTGATAATTGGTCCGCAAATGTCTCTAATAGCAAGATCATGCTATCGTAACGCTTCGGGTCGATAGTTTTTGTCTGAAAGTAGGCATCTTCAAGTGATTGGCTCAGTTTTTCATCAAAGCCCCCTTTAATCAGTTTTGAGAGGACTTTCTTAAAATCTTCCGGAGTGGGTTGTTGACGAAAGACTTGGCCTGTTTTTAGAAAGCCGATCGTCGTGACGCCAAGCCGAACTGCGACAGCAGTCGCACAAAGTCCAGAAAAGCAACCGCAAGTCATAGGCCCTTCTGCTTCAACTTGTTCGAGTAATTTTTGGTTAGTTTCAAGGCACTCGTTGCACCCCTCTTCACAGCGATTGATGATTTCACAAAAATGACTTTGGTTTTCATTATGCTTATTGAGACACCATTCCTCATCCATACGAAGAAAACGCAGAGGAAGTCCGGTGGCCTTGCGGAAAGCATCTTCATAACGTTGAAATTCTTCCGATTTAGCGAGCTTGGTGAAGACAAGCTTTTCAAAATTAGGAAGCGTGGAGATGCGTGCCATAGACTAAATTTTAACCATTTCGAGATTAAGAATCAGTGGGTAGAAAAGCAAGGAAGACTCTTTGGAATTAGCTAGTAAGAAAAGTGAGGTAGTGGCGATGATCTTTATAAAACCTTGGGTTTACGGTCGCCGCCTTGATGAGCCCAGTCCAGAAAGGCGTTGGCAATCATGGGAATCAGGGTTTTTTCTGGAACACGTTTAGCGTTGATCCAAAGATGATGTGATTCTCCCCGAGGTTCTTGACAACAGAGACTTACCTGAAAAATCTTTGAAGCTCCATTTTCGTTTACCCCTCCTTTTTCTAATTCAAAAATTACTCCGCCCTCCTGAGCTAGGTGAGAAATGAGTGAAGCCGAATTATTTCCAAATTTTTGCCCGAACATTTTCCAGAATTCGGGATGATCTTGGAGTCGATCTAGGTGGTCTTGGTCAATTGGAAACCAGCTCTGAAACTTAAGGGTATCGTCAAACTCATTGAGATAAGCTGCGAGTAAAGGTGCTACTTGTGGTTGGCAAATATTGTTACAGGAAGATTCGATCGCAATCGAAAAACTGACTTGTTCACCAGTTTTATTTGGGGATTGGTCTAATCCTCGTTGAACCAGCCAATGACTGAAGCGCCGATCCGTTGGAGATTCAAAATCCATGCCCTAAGTCTAAAAGTCATTTTCCAAAATTTCTTCGCATCGCTTATTAATGTCTGTGCATGCATGTGCGTACCCTGATCGGGTTTTGGGCCCCCTGAGATCTAAGGTGTCGAGCTGTCCGTATATTTTCCGTCAGGTTATACTCTGCCTTCGGCTACTTGGAGAGCTTTGTTGCAAGGGTTTTAGCCAGATCTGGATTCTCTTTAGCGATGTTTTTAGTTTCTCCGGCCGGTGACGTGTGGTCGTAGAGTTCAAGGTGGCCCTTGCTGTGTTTGATGAGTCGATGGGTTGCGGTCCGGATCGTATAGGCTTTGCCATTGTAGGAGATGGCAGTGTTATCGGAGGCAGCTTTAGGATCCTTGAGGAGAGGGAGGAGACTGGAACCGTCTAGGAAGTCGGGTTTTTTAAGATCGACGAGGTCGCAGAGGGTCGGGAAGAGATCGATAGTTTCTACGATAGAATTTGTGATCTCACCGGGTTTTTGAATGACGGAATCGACGATGATCAGGGGGGAGCGGAGGGATTCCTCAAAGAGGGCGTGCTTCCCCCAGATGGCGTGTTCGCCGAGGTGCCAGCCATGGTCACCCCAGACGATAATAAGGGTATTTTTGCGGAGGCCGAGTTCGTTGAGGCGGTTGATAATTTTACCAACTTGGGCATCTGCGTAGCTTACACAGGCCGCATAGTGTTTACGGACTGCGAGGGCAAAGGCGGGATCCGTGTTAGGATTTTTCCCCCAGCGGTTGTATTTCATGAATTCGCCAGAGCCGTGCCAGGTTGTTTGGCCTCCGGGCTTCTTGGGGTGGGGGATAGGAGGGAGCTTGGCATCTTTGTAGTGCTCCATATATTTGGCGGGTGCGCCAAAGGGGAGGTGGGGGCGGAGGATGCCGGTGGCAAGGAAGAATGGTTTATCGGCTTTTGAAAGTAGGTCGAGTTGGTTGAGGGTCTTATGGATGGCAGGGCCATCGGGGTAGATTTCATCAGGGCCTACGACGGACTGGAAGACGTCCATATCTTTGGCGTTTTTACGGATCTCGCCATTAGCGAGGCCGTGCATCCAGCCGCGCGGGTGTTGCCATTTACCGGAGGGGAGAAGGTGGCGATCCCAAGATTGGGGCATTTCGGGTTTGGAGTCGTCGTCCCAGTCTTTGCCTCCGCGTCCACCTGGGTGATGGCTGACTTTGCCAACTGAAACGGTGGTGTAGCCGTTCTCACGAAAATAGGCCGGAAGAGATGGGTTTTTGATTTTGTTAGCGCGAGCGAAGAGTGCTCCGTTTCCTCCGGGGCCATAGGTGCCGG
>Ga0315322_10002425_pt1 | contig 14425 bp, 6 predicted proteins | sample M110021515metaG_FD_203461 | JGI IMG/M metagenome (GOLD analysis project Ga0315322, IMG submission 203461) | Ammonia-oxidizing marine archaeal communities from Monterey Bay, California, United States - M1 100m 21515 | ecosystem: Environmental > Aquatic > Marine > Intertidal zone | place: USA...
GAGTCAAGTTAATCGCCAGGTCTCCATCCTTCTTCTTCTTCGGATCAATGGTGATCTCCTTGATCTTGGCAGCCGCAACCGTACCCATGACCCGGACCTTGGTCGGAGTGGCAAAGCTTTTGTCCTTCGCCTCCAGGGAAACAGGCAAATTCAATGCTCCCCCGAGCACGGTTTCCAATACCAGAGGTTCGAGGCTGGGCTTCTTCATTCTCTGCGCGAGCTCGCCCGATTTTGTCTTGGCCCGATCCAAGATCTTGGATTGGTTCGCAAACTTCGCCTTGGCCTTTTGCCAGGCAAAAGAGTTTTTCTCCAAATCGGTCCGGGCAACAGCCAGAGCCTGCTCGCGCTTTTTGAGTTCGGCCGCGGAGTAGGACGACTTGAGCGAACCGGCAACTTCCTTGGCTTCCTTTTCCAATGTGCCTAGGGAAGCAGTCGCTTGGGTAACCTTTTCGGACGCCTTCTTGAGAGAATCCTCAGCCGCCGCAAGTTGTTCGGGAGAAAGTCCCTTCTGCGCCTTCTTGGCCTTCGCTACCTTGGCTGATTCCGCTGCCTGCTTAGCAGCATCCTTGGCCTTCGGGATTTCAGTTTCGGTCAGGATCTTGTTTCTATTTTCCTTGGCCTCCTTATCCTTGAGGAAGGTCTCCATTGCCTTGGCCAGTTCCGCCACTTTGCCCTCGCTATCGGTCTTTGCCTTGAGGGTCTTGCCTTCGGAATCCTTCAATGTCTTGATCGTCTTTTGCGTCTTTTCAACAAGCGACGCGACTTCATCGGACATTTTCTTCCAATTCACGGCCAGGTCAATGGGGGCTTCGCCTCCGGGCAAGATGGCCAGGTTTTCCGCTTCGCTCATCCGGATCTTCGTGCGTGCTTTCTTGGCTTGCTTGTCGTAGTCGCTCCAGCAAATTTTTGCGAATTTGCAGGAACGTTCGACCGGTTTTTCGCCAACCGTTGCCGTGCCGACAATCGAGTACTTTCCACTCCATTCGCTCTTCGCTGAAAACTCATCCGTTCGCAAAAGAATAACGGAAGAATTCAAACCCGATGGTATGGACTTGGGGAAATAATCGATACCCGCAGGAAGGCCCTTGAACTCAAGTTTCACTTCGCCATCGAAACCATCCTTCCGGTCCACCGCCACACGCACCGCCAAGGTCTCCCCCGTACGCAAGGTCGGAGACTTGACGTAAATCGGACTGTCGTTGGCACTGACCGGCGGGGAAAGAAAAGGATGAGCGATCAGGGCAAAATCAGGGGATTCCCTGCGGATCGACAAACGATAACTCTTGAAGGGGTTTTCCCTGGCCCTGAACATATCGTAAGCCAGAATCTCGAACGTTCCGTCCGCCGGCGCAGTGAAACGCATCGAGGGATCACGTGATGAAAGATAGAGGAAATCATCGGTCGACGGATGATCGGTCTTGCTCGACTGGGCAACCATCTTGCGCGTCTCCGACCCGTCATCCTTCTTGGTCACTTGCTCAACCAGGAGGTAGGCATGGGAGGGAAAACCGAGGCGTTCGCAATGAATCTCCATTTTGAAGGAATCCCCCTTCTTCGCCTCGAAACGGAAACGGTCGCGATCACGGGCTGGAAAAAAGCTGCCGAGAAACTCGGAGGGCGGGCTCAGGCTGACAACCTCTTCGCTTTCCGGTTGCTCGGTCGTCCATTCATCCGGACAAACGAACAGGGAGAACGGCAGGGATTGACCGGCTGGCGAGGAAAGACTGAAGTCATGCCTGCGCTGAGTTGCCTCTAGTGGGTTGCGGGCTTGCAAGGGGTCCAGAATCTCCTTCTCGCTCTTGAGAGTGAGGTTCACTTCCTTACGCTCCAAGGAATCCATTCCGGAATCCTTCAAACCGGCAGGTTGCCCGCCAGGCAGGTTCCATCCGTACACCACCATTTTTTGCGGCGTCCCGACACGGACAAGGGGAGGATCGACAAAACGGATGCGGGGCCGGGTAGTCACGCTAATCCGGCAAAGGAAAGGTTCCCCCCCCCTGAACAGAAAGTCATGAACACGCAGAAAGTATTCGGCCTCCGAGTTGGGCTCGAAAATGAGAACGTCTGAACGCGTGGAAGATTTCAATTTGCGACCGGATTGGTCGAACACGGCCAGGCAGGGTGAAAATTTCGAGTCGATATGGGCGCCCTCGGACTCGATCACGACCTTTTGCTCCGCTTTGAGCTTTACCCTCATCCACCCGTAACGGGAGGCTTTCGGAAATCCGATCACGGTTTGCCCGAGCTCGATCTCCTTCGCTGAATCCATCGATTCGGCCAATTCGCTCAAGGACAGTTCGGGAAGATCGTTCACCACGAAGGATTTCTCGTTGGAAAGGCCGAACTTACCCCCCCCCACTGCAACCGAGTAACGCCCGGGGGCAAGACCCTTGGGTACGTCCAAGGTAAAGACGTTAGGCACGGTCTCACCGTTTTCATCTTTTTTCGGGGCTGCCTTCAGAGACGAATCGGAAAACTGCAAGACCTTCGCATTCTCCAAGTATTTCCCTTTGATCGTCAGTTCGGTCTGGGCTCCCCGGGTTGCGGAAGGCGGATAGACCGAATCGAGCGAGGCCGAAGGGAGCTGATTTCCCTGGCATAGGCCAATTGAGGAAAGGAGAATTATAAAATATTTAGAGGAATTTATACGCAAAGACATGATCAGGCAGGTGAAAGGAAAGGTTTCCTCCAAAGACAAAACAAGAGAACTTGTTCCACTAGAGGTTGAAAAGAAATTCCTTGGTATTGAAGAGAGCCCATACGATATCCTCGTATGACTTGCCCTTGTCCGCAGGGGTCTTTTCCCCCTTGTCGTTCTCGACTTCGCGGGAAAGGTATTTGAGGGCAAGATTCAGTTCCGCGTCCTTGGGCGCTCGGGCAAAGGCAACGTAATAGAGTTCTTCGATCTTCTGGGCATCCGTACGATCCTTGTCCTTGGCCAATTTCTGGGCTCTTCCCGCACTACTGGAAAGCTTGCTTTGGATGTCCTTGGAATTGATCAGATGAAGACTTTGGGCAAGGCTGGCATCTCCCGAGCGCTCGCACTCGCAGGCGCTGGCATTGTCCGGGCGGCCGAAAACGGAGAGGAAATAACTGCCGTTGTTGTAGCTGTTGTCCGGAAGCATGGTAGCCCGGGTGCCGGGAGGCAATCCGGTGAAACCCGTCCGGACTTGGGTCAGGTCGTCAATCGAGTCGAGCAAAACCTCCGCCTGAAGACGCTGAGGATAATGCCGGGCAAAGTTGTGCTTGTCCTTGACGTTGTAGTCATTGGGAATGGAGCTGAATTGGTAGGTTTTCGACCGGCAGATATCACGGATCAGTTGCTTCATGTCGAATTTGTTAGCGACAAACGAAGAGGCGAGTTCTTCCAATAGCTCAGGGTTGACCGATGGGTTGGTCTCCCTCATGTCGTCCTCGGGATCAACCAGTCCGCGTCCGAAGAAATGCTTCCAATAACGGTTGACCAGAGTATGGGCGAAGAACGGGTTGTTCTTCTTGGACATCCAGTCGACCAGGGCATGCCTAGGATCGTCATCGAGCATGAGTTCGGGGGATTCGGCACCCAAACCGGCGGGCTGTACAGGCTGGTTGTTTTTCTTGTTGGTTGCCTTGGCAGCGCCACGCTTGTGAAAAATCATATCCTCATCCGGGAAACGGGTCTTCTCTCGCCCGACTTGGGAAAAGAAGGCCGAAAGTTTGTAATAGTCCTCCTGACTCCACTTCTCGAATGGATGGTGATGGCACTGGGCGCACTGGATACGGGTACCGAGAAACAACTGGGAAACGTCCTCGAGTTGATTCTGTACGGTCTTGACCTCACGGTACCAGGCGACAGGAGGATGTTGCTCCACTTCGCCCGATGCGGCAACCACTTCGCGAACGAATTGGTCATAGGGCTTGTTTTGATCCAAGCTGTCCCTGATCCATCCGTGAAAAGCGAAGTTGCCCCGCTGGTAAGAAGTCTTGGTCCTCTTGTTGCGAAGCAAGGCCGACCACTTGTTGGCAAAGAACTCGGCGTATTCCGGACTGTCGAGCAATTGATCGATCAGTTTTTCTCGCTTGGCCGGGTCCTCGTCGGCAAGGAAGGCCTTGGTCGCTTCGACAGTCGGTATGCGCCCGGTGATATCAAGGGATACGCGCCGAATGAAGGTCGAGTCCGTTGAGTTTTCGGAGGGAGGCATGCCGACGGCCTTGAGCTTGGTAAAGATATGCTTGTCGACGTAATTGGCAGGCGGTGGAAGATGATCGACCGGGGCGCCCAAGGGAACGATGGCCCGAAAAACCGCAACCTTGCTCTGAAAACGGATCATGACCCCCAAGTCACCGGGTTGGTCGAACGCCTTTACATGACCATTTAAGTCGATTTCTCCCACCTCCTCGTCGTTCACTTCGAAGATGGACGAACGGGTGACGTCCCTAAGGCTGCCGTCCGAATACTTCGCGGTCACCACGAGTTGCTGCTCCCCGCTCATGTCCATTACCCGCTGAGCCGGAAAGACCGATACCTCTTCCAACACCGGATCGTCCTTCTGACCATAGGGCATGCCCTGGGCGATCCATGAGCGGATCAATTGGTAATCAAGCGATCCTTTGGTTATTTTCGATCCTCCTCCGTGCGGAGTCTCGTTGGTTGCCTTGGTCAGCAAAAGACTGCGTTCGGGAGCTGCGGGAAAAATTCTACGCCCCCGGACCTCCTTGACGATGTACTCGTAATCCTCGTCCGGTTCGAATCCGAGAAGCGAAAGACGGAAACCGTTTTGACCTCCCGATTTGCCATGGCAACCTCCCCCGTTGCATCCATACTTGGTAAAAAGCGGAGTGATCTCGTTAGGGAAGTTGACCCGTTGGATCTTGCCTGACTCCGAAGTGCTTACCTTGACCGAACTCTTGAGGTTGCCAGGCGCATGAATCGTTATGGTGGCTTCCCCATCCGACAACGGCTTGACCCAGCCGTCCTTGGATATTTCGACGATCCCGGGAGGGTGCGCTTCCATTCTGACTTTGCGGGTCAAGTCGCGCTCGTCCCCGTCGTGATACTTTCCGGTAACCACCAGTTGCCTTCTCGCTCCGATTCCTTTGAGGGAAAGCTGATCCTCCTCGTAGGCCGAGTAGTTGACTTGAATCTCCTTGGGCTCGTCAAAGTTTGCCCCGAGAACTAAATTAGCAAAAAGTAAGAACAGTATGCAGTTTGTTTTGATCATGAGAAGTCGTTGAATGTGAAAATTCATGTTGCGCGGGCTATCCGACCAATTCGGAAATGGGGCCAAACCCGTTATCAACCAAATATTGGGGCCTGCCGGACAAGTCGGTCAATTGTTGCTTGGAAACGTCGATATCCAAATTCTTGTAGAGCGTGGCCATGACCTCTCCGAGGTAGACGGGACGATCGGCCGGTTCCCCGCCTTTGGAGTCGGTTGCCCCGATGACTTGACCGTTTTTCATTCCCCCACCTGCGAGAAGCACCGACATGACGCGACTCCAATGATCCCGTCCGCCCCGCGTGTTGATTTTGGGCGTCCGTCCGAACTCTCCCCAAACGATCACCGTCACGTCGTCCAGCATGGAACGATCCCTCAAGTCTTGGATCAGATTGGAAACCCCGCAGTCAAGCTCAGGCAGGTTCTTGTCGCGAAGTTTTTTGAAATTATCGTTGTGCGTATCCCAACCGCCCGAACTGACGGTCACAAAGCGCGCTCCCGCTTCAACCACTCGCCGGGCGAGCAGAAAGTTCTGTCCCTTCTTTCCATAACGCTCGATCGTCTCGGGGCTCTCCTGCTTGAGGTCGAGGGCCTTGGCCAATCTTTCCGAGTTGATGATCTCAAAGGCTTGCTCATTGAATGCGTCCAGACCAGTCATCGCACCCGATCGGTCAGAATCTCGGCGCATTGAATCGAATTCCTTGAGCAAGTTTTCCCTCGCAAGGTAACGGTTTTCGAAACGGGACTGCTTGACCATGTCCGAACGGCCCTTTCCACTGGTCTTGAACCCGGAGTAAGCCGGGCCCAAAAAACCACCCCCCTTGATCCCGCCACCCATATCGACGTAGCCCGGAGTGCCCAAGTGGGAGCCTTGGATTTTGCTCACGACCGAACCGACCGAGGGCCAACCGCCGACCGGTTGCATATCCTTTTTGCTCCGCCCGGTCATGCAATGAAAGGAGGAGTGACTGTTATGGGTATCCGCAATCGAGCGGATGATCGAGCATTGATCCATCTGCTTCGCTATTCCAGGCAGGCATTCGGAAATCCTAATATCTGATACGGCCGTGGGAATGGATGCGAATTCCCCCCGGATTTCCGAAGGCGCCTCGTCCTTGGGATCAAAAGTGTCTATATGGGAAGGCCCCCCGGCTAGAAAAACCATGATGACCGATTTTGCGGAAGACCCGGTCCCGCTCAACTTCTCAGCACGCAGAAGACTGGGAAGAGTCAAGCCCGCCGCCGCTCCGATCTTGATGAAATTCCTGCGGGCAATTCCGTCACAAGAACTGAATGATCCCCTATTTGGCGCCGTAATCATGAGCTGTCCTTTCTGCGTTAATCTTTTATCCCAGTTTTTTTGATTCAAAATTCGAAAGGCTTCCATTTTACCCAACGAGTTCGGGAAGTGGCTTCCATCCATCGACCAAGTAGTGCGGACGTCCGGACAAGTCGGTCAAAGTGACCGAATTCGGATCAATTCCCAAGTGATGATAAAGAGTTGAGTGTACTTCCCCAAAATGCACGGGGCGCTCGACCGCTTCGGCAGCCTTGGCATCCGTAGCTCCGATCATCTGTCCATGATTCATCCCCCCGCCCGCAACGAATGCGCAACCGACCTGGGACCAATGATCGCGGCCACCGTTCTTGTTGATGACCGGAGTGCGCCCGAATTCTCCCCAAGCGACCACCGCCACGTCATCGGACAGTCCACGCTCGTGAAGATCCTCGATCAACGCGCTCAGACCCCGATCGAAAATGGCAGCGTGTCCCTTTACGCCTGCCGTGTTGTTGGAGTGAAAATCCCAACGCCCGAAGTTGAGGGTTACCATGCGAACCCCTGCCTCGACCAACCGGCGGGCCAAAAGAAAATGCTCGTTGTTACGGGGCGCTCCGTCACCGACGTTTTTCGGATCACCCTTGCCGTATCTTTCCCGAATACGTGGATCCTCCCTTTCCAAGTCCAAAGCCCGGGCCAATTTGGAGGAACTAAGTACGCCAAAAGCTTCCTGAGTGAAGGAGTCCATCTGCTCCAAATCATTTCCGGCCCCCAGGGAACGGCGGAAGGAATCGAATCCTGCCAAGAGGGAATGCCTGCGATCTATGCGGATTGGGTCGCAGGTCGGCTTCATATCGGAGGAGGATGGACCGGTCGGTCGGAAAGGCCCGTGAGAAGCTCCTAAGAAACCTGATTCGCCAGGGGAACCATAAGGCGGATGACCCGCCTTGGGCGCCAGTCCGACGAAAGGGGGAAGACCCTTGACCCGGGATCCCGCCAACTTGGAAAGGGAAGATCCCATGCTGGGCCAATTGCCGGGCGGCTTTGGATAAGGCCTGTCGAAAAAAGCGGACCCTGGACGGCCCGTATAACACATAAAGGAATCGTGACTCCCGCTAGGCGCTCCGACCATGCTTCTTATCCCCGTCCATTTGTCCATGACCTTGGCCATCATGGGGAGGGACTCATTGAGGTGAATTCCCGTGACGTTGGTAGGGATGGGACCGAAAGCGCTGCGGACCTCCTTCGGAGCTTGTGGCTTGGGATCAATCAAGTCCTGATGGGGCGGAGCCCCAGCCATATAGACCATGATGATCGACTTGTTCGAAGAGCCTATTTTTTGCGATTTTTCAGCCCGCAGGACTTCGGGCAAGGCCAAGCCTCCCGCCCCGATCGAACCAATACGAAGTACGTCCCTGCGCGTAAGCCCGGAACTCAACATATTTCCACCGTACTTTTTCCCGAATAAATCGAGCATGGGTTCACTTTGAAACCAGTTCTTCAGCTTGGCAACCGAAACAATACCTCTTTTTGCGTAATAGATTCGTGCGAAGCGCCAAAATTCAATCGTTTTTCTTTCCCTTCGCCTCCAACTCCCTTCCGTTGACCGGAAAAAGAATGCCCTGACTGCGCGCAAACCGTTTAATTGCCATTTTCTACTCGCGGAAAGAGGATCCTGAAGATAAGATGAAAGTGTAATGAGGTCTTTGGGGAAATGCTGAAAATCGACACGTCATCTCTCGGCAGTCGGGATTGCAGTGGAATTTCCCGGCGTGATTTCATCCGCGTCGGAGGATTGGGACTTTCCGGTCTGTGTTTGCCTGATTTGCTCGCCACCCAAGCCTTGGCCGCCCAGTCAAAGGTAGATTTCGTCAGGGACAAGGCCGTGGTCATGCTCTACATGTCGGGAGGAGCAAGTCACATCGAAACTTTCAACCCCAATATGGACGCCCCCTCCCCTTTCAACAGCGTCACGGGCGAAGTGAAGACCTCCTTGCCCGGGGTGACTTTCGGGGGAACCTTCCCAAACCTTGCCAAATGGGCCCACAAGATGGCCATAGTGCGCTCGTTCACTCATCCCGTCGCAGGGCATGAACAGGCCCACGTCCACGTTCTTACAGGAGGCACCGATCCGAAGGGAACGGGAAACGAAGGGCACAGCATCGGTTCGCTATTCTCGCGGCTAAGGGGAGCAAACCACCCCAAGACCGGCTTTCCCTCCTACGGACTTCTGGCTCATTCCGAAAAAGACGGTCAATACCGCAAGGAATTCGGAAGGATCCTCAAGGGATCCCGACCGGGTGATCTCGGAAGCGTCTACAGCCCCTTCGTTCGCAAGGACGCCGACCCCGGCGGCCAAACAAAGAACAGCCTTTCATCCGAAGGAAGCTCGGTGGCCGCGGACATGGAGCTCAACCTGCCCCGCGAAAGGCTTGAGGATCGCAGAGGGCTCTTGAACTCGATCGATGGATTGAGACGCAAACTCGATAACGACGAGAGGGTCATGGCGGCCGACGAATACGAACAACGGGCCCTTGACCTGATCCTCGGATCGGGTGCGGACGCCTTTGATCTTTCTCTTGAGGATCCGCGGGTTCTCGAGGCTTACGATACCTCGGCCATGAAGATCGGGCACAAAATCTTTCGCGAATCCACACTCGGGCACCAGATGCTCATGGCCCGTCGCATGGTGGAAGCCGGGGCCGGTTTCGTGACCGTTCACAGCGCTGGCTGGGACATGCATGCGGACAGTAACAACCCCGGGATGGTCAAGGGGATGAACATGCTCGGCCAGACCGTTGACAAGGCGGTTTCCGCCTTCCTGGCCGACTTGGAGGCCCGCGGACTTTCCGACAAGGTTCTTTTGGTGATGACCGGGGACTTCGGAAGAACCCCGACCATTAACAAGAAGGGAGGCCGGGATCATTGGGCCAAGCTCGGTACGCTCGCCTTTGCCGGAGGCGGATTGCCCATGGGGCAGGTAATCGGCCGGGCAGACCGCCGAAACGGCGAACCATCCGACAACCCGGTCACCCCGAGCATGATGATGGGCACCATCTTGCGCACCCTCTTCGATTTTGGCCAATTACGCATTGCTCAAGGCATTCCTCAAGAGATCATCAGACATGTCGAGGACGCCCATCCGATCCCACAACTGATCAGCTGAAAAGATCGGAGGATCTCAAAATGTTTTCCCTTATGGCGCAGACCAAAGGTCATACTCGTTGACCCTTGCATTTTCACCCGAACCACTTAAACGATTCGGAATGAAGACCATCCTCCTCAAGTACCGAAAACTCGTACTTATCCTGATCCTTTCAGGTGCAGTTTGGTTTGCTTATCCTGTCGCACGGGCAATCTTTTTCTTCTTTGCCGACCCTCCTCCTTCCGAGGAGATGACCATCCTGCTTGACGAAGAATTTGCAGACGACGCCAGTCGGGCAAACAAATCATCCCACAGCGGAATCGTCAGCCTCTCCGCCGATCTGGATGAAAGTGTGAAATTGCTCCGATCCGCCCTTTTGCAGGCCAAGGATGAGAACAAGTCCATGATTCCGATGGGAGCCCGGCACTCGATGGGAAAACAAGCGATCAAGGAAAATGCCATCCTCATTAACACCTTACCAATGAACGGGATGAGCATGGAAGGCGAACTTCTGCGGGTTCAGGCGGGGGCTCGCTGGATTGAAGTGATCGATTTCTTAGCCCAAAAGTCAAAAACCGTCGAGATCATGCAAAGCAACTGTGATTTCTCCATCGGGGGAACCTTGAGCGTGAACGCCCATGGATGGCAACCGGGAAGACCGCCCGTAGGCTCCAGCGTAAAAAAGATTTCGGTCATGACTGCGGACGGAAAGGTTCTCGAATGCACTCGCGCCCAAAATGCGGATCTTTTTCGTCACGCAATCGGCGGATATGGCCTATTCGGGATCATCCTAGAGGCATGGATCAAAACGGTGCCCAATCACGTTCTCACCTCTTCAACCCGACAGGTTCACCCCGACGAATTCCCTCTTGCGTGGGAGCAAATCAAGCGGGATGGAGCGGAACTGGCCTACGGACGCCTCTGCATAGCTCCTGATTCCTTCTTCGGATCCGTCTTGCTCAACGCGTTTTACAGCGAAGATGCAAAGACAGACCCCGATCCTCGACCCTACGAGATCGACCTAAAGGCAAAGGTTGCGCGGGCCATTTTCAGAGCATCCCTCGGAAGTGACCGCGGGAAAGAATTTCGTAATTGGATGGAAACGGCCATCGGTGGCGAAGCAAGCGGCACGCACACTCGCTCCAAACTCCTGGGCGAACCGGTTCGAGTCTTCGGAAACAACGATCCCGAAAAACGGGATATCCTCTTCGAGTGTTTCGTACCCAAGGGAAGATTTCCCGCCTTTGTGGAAAAGGCTCGGGGGATCATAGGCAAGTCTTGCCCCACGATTCTGAACGTAACGGTTCGCGAAATCACCCATGATACCGACTCGGCCCTTCCCTACGCCAATCAAGACGTATTCGGACTGGTCATGCTGTTCACCATTGACCGAAACCGTGAAGAGGAGACGAAAACCTCCGAAATAGCCGGAAAGCTCATCGACTTATCGACCACCTTAGGTGGTTCTTTTTATCTCCCATACCGCAATTTCGCTTCCCGGGAGCAAGTCCTGAAAGCTTACCCCGGATTCGTCGATTTCCTCGAGAAAAAGAGGCTTTTTGACCCCGATGAAATTTTCTCAAGCGGATTTCACCAAAAATACCGCTGAACCAGGCTCTTTCCGCAATGGAAGGCGAGTCCGAAAAAGTGGCTCAGGGCCTGACTACGCCATCTCCGTAAGGACTATCCTTTAAGGCTTCCCTGAGGGCTTGATAATCCGCCTGCAGGGCTTCCTGCAAGGCAGGATAATAAAGCTCCGAATGATAGAAACAGGTTGCGACGTCCGCATCGACAAGTTCGACGTCTTTCTCCCTCACGGTGGGCATGCGCAAAAGGCGTCCCCGGGTAAAGTTTTTGAGTTTTAGAATATAGCCCGCCGTGTTCAGGGAGATGATCTTTTTCATGAGCACCGCGTTCTTGAGGCGATCGAGGTCTCCGAGATGCCGCAGAAAGATTACCTGCTTCTGACTGGCCCATCCCTTACGGGTGTTCGAAGCCATGAGCAACTGTCTCCATGTTTCCTCGTCCGGACAGGATACAACCTTCATTTCGGGCACTGGCTCGCCTAGTAGTTCTTCTGCATCCATTGCATTTCGTGTCATTCGAAAGCAAAGTCCAAGAGCCCGACCATCTCCCTTTTCCGTAAGCACGAAGGGAGCCTCCTCGCGCAAATAATCAGCAAGAAAGCGGACCTTGAATCCGGCTCCTAGGGCGCCGTCTTTCCTGAAAATTATAAGTTTCTCCTGATCAAGTACTTTCGCCGCGCCCTGACGCTTCAAAACCTCGTAAATCTGCCTGCGAACAAGGGCATCTTCCCCGGGAACCGCACCGTTGGCAAAATTCTCATACGGATAGGTTTCCACGAGGTGTTGATGATCGGTAACGATCCGATCAGCCGTCTCCTGCAACCGCATCAGGCCCTTGTTCTCGGTCAAGTAGCGCAAATCAAAGGTATCCTCCGAACGGATCCTGTACGCATCACGAAAAAGCCGGTGCCCGAACTGATCGAAAAGATCCTCATCCTTGGGCATTCCGGCATGGGACGGACTGTCATCGGACAGAACCGATGGAGTGATCACGATAATGACTTCTCTTTTCTGACCCTTTTCGTTCTTCGAACGGAAAAGTGCCCCCAACAAGGGAAGATCCCCCAACAAGGGAACCTTCTTAGTAATTTGCTCGGAATCCTTGGCAATCAAACCACCAACGATAAAAGGGGTGTCATTTGCGATTCGGGCATAAGTCTTGACCTCTCTGATCGACAGGGTCGGAGCGCTTGCGAGCACGACGTTGCTCACGCCTTTGACTACTTGATCCTTTCCTGGAACAGGCGCCGAGACCGAAGCATTGATTTGGAGGGATACCTCGGTTCCGTCCTGATTGATCCGCGGTCGGACGGCCAACTCGATCCCTGCCGTGACGTCGCGGAAATCAACCGCGCTGACATAGTCCTTGACGAACTTCGTATTGGCGATCGGGATTTTCTCCGAGACGTTGATGTAGGCCATCCGGTTATCGAGCGTCAGGACGCTTGGCCGGGAAAGAACTTGAGCGGAACCATCCTGCACGAGCGCTTTCAAGCGAACGTTGAATTCGCGAAAAACATTGGTGATCGTCGCATCCAACTGTGCATTTCCTGCATCAGGATAAGCGATGCTTCCAATCAGCAGGCTTCCGTCCTTGTTCGCTCCGTCCAGTTTTGTGTTCACGAAGTTCGCATCGGAAATCGAGCTTGCCCCCCGGTTGAAGTCCCATTGAACGCCAAGCTCGTCCAACGCGTTCGAGGATATTTCCAAAACCATGGCCTCGATCATAATCTTGCGAGCCGGCAAATCGACCTGCTCCTTTATAATTCTCCTAATTCTTCCGGCTTCCTCAGGCATTGTCGGGTCATAGAACAGGAGCAACTCGTTAATCGGATCAACCTCGGTTTGGGGGAAAACCTTCTCGTGATCGGGAATGGTCTCGTGAAACTTGGTTGAAGGAAGAGGAACCACCACTGGCAACTTCTGGGGATCCACCGCTTCGGTGGGTTTCCCTATGGTAACACCGTACAATTGGAGGAGTTGCGTGCAACGCGCCGGGTCGACGTAACTCAAACGGATCCGTTCCGATGACATGGACGGTTCGACTTCTTTCTCCTCAGGCTTTTCCTGAGAACGGACCAAGCCCGTGATCGCCAAATTAATTGCGCAAAAACATATTATTTTTTTCATATTGGATCAGGTTTCCTTGTTCGATGAAGAGGGGAACAGATCCGTCAGGAAGGTTTGGATAGAACGGCTTACGTTCTCCTTTTTCCCCTTGGTCTTCTGCGCCGAATGCCTTTTCTTGATCCCCCACTTGCTTTGTAAAATCTTTTCCTGACCCAAGTTCATCTCCATGTTCAGAAAACTGAGGAGCTTCCCATTGCTCTGAGCCAATTGGCTGACGACTTCCTTTTCAATCTCGATAAGAACGCAATCGGTCACCGCAGTAACGGTTGATGATCGTGGGTTTTTGCCCAGCACGCATTCCTCACCGAAATGACGCCCTGATTCGATCTGCTCCACCTTGGCGCTTTCGTATCCGGAAAGGGTGTAAACTGAACTTAGCAAGCCTTCCAACAACAAAAACATCCGATCGCCCTGATTGCCCTGGCGGTAAAGCAATTCGCCCGTCTTCAACTTTTTGAAAGCCGCAGTCTCGGCAAGTTTCGCCCTGCCCTTTTCGTCAAGTATGCCGAACAAGTCGCTCTGCTCCAAAACTCGGTCGAAATTCTCGTCTTTGCCCTTGGAAAGCAGTGGTAAATTCGATGCCTGATCGACAAAAATCCGCTCCTTTTTCGTGGAGGGCGTAAAACCGGCCCGAGACAAGTGATCGATTACGCTCCTGTTGACCAAATGCCGTGATTCCTTGGGTGTAATGTTAACTGGCAGGATGAAATAACGGACCTCATACCTCTGCCCATCCGCAAGCGCATGATCCAAACGGACTTCGGGTTCGGGGTCGGCCAGAATCCGGTGTTCGTCAATCAAAGACTTGACGCCGGCCGAAAGGATGCGGACGGCTCGTTCGGACGGGATCGAATAATCGAGCACGAATTCCAAATCTATCCTGAAATGCGGCTTGGGCTGCATGTAATTGGTAAGGATCACCTCGCCCATTTTACTATTGGGTACTACCACCATGTTCTTGGCCGTGGTCTTGAGCCGGGTCGTGCGCCAATTGATCTCAATCACCTGCCCGACAATATGGGTTTCCCTCCGGTTTTGATGAACCATCACCCAGTCTCCAATCCGGAAAGGTTTCTCGACGTGCATC
>Ga0315322_10002429_pt1 | contig 14417 bp, 9 predicted proteins | sample M110021515metaG_FD_203461 | JGI IMG/M metagenome (GOLD analysis project Ga0315322, IMG submission 203461) | Ammonia-oxidizing marine archaeal communities from Monterey Bay, California, United States - M1 100m 21515 | ecosystem: Environmental > Aquatic > Marine > Intertidal zone | place: USA...
GCAACTGAATAGCGCACTGGATTTCGGCTCCAGCGGTTGCAGGTTTGAATCCTGCCGGGCTCACACCGATAAAAGCGTTTGCCAAAGGCAAGCGCTTTTTTTGTGGAAACAGATTAAGTTCTCTTGAATTTGTTGACGCAACAGCTTATTCGGCCATCTTAATAATCTTCAAATCAGGACTAAGGTTGTACTCTTTAATTAATTGATCAATTTTAGCAGAAACCTGGACGTATGCAATGATTTCCCCGGCAAATAGCAATTGATTTTCAATCTGTTCGCGCTCCTTTTTAACCGTTTCTGTAATGCTCTCATTTTCATCAATTAGACTGGTGAATGATTCAATGTTCCTTTTTTCACCCTTAACGCTCTCGCTAAAGCCATAAACCAAAGCAGGATGACTAGCTTCTGATAAGTTACGCTCCGCTTCTTCAAGCCCAATTATTGACACTTCTAGATTATTCTGCAATTCTTTTGTCGATTGTTCAAGTGCTAAAAGAGTGCTGTCCAAAACCAAAAGACGAGCATTTAATGAATTTACTAAAACTGTATCTCCCACCTGAACTTCGGTTACGGGCAGTTTTACTTGGTTTTCGAGAGCAGATTTTATGTTTTCTTCAATACTCGGGGTCGCGCAGCTGTAAAGTATTATTACTGCAAAGCCTGAATAAATGGCAGTTTTCATGTGTAGTAGTTTGTAGCTAAATTAATAAAACAAATAATAGTCTTGCAGAAAACATTGTAATTGGGAGTTCTGGAATATTTTAATGCGGCTAATTAATCCTACCACAACCAATAAATGAGATTGCCAAAAAAACAGACAAACTTACAAACCAGAGACACAATTAAAACACTCCAAAAAGCTTGAACTATCTTCTCCCGAGGCACGAAGAAAAGAAAGCTCACCCGGAGGGTGGGCTTTTTTAATTTCGGACGAGTGAAACCCGTTTCGACGAGAGAGGGAGCTACAGAAAGCTGAGGTCGCTTGCGGTCAAGCTTTTTTTATGAGCACTAGCCACAATTGCATTCTTCAAGTGTTGGCTGATTCTCATCCGCGATTTTAACACATTAATCAAACATTTTTAACTCCGTTCCTGGAAAACACGTATTTTTATTAGATCAATAGCCCATCACAATGAACACAATTTCTAAACCTATCACATTTGCACTACTATTTTATTTCACTTTTAGTTTTGCATCAGCTCAAATAATTAGTCAGTTTACATGGGACAGTGGTTCCCCGACAACAGCTGATGTAGGGCCCAATGCAACCGGCATAAGTGCAAGTGCCGTTGTCGCCTCCAATGGAGTTGGTGGCACCAGCGGCCTAAATGCCGGGCTACCGAAAATGAATATACAAATGGTTCTTCCCGGAAGTCCAACTTTCGATGTTGCCGGAATTGACGTTTCAATCGATTATCAAAGAGAAGAAAACGCTGGAAAATTTATAACGCGCGGTTCTAGTCTAGTAATGCAAGGTTTCGGTAATTTTTCGGTGTCCTACAGAGTAGACGATGGCTCCGGTGGGTTCAACACGGTTAGCTCTGGAAACGTGTATGCAATTCCCAATGATAATACATTTAGAACTTATCGTTTCTACTACCTTCCTACCACTGGCTTTGGTGCTTTGCTAGTAGATGGTGTAATCCAGTGGAGCAATGATGGCCCCGATGGAAGAGACTTGTATTGGACTGGTTCTGGTGATCTAGTTGTCGGAAGCGGGGCAGATGGAACGGGTTTTAACAATACATTTTTTGACAATCTGGTAATCGCTAGCGTTACGGGCACTCCATTACCTGTAGAGTTGGTGGCATTCAATGCCGAAGAACACAATGAGAATGAAGTTGATGTACAATGGCAAACAGCTTCTGAAAGAAACAATGATTATTTCGAAGTTTTGAAGAGTACAGATGGCCAAAATTATGAGTCCATCGGGCAGGTTCCGGGCGCTGGAAATTCAGCAATCTTATCCGAATATAGTTTTACTGATTATAATGCGACAGCGGGCACTATTTATTACAAATTAAGGCAGACTGATTATGATGGCAATTCAGAAGTTTTTGGGCCAACGGCGGTTACTATTGAAGACGACGTTTCAGATGAAACGTGTGTTTTAATCGCTTACCCAAATCCTTGTCCCGGAAATTGCAGAGTAAAATTGAGTGATTGTCCAATAGGTTCTCCTAAAATTCAATTAATGATGACGGATGCAACCGGCCATGTTGTTAATGAAATATACGATACTCGAAATTTCGATGGCTCTTTTGATATAAAAATTGATAAATCAAATAATCTCAAGCCCGGCATCTATATTATTACCGCTTCTACAGGCGAGAATCATTTCTCGGAAAAAATAATTATTAATTGAATAACCGTTTCCTACAAAGAAAGTTGTTAAAACCAATTGTAATCGGCCAGCCTGAATAATTTATGTGGCAGACGGCCCTGTGAATTAAGTAAATGCATACAGCGAACTTCTTTAAACGAGAGAATTAGCAATCAATATCAAAGCCGGTACTACAATAAATGAGGCAAGCAGTGATTCGATCAACATCACTCTACTGATTTGGAGTCTTGCTGTTTTTTCCAAACTCATTCCCATAAAGCATTTCTTTTATACTTTGGTGTGTATGCTCTTGCTTTACCCCATTTAGGAAGAAGTTAGATCGATATTCCACCAAAGCTTCAACCTTACAGTTCTCTAAATTAACAGCCCTGGCGTCAATCCAGCCTGGACCATATTCTGCTTTTTTCAAAAAGACCACATAAGCAACTTTACAGTTTTTTAATGTCGAATTAATTATTTCCACGTGCGAATCATCTTTACTATTAATCGCTAGTTCGCAATTCTCAATTTTTAAATTCATGCATTTCAACATGCTTCTTTCTCCTCCACTAATTGCTTTGTCAGCAATACCATTCATTTGCAGGCTATACAATCCCATTTGGCTTCCCGAAAAGTCAAGCGCATCGTTACCAATTGAGTCGAAACTTACATTGCGCACCGTACCAAAAACAAAATCTCCATCAAATGCATCGGCATTCGTATTTTTAAAACTAGAATTCTGAAGGCTTACATCAGACCTAAATACATTTAGATAATCGTCCCCTCTCAAGTTGTTTTCGAAAGACACATATTCTATGTCTACATCTGATTGATAAAAGGTAATTGCAGAAGGGAGCTTCCAATATTGTAATTCAAAATTGCTCAGCTTATTGAAGGCAACATGCATCAATTTTGATCTTACGGGGCTATTAATAACTAATATTCCGTTACCCCCTTCGCCAGTAATTTGAATTAACTCGTTTTCATTTCCAATCATTTGAATTCCACCGTAGCAAATAATCGAGGCTTCGTTTTTCAAGGTGATCTTGGCTCCTGCTTTGATAATTAACTGTTGATTTGGACCAACAGTTAAGTTTTCAGAAATTACGTGTTGACCCTTGGGTATTTCAACAAAATCTGGATGCCTTTTAATGAATGGGAAATTCTCACAATTTGGTTTTCTTGTTTTAATAATTTCACTAACATTCTTTGGGTCTTGGAAACTCCAGCGGTAAGGAGTTGACTCAAATGTTTTTGTTGTTCCCGGGATAGTATATACCACACTTAGGCGTTTGACAAATTTTTTCTTCTTTAACAATTCAGAAGGTATTGTAAATTTCTCCTTAACCGAATGTGACTGTATGCCAGGAATACTTGATGCCTGTAGAATCGGAAGGCTACGATTGTGAATTATTAAGGAGTCCTTATATTTAAGGCCGATAAATTGCAAAGGGGCGTAGTGAGTGTTATTAAACTCTATTTCTAGCTCATTTTTCACCGTATCTTTATCGATAATGTATGTTTCCAAGGCATGTTTTGGCGTTATAAATTTGCGTATAAATGCCGCATTCTTTTTAACCAACTGATCGCCAGAGAAAGAATAATCAGATTTGTTTAATCGAATCTTTGATAAATTTTGCACCAATACTTCTTCAATAGACTCGTTCATTGTTTGAATCTCATTATCATTAGAAACTTCTTCTAACGCTTTAAAGTAGGCCTTTTGAAAAATTTCGTCAGCAAATAATTGGTCGTGCCAGGTAGGATAATTTTTTACCTCCCGTGCTTGATTGATCCATCTCCTTTCGCCTAATAGGTACCTTAAGCCTACAATCGATTGATGACCAATGCTTTTAATAATCGAATTGTCGTATCCGATAGGCTCAATTCTTGATATTATTGGATTATAATAGAACTTTATATTGTCAATGAAGGCTCCGTGTGGGTGCCCCGTCAAATCCGTTATTGCAAAATATTTTGCTAATTGATCGACATTAAACACCTCGTCTAATGTGTACTCACCCTTGGCATATCCTATGACTAAATCTTTTGCAACCAGGAATTGCTCAAATCTTGGGTTTCCTAGCTCTTTTTTACCCAAATTAAATGGCTCGATTGGCGACCCTTGAAAATAGTTTGAATTCAGTCCAGGCCAATAAGGCCAATACTTTGATGTATTGAACCTAAAGGTAATTCCCTCGCGGAGTCCATTATTTTCAATAAGTCTCTTATCAAAATATTCTTCAATTGCATATACTCCCGCATCTTGACCATTAATAAAAGTCCTTACAAATTTGTATCGTAAATTCATAAGGCCAAAATGATGAAGTAATTCATGAAAGTACCATTCATTTAAATTGCCTCTTGTATGAGGTTGTTGAAAATTGAACACTTTAATTCCATTTATTGCCCTGCCTTTCTTGACCTTTACCCTAAACGACCACTTAAAGGCGTGCTCCCAATGATCTTTTCTGTCACCTTTAAGACGAATTTCTACTCGAAAAGTGTCTCTATTGTAGACTAATTCGCTCAAAACCTTGTCTCTATAATCTTTCGTTAACAGGTCGTTTTTCAACGCTTCTAGTCTGTTTTTTTTTAATAGATTATATGCACTGTCAGCAATGCAAAGATGAACAGTGTCCAGTTTTATCTCCTGTATCGGTGGTACGATCCGACCTTTTGATTCAATAGGCTGCTCTGCTGGTTTTAGCCAATGTCTATATTTAAAGGAGAAGGCTCCCAGAATAAAACAGAGGATTGCCACCAATCCATAATAAACCAATCTTTTCATTAAGTCTTTTTTTCAGAAACATACAGCCACAAGTAATGAAAGACATTCTAGCTTACTGTTAAAATGAAAATATTCCGCTAAAATACCATTTATAGTCAATCTACAAATTGAAAATTTAGGGGAACTATGTGGCTTTGGCAAAATCGTTATAAATAACGGGGTCCTGCAAAGATGGATGCCACAGGGAGGAAAGTGGACTTTTGATGCCGATAATAGGAAGAAATACCCGAAAGATAAACATCCTCCAAAAGTCTATTTTCCAAGCCCGTCTCCATTTTGGACAGAGGCCATTGCTTATGTTTATAAAAACTTCTCAGAAAATCCAGGCGAAGTAAGCAGAAATCCCACTTACCCCATAACCCATGATGAAGCACAAGCTTGGTTTGATCAGTTTTTAATGTCCCGCTTCTTTGATTTCGGCATTTATGAAGATGCAATTGTTGAGGAGAATTCGATCTTAAACCATAGTTTACTTTCACCACTGATGAATACAGGACTACTCTTACCCGCTCATGTGGTAAAAGAAGCGCTAAACTATGCAACCGAAAACACAATTCCGATAAACTCGACTGAAGGATTTGTGCGCCAAATAATTGGATGGCGTGAATTTATTAGAGGAATGTATGTCTGCAAAGGAAATTTCTCAAGAACACAAAATTTTTGGAAGTTTAATCGAAAGATTCCTTCTTCCTTTTACGATGGAACTACAGGCGTATTGCCCATCGATCAAACCATTCAAAAGGTGCTTAAGACAGGCTATTGTAACCACATTGAGCGGCTCATGGTTCTCGGTAACTTCATGCTGCTTTGCGAGTTCAATCCAAACGAAGTTTATAAATGGTTTATGGAATTGTTTATTGATGCTTACGATTGGGTGATGGTGCCCAATGTTTATGGCATGTGTTTGTTTGCAGATGGCGGAACATTTGCTACTAAACCCTACATAGGCGGATCCAATTATCTTAAGAAGATGGGTAATTACCCTAAGGGAGAATGGGAGCAAGTTTGGGATGGCATGTTTTGGCGCTTTGTTGTGCAACATCAAGATTTTTTTCGCACCAATCCAAGAACTTCGATGCTCATTCATTCACTTAACAAAATGCCCATTCAAAAACGCGAAAATCACATGCAAAATGCAGATGCGTTTATCGACCAAGTATTAATCGTAAAATAACGTACAATAGCATTAAATTGAATTTTCATTCATTCTTATGTTAAGAAAACGCGTTCTGCGGGTTATATCTTCCTCAATAATCTTGTCATCTCCTGACTCCCCTTTTACCGTTTTTTATCACCGAAAAGACGATAGCGAACAGCTTTCTTAACCGTGCTCCAAGGTATACGTAGGTAATAATCAAAATCCAAACACAAATAAAAATGTCGATAATACAACTAATTTAAAAAGAAGAAATCTGGTCTTTTTCCAAAAAAAACTCTTTTTTATTCCTTTTTTATCATTTTTTTCTTCTTTTTTCTCTTTTTTATGCGTTTTTGACTCCTGTCTGTATACTAGAAAACCGCGTCCCTAAATAATTCAAATGCTCTTGAAAACAGCGGTTTTAGTACTTTCGTACTGACATGAGGGAAATTGCAGTACAAAGTCCTGCCCAATCAAAAGAAATCTTCGACTATTTAAAAGCTGGGCCCATCCTTTTAGATTTAGGTTGTGTTTATGCACTAGTTGCTTTGCCAACTTCGAGTGGGAAATTGGGTTTGGACACCTTAAAAATTCGCCTTCCTGGCAAAAATTACGGATCGATGATTTCAGATTTTGCACTTTTCATAAAGGAATCTGACTTAGATGAAGCCGTCAAAAGCACTTTGCTTTCGCCGCAGAATCAAAACAGACTTGAGGGCTGTTTTATACGTTTACCATGGAAACGGTCTGAAGAATTAAATGCTTTCACTAAGAATGGCACCCATCAAGGACTTATAGTGCCAGAGCCCATTCGATCATTCTGCGGTAAAATGGAAAACCATTTTCTAGAAGGCAAATTGAACCACAGCGGTTTTCGTCGCTTAATTTGCACCAGCGCGAACATAAGCGGAGCTCCCTCTGGCTCCATTACCAAACTAGAGCGCGCAAGAATTTTTGGTGAGGAAAGGGGGGTCTCCTTATTGGTGAGGTTTAATCTTGAGGCTAACCAAGAAACTGGCTCATTTCCCATTTTTTCTATTGACAATAAAGGTTATGTAGTCGAACGAAAAGGCCCTAAATGTTTGCACTTTGAAACCCAATTAAAGTCAATGGGGTTTTCAGAGGTTGTTCAGCAAAGAAATTAGTTCGCGGTAATTCTCACCCTGCTCTATGTTCATTATGAGCTTGCTAACTTTAATCGCTTCCGTTTCGGACCATTTTTGTTTGGTACAGCTTACGAATTTATTAAGCAGCTGTTCTTCTGTGGCAGGCCTTTTCCAATGCCCGGGCCACGAGTCACTTGTGCTTCTTCGACCGTCATTTGTTTCGATGATTACGCGCATTTTTCCAAAATCTCTAGGGATGTCTCTGTTCATTTTTAAATTAATACTGAACAAAACATGTTGCACCTCTTTTGACCTCAGCTTTGTTTCCGAGTAGCTATCATCATCCACTCTTCCGTCCAAAACGGCCACAGCCACATTGTATTGAAAACTAAATCTTGCCTCATCAGAATCTTTTGGGAATGGACGGTTGCAATACTTAAACACAGGTGTTGTTAAAGTAATCTCCTTTGGAATTATCCCCTCGGAATAATGTTTGAGCCCTGCGTCGATAGCAATTTGCATGGCTGTATGCGCGGGCCATTTCTTAAACGCAAACCCAGGGTTTGTGAAACAGTCTAATTGCTGCATCCCGGTAATAAGTTGATTAAAATTAAATTCTTCTCCGCCAAAAACATTGGCCCAGCCACTTGGGCCTTCTATTCCATTATTACAGGCCGTTAAGCCGTTATTAATCAAAAATGCACTTTCTAAGCCAGACCTGGCCGCGGCGCCGCAATGGGTAGCCTTGGTCATGGTTCCGATATTAACAGATATGCCAGAAGATCTACTCGAAGCATGACCAATTGCCATTTCTTTTTGCTCATTGTTCATCTCCAGCAATATTGACGAAGCCATTGCGCTGCCTAAGGGCCCCACGGTTCCTGGTGGGTGAAAACCGCGGCGGTCAAAAGGAAAATGATTCTCTTTTTGTGCCGCGACAACATCAGAAGCTGCAGCTGCTTTTCTTAGATCGGCCTCTAATTGGATTCCGGCAAGAAATGCCTTTAAAAACAATTCGCCGCTACCTACCCCACTTTGTGCCAAGGCAATCAGTGGAGCCAACACGGGAGACACCGCATGCGTTGGAGGCAAGAACATAGGCTCAAAGTCCATGCTGTGTATTGCGCAGCCATAGATAAATGCTGCGTCAGTTTTAGAAAGTTTTATCGACCCACTTAAAAGCTGAACACCCAGAACCGTTTCGTTTTCGCCAAAATATTTCTTTAATAAATCAATCGTTTCATGCTGCAGCCCTAGAATCAACACACCTAGTCCGTCTCGCAATATTTTTTTTGCATTCAAAAGGGCCGCTGGGTCAATCTGATTCAGCTGAATCTTTTCAGCAAGTTGTACAACTTCTTTTGTGGTGTTTACGGAGGAAATGGCTAGCATTTCCGCATTCTTTAGGCGCATAAGTATTCTTGATTTAGTTTTATAATAGGGCTCGTGGGTTGGCTTTTTGGCTATTGTGACAATCAAAAAAGAACTTGCTGAAAAGTGGAGGCGCATCTATTCTTGATACTTCGAAACAATTCTTATAGTCCATCCCTTTTTTCATTCTTAAAGTTTAATGAACTTTTGACTCGTTGATCCATTGCCATCCGTAATATTTAGAAAGTACAAGCCGCTTTTTAACGCCGATAAATCTTTGTCAAAATTGATCTGCGCATTCGTGCTTTTAGGAATTGCCCAGGTGCACACATGGGCTCCTTTACTATCAAAAATGGCAGCAGTCAACAGCTCTGCAGCCCCCGATTCAATTCTTAATCTCAAATCACTAATTACTGGATTTGGAAAAATATTAATTGCCGGAAGATCTTCTTGAAGATTAACAGAAAGGGCTTCCGATATTGTAACGTATTTAATTCCCGAAGACCCACCCTCTGCCCACACAACATGGAATTCTCCATTACCATAGCAAATGTCTGGCTTAGTTTGGGCGCCAGGCGCATTCGTTACATTAATGGTGTTAGCGGGGCTTAATCCCTGAACTCCGGTAGAAGACCAATTGAAAAACACCTCTGGATCACCGTCCTGTCCTTCCCAAACGGCACCAAGGTTGCCGTTTGAATATGAAAGCTGTGGGTAGTTGGGTGAGCTTCCTGTGCCAATCGATAGCTCTATGGTACGCAAGGTACTGTCTGCTGCTAAGTCGTATTCATTCAAGAAAATCTTTGCTTCTCCAAGCACCTCAGACTTGTACCCGGAAATTACGGTGTCAAGCGCTGAAAATAAAGCGTCTGGCCCGGTGCTGGGGCAAGAAAACGTATTCCAAAGGTGATCGTCAACCGAAATAATGTTAGAAAAAGTAGCTCCTCTATCAAAAGATATCACCGCTTTAGTGTCTCTAATATTTGAAGCGTTGTTTCTGAAATAGACAATAACGTATTTATCATTGACAATTATTTCAGGCTGACAACAATCACAGGCTTCGTCTCCAAGCAAAGTCCCCGCATCAACATTAGACGCAAATGTTACTCCACCATCAACAGACCTCGTAACCACGTATTGCGGGTTAAGACCAGCCGCGTCGTGGTCCATGAATGTAACAAAAATCGTATCATTAAATACTGCAATATCTGGGTATTGCGGGAATCCGTCAGCCAAATCATCCACACGCACAGTGTCGCCAAAAGTCTCTCCACTATCTGTCGATTTGACCACATAAATATGCCCCATTGAGTAACCGTTAGCCTTAAAAACAACGTACAAGTTGTCTTGCCATTTAGCTAGGTCTGGCCCACTCCAGGTGTACGATTGAACTAAAAACCCTGGTGGGTTTAGCTGAATAGGCGTGTTGAAATCTGAGCCCCCGTCGTGTTTGGCGAAATACAAGTTCTTTAGGGTTGAGCTTGTCCATATTACAGCGGGAACAGCGTCATTTGTCATGGTTATTTGAGGGTGGTAATTTCCATACGCAGAAGGAATTGAAATAGGGCTAGACACAGACATTGTCTGTGAAAATACAGCCGTGTATGAAGTGCTCAAGGCCAATAAGAATAAAATGCTCGCTAATGTCCGTGTTGCTTCATTCATTCTTAAGTGCATTTATATTTCCAGCGCCATCAGGGTAATATCGTCCGTTTGTTCTTGCTGTCCCATCCAATCGTTTAACTCTTTTTCGAGTAGTTCTTTCTGTTCTTCTATGGAAAGCTGATGGGATGACAGTAAGGTGTTTCTAAGGCGTAGCCTGTTGTATTTTTTATCCTTTTCTCCACCAAACTGATCCGTATAGCCGTCTGAAAACAAGTAAATTCTATCGGACTTAACAATGGGAATTGTTTGCTCTGTAAAAACGTGGTTTCTATTGGATGCGCCTATTGAATAGATGTCCCCTTTTAGCTCATACAGCGATTTTTTTCCATCTGAATTGTGCTTTATCAAAAGGTCTCCCTCTTCCAGCTTTTGTTCAGTAATAATGTAAAGCGGCCTGGCTGCACCAGAAAATGAAAGTGCTTGTTGCTGGTGATCAATCATGCACATGGCGATGTCCATTCCATCTCTTATTGGCGCCTCACTATTGTGCGAAAGCATAAAGTCATAAATCATTCCATTAACCATGGTGAGTAGGTTTCCTGGAGAAATGTCTTTATTTATCGCTGCAACGGCATTTAGTTTTTCATAGCAGACCATGCTTAGCATCGCTCCTGGCACGCCGTGTCCTGTGCAATCAGCAACTGCCAAATGTGCGTGGCTATTGCCTTCGTTCATCCAAAAGAAATCGCCCGACACCACATCTCTAGGCATGTATATTTTAAAATTCTTTTGAAAAACCTTTCGTATTTCGTCGTCTTTTGGAAGAATTACATTTTGTATGTTTTTAGCGTTGTTAATGCTGTCTTTAAGGTTCTTAGAGTCGCTCTTGATGGACTTAACTCGCTCGAGTCTCATAGCTACTGTGTCTATCAACTCTTGGTTACTAAAAGGTTTAATCAAGTAATCGTCTGCACCAAGGCCAAGGCCTTTTCTAAAGTCATGGTTGGACGATTTGGCAGACAAGAATATGAACGGAATCATGGCCATTTTCTCATTGCTTCTTATGCGTTTTGCGACTTCATATCCATCCAGTTCCGGCATCATGATATCACAAATAATCAGGTCAGGCCCTTGCTGTTCAGCAGACTCAATCCCCTCCAAGCCATTCTTGGCAATAATCACCTCATAATTGCAGAACATCAGCAGTTCTGAAAGTGTTTCTCTGATGTTTTTTTCATCATCAATGACTAGTATTTTCTTTTGGTTAATCATTACAGGGGCCGTCTAAACTTTTTTAATTTGCTTGCAAAGCCAATAAAACCGCTTCTTTTTTTCGAGCAGAAACAGCTACGTTACTACCGTCGGTTAATACTAAATATCCCCCCTTGCCTCGCACATAGGTATCCACACAATTCATGTTCACAATGAATGACTTATGCACCCGCATAAAACCAGCTCTCTCCAACTCCTCTTCAAATTCTTTCATTGGCTTAGAAACCAATATTTTTTCGCCATCTGACAAATAAAAATTACAATATGCTCTCTCGGCCTCACACTTCACCACATCTGAAAGTTTAACAAACCTAATCCCCTCGCCTACTGGTATGCCAATCTTTTCATTTATAGCAACATTGTTGGCTCTATTCGGCGCTTCGGTTATGGCCTCCTTATTGCTTGACGAGTAATTTATTAAGGCCCTTCGTTTTTTCAATCTCATTTCGATTGAAGCCAAGAGGTCTGTACTTACAAATGGTTTCAAAATGTAATCATCGGCACCCAATTTAAGCCCTTGTTTAATGTCTTCTAGCTGCACTCTGGCCGTTAAGAATAGAAAGGCCGGCATCAGCTCCTCTGACATTCTTTTATTAATTGAGCTCAAGACTTCATAGCCGTTCATTTTCGGCATGTTGATATCGCAAATAACCAAATGTGGATTGAATTCTAAAATAGAATTGAATCCATCTAACCCATCTTTAGCGGTAGAGACAACGTATCCGTTAATCTCCAAGAGATCCGACAGCGTCATACGCAATCCAGGCTCGTCCTCAATAACCAGTATTTTGTTTTGTTCTTCCATACTATACTAAATTAATTTATTAGCAATACTTCATCTAATTTCAGCTAAGCTATTATATGCCCAACCCCACCCTTTTCTACTTTTTCATTTCCTCTCAATTGTTTTTTTCTAATTAAAGTTTATTTCTTTTCGTTCATCTGGTGTGTTTTCGTGGTGATCGACAATATTTAAGGGGAGCTCTACGGTCACTTTTGTTCCCTTATTCTCAATACTGCTCAAATGAATGCTGCCCCCATTTAATTCTACATATTCTTTTGCTATGACCAGACCCAGGCCTGTACCAGAAACTGGCCCTACATTATCTGCCCTATAAAAGGGTTGAAAGAGCTTTTCTATATCAGCCTTAGGAATTCCAATTCCTTTGTCCTCAACAGACACAATTATACTTTCCGATTTAAATGTTAACAACACAAAAGGATTAGTTTCTAGAGAATATTTAAACGCATTAGAAATTATGTTTTCAAACACATGCCTAATCAGTTTTTCATCTAGAAAAGCTATTTTTGTCTCCCCAACAATTTCCAAATTCAAACACCTTCCTTCAGGATAAATAATATCCGATTGATCCTTTATGTCGCTCAACATTAATACAAGGTCAACCTTCTTGGGATTAGGTTGTAAATAGCTTGAGCCAATCTTTCCCAGAATTAGCACGTCATCCATTAACTGAGTCATTCTGGCTATCTCTGAAGTAATTCGCTCTGATGATTTTAACAAATTGTTCTTCAATGTTGACTTCGACTCCTTTTGAATCACCATATTTAATAACTCGCTATTCGATTGTATAATTGATAGTGGGGTTCTGAATTGGTGCGAGGCCATTGATATGAAATGGCTTTTAAGGTCACTTAACTCCCTCTCTTTACTTAGCGACAATTCCAGTTGGTGTTGTAAATCCTTTTCGTCTGTTATATCGAAACTAACAACAACATATTTGTCTATCTCTCCGCTAACGCTTAAGAAAGGAACAACGGATACGATTAGCCATACATCATTTTTTTGTCCTGACTCAGCTACAAGCTCTCCACGCCATGTGTTTCCAGCTTCAATTTCATCCCAAACACCCTTTGAAGTCTCTTCCCTTTGCTGCGTTGAAATCAAATCTGTAAAAATAGTCCCAACAATATCCGATTCATTAAACTCAAGAACCTTACAAAAATGTTCGTTTGAGTACGTAATTGTACCTTCCGTATTAAACTCCAAAACCATAGCGACCTGGTTTAAAGTCTCCATTCTGTGGTACAATTCATTTTCAGAATTCAGTAAGTCCTCTGTCTTCTTTTTAATCTCCCGTTCAAGTTCTTTCGTGAAGTTTTCTTTTAATCGTTCGGTCTCTACCTGGGCCGTTTTGTCTCTGACTGTACCGAACATCATCACCGAATCATTCTCTCTTTTTGTTTTTGCATGCAGCTCTATAAACTGCGGCCGTTTTTCCGTGGTATGCAATTTATACTCTAATACTTTTTCCCCTCCTTGCTCCAAGAGGTTCAAAAGTGCTGTCTTAACACTTTTTACGTCATTTGGGTGTATCGTTGAATAAAACGATTCGCCAGTTTGTACCCGATTATTTATTTTACGACTCGTGTAATTATCAAAAAACTCGTTAACTCCATAAACTCTATCTGCTTCCGTGTCCCACTCAAAACTTGCAAGTTTTGCTACCTGCTGTGCTTCTTTTAAGGAATGACTTCTCTTTTCAACTAGCTGCTCTAGGTTAGCAAGAATCTGTTCATTATTATCTTTTTCCTTAATCAGGGTATCTCTTAATGCGCTAATGGAAGATGCTAGTGCACTAACTTCTTCACTCGAAAATCGAGAAGTTATTATCTGTGTCTTGTATTGCTTATTGATTAATGCATTGGTGGTGGTTCTCAGCATTTTTAGTGGCGAAGACAAGAGTCTCGCTAAAAAATAAAAAGCTAAAGAAATCACAAAGAAAATGACGGCAAGAAACAGGTATACTTTTTTATTGAGATTCCAAACTTGCTTTTTAACCTGTTTAGATG